>WNGL01005211.1_pt1 | contig 15458 bp, 9 predicted proteins | sample 5400591 | NCBI WGS metagenome assembly WNGL01 (sample SAMN13153377, study PRJNA577476) | soil metagenome | isolation source: 80 cm soil or saprolite under Garry oak tree replicate 1 | place: USA:California | collected 2016-06-15
GCGACCGTCCGGTCGTCGAGTGATCGGTTCGAACCCTCACCGAAGGAGCCATGCGTTGTCCTGGTTCAGCATCTGGAGAGGGATCGCAAAATCAGGTTGCCCCTCGAGGATTCGAACCTCGATTACCTAATCCAGAGCGGCGACCCCCGGATCAGATCTTCCGACAAATCGTTGTCGAACGGCGAGTTCGCAACGTCCGCTGTCAGGAAGAACGACCGTAATGTCGGGGGTTGTCGGGGGCAACGCGGACAGAAACGGTGTCAGCGTCACGTTAGAAAACGACATCCACGTCGGCTCTGTAGTTCAAGAGAGTTCTGGTTTGGGCGAGAAGCATCGAAACCAAGACAACATGACAGTCATTCCTCAGCATCAGGTACGATCGAAGGAATGGAGCGAGAGTCTGCGAAGACGTGCTTTTGATTTCGACGCGGTGAAGCGGGCCGAGGACGACGCCGAGCTCAGTCTATCCGAGGTAGCGGCGGAGTCAGGGTACTCTAGCGACCATCTTCGTCGCTTGACCGGTTGGGCAACCTACCAACCTGTCGTAGTCGAGTACCCCAACTGTTCTCGTTCAAGCAGCCGCGGCAAGCGCCTTAGCACTTTCACCCTTCCGGGCGGCTAAACAGAGCCCTCCGCGCAACGTGGTGTGACAGTGGTAGGACAGCGGGACCGAGAATTCCTGGCCAGCCGACCTAGGCACTCTTTCTCTCCCGAAGCATCTTGCGAACGCTTTGGATCGCCTTATCCGCCGTTGTCGTCGGGATGTCCCCACCGCCCATCTTGTCGATCAGCCTTCGATCGCGCAGAACCACCTCTACGGAGGTTCCTCCCGACGTCGTCAAGACAAACGTTTCAGCGTCGTTCAGCTGCAGCGTTCCTGCACTGTCCAAAGCATTCTTGAGAGCTCCTGTCAGCCCCTTCGCGGGTAGGTCCCCCTTATGGAGGGTCTTCGTCTTGGATTGCGTGGACACGGACACTACGTCCCTATAGAAATACTCGTCGGTCCCCTCATTTAAGGGATTCCCCGTCCCCAAGTCGAGGGCGCATTGATACACGACGAGTTGGCTAGCGGTAAAATTGATGACGCTCACGCCGATGGGCGTGAACCTCAGGAAATTATCCTTACCCTTCTTGAAGGACACTTCCGCACCGCCGACATTCCAAAAGCGCGGGCCCGTAACTTGAACTGTCTCGCCGACTAACTCGGACTGATCCGTGCCTGACTTAGCAAGGGCCTTGGAGTTCAGTCCCTTTAGGTCCTCTTCAATCCACAGATCCACCTGCTGGTCCGTAGGTTTCTGCGACCAGGCAAATATCGCCCAAGCGCCAATGCCGATCAGGACCAGTCCGATCCCTTTAGCGAGAACTAGCGGAGCTCCGATGACGATCAACCACACGGCCCATTTGGGAAATGGCTTGAAATACTTCTTAAGCTGCGCTCTCTTCTCGTCCATGGTGGGTTCCTCCGTCCTTTGTGTGGGCTACTCGGAACGCCCTTCAGGCGCGTCGTATTGCGGATACGAGTGCCTCGTCCCGTAAAACGACCGAGTCAAGCAATCGCTCGACTTCGTCTCCTTCATGGTCCTTTGTCGACGCTTCCGTCAACAACTCTTCCGCCGATGGGTCCGGGACCCGCAGGCCGTTGGCGAGGTAGTAGTCGTACTTGAGAATGGCAGCCAGGTAGTTGTACTTTGCCCTTGTTCCGTCCAGCTGCATGGCTGAGCTAACGTATTCCTCGATCTGCCTCACCTCATTTAGCGAAAGGGTCTTCGGCCGCCTGCCCCGAATCATTGCTAGCGCGTAGTAGTAGTAGACGTCGGACGATTCCGGCATCAGCTCTACCGCGCGACCGAAGTGCCTAATTGCAAGGTCGAACAACCGAAGATGGAGATAGCACAATCCCAGCGCGAATTGGGAATCGCCGTCCTCCGGAGCCGCCTTCACCATGCCTTTGTAGAGGTTCAGGTACTTGTTCACTCCGTCCTTGTCGAACCGGCCAAGGTATGACACGGACGTAACGAGAAACGCCGCTCGGCAGAATTCGCACGCCTTGGCGCTTGCACCTGCGGGAGCTCCGCATTGAGGGCAAACTTCAACCTTCATAGCGCACTAACCCTGCCTCATCGAGCGCGTTAGAAACTCGAGCTGCCCTCGAAGTGAATCGGCCCGCCGTACCGTCGGTTGCAGGCGATCAACCTCGGCGGCGTCAAGATCCAGCGTAGACACCTGGTCGCACAGCGCCTGGACCGCCCCTGCGAAATCGACGTAACCGGCGCTTGCACCCACCTTCCCGACATGCGGGGTGGAATACTCGATCTTCTCGCGAAGAGATTTCACGGCGCCGTGCAGTTCCCCGATGGCTTGGCTGCTCTCCGTGCTTCTCCTAAGCGAATGCGGTGAGAGGCGGTCCTCTTCGAGTCTAAGACGAGCGGCAAGTTCAACCGGCCTGCGGACTCCTGCGGGAATGGCCTGCATGTCTGCGATCGCGCCAGCCCGGACAAAGTAGATGAATACACCGATCACCAATGCCGCGGCTGTTAGCACCAGCTGAGCAGCTATATAGAGTCGAGTGATTCCGCCTCTCGGCTGGAAGATGGCCGCCGCCAGCATCAGGACGTAGCTCAACGACGTGTACGCCAGGACCAAGACGCCGATGCCGGGCAAGATTCCCCCGAGGCCCGGCACATTGCGCCATCGTGGATAGACGAGCGACATGAACCCAGCGACATAAAGCCAGCGGAGCAATGCTAGAAACGCTGACCACAGCACGAGAGTCCAGAACCACTCGTTGCGCTGTTCAGGCCTCACTAGGATCATTGGTACAGCGACGATGGTTCCTGCCGTGACCAAATAGCCGAAGAAGGACGCAACTAAGATTCCTTTGGGGCGCGGTAGCGGAGACATAGATTCCTCACATCTCCTCAAGAATCGTCTTCTTCTTGTCGTCGAAGTCCGCCTGGGAAATCAGACTCGCTTCCAGGAGCGACTTTAGCTTGGCTAGTCTTGCCTGAGGGTCTGACGCCAGGGGAGGAACGTTTCCCTGGCCGGTTGGTGGCGAGGGGCTAAGGGCTGAACTCAGCTGGGCACCCACAGCGGGACCTGCGCCCAATCCCATGCCAAGGCCGAGCCCTCCAGCGAGCAGCGCGCCAGCGGGACCACCCGGATTCTCCGCTGCCGCTTGCAGAGTATCGAAAGTTCGTTTGACGCGGTACGCGTCTCCCAACTGCTCGAACTCAGCTCGGTTTGCCATGATCTCCTGAATCTTCAGCACTGAGGGATCGTCGTCCGGCACGTTGATGGACATGACGTAGAAGTTGACAACCTCGATCCCGAACCGTCGGTACTCCGCCGTCACGGCATCCATCGCGACCTGCGAGATCTCGTCTAGCTTCCCAGTGATGTCCATGAGCGACACTCGGCGCTCCACTACGTACTTCGCGATGCAATCCTTGACCTTCGTGGCCACCAACCCCTCGAAGTACTGGCTTACTTTCTCACTGTGCCAGTCGTGGAGCGTGCCGACGATTTGCGTGATGAAGGCCCGCGAATCGCTCACCCGGATGCCAAGCTGGCCGAAGGACCGAACCGGTACGATGATGTGATAGGTCGGGTCGGTCACCCGGAACGGGTCAGGTGTCCCCCACTTCATATCGAGCTTTGCATGCTTGTTGATGTAGTAGACTTCGGCCGTGAAGGGCGTCTTCCCGCCGAAGGGCAGATTGATGAGCTTTTGAAGAAGCGGGATGTTGTCCGTCGCGAGAGTGTGAGTCCCCGGCCCGAACACGTCGAGCGCTTGCCCGCCCTTGAATAAGATCGCCTCCTGACTCTGGTTGACGACCAGCTGCGTGCCGAGAGTGAGCTCCTCGCTGGGCCAGCGCCACACAAGAACTGATTCCGACGGCGCGTCGTACTTAACGCGGGGAATGAGCGCCATGACTGGGTCTCCTGATTTCGGCTCGCTCAGCCGGTGGATTCGCAAACATCTACCGAGCACTCCCCAAGCAACGCCTGAGGAAGTGCCTCACCTTTTCCCGGCAACGACATGCCTCAGGTGGAACCACTCGTGGGGGCGCCGCTCACAAAAAAAAGAACCGGCCATGTGGGTGCCCCCACTCAGCCGGTTTCGCGATTCGCTCCCCCCGACGCATTCGCGAGCCACACGACATCGCCTCGGGCTTCACAGCTTCTGAGTTCGAATCGAAATTGTCGCTGTCGTGCGAGACACACACTAGGCAAGGGGGATGAAAACTGAGCGAAGCCGCTACAACGAGGTACTAGTCTTAGCGGACTACGCCTCTGGGATGACTCATGGCGTGGGAAGGTGTACGGACGAGCGGGGAGGCTCTTCGGCATGCATGTACACCGCGATCTGGAGCCGGCTGCGTAGCGCAAGCTTCTCCAGGACGTTGTGCACATGGCTCCGGATCGTGTGCGTCGAAAGATGGAGCCGGTTCGAGATCTCCTTATTGCTGAGCCCAGCGGCGATCAGATCGACCACGTCTCGTTCCCGTTTAGTCAACCGCATAGCCTTGAGAGCGTGGCCCTCGCCCTGTCGCACGGCCAGATCAGCAATTTGCGAGAAGAGCGACACGGTAAGGAGAGGGGGGAGCACGTTCGCCCCCTGGGACACAGACCGAATGGCGTGGAGGAAATCGTCGAACGTAGCGGCTTTCAGGACGAACCCGGATACGCCTGCGCGCACGTAGGCGACGACGTCCTCCTGGAGAGGGAGGAGCCCCATCACAATCACCTTCGTGCGGGGCGACGCCTGTCGGACCGTTTGAGCCAACTCCAAGGCGTCCCCGTTCCGCAGCGCCTGATCCAGCAGCACCACATCAGGCTTAGCGGCCGGCACGCGTCGCAGCGCTTCCTCCCCATTCGCCAGCGCTGCGATGACCTTGAGATCGAGCTGCTCGTTAAGCATCGCAGCCAGGCCGTCGCGGAACAGGCGGTTATCGTCGACGACGAAGAGGCGGATCGTCATGACGCGCAGGGACCGCGGGCGCGCACTACCGTAAAGTCGCCGCGCGCGCGGTCGGCCAGGGGCCTTCGCCGAAAGAGCAAGACCTTATTCGCACGACATCGCGCCTCGGGATTCGTAGCGTCTGAGCCGTTATTCGCAATATGCAGGCCAGCGCGAGGCTCGCAAGGATGGCGAGTACGCCTCGACGTTGTGCGGAACATTCAGCAGTCTGAAGCTTACCGCGCAGCCGGGGAGGCCTCCCGTACTCGCGTAGGTGACTTACAAGTCGCTGGAGTTGTGAAGGTTGGCCTGGCGCGGCGGGCGGCAACAGGGACTCCTGAATTTCCGATTCAGTGGCGTTGGCGCTCCTGATTCCGCATCAGTAGAGAGATCGCAAGATCAGGTTGCCCCTCGAGGATTCGAACCTCGATTACCTAATCCAGAGCTCGCGCCCCAGGGCCCCAAAAACGGACGATTTGACCGGGAATGGCGTCCCGACGAGCATCGGCGCCCTGTCGGTCTGGCATCTTTGTCCGCTCATGCCCTGAGAAACGCTTGCAGAGAGTTCTGGTCGACTCTCCTGAGGTGGTTGATCATGAGTGCGAAGGGATGCAATTGATCAGTGAGGCGAGGGGAGAGTGCGTTGGTCCGAGGCACCTCGACCGGTACCGCGAGCGCGCTAGGTCCTAAGCGATCGCGAACGTCGGGCCGACATGAACTACCGCAGTGAGACCGAGCCAGCCGGTTCCGCCGGTGCGACGGCCGACGCCCCAAGGCCCGAGACACCCAGCAATTCGCGGAATCGTCGGTCGAGGGCTGTTCGCGCAGGAGGGATCTCCCGGAGAACCGTGTCGCGGGCTGATCGCCAATCGTCGCGATCTTCCGGAAGACGTTTCGACTCTGTAAACAAGGTCATGTCGATGTACGCGTCGTGAAAAGTGTCTACAACCTGATCCAGCAGGCGGCAGGTATCCTCGGCTAGCCAGATCGCATGAGTCCAATAGTGCTCGGTAAACGCTCCAAACGCCTCGGCCGCCTCCTTCTCCCGTTCCCGGATATGCCGTTCGCTCGTCCGAGGCCCTCCCCGCGAGGTCCACCAGCGAAAGGTCCGATGCACTTTATCGTTCGCGAAGACTGCCGAGATTATCTCGGCCCGGCGCTCTTGCAATTGCGTGAAACGAACTCGGTGCTCAAGCGCAACACGCTCAAGATCCACGCGCAATCCCTCAAGTTCCCGGGCGGACTCGAACTTGAGCCTCTCCCTGTACACCTCAAGGTCCTTTCTTAGGAATTGACCAAGGGCGGAGCGAGCGAGAAACGCGACGACGCTTGCAACTGTAGCAGTCGACAGAAAGGTCGCGATAACGCTGCCTACGTCCATGTGCTCTCTGACCTCGAGTGAGTTGACTGCGGAGAAGTCGGTCGGACGCCGACTACCCTCCTCGCAGTCCGCAGGCGAGTCGAAGTCGAGCTTGGGAGAGTGTGCCATAACCGACCTTCGACCATGGTCTCATGAACGAGATCGCACTGCTTAACATCCCCGATGTCCGCCTTTTGTCGTCGTAGATTCTAGGCGTCCGCGCATCTTGATGTCGGCTTACCGCTGCACCGCCTGCAGACATCCGTAAGGTCTGGAGCCGTCCTGATCGCGGCGTTGCGTAAGCCCAGGGACCGCAGAAAACTTCTGGGGGGCTAGCGGCACTCGCTTTCGCACTCACAGCGCTGGTCTACCGGGTGCTCAATAAGCGTAGCGCTGCAATCACGGCAGGGGCGAGCCACATGGCCATCGCCGCGCAGTAGATCGCTTCCTCAGCCTCCGTCTTGCCCCATGGCCAGTTTCGCAGCGACTTGAAGCGGGGCTTGGGCTGAACGCTCCACTCATCAAACTGAATCTCCGCGCCGGGATGCTCGCCCTTGCTGAGCACCCCGCGCTCGAACTGGCCTGCCCGATCAATCAACCAGTTGCATTTTTGGCTATTTCTCAACTCCCACCGCAGGAGGGCGAACACGACCACCGCGCCGAGCAGCGACAGCGCGAGCACGATGGGGGGCCAGAAGAACATGGTGAGACTTTCCTTCTCGAAGAGGGCGAGGACGCCGGCCGACAGCCCCGACCCGAACGGGACGATCCCGAGCAGCTTGAAGCTGATGTCATCCGTAGTGCGTATGTTGGCGCAGATCTCCTTGTAAATGTCGACGGCGGCGCGGTCGATCCCTCGCGGCGCAACCGATGGGCAGGTACCCGGCTCCGGTGCTACGGTCGCGCCTGGGTCGACCGAGTTGTGAGACGCCCCCGAATGCTTCGATAGCGTACCCGACATGTTCCTCCGCGGTTCGATCCGCCTCAAGTGCCCAGCAACCATCAAGTCCAAACGGCTGCGCTGCCTAAAGTGACCACCATCCACCCCGCCGAAACGCTGCCCAATGCCAGCCGCGAACCGAGGTCGGACGCGCGCCGGACTCGCAGTCCAAAATTCCCGAGGGAGCGCTCCGTTTGCTGCAGGATTGCCGGCCACGACTTGGTACCTCAGGAGGCCTTACCCCACGTAACTAATACGAAGAGGTCCGACATCGAGTTATCGTCAAACAACCATGTCACCTGCCCCGTCGGCTTTGGCAGGGGTACTTTCACGAGGTTGCCCACTCGGAGGCCTCCGAGTTGGCCGTCCAATGCGTCTTTATCCGCGCCATCGGGCCCTCGAACCTTCACGGCTTTCTTCGTCTTCGCATACAGCTCCAGATGGTGGACCTCCTCAAGGAAGCCACGACTCCAGAATGGGTAGTGGTCCTCGAGTAACTCGAACGACAATTCCGCCTCGGTGGTAGCCCCAGTGATCTGTACCTGCTTGAAGCGGGCCCACTCACCGGGGAACTCGTGGCGTACTGAGAAGAGGCGAGACGACCCTGCCGAGCTCGCCCCCTCGATCAGAGTCTTCAGATTCTTGACGGCGCTGCCTCGCAGCAGATCGCCTCCCTCGCGAGCAGTGTATCGGATGTGCATCACAAGGTCGGCGACCGTGTCCAAGTCGAACTGAGGGACCTCAGCCGGCAGTTCGATGCTCCATGTGCTGATTACGCCCGAACCTTCGAAGGGCAGATAGCGCTCGTCATGGAGGTTGGTCTCAAACATCCCACTGTCGTTCTGGCTCGTGCTGGCGACAATGGATTGCAGGCTGCCGTAGTGCGTGCTGAACCGCGGGTCGTCGGCTCCGGCGGATGCGTAGCCATCATCGCCGTCATCATCGTTACCCGCCGCGGTGGTTCTGATCGTGCTCTTGAGGAGCGTGACCTTGCAGCCGATGCCCGTGTAAGGGCCGACGACGCACGGAAGGCTGAGAGCAAACGCCTTGATTCGTCGGAAGTACTGGCCCGGCCCGTCAAAGTCGAAGACCTCCTCCGGCAATGATACCTGGCACCTTCCCGTGGCCCGGAGTGCGACGAGGGCTTCCGGCGCGAATTGCAGCAGACTCACGTGCTTCGTCAGCTCGTACTCGCGCTGGTTGAGATCGTAATATGCTTCCTCCATCCGCTTGAGATCGAGAAACAGTTTCTCTCCGGCAAAGAGCCCTTCGCGACCAGCGAGATAGCCGGCTTCGATGTAGCTGGCCGCCGGGTCGCCGAGTTCGTATTGGAGCGCGCGTTCGGTCTTCTTGGCCACCTGGAACGCAAGATCGAAGCATGAAGCGTAGAGTCCTTTGGCTTCTCGTTTCATCCAGGCGTAGAAGCCCTGGTTGGTCTTCTTCCCTTGGGCATCATCCGTTAGGAAGGTCTCAATTGCTTTCGCTTGCTCGATTTGCTTCTGATGATTCCTCCACTCGCGCTCGGCGACATGCTCGCGGATCTGGGCAGCGCGCAGCTGCTTGAATAGCTGAGTGATCTCGCCCGCCGCGAGGTTGCTCTGGTACGCCCAATCTTGCTCGCGGCGGGCGTACCCGCCGATCTTAGCCGCACGGCCTGCCTCGTGGCTGCTCCGAGCTCCGGCGCCCCGCAAAATCCCGGACTTGATCTGAAGCACGCCGGCGATAGCCGTTCCACCGATCTTGACATCGGCACCGACTCCCACAGGCGTAGCGTCGGCCCCAATCTCCGGGATCATGCGAACGACGCCCGCGATCGCATCGAGCGCGACGGCTTCGTCTTGAACGCTTTGCGCCGCGCTTAGTTTGTCCATCTCTTCTTTTTCATGACTGCTTACGATGTGCCCACCAGCATCGGCCCCCTGGGCGATATCAACGTCGACTCTCCGAGTGGTCACGTCCGGTTCGCTTGCCGCAAGCTGCAGCTTGTCCAAAGCCGCGCCATCGAGGTCGCCTGGGTCGGGGATCGTGATCTGCCCTTCCTGCTTCCCCAGCAGGCGTTCGTAGTAGACATATCGCTGCGCGGCGTTCGCGACGGACTTCTGGATCCCCTCGCGCGCCTTTACTGCTTCTTGCCACTGGCCGTACCTGACCGCTTCGGCGAGGGTCAGAACAGTGGTCTCGTGCCTCGCCCGCAGGATCGCGAGCGCCTCGTTGTCCTCCTTTTCCATCGCCGAGAGAAGATTGTTGCCGAGGGATTTGACCTCTTGGCAGATCTCGGTTGCCTTCTGAAGCAGGAGGGCGAATCGCACCAGCGGCAGCGGTTGGTTGGCGCCCGAGACCACGGCTGCCACATTGACCCCGGCGGCGGCTGCCTTGGCGAGGAGCGCCGGATCGATAGGAGGGTCGAACAGGGGGAGCTGACGGAAAATGCCCCGGATGTTCAGGCTATTGCGGATCTTGAAGAGGCGGTCGGCGACCGTGGTCCAGTAGTCGAGGAGCTTGTCGTTCCTGGGCACGCAGAAGTAGAGTGCTCGTCCCAATGAGCGTAGCACACGTGCGCTGTCTGCGGTAGCGCCGCCTGTGGGCGGAGGCGAAAGATCGAACGGGATGTCGCTCTCGAGATCTACGAGAACGCTGCCCAATTCCTTCCACTTTCCCCGCAGGGCCGCGTACGACTGTGGAGCGGTGGCACCCTTTCTCGGGATCGCTTGTGGCCGTGGTCCCAGGATGTTCGCAGCGCTCACGTAGAATTGGAGCGCCTCCGTGACGCTCTCCCGCGTATCCTGACGGAATAGGCTGTCCCCCCAGGCGATGAGGTTGTCGAGGTAGGCAAAGACAGCCTTGAACATGTACGCCGACGGTCGGTACCGAGCGATGACGTGCGGGCGGAACGGCTGGTCCTTCCAGGCCGCGATGCTGTCGATGGTCTGCTGGTGGAGATCGGCATCCGTCGGCTCGGCGAGATTTACCAGAATCTGCTCGATCATCTCCACTGGAGTCGTGCGGAACGGTCGCACTTTCCAGTACCGCTCCGGTGTCGGCTCGGTGCTGTTGTCCGTCGGATCGAACACGTAATGGAACCACCGAAGGGCTTCTTCGAAGCGCTGATTTTGGCTCAAATGAATCGCGACGGTGAGCGGGACGTGGAAGAACAACTCCCAGTTGTAAACAGAATAGGGGCCGCTGGAACTAAAGTCGAGTTCCTTGACAGGCTCGCGCTTCACCACGCCGTTCGGCCCGTCGTTCGGCTGGTAGGCACTCGCCGAGAAGATCTCGTCGTAGAGCGAGGGTCGTGGTTCCCCTGTAGCGAGAGCCTTCCCTGCCACGACTTCAGTGTCGGCGTCCTGGAGCCCGTCGACAGCATTTTCCGACAGCCGCTGGATGAGATCCCCAACATACGGATGAAAGTGTGAGTAGAACCGGTACTCGAGATTCCGATCCGAGACGCCAAGGTGCTTCGTCACAATCTTCGTCGTCGTCGCTGGTGGAGGCGCAGGCTGAGTCGGAGTAGGCTGGGCCCGGAGGGGCAGAGTCGCCAGCGGCGCATAGAGCATCCCCATTAGCGTCTCGGAAAGACCGTGGAAGCTCGTCCCGTACCTGAAGTAGAGCATGAGCCCTCCGCGCCTACTGTGCCGCGGCCAGGATGTACCTGGACATCCCTTGCCCTACGATGCTGAGAGCGCCGCCGGATCCCACGATGCTGATAGACCCTGCGATACTCTCGAGCCTGGCTCCCGGCTGACTGGCAGCGACGGTCTTGAGGACTGCCGCAGCCGATCCTGCTGCGACGAGGTCCTGTCGTGACATACTGCCCTGCCCTCCGACCGCTCTATCCCCTACCAAGAAGATCGTCTCGTCGTTCACCAGCCAGTCGTTTACCGTGGCTGCCTTGAAACGGGCGTCCTGCGAGATCGCGACTTGAAGAGACGGCTGGGCCAGCATCCAGCGCGGAACCTGTGGCACGATAGAGACCGGCTGCCATGGCCCTGGCTCAGGCAACGGTACTGGGACTACCCAGTCCTCCCACCTCTCGAACCTAGTCTCCTCGAGGGAGGGATCGACGAAGAAGGTGTACTGCGAGTCGCGATAGAAGACCGGGTCCGTTAGCCTGCGGACTTCCTCGGCGGAGATCTCGGGTGGGAACACATTGCACGCTATCCCCTCGTCGATGAATCCCCCGCTGCTGACGAAGTTGTCCTTCTCCTCGAGCGACGTCGTGTAGAAATGGTCGCCTCCATGCCGCGCACGATAAAGCGGTACCGCATCACCTGGCCCCGCGGCGGGAACATGACATGCGATTCCTTCATCCAGATATCCGTGCTTCGTCTGGGCATCCTCCCGTTCTGAAGCCGAGGTGGTGTACAAGTGGTCGCCGGTGGCTGGATTGTGGAGTCGATACAGCGGCACTCCGTCCGGATCTCCAACCGGCAACACCCGACAGGCGATTCCTTGGTCGGCATATCCATGCAGGCTCATGTAGCTATCCCGCTCCGCCTCCGACGTCGTGTAGAAGTGGTCAACGGACGGCTTATAGAGCCGATAGAGCGAGAGGTGCTGCGTATCGCCACCTACTGCAGATGAGAGTACGTGATGGGCGATCGGGACGATTTCGAACCCACGACCATCCTCGTCCCCGCCTAGCACCGTGACGTCTTCGAGGGTCACGCGCACGTCGTTGCCGTACTCGGCTTCTTGATGAGCCGCGAGGTCCTTCACTTTGAGCGCGCCCCAACCCCTGCGGAATGTGGGCCCGGCGGCGGGGGCATAGAAGGCGATGCGCGAAGGCGGGACAGCCGGGACCAGCGTGGGCAGGCCGTTCTTGCTCGCCAAGCGAAGCCCTTGTCCAATCTCACCCCCGAGATGTATCACCGCAGGGCCAGCGCCGGGCGCCGACGTGGTGGCGTGAATCGTCACCTTTTTCAAATCAACCTTGGTGGGCCTCTGGACCCCCAGATCTATTGACGGCGACGATCCCCGCCCCACCCATTTGCCGTCCACCTTCTCGACCCAATGGAGCTGTACTTCAATCCCGTGCGAGACTGATTTGGATAGCGGCTCTGTTCTGAGTGCTTCTGGCGTTTTGTCGAGCTGGCCATCCGGCGCTTGACCTTTCGGGAGGAACGTCACCCAGAACAGATGGAGCCGCTTTCGCCACACGACGGGCACGATGTGATCTCCTTGAATGTCCGCGGTGACCGGCTCCCAAGGAAACCAATTGCCCCATACATTCTTCCGGTAGAAGTATTTCTGGGGAAGCTCGTAGGTGCGGCCGAGCACATGAAGCGTCCCGCGTTCCTCGTCCGCCGAACTCGAGACTATTTCCAAACGCGCGATCTGGTCGAGCCCCTTCAAGTACTTGAGGAACGCGTTCTCCACGAGTTCGTCCGAGACGTCGCCTTGCAGGAGTGTGCCCTCTAATTCCTCGAACAAGTAACTCTTGTCGTCGCGGAATTCCGGCTCAAGCCAGTTTTCGGGAAAGAGGAATATCTTTCGATTCGCCTCCCAGACGCGATAGCGCTTCATCCACTGCCAATGGTCCGAGTCAAGCGCGAGGGGCGGGACCGCCATCGGCGGGCTATCGGTGGATGGTTCCGATTCCAAGTTGAGGAAGCACCGTTGGATGAACGTCTGTACCGACGAGATGGCCAGTTGGATCCGTGAGGTCCAGACGACAGGTTCCATCCCCGGATCGACAAGGAAATACTCAAACATCTCGTTGACGCTCTCGAACCCCTCCGTGAACATGATGTAGGCCACTAGGGCATCGCGTTTGCGCCGCCGGAGCTTGTCAGAGATCGGCTGGACGACAAGGCGCCACGCCTCATCGTCGTAGAGGGCGCGCACACCGTCGCGTACACCACAGGCGATGTCTGATCCGAGGTCCGACTGGACGTCCGGCGGAGGCACCGGCTGAGCCCAAGCTGGCTTGCCCGCCGCTCCGGACCCCAAGAGCGTATCCACCGACACGCCAATTCGAACTGCGACTTCGAGACCTCGCAACATTCGGCGGAGCGTTGTTGGCTCGGTGAGTTCCTCTGCGCGCAACCGCACGCCTGCGCCGGCAGGCGAACTGGCGATTGAATACCCCAGATGCTCAGCGACCCGACGGACCGCGCTCGGGGGCCTTCGAAGCGCTTGCCCCAACGCCTCACAGGCATCGGAAAAGAGCGCTTGCTTGGCCTGTTCGAGGTCCGGGGCGGTGCTGAGGATACGCGACATTCCGTCCAGCAGCGCGGCCATTTCGTCGCCTTCGACATTCAGCGCGGTCCGACAGATGACGTACTCCGCCAATTTGAGGAGCTGGTCGCCCCCGGACGCCGCGCCGGATGCGGCCGGCCCTTCCTGCGGCTCTAGCGGGAGCTGGGCAAACGAGAATCCCTCGAAATCATCGGGGTGGGCAGCCACGTAGCGGACCTCGCGTTCCGTCAGTGACAAGCCCCCGGCCAGTGCCACCGCTTTCGAGAGCAGGAGGTCAGCACGCCGCAGACGCTCGAAGACCGATCTTGGCCGCAACGGCAAACGACCCACGGGCCCCAAAGCCAGGGATGGGCCTTGGACCGAAAGGGTGAAGCCACCCGCGAGAGCGTGAACCTCGCAACGGAAAGGCAACAGGGCGCCCGGCCGCAACTCGGCGTCCCCCGCAAGCTCTTGACCTTGCGCGGTGACCTTGCCAAGAAGCGCCGGGGTGGCAGTCGCACCGACCTGAAGCATCACATCCGTTCCCACTCCATCTGTCATCATCAGGAAACGGAAGGTCCCGGCCTGGGGCACTTCGACGTACCCTTCGACGAGAGCACTCTTCGCTTGGGCTGGGGGGGCAGGCACCGCCGGCTCTGCGATCACCGTCGGCGCTTGCAGCGCGGGCCCGGAGCCGTCGGTAGACGCGAAATAGGTGACCGTCAGGCCGCGTTCGATTATCGAGAGGTAGCTCTCAATTAGCGGCACGTCTGAGGCGGTGCCTGGGTCGTGGAGAATGCTGGGGTCGGTGAGCAACGCCGACACGAGGCCCGCCTCGGCACCCAACCGCGTCGCCACCGCGTCACTGATTTCCTGACGGGTCTCCCGGCTTTGGACGTAGGGAAGTAGCACGGCCGCGACGCGCTGGCGCCGGTCCGCCTCGGGCTTCGTGGGGTCAAACAGCGCGGCGTCGTTGGCCTCGAAGAGACCTGGGAACTGAGTGTCGAGGAACGCCTGCGCCTTCTGCGGATCGAAGGGGATCTGCACCACGGCAGCGTCTCCACCAGCGTCAGCTGGCGCGGGCGATCGCTTCCACATTCCGAAGAATGTGTCGACGACACCGGCTGGAGCGATCAGAGAAAGGGTTTGGCGCAACAGCTCATCCGTGAACGCGATGGGGTCGGCAGGCACAGCGTAGGCGGCAGCGATCCGGTCCAGTCTCTGCCCGAGGTCGCGAATCAGGGCGAGGACGAGATCCGGACGTTCGCGGTGGGGCCCGACGGGATCGAACTCATGGCTCATCAGGTAGACCGCATCGGCGATTTTCAGGCCGGCTCGGCGCACCGTCTCAACGAACTCGACGAACCGAATCGTTCGGGTGAATGGCCGATCGTCGGCTAGCACCGAGAGCGGATTCGTCGCGAGGGCCTCGAATGGGTCAATGCCGCTCAGGCGCTTCAGGTACAGCAGGTCTGCAATGGAAACCTTGAGGCCCTTGGCCAGGACCGCGTGATGCAGCAGATACGTAACGGTGTCGAGGGAGAGCGACGCGTCCGGAGCCGGGCCCAGCTCCCCGATGAGCAGCTCTATGTCCGCCGCAGACAAACCGATCGCGCCTTGGATTGCCGGCAGATGATCCTTGAGTAACAGCCCAGCCTGAATGAGATAGTCGCCAAGTGGGTTGTCGAACACCGCATCGTTGTTGAGTACACTCGGGGTCAGAAATAGCCGGGCGTACAGGGAGTCCTTCGCTCGGGTAGCCAGCGGGCCCCAGAACGTCAACAGCCGCTGACGACTGTATTTCCCGACCTTCATGCGTGCATCTAGACTTGCTAGGTGGGCGAGATAGATGAGGACGGTCTTCATGCTCGCAGCGATGTTCTTGAGCGTCGTCCCCGGCCGGCTCGACGGCGTGAACACTCGCAGAGCCTGGTCGAGATCCCCGAGGTTCCACCCGAGCTTCCGCCAGAGCCGAACCAGAAGGTTGATCCGAACCAGCGTCGCCTTGTCGATGGACC
>WNGL01005212.1_pt1 | contig 15457 bp, 11 predicted proteins | sample 5400591 | NCBI WGS metagenome assembly WNGL01 (sample SAMN13153377, study PRJNA577476) | soil metagenome | isolation source: 80 cm soil or saprolite under Garry oak tree replicate 1 | place: USA:California | collected 2016-06-15
TAAGCTGTTTGACAAGCATGGGTTCCTCTTTCAGATAGAATGGTTGGTCGCGCTTCCATAACTACCTGATGGAACTCATGCTTTTCAATTGTTAAAGAACAAAATTACGCCTTACTTACTGAGACGAACCAAAATTTAAAATCCAGAATTGTCTTCAAAATTGCTTCTTACCCCGCAGCATCCCCTTCAGGGTAACTTTCATCTCGTTCAGGATGGCGCCGTCTTCCGGCGAGAGCTTGGCCAGATACTCCTTGATGAACACCAGGAACACCGAGCAGAAGAAGGCCGTCACCGCCGAGAGAATCACGATGAGCGACCGCTTGGGTCCGCTTTTACGGAGCGGCGGCACCGCTTCGTCCAGCACCTGCAGCGACGATGAATCACGGGCCTCGTTGATCTTGGCCAGCTCGAACTGCTTGGTAAGCTGCTCGAACAGCGCTTCCTGCGTCTTCAGTTCCCGCAGGCGACGGATATATTCCATCCCGATCGAAGGGGCATTCCCGACTGAAGGGATAACCCCCCCTCCCTCCCCGGTGCCGCTCATGCTGTTCAGCTGCTTTCGAAGGCGCGAAATCCCGGCCAGCATGGTGCTGACTTCAGAACTCTCGTCGGTCATGGAATTGCGCAGCGCCGCCAGCTGCACCTCCTTGGTGACCAGCTCCGCCCTGAGCCGGGCGATCCCCTCGATGGCCGCCGCGGCCTGACTGTCGGCCTTGATGGTCTTGTTCTTCTCCTGGAAGCTCTTCATCTCGTCTTCGGCGTTTTTAAGATCCTGCCTGACCACGGTCAGCCGTTTTTCCAGGAAACTCCGTTCGGCGCCGGCTTTGGTCAGGTTCAACTGCAAGCTCTTTTTCTGCAGTTCATCGATGTAGGTATTGGCCAGCAGGGCCGCCTTGGCCGGATCCGTGTAGTCGGCGCTGATGGTGATGATGCCGTCCTTGCCGCTCTGAAATTTGACCAAACCCTGTAAAGTCGATCTGGTCGAATCGGCATTTTTTGATTTAAACTCGGTATCAAGGTCAAGGCGTTTAATTACGGAGTCGGTTACCGTACGGCTCTTGAGGATCCCCAGGTACAGATCGGAGGAGCCGCCCAGGCCGCCGGCCAGACCGGCCAGGCCGCCACCCATCGAGGCCAGCAGCGCCGCCGCACCGCCGCCGGAATCCTTTTGCGGCGGCAGCAGCGTCGCCCTGGCGGTGTAGATGTTCTTGAGCGTCAACGAGTATATCACCGCCAGGGTCACCACCCCCGCCGTGATTTTGGCGATCATCGGCAGGTTGCGGACAACCACCCGCAGCAGCTCAAGCAGGTTGATCTCTTCCTCGGCTTCTATTTCGGGGCGGATAGTTTGCTGTTCGTTCATATCCCCCCCTATCTCAGGCCAATCAGAATGGTGCCTGCCGTCAGTGCAATATTGGCAAGTATCTGGGTTATATCTTTAATCTCTCTCATCCAGGCAACCCGTTCAAGTTTTTGCGGTACGATTAGTGTGTCTCCGGCTTCCATCGAAGCAGAATTAAAACTCTCAAAAAATGATGTCTGTTGACTGCTGAAGACGGTACCATCCACCCTGACCAGGTACATCTCCGACTTCTCGGCATCGGCCACCGGACCACCGGTTTTACCCAGATACCAGCCGACATCCTGCCCCGACTGAAACACGAATGAGTTTGGGTTGTAGACCTGCCCAAGCACCGTTACAACTGAAGGACGCAACGGGATATCAAGCTCGTCCCCCCCTTCGAGGGTTACATCATAGCCGCTGGTTTTCAACTCTTCACTATCGCTCAAACGGATAATCACCCGCCCTTCAGCCTTGAGGCCCTTCAGCTGCGCAACCCCCTTCTGCAACCCCTCCAGCGCCGCCTTGGTTGCCTCCAGCTCCTCTTTACTTGACGCAACCGCGGCCAACGACGCCTGTTTCTGCTGAATATCACGTTCGGACTTGATGCTGATCTCGTCCATCCGCTTCTGCTGCATCTCACGGACGGAGCGGCGGGTAAACTTGGCCCCGCGCAGATAGGCCTTTTCGGTAAAGCCGCCGGCGCGGGCAATGACGGAACTCAGCTTCTCGCCGCGCGCCACGGAGTAGACACCGGGAAAACGGACCTCCCCCTTCAAGGTCACGAACTTGTCGGTCGCATCCTGCCAATCGGAGACGCCGCGCACGATCAGGACATCGTCGCTCTGCAGCGGCAGGTTATGAGCCGGATCGCCGGCCAGCGCCTTGCCGAGATCCAGCTGAAGCCTGCTGGACTGCGCCTTGTCACCGCTGATCACGATCCGGCTCAGCTCCGCCTGGTCTAGGAACGCATTCCGTTTGACGCTCCCGGCGGCCGTCACCAGATCCCGCACCGACATGCCGGGGGAAAAATCATACGGGCCGGGGTTGACGACCGCGCCGTTGACTGCGACCCGCGGTTTTTCCTCCATCTCCCAGCGCGAAAAGACCTTGACCGTGTCCTGCTCCTGCAGCAGCAGGTTGTCCAGCTGATTACCGGCCAGGGCGCGCCTCAGGCTGACCGTAATCACCTCACGCCTGAAGTCGGGGGGTGAAATACGGGTAATCTCTACCGAATCGAGGTACGACTCCGGCAGCAGAACCTGCGTAGATGGAATCAGGTCGGTCAGACGCATACCGGGACGGAACTGGTACTCTCCCGCCTGCTGCACGTTGCCCTTTGCCATCACGACCTGCCGGACTGCGGCCTGCACCGGAAAGACCTTTACCATGTCGCGGTCCCTGATTTCGACGTTCCCCAGCTCAGCCTCCAGGGTGCCGGCTTTCGGGACAAAATCGAGCACGATACGGCCACTGTTGTTTTCCAGGCGCTCGATCTGGACCCGGCCGAGCGAACCGCTGGCCGCCACGCCGCCAGCCATTTTCAAAACGTCAGGAATCGTAGTCCGGCCGTTCATCTCATAAATTGCCGGACGGCGCACCTCACCGGCAACCGCCACGACCGGGCCGATCACCGGCACGAAAACCGTATCGCCGTTCTGCAGTTGCACATCCTTGTTGCGATCACCCGAAAGCAGCATGTCATACAGGTCAACCGACGCAACAGCCTGTCCGGCGCGCGTCACCCTTACCCCCCGCAGCGAACCGTTGCTGGACGGCCCTCCGGCGACCGCCAGGGCGTTAATGACCGTGGCCAGGGAGCTGACCGGATAATTGCCGGGCGCTTCGACCTCTCCCACCACGTAGACCTGGATCGTCCGCAGTTTCCCGAGCGTCAGGCTCATCTCATAGTTGCGGAAATAGCGGTTCATCGCCTCCTCCACCGCCGTTTTTGCCTTGTCGAACGGCAGACCCCAGACCCGCACCGGCCCGACCTTGGGAATCATCAGTTCACCGTTGCGGTCAACGGTCAACTCCTGGCGCAGATTGACCGCCCCCCAGGCGGTCAGGTTCACGACATCACCCGGCCCGAGTATATAATTGGCTCCGACCGGCATGGCATCGATGGCGCTCGTAAGCTGAAGGCTGTTTCTGAAAAAATCATAGCCGAACTGCTTCAGTTCACGCCGCATCGGTTCCGGCTCGATTTTATCCAGCATGGTCGGGCTCGTTTTGGCAAAAGCCCTCTCTATTCTTGACCCCTGGGCGTCGAAGGGGAGCGGGATGACCCGCAGCTCTTCCGATTTGAACAGCGCCTTCTGATCGCGGTCCAGCGCCATCACTTGGATGAAATAGGGCTGCAGGTTCTTCAGGTCGCGCAGGACATACTCGGTGCCGCTCCCCACGGCGACTGTTCTGGCGTATTTTTCCGACTCGATACCGTATCTGATCGTGAAGCGAAGGTCGCGATCATCACTTTTCGACAGAAGAATCCAGCTCAGCTTGACCAGTCCGTCACCCGGCTCGCTCTTCAGCACAATCGCAGGCTTTTTCGCCACAGCCTTTTTCACCGCAGGTTTTTTTTCAGCAGCTTTTTCCTGGAGTTCGGGTTGCTGATCGCTCTCTTCCTGATTTTTGTACAAATCCTCGTCACGCTCTTCCAGCTTCTTGATCAAAACCTCGTCACGCGTCAAGGGGGCGGCGTGTTGTTGCTGTTCGCTCATATCCACAGAAGCGGCAAAGAGAGTTGCCGCCGAGCAGACGGCAATCAAGGTGACAGCTGCAATCATTCGTAACAGTTTCTGCATCAACTAGCTCCTTCAGACTTCAATTATAAATGTCAAATCTTGGATCATTCAAGCGTTACCAATACAGGCAAATTTAGAATTGAGGATTATATACAATCCGTCATTCAAAATCCACAATTCAAATTGCCTTCAATAACGGTACCGCAGTTCAAACCTCAGCAACTGGTTGGTCCTGTCGGTCCCAGCAACCAGATTCAGGTTGGTGATTTTCTCGATTCCGTATCCCAGCTGGGCATCCAGAGCGACAGTCAGCGGCAGATCCCAAAAGATCCGCCCGGCATGTTTTCTCTCGATCGCCTGATCTGCCACCCGGCTTACCATCCCGCGGTTGGTATAGATGTATTCCAATGCCAGATTGTTACGCACGCTGAACCAGTGGCTGGCGCGGAAGAAGAAATCCTGCGTTGCTCCCCCCTGCGAGTGACCAATCGGCAGATTCTTGTAGATGTACCCATTGGGAAAGGTGCCGTTAGTATAGAGTATCTGGTTTCCCTGGAAAAACTCGAAGCGGAAATCGTTCCGGCCGTCATCCGTCAAGCGGGGAACATTCAGACCGGCGACATAACTCTCGACTATCGGCCAGAAGGCGGCCGTATCCTCACCTGAAAATTCACCATACAGTTCCGTATTGCGCAGCCATGGCATGCGATAACGTGCCTCCAATCCGGCCAGGCTGTTGGAGTTATCGGAACCGGTACCGCCCAGCAATCCTCGGATATTGTCACCGATGCTGTTGTTAACACCTGGCCCCCCTTGCTGCCGCCCCAGGTTGAAACCGACCTCCAGATTCCCGGTCGGCTTGACCGACAGCTTGACTGCATAAAACCAGGGCTGCCGCTCAGCTCCATCAACTGTGGTCTTATCGAAACGTGAGGCGATGACGGCATACTTCACCGCACCAATGTACTTCACCTCAACCGGCTCGGGGCTTGATATCTTGACCTGGTTAAAATTCTCGGCATTGTTGGTCAGCGTAATGTTGCCGCGATACCCCAGGCCTAACCAGTTTTCGTCCTTGCCCGCTTCCAGTTCAAAGCTTCCGCCCCCCAGCTTCAGATAGCCGCGGTTGAGGCGAATCCGGGTATTGTCCGCATTTGCCAGGACGTACGGTTCCAGCACTCCGGCAACATGGTCTCTCAGATACAACTCAGCCCCCCAGCGGATTTCGCCGTTATGCCCGCTTCCGTAGACGACCCCGTTGTTGTTCTCGAGCAGCGGCGTCCCTTCGCCGCCCCTCTGCATTACCGCAACTGTGGGCGTTTTCGGACGCAGGCCGGAGCCGATACCGAAAACACCGTCGTTCCCCGGATCATGCACCAGGCGACGATAATCACGGGGCACACCATCCAGCCATAGGTAGCGCAGGCGCAGCGAGGACACCGGATTACCGTCAAGCAACGGCGGCTTTATATCGGGATTTTCCCGCAGCGCGACTTCGCGGGGAATCAGCGCGCGTATCCGTCCGGTCAGCTCTGCGGCAAACCGGTTAGCGGATCCACCCGCTGCAAGGTTTTTTTCCGCCTCCAGCAGCAGCCTGGCCGCCTCCCCCTTGCTGAAGGGTTTGATCCCCTTGATATCGCTCGATATCAACCCAAAACCTGCCAGCTTAGCCAGATATGAGTAAATAGGGCTGTCGAGCGGAATATTGGTTGAGGTGACGGCCCAGAGAGGTGCGGCAGAAAGTATCAGGAAGGTGAATATTGTAATGATAGATTTCATAATATTATATTTCCAATGTGTTCGCTAATCACGTAATTCTGTTACCGTAGTCAAACTAGAATATTTCGGGGGGCGGCGACCAATGCAGATTCATGAAATTCTCTTAGGCAATTTAGGCTATTGATGTAAGACAAAGCGCAGTATCAGCACCAGCATGGCAATAAATGTAGCAACTAATATTTTTCTGTTTTTGCGAACTTGTCGCATGAGAATCAGCTTGTAGGCGACAAATATGATAACCGATTTGGCAGCAACACTCATAAAATGGAATGTGGCAGTAATATCGGTAGGCAACAACGGAACGGCAACCACAACAAACAGAATCAGATACTCGAAGGGGGTGTTTATCAGGTGCCCTACACGTTTGCGCAAAACAACCTTGATGCCGACAACTACAAGCAGACAAGCAAACAGAACATGAGAGATCCAGATCAGGTTCCAGCCAATAAACTCTGTCTGGCGACCGTAGTTTTCGACGATGAAGATGCTGATAAGCCCGCTGAAATAGATAACCGACTGCAGCAGAGAATTACCCCACCTACTCCCGATTAATAACAATCCCGACATGCAGACTAAGAGCAGGCCACCTCCCCAGGCTATGTTTACCGGATACTCCGGTTTAACGAAAATGACCAGTGTGAGTATCACCAATAGAAGATATTTCATTACCACGAGCAGAAAGCGACTGTACCCTACTAATGATCGAAAGGTATGGGTTTGTCGAATCGATTTGTTGCTTTTCAGTAAAAGGAATTGCTGGGCGTTTTCCGAGGTGGTCAAGAGATGGAGTGCAGAATATAAAACAATACAAAACAGCATCAAAACAGACGCCTGGATCGAGTCACGAGTGCCATGCAGCAGAAGTGCCGATACAGCCAGGAGATAGGACAGTCCATAGACCAGCAACACTGAAAAACGGTGGGCAAAGCCAAGATCCAGCAAACGGTGGTGGATGTGGGTTTTATCCGGACTGGAGATACTCACGCCACTCAGCTTGCGCCCCCCCATAACAACCAGTGTATCCAGAATCGGTACCCCAAGGATCATGAGCGGCGCCACCGGTGAAACAGTCCCTCCAGACCGATTCAACAGCATTACTGAAAAAAACGCCATACAGTATCCCAGAAACAGGCTGCCAGAATCCCCCATGAAAATCCTGGCCGGATAGGTGTTGTAGCGGAGGAACCCGACTATCGCCCCCAGCAAGGCAACCACTAGTGTCATCAGGCTGGTGTTTCCGGTATTCCAGGAGAGAACGCCAAATGCCAGACAGGCAACGGCTGATGTCCCGCCTGCCAAACCATCCAGGCCATCGATAAGATTGATGGCGTTCATAACTCCCACTACGGCAAAAATAGTGAACGGAATGGCACAAAGTCCCAACTGAATCTCGCCAAGACCGAGCGGATTACCCAGTGTCGTCATGCTGATGCCGCCGGAGAGGATTGCCACGGTGGCGGCGAGAGTTTCACCAATCAGCTTATTCCGGGGGCTTAAACCGGTCAGGTCATCGGCCAGGCCGGTTAAAAAGATAACTACAGCTCCAGCAAGAAAGGCCTTAATCTGGCGATCGATGTCGGTGAAAAACAAGACGGAAAAAAGAAAGGCACAGAAGATCGCGATTCCGCCCAGACGGGGCGTTTCAGTGCAATGCACCTTCCGTTCGTCAGGCTTGTCAATGCCACCGATACGTATGGCAAGCTTAGAAACAGAAGGTATCATGATCATGGCGGTCATGAGAGACGTGATGAATATGTAGAAGTATGTGATATTGGCCATCAGTAACTATCATCCAATTCATGAACATGCATTAAACAGTCACCACACAATATCATACTCAATCATTGTTAATACACATATTTTGCCTGAATTCGTGAAGGAATTTTGCTCAGATATTCTTGACGAGTTCAATAGCAAAACTGAAAAGAAGCCCATGCAGTCGTCCCCAGTTACTGATCATTTACTAAACAAAACAGTCGATGGGTGTAGGGAGCAGCTTCACTAGATCCTTCCTCTGGTGCCCAAGGCGCTGGTTCTTTTGCTGCTTTGGGATCAAACGGTCCAGCCTTCAATTCAAGTAACACCGAATCCGGCACCAAGGCAATGACTGTGTGCCACGTTCCAGGAGGCAATTCAACCCCAAAGCTCAGGTCTTCAACTTGCCCATACTTCTCTGTGCCAAAGCGAACCACTTCGTAGGCAGAACCATCGTCATAAAACGTCACTAATGCAAATAGCCCGATAACTGCCACAAGGCATTCAGCTTTCGGGTCCAAAGAGTGGCGATGGGGTCGGATGTAACTGTCCATACCGATCGCATTGAATAAACGCTGGCAAGGATCGTTATGGCTCTGGTGAATATTACAGTGCTGCCTTGCACGTGGCGAACGTGTCGCTTCGCCGATCACAGTTCCAAGATACTCATGTGAAAAACGTGTGACAGTCATGCCCGCAACGCCTCAACGATCTGCTTGACCGCAACCGCTGGAGAGAATAACCTAACCGCTAAGGCTTTGCATCGGTTTCTTATACCATCGTCGTGGACAATATTATCAACCAGCGTCTGTGCCATTAATCCAAGCGAATCAAGAGACGCGTCAGTACAAACACTACCAACCAGTTCATTCTCTATCAATAAAAACAAATCATTGCCTGGATTGATGCTGGCCAGCACCGGCAGGCCAGATTGCATGTAGGACAGAAACTTGCCAGGGATGTTGTGCGTCTTATGTCGAGGGTCCAGTGCCACCAACCCCACGTGGCATTGAGCATACAGACCAGGGATCTCATTGGGATCAATCTCGTCAAAAAATACCACGTTGTCTAACCCGCGTGTTAAAGCATCACGGCGCAAACGAGGAGCGTCGCTACCCCGCCCAACGAAGAGAAAACCAATGTCTTTTCTACTCTTTAGACTTTCAGCAAGGTCCAGCAAAATACCCATGCCTTGCGCTACGCCCATATTGCCCGCATAGACAAAAATCTTCCGCCCAGTCAACGAGGTATCACAAATCCTAATGCTGCATCCTGAATCGGGTACATCGGTAAGCCAGTTTTGCAAAACCTCAACACGCCGACCAGGCTGAGAAGCCCAGTCAGTAAAATACGCCAGATTTCCAGGGGCCTGTGCCCCTATAACATCTGCAACTGAGTACTGGTAGTTGGCAATTGCTTTGAAGAACCGATAGGGCAGCCCTCTGCCCATCAAGCCCATGTCAACGGCCCATTCCGGGAAGATGTCACGGATGATTAGATAACTCCTGCATTGACTTGATTGCTTCAGGGCTTTTGCGAAGGGTCCCAAAAAAATGGTGGGAGAGTACCAGACTACGCCATCCCATTTTTCATTAGCCAGCGGGCACTTGCGCAAGTTGTGCAGCATCGAGAACGGCATGCGGAACTCGCCGATCGTACGCAGTACATAGCCAATGTCCTTGGTCTTGGGAGATTTCAAGCGGACAATACGAACACCATTCCATGTCTCAATACGCCAATCATCTTCCAGCTCAGGAGCCGCTACCAGTATCGTAGTCTCGTGTCCCTGCTTTGCAAACTCCAAGGACAAGTCCCGTAACTGAACGGCCCCAGATGATCGGAGCGGTGGAAAAACATCAGCGATCAAGGCAATACGCATATGTTCTCAGCCACTCTTAACATTTCTTCCAGACGGTTCGGTTAACATAATCAATATAGCTGAGAATGATCCGCAGCACCTTGTGTGAAACATTATCCACATCATAATCAGCGACGGTTCTGAAGCGATTGGAATACTCCGCAAATTGGGAAGTAACCACCTCAATAGATTTTAACACAGTTTGAGCCTCAAGACCGCACATGATCAACGTCCCCTCATCCATACCTTCCGGTCGCTCGTGTGCCTGGCGAATGGTGACTGCCGGAAAACCGAGAATTGATGATTCCTCCGTTATGGTGCCGCTGTCGGATATGACGCAAGCCGCGTTCATCTGCAGCTTGACATAGTCTGGGAACCCAAGCGGTTTTAAAAACTGAATGCGGGTATCAAGCCCTGCCATGCCTTTTTCTTCAAGTCGAACCATGGTACGTGGATGTGTGGATACAATAACCGGCTTATCATACCGTTCGGCAATGGCAGATAGCGATTGCAACAAATTTGCAAAATTGATCTCATTGTCGACATTTTCTTCACGGTGAGCGCTTACAACAAAATACTCTCCCTGTCGCAACTCCAAACGCGTCAGGACATCCGAGTCATCAATCTGCTTCCGGTGGTGCTCAAGCACCTCTTTCATGGGAGATCCGGTTTTTATGACTGTTTCAGGACGCAAGCCCTCTGCTAACAGATACCGGCGGGCATGTTCCGTATAGGTCAAATTGATATCGCTGATGTGGTCGACAATTTTGCGATTGATCTCTTCCGGCACGCGCAGGTCGAAGCAGCGATTGCCGGCTTCCATGTGAAAAATTGGTATCTTGCGGCGTTTTGCCGCAATGGCTGCCAGACAACTGTTCGTATCGCCGAGTAGAAGGAGAGCATCCGGCTGTTCCTTTGCAAGCACATCATCTGCCTTTGCGATGACATTGCCGATGGTATGGGCCACACTTGCGCCAACCGCATCCAGAAAATAGTCCGGTTTCCTGATGCCCAATTCACTGAAGAATATCCCGTTCAACTCATAGTCGTAGTTCTGGCCGGAATGTACCAGGATATGCTTAACGTGCCTGTCAAGTTCGCTGATGACCCTGCTCAGCTTGATAATCTCCGGACGTGTACCGACAATGGTCATAACTTTCATGCTCATATACGTAACTCCTCTATCATGGCTGGCCAGGATGGCGGGGTATAATTGAACTCGGAACGGAAACACCTGGAATCGAGACTGCGGTCACAGCGGAAGGCGTCATCGGCAATGATCTCGATATCGTGCCCCAACTTTTCCCGAAACAGAAGCAGCAATTCATACTTGTTGATGGGATCGCTGGATACCTGATAGACACCCGAAGCATCAGGAAACTCACTTAGCATCATTTCTATAATCCGGCTCATTTCCAGTGTAGTAAAACCGGTGTAGATTGCATTGGTAAAACCCTTTACCCTGCCTGTCTGAGCAAGAAACCAATCAAGCAGGCTCGTGTGGCGGGAGAGCTCCCGGCCTATAATAGAGGTTCGAAGAGTCAGGCCATTGGCTTCGTGAACCTCCCCCAAAAACTTGGTCTTGCCGTACAGGTCTTCGGCGTCGGAAGGATCGCTTTCCTGGTAGTTTCCCTTTTTTCCCGAAAAGATACAATCGGTACTCAGGTGGATAAGCCTGGCTCCAATACTTTTGCACAGCACGGCCAACCTGTGGGGTAAAAGCGCATTAATCTCCAAACTGGGAATACTCTCTTTGGCATCGGGTCTTTGCTTCACAATCCCTACTGCATTAATGACCGCCTCGGGGCAGAAATCGGCCATTACTTCAACAAGCCTTTCCAGTGAGCGAACATCAATGGCATCGTAGGCATTTTCTCTACTGAACAGCCCAAAAGATGAGTATGATCCCATATCTTGGCGCAGGGTGACTTTAACCTCATGACGGGGTCTCAGGTGTTTCAATAATTGGTGACCGAGCATGCCGTCACCGCCAAGAATCAATATGCGCACCCAACACCTCCGCCAAGTTCCTGCCGAATAAACTCCAGCTTCATCAATTTTTCTTTGATTTCCGGGACAGAGAGTCGTTGGGTATTGTGGGAATTGTAATCTTCAAAGAGTGAAATCTGCTCCTCTCCTTCTGTGAAATATTTGCCGTAGTTAAGATCCCGATCATCAGGGATGATGCGATAGTAACCACCGAGATCCTCCGCTTTGGCAAGCTCTTCACGTGTCAAGAGGGTCTCGTACAATTTTTCACCATGGCGGGTGCCGATAATCCTGATCTCGTTTTCCGCGTTGAACAATTCCCGTACTGCCACTGCAAGATCCATGATGGTTGAAGCAGGTGCTTTCTGCACGAATATATCTCCCTGGCGGGCATTACTGAATGCGTACAGAACAAGGTCGACAGCATCATCGAGCGACATCAAGAAGCGGGTCATGTTTGGATCGGTAATCGTGAGCGGCTTGCCCTCTTTAATTTGCTTGACAAACAAAGGGATCACAGAGCCGCGAGAGGCCATAACATTACCATAACGAGTACCGGTAAATACTGTCCTGCATTCATCGGTCATGCGGGCCTTGGCAACCATCAGTTTTTCCATCATCGCCTTGGAAATACCCATGGCATTGATGGGATAGACCGCTTTGTCGGTACTCAAAGTAATAACTTTCTTTACTCCACGGGCCAAGGCAGCGTTCAGGACATTTTCTGTTCCGAGCACATTGGTGCGTACTGCCTCCATGGGATAGAACTCGCATGACGGCACCTGCTTCAGTGCAGCAGCATGAAAGACAAAATCGACACCATCCAGTGCAGAAAATAAGCTGTCATGGTTGCGTACATCGCCAATGTAGAATTTGACCTTGCTGTTGTTCAGGTTTATCCGCATATCCTCCTGTTTCTTCTCGTCACGGCTGAAAACGCGAATCTCCTTGATGTCAGTGTGAAGAAAACGGCGCAATACGGCATTGCCGAAGGAACCGGTACCACCTGTTATCAACAAAACTTTCTCAGCGAACATATTAATTCCTTTTGCTATTAGAATTTATACAAAAGTCTACAAATGATTTCGGATCTACTATATTCAAATCCTTTTCACTAAATCCAAGAAACCGTTTGACAGCCCTGGCAATTGATTTAGGTGACGAAGGATCAAATGTCTCTTCGGGATTCAGAACATCCCGGACATAGTCCAGTTCTGAGGCAATTATTGCGAGGTTCGCATTTCTGGCTTCAATTAGCGGAAGGCCAAATGATTCGAAAGTTGAAGGATAAATCAAGGCCTTGGCTTGTGTATAGAGCTCAGTGACAGCTGATTTGGCAACAAACCCGGCATTTACAATCTTAAGATCATATTTCAGCTGTATATCGCGAATCCATAATACCAATTCACGGTTAATTTCTTCATTCAATGTCAAACAAAGCATCGGGTATATCCCTTCAGCGGCCAGTATCACCCATGCTTCAACAAGTTGTTTATGATTTTTGTGCGGCTCGCCCGATGCAACGTAGAGAAAATCGTATTTAGTTCCTTCTTCATTCTTTGTTTTTTGAGTTGAGCGCTTATAGATATTTGTAGTTTCAAAAAAAGGCAAAATTACGGCATCACATCCTAATTGATCTGATACACGACTTTGCATGCTTGGCGTTTGCACAATAATAGTATCTACATTTTTACAGAACAATTTTAACCATATTCTCTCAAGAGTGATTCGCAATCTCGCTTTAATGTTAAAGTATTTCAAGCACATATCATCAATTAGATATCTATTCTGTATAAAAAGTATAACCTTGGCATCTAATTTAAATAGTGGCGGCAGGTTCCCAAAACATAACACAACATCATCATATTTGACGCTATTTTTTAAGATGCGTTCAGCTAACAATCGACTAAAAATACTAGGTGCTATGCGATTAATCTGGATTTTAGCAGATAAAGTTACAGGTAGCTTTAGACGTCTATCCAAGAAAACAATGCAAGTAAAATCATCCTGATCAATAGAGGTCAGCAAGGCATTAAGTAAAACAGCGCCACCGCCTTGGTGGACATTTACTGCGTAAATAACGAGTCTCATAATCCCCTGTTCTCGGTTATACTTATAAGTTTGCTATTTGCAGAGGTGCATTTTGTGCTGCTTTACTGTGACGTAACGTTATCTTGATACGACCACAAATGACCAAAAACAAAGAAATGCCAATAAAACTGTAAAACCACGACATATGACCAGAAGCGAAAAAAAAGAATATGAATAAGAATGCAAAAACAGACACAATGTCCAGCCGTCTAAAGATACGGACATACTCGCTTATAATTTTATCTCCTAATGCAATCCACAATCCTACCCAAAATGCTACAACAAAAAGAACAAACAGATTACCGCCAGCTATTTGCAAGATTAACGACGAAAACCCCCCAGAGCCGGTAGAAAATCCAGCAGACGGACTAAAACCGTATAAAGCATTTTGGGCAGAGGAATGTGTATCTTCAGAACACCATAAAAAGACCCGATTAAAATTAGCCCAGTATCCACCCATGCCAGTAGTGTCATATTGGAATCCAAGCACTATGTCTTGAGCACCGCCTACTCTGTTCAACATCGAAAAAAGAACGGCATTCAAATCATAATCGTCAAATTTGTCAAGCACATTTCCCAGCAAAGAAAAAAGATCACCATCATGACCTTTTGTAGCCACACCACCCACAACAAGATAAACAAAATTACGTGCCTGTGATATTATTGAGACTAGAAATAGAGAAATGATCCCCAGTGCAGTAAACAGGGAGTATTTTTGATCTTTAAGTGTAAAGTATATAGAGGGGAATAATATTAGAATGAATGTGGTACGACTCACCTGCGAAAGACCGGCAAATGTAGCATAGATTACAACCAAAATGGTTAGTATTAACGATCTACTGGAACGAGAATAAATATAGAAAATAATAACTGGAACTATAAATCTAGTGAAATAATAAAGAATACCATTCAGTTTAAATGGTAATAACTCTTGCGCTGCATCTAAGCCAGTGATTGACATACCACGCCCAAACATCCAACTATTTAAAAAGGAGAGAACAATTATTAATACTAATAGTAATAGTCCGTACAATGATAAAGATTTACCAGACTGTTTGTGCTTTTTAAAAATGGTATTTGCAGATAATACATTATCGGATAAATTGCTCTCATGTGCTGATTTCACAATATAATTAGAGTTGCACCGTTCTTTTTGAAATTTTGGCGTAATGAATAGATATTTGTTTATCATTAACGCTAGAATTGTTACTGTGATCAAGAACACCCACAGATAACTATTGATGTATAAATATTCTCCAACAATAAACTCAAATTTATTTACTGAATTCCATCCCGAAGATGCGTACTCGTTTTTATTAAGGAAAAAATATGCTGGTGTAACGGCATTTGTTACAGTTGACAACGTTACAAACAAAAAAAGTATTATATACTTCGACCGCAACGACAAATAAACTAACGGTATATACATCAATGGTAAGACTAACCACAAAATCAGGGAATCAAATGCCCCCTTGTATATATAAAAAAATGTGAACGACGCCCACAGCAAAGCCAGCCCAATCATTATTCTTATGCTGTTTTTTTTAATTATCACTCACTGCTGTCCGTTGTATTTTTGATTGTTAGCAATGCCTTTTGATTTACTTTGCACTCTGTTAGTACCTTCACTGATTTATCACAGTTTAGATTTTAGCTGCAATATTGCCATAAACTAAACTATTCTTAGGTTACTATCAGATTTTTTTCGTCCTCATCAACATGTCTTGGCTAAACAGCAGAAAGAATTATTGCTAAAATATTTCGGAACTATCACCGAAAAGCAGGTATTGGTGTGAAGATCCCACCAGCAGGCGTTCTTCGGAGTTGAGTTCCAACTGCATACTTAAGCAGTGATCGAAGTTGCTCAAGTATGGGCATTGCTTTGTAGATGATTTT
>WNGL01005213.1_pt1 | contig 15457 bp, 15 predicted proteins | sample 5400591 | NCBI WGS metagenome assembly WNGL01 (sample SAMN13153377, study PRJNA577476) | soil metagenome | isolation source: 80 cm soil or saprolite under Garry oak tree replicate 1 | place: USA:California | collected 2016-06-15
AGGCGTCGTGCCGGCGGCGTCGACCTCTCAGCGGCATGACCTGTCGTCTCCATCGACGCCGCGGCAGCTCAGTCGTGCACCGGATCGACCTATTATGCGTGGCACCGACCGTAGGGAGCCTTCGCTCGTTGCCGCCCATGTCGGCGGATATTGTCGGGCGGTGACGGCCGAGCCTACCACAGAGCGTGACATGCAGCGCCGGAGAGTTCTGACGTGTTACGACGCCGGATCGCCGATCCGGAGCGGATGCTCGTCGATGGCTAGTCGAGGCGCTGCCGGGTGGTCATGGACGGCGGGCGGCGACGATGGCGAAGTTAGGCACGTGGATCGCTGCTGGTCCGGTGATGGACTCCTGGCCTGGCGGGACGGCCGGCTCGGTGATTTCAGTAAGCGTGCAGCCCAGCTGTATGACCGCATTCAGGTAAGAACACAGCGGCCGGTGGAAGTCGGTGCCGTGCGGGCCGGGCCGCTGGTATTCGTGCAGGTACTCACGCATCTGCACGCAGCCGTGCTGCTGCCAGGTCATGCCGCCGTGCTGGAGGGGTCCTGCTGGAGCGCCCGCAGCCGCGGAGCGGCGAGGACGAACGAGCTGGACGCCGGCGAGCGGCGGCTGATCATCGGGAGCGAGGAAGGGTCCTTTCGTGCTGGCTGGAGGGGGTTGCTGGTGTTCCCCGGCGCGTGGCGGGCGGAGTGGTCTCGCAAGCACCCATCCGGCGCCTGCGTCAGCGTGCAGGCAGCCGCCATGACCATGTGTCCGGGGACCGGGCTGCTCAGTCATGTGATCGAGCCCGGCCTGGTGGCCGGCTCATGCCGCTGGGGCGAGCGCGCCCGGGGCTGGTGACCCCCTCCCGGGCCTGTAGGTGCGCGGGCCGCGCCGGCCGTCATCTTTCCCCGGCCTGGGCGTCGGCGAGCAGGTGGTAAGCGCGGGTTAGGAGCTTGCGGGAGATCGCGGTGGTGGCGATCTTCTTCCCGCGGCGCCGGGCGATGGCGGCGTAGGTGGCGCTGAACTCCGGGGAGCGCTTAGCGGTCTGCGCCGCCTGGCTGGGGATCCACCGCAGCCACGCTGACCCTTGCCTGGAGATGTGCCCGTGGCGGACGGTCCGGTCCGGCCCGCGGACCGTCGGGGTCAGCCCGGCCCAGCTGGCCAGCTTGCGGGCGCTTCCGAACCGGGTGATGTCGCCGATCTCGGCCACCAGCACCAGCGCGGTGAACTGGCCGGCCCAGGGTAGTTCAGTCAGGACCGCGGCCCGAGGATCTGCCCTCGCGTGGCAGCGCAGCTCAGCATCGCCCCGCTCGATCACCGGGGCGAGGGCGTCAGTGAACGCCAGGCAGTCATTGACGATCTCCCCCGACACCCGGGGCAGCGGCAGCTCCGCCAGCCACCCGCGCCCGGCCCCGTCCAGTAGCTGGCGGTGCGGTCGTACCCGTGATCGGCGGCCACCGCATGAATCCGGTACCGCAGCTGAGTGCCCAGCCGGACCAGGCTGGCCCGGTGCCGCAGCAGCGCGCGGAGCTGGCGGACCGCCGGCGGCGCGATCCACGCCTCCGGCAGCAGGTCCGCGCGCAGCAGCTGCGCCAAGATCGCGGCGCCGGCCTTGTCGTTCTTCAGCCGCGCCGAGGCGATCGCCTTGCACCGCAGCGGGTGTACCAGATGCGGATCGAAGCCGTAATCCTCTAGCAGCCCCACCAGCCAGCCCCACCCGTAAGCCGATCTCGACCGTAGCCCAGCGGTCCGGATTGCGACAAGCAGGAGCACGGCGATCAGCGGCACCCATGAGTGCGTTGCCGGACTGTGGCTGCGCCGGCCGTCCCCGGGACTCAAGATGACGATGTGTCTGCCATGATGCGTTGCAGGGTGCGTCGGCCCATCAGGCTCATGGCCGGGTTGCTCTCGACGTAGTACCAGACCGCCCCCATCGACTGCTCAAACGCCCACGCCTTGCCGCGTTCCCACTCGAGGTCCTCGCATTTGAGGTCGTCGCGAAGCACCTGCCGCGGGCCAGCTTCAAGCAAATTCCAAGCACCCAGGAGATCCAGCGCGGGATCAGCCGGTCCCATGCCACCGACGTCGATGACGCCAGCCAGGCGCCCGTTGGAGACAAGCACGTTGCCGGGAATCAGGTCACCGTGAGTCATCACGTCGCGGGCGCTGTGCGGCAGGACCCGCATGATTGCCCAGGTGCGACGAAGCTGGGGAACATCCAGCAGCTGTTCGCTGCGCTCGAAGCAGGTCTCCATCCATGCGTCGTGGGAACGTAGCTCGCCTCCCCGACCCGTTCCGCTGAATGCCCTGCCACGAGTGTCGATCGCACGCACACCGTGGATGAACTCAGCCAGGTCATGTGCAAACGCGGCGGATTCCCCCGGGTCCTCGTCTGTGGCCACAGTCCCCGGCAGCCAGGTCTGCACCGACCACGGAAGCGGGTAGCCCGCCCCGGGTTCGCCCAGCGCGACGGGCACGGGCGTGGGAAACCGCGTACGGCCTAGCAGCTCGCGGGCTGCTTGCGCCTCGGATTGAAGCAACCGCCACATCGACCCAACGTCCCCAGGTTCTAGAGGGAACCGGGCCAGGAACTTGTCGCCGATGCGAAACAGTGCATTGACCGTCCCTCGCGAAGCGACTCCCCTGATCGGCAGTCCCCGCCACTGGGGGAACTGCACATCCACCAACTTGCGCACCGTCTCGAGAGAGACCGTCAGCTGGTTGGCATGCATGTCCACATCGGAAGCATCACGCGTCCCGATCGTTGACCGCAATCTGCTTTCCGCCGCGCCAGAGCCCCACCGGCATAGTCCCTCGTCACGCTCGCTCATCGGCGCAGCACATCACCGACCGGCCGCTCGACGTGCACGCTTGGCGCTCAGGCTGAGGGACGAATCAGCGATGCCGGCGGCCATCTGTGATGATCTTGCCCCCCCAATTGCCCGCGGCTGCACGTCAGAACCTGCCAGCTGACACCACATATGGCCTATGACCAGCAGATATGCGCACGGCTGGAACCGCTGACCTTCTACCTGCCCCAGAAAACCCTGAAAGAGGTCAGCGGATACATGCTCGAAAACACCGCTGACCTGCGGAGAGGTCTTCACCTTTAGCTGTGAGCTGGCGGTATGCGAGCTGGTCGGGGGCTCGCCCACAGGTTAAGCCGGGGCCAGCCACATGATCTTGGCGGGTTAGCGTTCCCAGCGCGGGTCGGCGTCGGTGATGGCGAGGCTGAGGGCCTCGAGTTCTGCCAGGAGGGCGCGCAGGCGGCGCTGGTTGTCGAACCAGGGCTGGTAGCCGGCGAGCTGGTCGTCGGTGAGCAGGCGGGTGACGGTCTTGCCGCCGGCTTTGCGGGTCCACTGGTGGTAGGGGCCGTGCAGGACGGGCGGGTCGGCGTGGCAGCGGCAGCTGGCCCGGCCGCAGCGGGTCAGCCGTTCGGTGAGGGTGCCGGGGAGGGCGAAGCCGCCCTGGGCCAGCTCGCGGGCGATGCGGGCGGCTTCGGCGCGCTGGGCGGGCGCGGGCGGCACGTTCTTATCCTGGCGTCCAGGGTTCTGCGCCTCTGTTTTCCCCATGTCATGCAGTGTAAAATCATGCAGTATAAGTACTGCGTGGATGATGGTGGCGTGGCTGGTTATATCGTCAGCTGGCGGCCGTCGTCGGTGTCACCGCTGGCAGCGGATTTCGCCCGGGCGGTGGTGACCGGGGCGGCGCCGGGCGGGCAGGAACGGGCCAAGAGCCTGCTGTGGGCGGCGGGCAAGCCCGCTGATTACGCGACCGGCCTGGGCCTGGAGCCGGTGCCCGGGTGCTCCTGCATCCGTCGGTGATCGAGAGGTTCGCGGTCAGCGCGCCGGGGTTATCCGGTGCGGCGCGGCGGACGCTGCGCACGAACCTGCGGTTCCTGGCCCGCCGGGCCGTCCCGGCGCTGGCCCCGGCGGACGCGCCGCTGCCGCGGGAACGGTCCAAGGCCCCGTACAGCGCCGCGGAGATCAGCGGCTATCTGGCTCTCGCGGACGCCCAGCCGACGACGGCGCGGCGGATGCGGGCGGCCGGGCTGGTCTGCCTGGGCGCTGGTGCCGGGCTGATCCGCAGCGACCTGCGCGGGGTGCGCGGCAGCGACATCACCCGCCGCTCCGGGGGTGTCGTCGTGGAGGTGCGCGGGCGGCGGCCGCGGGTGGTGCCGGTCCTGGCCCGCTACCACGATCTGCTGCTTGCCTCGGCGGCGTTCGCCGGGGACAGGCTGGTCACCGGCGGCCGTGACCGGACCGCCGGAACCTGGCCACCCCGCTGCTGCGGGCCCTGGACGGCGGGACCGGGCTGCCCCGGCTGGAGACCAGCCGGCTGCGGGCGACCTGGCTGGCGGACTGCGCCCGGCAGATCGGGCTGGCTGCTTTTATGCACGCGGCGGGGATCACCTGCTCCCAGCGGCTCGGTGACCTGATCGCCGCGCTGGACCCGGGCAGCGAGGCACAGGCGGTGCGGCTGCCCGGCGGGAACCAGTGACCAGCACCGGCGGGCTCGCCAGGCTGGAAAAGTCACCGGCCGCTCCGGTGCCGCGGCGCGGATCGAAGCGCTCCTGCCTGCCGGTGCCCGGCGCCGCCAGCTGCGGGTCCGCACCCTGCTGACCGGCATGCTGCTGACCCTGGCCGATCACCGGCCCGCTCACCTGACCCGGGTCCGCGAGGCCCTGACCAGCCTGCCCGAGGCCGGCCAGCGGCGCCTCGGCGTGATCACCGCCTGGAAGACCGGCCCGCATCAGCTCACCTACCGCCAGACCGAGCGCACCTTTCACCTCCTCACCGCAGCACTGGGCAAAGGCACCCCCGGCGGCGCCCCTTCCGGGGCCCTCGCCGCCCTGTGCGATGACCTGCTGGAAGCCAGCATCCCCGCCGCGCGCCAGGACACCACCCGGGCCCTGGCCGTGGACAGGAGCGACATGGAAACCTTCTCCCGGCCGCCATCCAAAGGCAGCCGGGACTGCGCCGGCCCCGAAGCGTCCTGGGGACACCGCAAGAACAACCGGCCCGGCCCCAAAGACGAGCTGTCCTGCGGGTACTACCTGTCCGCCGCCACGATGATGCGGGAGGAACACGGCCCGCCCGTCCCCGAACTGGCCCGCCGGATGACCCTGACGTCCTGCCACCTCGACCCGGCCCGCGCCCTGGTCCCGGTCCTGACCCGGATGCCCGGGCATGGTGTCCCGCTCGGTGACATCCTCGCCGACTCCGGCTACGCCCACCGCACCGCCAGCAGCTGGGCCGTCCCGCTGCGCACCGCAGGCGCCGCCCTCATCCAGGATCTGCACCCTGATGACCGCGGCCCCAAAGGCACCCATCACGGCGCGATCATCGCCAACGGATGCCTGTACTGCCCCGCCACCCCGCGGGCCCTGCTCGAGCCCGGCCCGCTCGCCCGCGCCGCCGCCCCGGACCAGATCACCGCGCATGACCAGCAGACCGCCGAGACCGCGGTCTGGCGGACTGCAAGCTCGGGAAGATCACCGCCGCGGACGCTGACGGCTACCACCGGGTCGCCTGCCCCGCCGCCGCGGGGAAGATCCGCTGCCCGCTACGCCCCCCGTCCATGACCCTGGACCGGCAGCGGCCCGAGATCCTCACCCCGCCAGAGCACCCCCCGGCCTGCTGCACCCAGCAGACCATTACCGTCCCGCCCAGCGTGACCGCGAAAACCGCGCAGAAACACGACTACCCCTCCAAAGCCCACCGGCGGTCCTACGCCCGGCGCACCGCCGCCGAACGGACCTTCTCCACTGCCAAAGATCCGGCGAGTAACGACATCTCCCGCGGCTGGTGCCGCCTGATGGGCCTGACCGCGATCACCTTGTTCACCGCTACCCTGCGCATAGTCCGCAACCAGCGCATCATGGACGCCTGGGACGCCCGCCAGGCCCCGTGGGGCGCTCTGTACCACGTGGACTCGCGTCGACTCTCAGCACTGCTGATCACACCACGCGCGATCGCGGCCGCCTCCTGCCTCGCCGAGGTATTCCACGAGGACCGGTACGCGCCGTGGGATAGCGTCATCGCGGAGGATGCAACCGCGGCGCTGCCAGTGTGGCTGCGCCAGTCGCCCGTGCGGCCCACGGCGCCAGCACGAGACGAAGACTACGTGGGCCGGCCAGCAACCGAGACTCAGCGGCGGCTGCGCGTGCGGCATCGGCTCATGCGCCGGCTGCTCGACGATCCGGTCATCTACTACGACCAGCTGAACGCAGCCGAACGCGAGTTCCTCACCTCGATCACCGGGTGGGCCGTCAGGCGCCTCAGCGATGTCGGCTTCGAGGTCGAGCGGCGGGCCGAGGGATGGCTGCTCGTCGATCCCGACTCCATCGCGACCGACGTCACATTCCCCGCCGGGGAGACAGGCGGCAACGTCAAGCAAGCCGCATTGCTGCTACTGGACGCGCTGGTGGCGAAGGCGCGCGCTGTAGCAGCCGGACCTGGGCTCGCGGCGAGGTGACCGAGATGGTCGCGGCGCTGCTGGCCAGGCACCCGAAGTGGGCCGCCGCCTATCAGGGCGACGACGGCCGCACCCTCACCCGCGAGGTGCTGCATCTGCTGGCGAGCCTTCACCTCCTGACCTCCGACGAGCTCACGGTCACGCTCCTGCCGGCCGCGGCCCGTTACACCGCGAAGGCCAAGGACCTAGATCTCGACACCCTGTGGGAGATGCCGTGACCGCCATTGGCGATATGTGGGACGCGACCGAGGCGGCCGAGGCGGTTTTGCCGCGGTTCCCGCTGCCTGACACGGCTCGCTGGCGGGCCCTGCGCAGTGGTGTGGTCGGCATCTATAAATACGACGACCAGACTTTCGTCTGGCACCGCGGCAAGCTGCTGATCCGTGGCCTGAATGGCACCGGCAAGTCGGTCGTACCCGAGGTGCAGATGCCATACGTGCTTGAGGCGAACGTGTCCGCAGAGCGCATCAGCACGTTCGGCGGCAAGGACCGGTCGATGCACTGGAAGGTGATCGGTCACGACGAGGCAGGCCGCGCCAATGGCCGGTCCTACACGTGGATCGAGTACGGCCGGCTCTCCGGGGACGGCACCGCCGAGTACTTCACCGTCGGGTCGGGGCTGTCCGCGAACAAGGCGAGCCGCGACTCACTCCATCACTGGCACTTCCACACCTGCCAGCGCATCGGCCTGGATCTCACACTCATCCGCAACCGGGAGCCACTGTCGGAGAAGGCACTGGCCGCAGCGATCGGCATCGGCGGCGGCGTGTATTCCCGCAGCGACATTCCGGTGTTCCGGTCCCGGGTGAACGGGACGCTGTACGGGATGACCGATGAACAGTACCGCCAGATGAACAACATGATCCACGAACTGCGCAAGCCGAAGTTGTCGGACAAGCTCGACCTCGACAAGCTCTCGCAGCTGCTCTCGGACGCGTTGCCGACCGTGCCTGACACCGCCATCACCCCGCTGGCAGATGGGTTCGAGCGGCTCGACCGGCACGCGAAAGACCTCGCTGCGCTGGAGGAGATGGCGCAGGCTGCCGGGGACCTCGCCCGGCTGTATCGCGTCTACGCCCGCCGGATCACGCGCAAGCGTGCGGCCGACGTGCGTACAACTGCGAGCGGATTTGATGATGGCCGACGCCGCCGCAAGCGGGCCCAGGACCAGCTGGAAGCGCTCGGGAAGGAGACCGCGGATGTCCAGACCGAGCTCGAGGAATTGGAAGCCGGTCACGCCGCACTGTCGGGTAGCCGGGACGGGCTGACGCGGCGGCCGGAGTTCACGCAGGGCCAGGAGATCCTGCCGGCCGAGGAGCGCGCGAAGACTCTCCGCGCGCACGCCGACCGGATGCACGGCCAGCTGTCGCGGACCGTGGCTCAGCGCGACGCCGCCCAGGCACAGCTGGCCGCTGCGCAGGCGCGGTTGCAGGCGACCACCGATGCCGAGTCCACGGCACGTGCCCTTGCTGCTGCGGCGGCGGGGACAGTGGCAGCTACCGCGGCATACACGACGGCAGCAACGCTTATCGGCATCGTTCTTGACGCTGATACCCCGGCAGCCGACGACGTCCGCGCCGTCCGAAAGGACCTTGCGAACGACCTGCACACGCGCCGCGCCGCACTCGCACAGGTAAGGAGCGCGACTGCAGAGGCCGCCGACGCGGCCCGTCACCTCAGGGACGCACGGGCCGAGACGGAGAAGACTGCACAGGCCCTGCTCAATGCCGAAGCGGCGCTCGAGAAGGCAAACGCAGTGCTCGAGACAGCACGGGACGACTTCGGGCAAGAAGTCCTCGCGTGGGCGGCAACGCTGACCGAACTCACCGTGGACACCGGCGAGATCGACGTCACCGACCCCGGCGCCGTAGGTGACGCGGTCGGCGCCGCTGTCACGGCCGCCCACATCAGGCTCGTCCGTCTGCGCACCGTTGCCGAGGAAGCAAAGGGCCAGCATGAGCGCGAACTCGCGCGACTGCGGACCGAATACGAGGCGCGAGCCAGCCAGCCGCTGCCAGTCCGGCCCACCCCCGCTCGCCGAACCACTCCCCGAGTGGGGCGCACCGGTGCGGCGATGTACGAACTGCTGCAGTTCGCTCCTGGCGCTGAGTCTGCAGCCCTGGAAGCCGCATGTGAAGCGATCGAACTACTCGACGCGTGGGTGACTCCCGACGGGCGCATCACCGGCGGCGACCTCGATCTGTTCGTCACCGCAGCCGGGACCCCGATCGCTGGCAGGACTCTCGGCGCCGCCGTTGTAGCCGACGCCGAGGCAGCACAGGCCGCAGGCATCGACCCCGCGATCATCACGGCCGCACTCGCGCGAGTCGAGCTCACGGACACGGTGGCTGCCGCCACTCGCGAGGTCGCGGTCGGACTCGATGGCAGCTGGCGGGCCGGGCCAATGCTCGGTGCCACGGCGAAGGACAGGGTCGAGCTCATCGGTGCCGCCGCCCGCGAACGGACCCGGCAGAAGCAGCTCGCCGAGCTCGCCGGGAAGATCGCCGGTGAAGAGGAGCAGGTCGCGACACTGGGAGGCGAACTCACGGTGATCGCCGCCCGCGCCGCCACCGTGGCTGGTGAGGAGCGCACCCTGCCGCCGTCGATAGCGGTCAGCAACGCAGGGAAGAACGTAACGATCATGTCCGAGCGCCGGCGGCAGGCGACCGAGCAGCTGGCGGACCGGCGTAAGACTGAGGCCGAGGCCGGCGATCGGGCACGCAAGCAGGAGGACGAGCTCCGACTACTACTCGACGCACACGCGCTTACCGACTGGCGCTCCCGGTTGGGTGAGTACGAGGAGGCACTGGGGGAATGGCAGAACGCGTTCAGCGACTGGCTCACGGTAGTGAGCGACTGGATCGCGGCACTAAGCCTGGTCGCCGAGCGGCTCGTGGCGCACACCGACCTCGACGTCCAAGTCACCGAAGCAAAGGGCGCTTACCGTGACGCCGACTTGGCGGCGGTAGCTGCTGAGTCCCACTATGACAGCCTGCTCGACACGGTCGGGGTACCCTTCCAGCAGCTTCAGATAGAGATCGCCGCAGTGGACAAAGGGTTGCGAGACAACGACTCCCGGCAGCGGATGGCGCATGAGCGGCAGGTCAAGCTGGGCATCGACATCGGCGCCGCCCGCGAGACCCTGGCTAGCGCCGAGCATGACCGCGCCGCACGGCTCACCGACCGCGAGAACGCCGATGCGGCCCTCGTGAGCCTCGCCCGCCGCGGAGTGCTTGCCGCAGCAGGTTTCGCTGATGTGCTGGCCGCATCAGGCGTCCCGGAAGCCGCCCCGGACGATTTCGCCGAGTTCGACGACGCGGACGAGGACCGGCGGGCCAGCGACGCACTTGGCGGTCGCACCCATACGGCCGTGCTCCGGGCCGCCCGGCAACTGGAGGGCGCGCTCGATGTCCCATACGACGACCGCTCGGTCGAGCAGGCCGCCAACCGGGCCTCGCAGCGGCGCCACGAACTCGGACTTGCTCTGGACTCGCTGCGGCTGAGCGATGGCACCGACGCTGGCGTCTACCTCATCACGGCCATTCGCGACAACCGCGAAGTCACCCTCGGGGAGCTTGTCGGCCTGCTTACCGACGAGGTCCAAGAGACACGCACACTGCTGACCGCGGATGAGGAGCGGCTGTTCTCCGAGTTCCTCACCGGCCAGGTCCGGGCCGAGGTCGTTGCCAAGGTGCGCGATGCGACTGCGCTGGTCGCTGAGATGAACCGCAACCTGGAGCGGGTCCGCACCGCCTCCGGCATACGCGTGCAGCTCGACTGGAGGCCGCGGATAGACGAGGAGGAGGGCACACAACGCGTCCTCAAGCTGCTACTGCGCAACCCAGAGGACCTGTACGACTCCGAGCGCGAACAGCTGCTCTCGTTCTTTCGTAGCCGGCTGGCGAAGGTTTCCACCTCGCACGACGGGGACACCTGGTCACGTCGGCTCTCGAAGCTGCTCGACTACCGCGCCTGGTTCACGTTTACCATCCAGTGGGCCAGGCACGGGCGTCCGCTGGCCAGGCTCACGCGGCGCGAGCACGCGGCGTTGTCAGGCGGCGAGAAGGCAGTCACCTTGCACCTGCCACTGTTCGCGGCCGCCGCGGCGTACTACCACGCCGCCTCGGTCGCCTGCCCGCGACTGATCGTGCTCGACGAGATGTTCGCCGGCGTCGACGACGAACTGCGGGGCCAGCTGTTCGAACTCATCGTGAACTTTTGACCTGGACCTACTCGCGACAAGTGAACGCGAAACCGGCACCCACGCCGAACTCGACGGCATCAGCGTGTACCAACTGGTTGCGTACGAGGGCGCTTCGTGGATCCTCGCGCTGCGCAGCATGTGGGACGGTGAGCGGCTGCTGCGCTCGTTTGAAGAGGAACTCCTCAACGACCCGGACGATGACCAGGACCTGCCTGCCGATCGCGACGACATCTTGCCGATGACGACGTGAACCTCGACAGGTATCGCGCCCCGGCGTGGAGTTGGTTCACTGGGTCGATCCGGGCCCAACTCGATGAGGCATCGACCCGGCAAACCGTCACCGTCGACTTCTCCACTTTGCCTCCCGAGGCAGCCGACCGTTATGCAGACTTGCTGGGACTGCGCGCACGTCCAGTAGGCCGCACGCGCGTGAATCTCGCTCGTGTCGATGGGGCTCTACGCGCAACGCCAACGGGGCTTTCACTGGTTGCGTTGCTCGAGACGCTGGACGGGCCGCTAGAAAACCGGCGCGGGCGGCGTGCTGACACTCGCATCGCACTCGCCAATGTATGGATGTCAGTGCGAGGTCATCCAGCCGTAATGAAACATCCTGAGCTGCTGGCCTGGCTCGACAACGAGAAAGCGCACTCATCGCGCCTACCCGGCGATGCACAGCGTCGGCTTGAGGTCCTGCACGCAGCACTCGACGTCACGAAGGCGTTGCCCGCGACCGGCATCGGCCGTGCGCGACTGTCCTGGCAGGTGTTTCGTGACACCAAGGCGCTCTCAGCTACTACCGGTGACCAGCACCGGCGAGCTTGTGTACTACGTGCCGTCGCCGTCCTAGCCGGTCGGGACGTCCCCGCTGACCCTGCTGCGGAACGCGAGTTGTGGGAAGCGGTCGGTGTCTCCGTCGATCCGTTGTCAAGCCGGGTGCTTATCGCCGGCTTCACACCCGGCGGTCACACTGCCGTCCCGCACTCGCTACGGTTGAAGACATCGGCCAGTCTTGCTTCGGTGCTCACACTCGCGGACGTCGATGCGTGGGTGTCGAGCGGCCTCTTCGAGCTGCCCGGGCGGGTGTTCATCTGCGAGAACCCCGAAGTGACAGTCGCCGCACTCAGCGAGTTCGGGGTCTCATGCCCAGCACTGATCTGCACCGAAGGGCCGACCGCACCTGGCCGCGGTACGTCTCATCTCGTCGCTGATTGATGCGGGCGTCTCCGCCTCGATGCATGCCGACTTCGACTGGGATGGCCTGTCGATCGTCGGCACAATCACGCAGCAAGGTGCGGAACCGTGGCGGATGTCGGCTCAGGACTACGTTGCGGCCGCAACGGCAGCTGCGGCACATGACCGGCCGCTGCCCAGGTTGACCGGCTCCGCCGTGCCGACACAGTGGTCGCCGGAACTACAGCACGCGATGCGCAAGCGCGAGGTCGAAGTGCATGAGGAGGACGAGGGCGTTCTTGCGGCGCTGCTAGGCGACCTCTCCGAGGCGCGAGATCGCAGTGGTAGATGTAGCCGCGCACCCGACGGACTCTGAATCCCGCTAGTTCAGAGAAGTTAGCAGGATCAGCTGATCGATCAGACGTCGTCGCCAAGTGCCTTGAGTGCTGTGGCAAGAAGCGATAGCCGAGTGGTACAAGATCGACGCCCGCTCACACCTGGCCCCGCTGGACCTCATGCTTCGCGCCCACGAATTCGCCGAAATTAGCGATCTTGCCCCTCAAAGTGCCCCTCGGGGCACCTCTGATTCTGGGCGTTAACGGCTCCAAACCGCCGCTGACCTGCAGAGCCCCCTTAACGGAATCGAACCGTAGGCATTCTCCTTACCATGTACCTCCGGCAGGTTCCGTCACCGCAGGGAGGGCCTCTGACCGACTAGAACGCGAGCACAGATCGGCACTCGCAAGCCCGGGACAGGCTCTCACGGGCGCTGTTTGCCACTCAGTTTGATCTTCCCCGGGCGCTCAGCTGGCAGCCGTGAGTGGGCGGATGCCGTCGAGCGCGTCGCCGAGGCGGTCCTTTTCTACCTCCAGGTCGTAGCGGGACTGCAGGTTGATCCAGAACCGCTCCGAGGTGCCGAAGAAACGGGCCAGGCGCAGCGCGGTGTCCGCGCTGATGCGGCGCTGACCGTGCACAATCTCGTTGACCCGCCGGGCCGGGACCCCGATTTCCTTGGCCAGCTGGTACTGGCTCACCGCCAGCGGCCTAAGGAACTCCTCCAGCAAGATCTCCCCCGGATGCACAGGCGCCATCACCGTGTCCGCTGCCATACTCCCTCCCCTCCTAGTGGTAGTCAGTGATCTCGACGTCCTCCGGCCCAGCATCGGTCCACCGGAAGCAGATCCGCCACTGCTGGTTGATCCGGATGCTGTACTGACCGGCGCGATCGCCTGCCAGCTTCTCCAGCCGGTTGCCTGGCGGCACCCGCAGGTCCGCCAGAACCTCTGCAGCATCCAGCATCGCCAGCTTCCGCCAGGCAGCCCGCTGTAACGGCGAATCAAGCTTCCGTGACCGCCTCCGGTGCCAGACGGCTTCGGTGTCCTTGTCCCGGAAGGATCGCAGCACACATCCTATGATAACGCGATGCGTTATTAACGCAACACGTTATCAAGGCGCGGCTCAGGCGGCAGGCTCCATCGGTGAGGGCGTCGACCGACTGGGCGTCCTTACCAAGGATCGCCAACGATGGCGGGCCCCCCGGCTCCGGGAGGAGCGCCAGCCGCCGACCGCCGATGCAACTGATCGGGCATCCTAGCCGCCTCCTGCCGACGGTCGCAGGCCGACTCGGTGCGTCCGCGAAACGGCGGCAACCCAGTCCAGTGAGCCCGGTATCACGTTCCGGCAGGATCGATACGGACCGATCACGGATCGGGCGCCGCCCACAGCGCCTAGGCCATTCCGCAGAAGCATCCGCTCCCGGCACCCCGGGCGGTGATCCAGCGGGCTAGAGAGAAAAGAACCGGGCCATCGGCGCATCGGCAGTAGCGACGAGGTAGCCGGTGGTCACGCGCCCCCGATTCGGCAACTGCTGCCAGCTGGAGAAGCAGGGCCGACAACATTCCTTACTCTACGTAACACCCAAGGTCAGAAGGTGGCCGATGGACCGTTGTCCGGCCCCATAGGGAACCTGGTACCTCTTCCCGGTGCCGGAGACACTCCTCCGCGCTCCATCTCCACGTAAAAGGCCGCTAGACCAGCCTCAGCAGCATCGTGAGTGCCACTCGAGTGGCACTTTTCGGAAGGTGAGGTACTCGGTTATATATTCGAAAAATTCTTGATAAACTGGGAGCCCCCTTACGGAATCGAACCGTAGACCTTCTCCTTACCATGACCGCCATCAGCCAGCCAAACGACCGACGTATAGGGCCTGACCAGGCTGAACGCTGGCTCACGCCAGCGGAGACTGGCCCTGGCCAGCCCTGCCCGGCGGCATTCTGCCCCCAAAGTGCCCCCCGCGATGATCTCCTGATGACCAGCAAGAGCGCAAGCCCTGAAATAGTCGAAAACACACGTTCGCTTCTCTCCCCGGACCAGCAGGTCATCATGCGCCGGCGAGTAAGCCCGCGGCCATGCAGCGGCGCCACGGTGTGCACAACGTTGGATGCAGTCGCGGACAGGCCGTCCCGGTGACGGTCATGCGCCCATCGTCCATGTAGAGCACCTCTCGCCGTCCAGCAGATGGCGTGCACGGCTCCTAGTACGGCAGCCGCACTTAGGGTCCTGACCTGCGGCGGTATGACTGCCCAGTGGAGCCGGGCATAACGGGCAGCCGCCTGTCGATCATGTGTTTGTGCTGACAACAGAATCGAAGGCGGCTGCTGCCGTCAGGATAGGCGCCAGTCTGGCGCTGGGGAAACGGGCCGGGCTGTCCGGGCTGCTGCGGCCGTGCTTTGCCCGGGCGCAGGTGTGGCTGCAGGCGGGCAGGTACGTGGCGGCGCTGATGAGTGAGCTGCCGGAGCGGAACGGGTGGGCCATTGCCCGGCATGCCGGGGACGCGACGCCGGATAAGACGCAGCGGCTGCTGAATCATGCCAGCTGGGACACGATGGCGGCGATGAGCGCCGTGCGCCGGTTCGCCGCGGCCGGGCTGGATCAGGCTGCCCGGCGGAACCGCTGGGCGGGCGGGATGCGGATCGGGGCGCTGGACGAGACCGGGCAGGAAAAGCAGGGCAGTGCCACGGCCGGGGTAAAGCGCCAGTACCTGGGGTGCGCGGGCCGGGTCGCCAACGGCATCAATACGGTGCACCTGGCGTATGTGCGGGAGCGCACCGGGCACGCGCTGATCGGCGCCCGCCAGTGGATACCCCGGGAGCAGATCACGGACCCAGTGGTGTCGCTGGTCACCGGGCTGCCCCTTGACCTGGAGTTCCGTACCAAGGGGCAGCTGGCCATCGACATCTGCACCGACGCGTACGCCGACGGGATCACATTCGATTTCATCTGCGGGGACCTTACCGACCGGCCTTGTGAGTGTCCGCGACGTCCGGCGAGCCTCATTCTCGCTGCTTAGTGGCCCTGTTAACCTGCCGGGCCAGGGACGTCCGCCACGTCCGGGGGATCGGGGGGAAGCGTGGCGCACAGGTTTGTTACTGGGGATCTTCGTGTCCAGGTGCTGGAACGGGCCAGCGGCTGCCGGTCGTTCACGATCGTCTGGCCGGAGGGGGCCGTTCACGAGGCCGCGGACCAGTTCCTGCGGGCTTATGAGGGATCCGGGACCCAGCGGACGTATGCCTATCTGCTGCTAGATCACCTGCGGTGGCTGGACCGGGAGGCGCTGGCCCCGG
>WNGL01005215.1_pt1 | contig 15455 bp, 12 predicted proteins | sample 5400591 | NCBI WGS metagenome assembly WNGL01 (sample SAMN13153377, study PRJNA577476) | soil metagenome | isolation source: 80 cm soil or saprolite under Garry oak tree replicate 1 | place: USA:California | collected 2016-06-15
AAAAGCAAAAAGATAACGAACCGTCACATTCCAGAAAAAAGATGTATTTTTGACCCATGCTCGACAGTCTTATAGTTAGAGGGAGTTTTACCACGCACAACTGAACGACGGGATCGCTCCAGTAGCAGTGCCGGGCGTGCCCTCCGGTCGCACGGACGCAATAGGGTGCCCGGAGGACTCCTCTCTAAAAAGAACGGACGTACGGACAACCAACCACGAGGCCTGCCACGGACTCAACCGATTCCACGACGGTTGAGGGCACTCAGGAAGAGCAAGCCGGCCGGCAAAACCTCTCAAGGAGACCTCGATGGCAATCGACGCTGGCAGAGCAAACTCCGAAGGACCCACACGAAGCGATACGGATCTGAGAGCGCCAAAGTGGTTGGTGAGAGTTGTCCAAGCTTTGGTTCCTCCAGGACCAGGATCCCCAAACGAGCTCATCGATGTTTTGTTGGAGACACGTGGCTCCATTTCCCAGGCCGTGCTCCGTATTCCGGGCGCGATCGCCGCTCCTGCGCTAGGCCGGGCGGGGATGCGTTCTATTGGAAGATGGACAACTGGAGATAAAATGGCTACAACGAAAGTCCCCACGATAAAAGACGAAATCTTCAGGCAGGAACTGGATGCACTGTACCGGGAAAATTTTCGACCGATGTACCGGGCCGCAAAATGTGTTACCGGAAACCGGCATGATGCCGATGAAGCGATCGAGAAGGTTTTCGTAAGGTTTTTTGAAGAGCAGCCATCGCGCGTTTTTCGAAACAACCCGAAAGCATACCTATGCAAGGCGGCCATGAACGAAGCACGAAACATCGTTCGATCGAACCGCCTCAGAAAATGGGTGGGCGAGGATGTGAGTGAGCTTGAAATCGCCACGCATAATGGTGAGGAGAATGCACGGCAAAGCCTCATCGCTGCCTTATCCGAGCTCGATCCGAATTTATTAGAGATGCTCCGTCTTCGTTTCGAGCAAGAGTATAGCTGCAAGGAAATCGCAGAAGAGCTGGGCCGGACAGGCTTGGGCGTCGCTGTGAATCTGCATCGGGGGCTCCGCAAGCTAAAGAAACTGATGACGACCCCAGGAGGTACACGATGAAAAAGCGGAAGAAGATGAACATGGATGAGATCTTGAGGAAGTATTGGCCAGCGGCCTCACATGAAGAGGTAGAATCTGCCGGCGAGCGCGTTTGGAAGCGGCTCGAGGCGGAGTTGGACAAGCATGACACCTCACTGCGGTCTCTATATGGTGACGGCTGGAGCGCACCTCCCCTGGAGCAACTCGAGTTTCAAGTTCTGACCGCAGTCTCGTTGTTAGATGACCGGGGCACACTGAAAAGCATTACGGCAATGGTCCACAAATGGACCGGACGCGAGATGGTCGGCCATGTTTACCTGACGCTGGGCGGGCTCGCCGAGCGCGGGATCATCACGCTCCACTCCGACCCAACCTCGGAATATGGTCAGGAGCCACAGCATCGCTTCAAGATCACCGAAGACGGCGACCGCGCACTGCGCCGGGCCAAAATCGAAGGAAAGGAATTGGTCACTGACCGCGAAGACGGCCTCGCCCCCCCGATGACTGAAAGACCTCGTTAGCTGAAGCGGCGGCGTGCGGAAAAACTCAAGACGAGCAACTCAACTGTGCTGCGAAAAAATACGCGGCTTTTCAGGAGTGACCCCGAGCGGCCTCGCGTCCGGCAATGCGGCCGAAAACAGTGACTCTGGGAAGACCGTGAAGCGCAAATCCGCCGGCAGTTTCTCCTGCTGCGTACAGGCTGGGAATGACTTGGCCGTGAGTGTCGATGACCTGGCACTTGGTGTTTATTTTTAACCCGGTGAGAGTGTCGTGAAGTATCGGTGTGGACCACGCTGCATAGAAGGGAGGTTTCTGAATTTTATACATGGGTGCAGGTTTTGAAAAATCCGAATCCTTTCCCATGTCCACATAGGAGTTGTACTTGACCACGGTTTGTTCTAACGCGTGACCAGGCATCGGAACCCTCTGATATGGATTTTTGATTTTGCCGGCCAATTCTGAAAGCGTATCTGCAACGAAAAACCAGCCGTTCAGATCGACGTTTGGCGGATTCGGATCCCATTGTTCGCGCATCACAGCATCGGAATCAAAGATCGCCCAGATGGGGCCTCCACCGTTCGCCTTCCCGTCTTTGCCCAGATTTCCATTCGTTCCCAGGGCAGCATGACGAAAGGCGTACGACTCGTCCATTTCATTCCAGAATCTTTGGCCCACCTGATTCACAAGGATCACGTCCTGAAAACTCCGTACCGTAAGCCCAGAGGCTCCTGCCAGCGGGAACATCGGACTCCTGGGATTCCATTTCAGATTGATATAACCGTACCGGCATCCAATGTGTCTGGTTTTCATCACCGCGCGCCCGCCGTCGTTCTGCTGATTCGAGGTGGCCCATAACGCGGCTCCAATGCCCATAGCCAGCATCTCCCCGTCGCCGGTCTGTCTGCTCCACGGTTCCCCGGCCACCTGATACTCTTCCGTCAATCTTGGATCGAACATCCTGCGAAACTCGACATTGCTTGTATGACCGCCGGTGCAGAGAATGAGTCCCCTCCTCGCCTGGATGTTCACATCTTTGTTGTCCGTTGGGCCGGCGGCCTTTGCCGTGATTCCCAGAACTCTTCCCGAACTTGCGTTTTCACGAATGATCTTCGTCATTTTGTGCTTCAAAAGGAATTGTGCGCCTTTTGCCCTGGCACTTTTTTCAAGAGCTCGAACGAGTCCCGAGCCTGGAGACCCATTGATCGTTTCATTCAGATCATTCGAGTACACCCTGGTGACGACCATTCTGGGAACGGTGCCGCCATTGAATAGAACCGGTTTCGTGTCGTTGAACTGGACACCGTTCTCCACGAGGAACTCGAAGGTCGCGACATTCTCATCCGCCCAGGCACGAACAAGATCTCTATCGGACCATCTCATCTGAGGGTTCGCATGATTCGTGTGGTCGAGATAAACCTGGTCCGCCGAGTCCTCGATTCCGTATTTCTTTTGGACACTGGTGCCGCCGCCCAGAGGTACATTCCCTCCACTCAGAATCGCGTGCCCGCCAATATCATGGTTTTCTTCGACAACGATTACGGAGGCCCCTTGTTCCCGCGCCATGATAGCGGCCGGCAGGCCCGAAGCTCCGGCGCCCACGATGACGACATCCGCAGTATGGTCCCATCGAATTCGGCTCTGCGGTGCGGCACTGGTTTCGGATACGCCCGCGCCAGTCAGAGCCGTCACTCCAACACCAAGCGCGGCACTGTCCTTGATGAATTTTCTGCGGCTAACGTTGAAGTTTTTCGGTTTCTTGCTCATGTTCTTTTTTCCTCGCTACAAATAAAAACCTTTACGAACGCCGGGTGTTGCTTCCGATGTTTAATAGCCATGAGTCTAGCAGTGCACTCGTGAATGTCAATTGTACTGCGCCTCAGTCAGCCGCAGGCTTCCGATCAAGGTGAATACGAATCGATGATCCGCTCGATCGCGCGGCGGCAGACAGCGCAGAAAGTCTGGCTGCGCGTGAACATGATGCAATCCACTTCGGGACGGTAATAGCCCTTGGCTTCGTACATGGCGCCTTCGAAGGCGCCGACCTTTCCGAAGAACCTCTCGTTCGCGAACAGCTTTACCTCGTAGGAGCGATTCTCGCGAAAGAGAGCTTCCATCTCGTATTCGGGACGATTTTCAGCGCGGAGTTGCGCGCGCCTCTGCCCGTATTCCCGGGAGTGAGCTTCGTATTCTTCTTTACTCCACGGCGTCGGAATCGGGGTATCCGGTACGGCAAGATCCTTCCACTTCAGATTCTTCGGGTCAAGGAGGGCCGTCACGTTGGGTTCCCAGGGCTCCGTTTTGACGGCGGGAGGTAGATAGGCCACCGGAGAGGTGTAGTATTCGTCGGCTAGTCCCGCGAATTGATGTCCGAACTCGTGAACGAAAATGTACGGCGCTTCGGCGCTGTCAGCTGCGACGGTGCTGTACAGGTTGAAGATTCCGCCGCCGCCATAGGTTTGAGAGTTCGTAATGATTTCAATGAACTCGTACGGAGCGGACGAAGCGATATCGCGAAGCGAACGATTATCGAACGTGAGGACGTAACGCTCGGAGCCGAACGCGTCGTAGCTTGCGCCGAGCGGTGATCTCCGATGCACACCAGTCGAAGGACGGGAAACCCCCGATTCGGCAGCGGGAGGGCAGATTCCCCAAACATTGAAGTCGCGGCGGCGCTCCTTGAATGGCGACGTGGAGAACAGCACGTCTACGAGGCGCCGCGCGTCCGATTCGAACTTCCGTCGCTCGGATGCCGTGTAGCCGTCTCCCAGGATCAACAGGTCGACTTTCGTTGCGGGATCCCCGTTGTCCTGGATGGCGATCACCGGCCCTGGTGATGGAGGTTTGGAACTATCCACAAACATGTCCTTGGGATCCACGACCGTCGTCCAGATTTCGCGGAATGCATTGTTCGAGTCGCGCTTCTTCAGCACGATCTGCGCCGGACCTTGTGGTTCAGGAAAGCGTAGCGACTCGCTGAATGTACGGCTCGCGTTCTTAGCTTCCTCAGTCGTTTCCCATTCGCCAAAGATCGACGCGAATCCGCGGGAGTATAGAAGTCGATTCGTCGCCCGATCCCGGACCTCGAACAAGTATTTGCCCAAATTCGTTTCATCGACGGTTTTCTGCGGATTGCCCGGCCATGGTGCCGGCTCGATAACTACTCTGTCGACGCTGAAGATTTCTTGAGTGGCCGTCCCGGTGTGGTAGTAGTCCAGCCGCATAGTGGCTGCCGCAGCGGCGGCTGCAGCGGCTACAGCGGCTACAGCGGCTACAGCGGAAACAAGCACAACAAGCACAACAAGCAAAGGAGCAAAGAGGAACGGAACTTTCTTCGGCATGCCCGGATTGTATCGTAAGCCGCGCTTGCACGGCTAAACAACTGGACCCGTTGGGGCCTCTACGGCGGCAAGGCGATCGGGCTCAGCGATGCGGCTCGTACCCTGCTTCTTTCCAGATCGCTTCGGCTTCGGGTGAGGCGAGGTATTGGAGGAGCGCCTTGGCAGCCGTGGGGTCGCTTGCGTGAGTGGAGATGAATCCCACAACGGCAACGGGCGTAGAAATCTCCGGCGGCAGAACGCCGACGATGTCGTATTTGTCCTTTTCGGGAAGCATGTCGCTGAGCATGAGCATGCCGATATCGATATCTCCATTTTCCAGCCGCTTGGAGGTTTTGATGACGTTATTGGTTGCGGCGGGAGAGATGCCTTGAGCTCCGGGGCCGAGTTCGACCTGACTCTTCGTGGCGACTTGCTCGGCAATGCCGAGCTTATTCAGCGCTTCCAATGGTCCCTGCCCGGCGACCGTGAAGTCGGGGTCCTCATATCCAATGCTCTTTGCCGCCAGGAGCGCTTTCTTGACCGCAGCAGGCGTGGAAATGTCGGGTTTGGGCCGGCCCTTTGGGACACCCACAGCCGTCAGAATGCTGGCAACCAGCGTGGCGCTGCCGGGAACGATGGCGCCTGAGGAGATGGCTCCGGGAAAAGGCGCGATGATGAGCGACACATCGAGCGCCTGGCCTTTCGCAACCATTCTTCTGGTCTCCACACCATTGCCGTAAGTCACTTTTACCTTGTGCCCGGTTTTTGCCTCGAAGTTCGCGACAATCTTTTGCGTGGGCACACGCATGGGACCCACTGCCAGCAGGGTAATCTCACTCTGAGCGCCCGCGCCTGCCCAACTGCCAAACACCAGCGCGATAACAAAAATCGCTGAAGAAACATTCTTCGTGTTTTTCATGGATGGCCCCGAATTTCACTGAGTGCGTCTATAGTGTTCCGTAGTGGTTCGCGGCGCGACCTTCATCGTTTTCATCTTCTTGATGTACTCGGGGTACAAGGTTTCCGTACCGCCCAACGCGGCCTCGGGAGGTATCCCGTATTCAGTCGGGAAGTCGGCAAGAATGTCGTTCTTGCCGGGTAGAAAACTTGGCACTTTACCTGCTGGAATGATGGTTCCGTCCGGAGTGATTTCACAAGGGAATGGAGGGATCACCTGGTTGGGATCATAGACCCAACTGGATTCTCGAATATAAGGTTCCGTCAAGTAAGTTGGATCATTAATGATGAAGATGATCGTCAGAATATTGCCGTGCCGATGAACTCGAGTCGTCACTGTGGCCTTATCGCTCTTGGGAACCCCGGTGCGGGTCAGATACGCTTCCTTGAGATGATCGGTCGTATATACCAACGTGTTGCGTTCCCAGTGACCCGTCGAAAATCCGGACCATTTGTGAGGAGCGTTCGCCGATGGGTGCGGGCGGCGATCCAGGTAAATCACTTGTTCAGGTTCCTGCCAGGCCACGTGGAGGCGTAACCCAACGGGCTGGCGTGTTTCAGTGTCCAACTCCGTGGTAATGCGCAACTGCGAAACGGAGACACGTAACCCTATGTCGATCGGGTGCGGCCTGCACAAATTTTCCGGCAGATCGAGTTGTTCCGGATGCCAACTTTCGGCTCTCAGGCGCCCCGCTTCATTGAGCGGGATCCCCGTGTAGTCGCCAACGTCCATGTGGTCGTTATAAACCCTGGGTGACCACTCGCCGGTCAGATCAACCTGGGCCCGCGCCGGCCGGCTCGGTAACAGCATCAGGAAGAGCAGCAGAAACCAAACGTGGTTTATTTTCCGGTGGATCGTTATGAATTTCATCTGTTCATCCTCTTCCCATCAGCGGGGTTCGTTGGCGCTACATGGCGTGGGATCCCACCCGGCAGCGTCCGGAATTTTCTTGAAATGCGCATGCATGATAAGCGGTTCGATGAGGTATTGAGGATCGGTTACTACCGTCGTCACCGCCAGCCACGTGTTGCGAGTATATGGATCCGAAAACTTGTCGAAGTATTCTTCCACGATCGCGTTGCCGCTGTACGGAACGCCGTTCTTCTGCAGATACCCCGGACGCATGTGCGTGGTAACCACCTTGAGATAATCTGCGTCCTTCCGCTGTGCTTCTGCTACTACCAGTCTGCCCCCCGGGTCCTGCACAGGCCCACCCTGGCCGTCACGCCGGTCCCTGGGATCGCTTCCACCCCACTGAGCCACCGAGTATCCTTGCCACGAAGGCGCTTCATTCGGCGGCGCTGATCCACCAAAATGAAAGAGGCGTGTCTGGGTCCCGGAATCCGTATCCATACGCAGCGTGTTGTCGTCCTGCCAATAAACGTGCAGCCGCCCCGGAACCTGCAGGATAGCGGCAGCACCATACGACCGGCATGCCTCACCACTGGCTTGATCTTTGGCCGGATCCCATGCATTTGCGACTTTACGGCCTTCGGGGTTGAGCGGAACCATAATGTAATCGCCTTTGTCCGGCACAATCATGCGGAATCGCCACTTTTCGGTGACCTCCGATACCCAATATCCCGTGTAATCGTCCGTGGCCGCCGCGCGCGCCGTTGCCGGGGCTGCGCCCTGGGGATTGGCCGGCCGTTGCGCAGCCAGAAGAGCCGGAAGCAGCAGCGATAGCGCTGCCGCCGGCAGGAGTATTCGACTTGCTCGTAGGCGTGTCATCGGTCTGGTCATTGCAGGGCGTTGGCGGGGCCTTGCCACTTGAAGCCGTCCGATGGTCTCTCGACGACGAGAAGCAGTAGTCTATGGTCCTCCTCAATGCGCCCGGGGTACCCCGTCACGACGACGTGATCCCCAGGCCGGAGGCTATTTGTAGTAACGCCTTGTTCAGCCAAAACCGCAGCTGCAGCACCTTCGATGACCCACATCTGCATCTCCCCTTTTTCGTCGGGGGCCTGCACCTTCATAAAGGAGTGCGGATTACGCCAAATAAACTCCTTCAACGTCCCTTCGATCTTTACGGATTTGCCGTGGATGTAAGTTGCCGCGGCCGAATGGTGTGCGAAGGTCGGGCCGGCGGCCAACGTCAGAAGAGTGATAGCACTCAATGAGACCAAGATCGGCAATCTATATTTCATAACCTCGCTCCTGTACTTTTACTGTAGGGGCGGTCTATTCCTTGAGGCTGCGCGCTGCCGCGCTTGCGCTTCGCGGACCGCCCACGGTAGCCCGGTCGTGACATCGTGGGCGGTCACACACCGCCCCTACAGTTGCTTCCGTGTCACCATGTCATTTCCGAGTCGAGCTGAGACTCTTGTAGGCTGCCTCAATAAACATATCCGTCGTCCAATTGCCCGTATTACTGCCGTAGATCGGATCATAATCCCGGGTCGGCTTAGCCGCCCTCACCTGATCGAGAGTCATGCCGCGGTTGATCATGTCCTGAAGGCGGTCTCGGACGATGGTGACCATTTGCTGATAGATATCCAAATCCCCCACGTCGCAAAGTCTTCCATGGCCGGGGATGATCATCGTGCCCCCTTCCATGTGGTCGGCCGGAATCGCCATTTGCCTCAGGCGGTTCAGTCCCTCGATCACTCCTTGAAGACTGCCTCCGTTCTTCAAGTCGATGATGGGATATTCGGTGGGATCGAAAATATCGCCCGTGCTGACGACGTCGGAACGCCGGAAAAATACGATGCTGTTGCCGTCCGTGGTCGCCGGTTGATGGAATATCTGGACCGCTTCACCGTTAAAGTAGAGGTTCTTCTGCGGCACAGAATACGTATCGTTGGGCCAGGCTTTTTCCGGTATGGACGGTTTGGCGTTGGGATCGCTCATCCTGTCGAGAAGCGTGTTGAAAGCGATGATGAAAACGCTCGCACGAGCGGCCCGGGCGATGGCCAACGGCGAGCCGATCTTTGCAAAGTTCTCGTTGCCGCCGATATGATCGGTTCGGTCGCTGGTATTAATAATGTAGGTGATCTGGCGTTTCGATAAGGTCCGGATGGCCTCCACAACTTTGTCGCTCATCGTTGCGACACCGGTATCGACCAGCAGGATGCCGTCCTTACCGGCTTGCACCGTAATGTTACTGCCCGCTCCCGCCAGCATGCTGATGCTGCCTTGCACGGGCAAAAGCTCGAGCTCGGGACTCTTGGATTTCTGCTCCTCCCTGCCCGTAGCCGGACCGGTGTTCTGACGGCCGCGGTTTGGAGTTTCCTGCGGATAGACGAATCGCGTCCAGCCCAATACTCCAAGGAAAAGCAGCGCCGATGCCATGTAAACAAACCGCGGCTTTGATGAAAGAAATTTCATATTTCTTCCCCACATCTGCCAACGTGACAATGTAATCCCCCAGAAGAAGTAGGTTTCCGAAGGAATGATCTACTCCGCAAGAGCCCGTGTCAACATGATAAATTCGGCGCTGTGCCGCGCCTGCGTTGGCTCTGTTGGCTATACTGCTAGTCGGTCTTTGATATACGAAAGGGTAGATCATGAGACGAAACCGCTTCGTTTTAGGAACAGCCTTCTGCCTGCTTTTCGCATGCATCCAAGCCTTCGGCCAGGAAAACATCCCGGCGAAAATTGACGCGATTGTGGGAGCCCCCATCAACGCAGGGAGGGTGGCGGGCGCTTCTGTTGCCGTGGTCAAGGGAAACGAGACCTTGGTGATGAAGGGCTACGGCTTCGCCGATCTCGAACTGGATGTCCCGACGCCACCACGCGCCACATACGAAATCGGTTCCATCACGAAGCAGTTTACCGCTGCAGCGATCCTTCTACTGGCCGAAGAGGGAAAGCTTTCGCTCGCGGACGAGATGACGAAGTTTCTTCCCGGCTACCCGACACAAGGCAATCACGTCACGATTCGGCATCTCTTGAATCACACGTCCGGAATCAAGGGGTATACGGAGCTTCCTGGATTTCGAGAATTCCAGATGCTCAAAAAACCTCGCGAGGAACTGGTGAAACTGTTCAGTGGAAGGCCGTTCGACTTCAACCCCGGCGATGAACAGATCTACAACAACTCCGCATTTTTCCTATTGGGTCTGATCATCGAAAGAGTATCGGGAAAACCTTATGCCGAGTTCATTCAGGAGCATCTGTTCGACAGAGCGGGAATGGGGGATTCGTACTATTGCAGTGAGCGGGCAATTCATAAGAACCACGCACACGGATACGATATGGATCGAAACCTTCTCGTGCTCAAAGCGTATGTCGACCATATGTGGCCATATGCCGCCGGGTCGCTGTGCTCGAGCGCCCCGGATCTGGTTGCCTGGAGCAAAGCGCTGCACGGCGGAAAAGTGTTGAAGCCGGAATCGTATCGGGAGATGACGTCGGCAGCAAGGCTGAACGACGGAACGACGATCCGCTACGGAATGGGACTCAGCCTGCCAGAAACCGATGGCCGCCGCACGATTTCGCATGGAGGCACCATAAACGGGTTTCGTTCGGTGTTGGAGTATTATCCGGACGATGATCTTGTGATTGTCGTCCTTCTCAACACGGCTGGTCCAGTCGCTCCAAGAGACCTCGCCCGGCAGATTGCCGAGGCTGTTTTAGGGAAAACGCCCGGCCGGAGCCACCCGTTCGACGGCGACCTGACTCAGTTCGCCGGAGACTTCACCGGAAAGGGTCGAGGTCTGCCCACGACTGTACACATCGCCGTCAGTGGAAACCAAATCACGTTCATCAATACTGAGACTCAGAGAGCCTCTGCGGAGACCCTCGAGTATTTCGGGAACGACACCTTCGGGTTCAAAGATACTGTTTTGATATTTAAGAGAGAAAACGGCAACATCTCCAGGCTGGATTTGGACACAGGATACGGTCACAACATCCTCTCACGGCAGTCCACAATCCAGAAATAGCTGGCCCTTACCTATTGCTACAAATATTTTTGCCCTAACGCCTTTGCGCCTATCGTGTAGGATTAAAGACCGGTGGGCGTAATCCGGAACTTGGAAGGCCTGAATCGTCTGAGCAGGACCGCGTGGTTGGTGCTCGGGCTGATATGCGTCGGCGTGGTCGGCTATGTCGACATCATAACCGGCGATGAAGTCGGTTTCTCGCTGTTTTACTTGATACCAATTGTCCTCGTGAGCTGGTTCGGAGGCTCGCCTCTTGGACTCACGATCGCAATGGCCGGTGCCGTGACGTGGGGCGTAGCCGACGTTTTGGCCGGCGCCAAATATTCGAGTCATTGGATTCTGGTTTGGAATAGCTTCATCAGGCTGACGTTCTTTTTTGTCACGGTGTTCTCGGTAAAAGAAGCAAAGGAACTGGACCGGGAGAAACATTTTTCTCGCATTGATTACACGACGGGCGCTATGAATTCCCGCTTCTTTCGCGTCCTGGCCGAAAGGGAAATGCATCGTTCCGTCAGATCCCGCCATCCATTTACGACGGCATACATCGATTTGGACAACTTCAAGACGATTAACGACGTGTTCGGACACGCGATTGGCGACGAAGTCCTCCATACTGTCGCAGCCTCGATGCAGCAAAACCTCCGAAAGACAGATCTTGTTGCGCGCATGGGGGGAGACGAATTCGTAGTTCTTCTGCCTGAAGTTGGATTGGAAACTGCCGCAGGCGTCACTTCCAAACTGCACCAGAAGCTTACAGGTGAAATGGAGAAACACGGCTGGCCAACGACGTTCAGTATTGGTGTGGTGACATTCACAGAGGTCCCACGTTCAGTGGATGAAATGCTTAGTGTCGCCGATGGTGCGATGTACAGCGTGAAACATGGCTCCAAAAACAGCATTCGATACGCCGAGTTTTCACCAGCCATTGGGAGTGAAGCTCTGCCGCTTCGCGCTCACCCCTCTTTGTAAAGAGAAATGTCAGAAGCAGAAGGGGGACGGCAGCGAATACAGTTTTTACAAATCCGTTCCGCAGACCTCTTGACAAACCCTGCGGGCTCGGTAACTAATTTTACGCGGTGGGTTTTTAGAAATGCCTTAGACCGGCCCGGAGGAGCCGGAACCAAGGCATGGACGCCTGCCGTTATTTGTTTTCGGATAGTAAAGATAATCACGTTCAAAAGGAGTTAATTATGGTAAGGGGGACGGTGAAGAGTCTACGTCTGTTTGCAAGGTTGGCAACAACGGTAGTTTTACTACTCGCATTCGGAACTTCCCTGATTTTTGGTCAAGGCGGCACGGCAACCATCTCGGGTGTTGTGCGGGACACCTCGGGGGCATTGGTCCCCGGAGTGACGATTACCGTCAAGCACGTCGATAGCGGTCTGATACGTACTGTCATGACGGGCGAGACGGGCAACTACTCTGCGCCGGCGCTGCCGGTCGGTCCGTATGAAATCACCACAACCATGCCCGGCTTCAAACAGGCGGTGCGGCTCGGAATCAATCTCGGGGTCGGGCAGGAAGCCGTAATCGACCTGACGTTGGAAGTCGGGGCCAACGCCGAGCAGGTAACGGTGAGCGAGGAGGCTCCGCTAGTCAATACCACGCTGGCCTCGACCTCAGGATTGATCAGCGAACAACAAGTCAAGGACCTTCCGCTGAACGGGCGAAGTTTCGACAATCTTCTGGTTCTCAACGTGAGCACGTCGAATCCCAGTTCAAACGTCAACAACGGCGCCTGGACCGCGTTCTCCGTGGCGGGCAAGCGGATGGAAACCAACCGCTATCTGTTGAACGGACTCGACTGGATTGGCCAGAACGGCACCGGCCAGTTCATCACGCCCATGGGGGTGAGCCGGCAGTTGCTAGGTGTGGATGCGGTGCGGGAGTTCAACGTTCTCCCGCACAGCTATGGCGCGGAATACGGCAAACGAGCGGGCGGACAGATCAGCGTGGTCACGACTTCCGGGACCAACGAGTTGCACGGAAGCGTCTTTGAATATCTGCGCAACAGCGCACTGGACTCCCGGAACTTCTTCGACCAAAACGACGCGCCTCCGTTCAAGCGCAATCAGTTCGGAGCATCGCTGGGTGGGCCGATCAAAAAGGACAAGGCCTTCCTGTTCGGAAACTATGAGGGCTTTAGACAACGGTGGGCGAATTCGGCCGCCACTTCTGTGCCGGATGCGTTCGCGCGGCAGGGCATGATGCCTTGCTATATTGCCACGCCTGCAGCCTGCGGCCCCAATACCAGCATCCAATCCCAATCCCAGTATGTTACGGTTCCCAATCTGAAGCAGGGAATGCTGCCCTATCTCAACTACTTCTGGCCTGGACCCGATCAGCCGATCGTGGACACGCAGGGCCGGCCAACCGGGGCTGCGTCCTCGTTCATTAATCCGCGGTCGAGGGTTGACGAGAATTTCGGGTTGGCGCGGTTTGATTATACGATTTCATCGAGAGATTCCTTTTGGACCAACTACAACTATGATGATGGACACGCCGGGCGTCCGCCGGCCGACCCGAACTTCATTACCAACGATCGGAACCGCGCGATGGGGCTGGGTATGCAAGAAACGCATATCTTCTCTCCCACTCTCCTGAACACGTTCACATACGGATTCGCAAAAGTGTACGCGCTTTCGCAAACGACTCCCGCGGTGTTCATTCCTGCGAACTTGTCGTTTCTTTCTGGAGCGACTGCCGGTTCGATAACTGTGGGAGGCGCGTCCCAGACCAATGCCCCGGGAACAATCGTGGCGCCCAACGGCAATCTGCCCTATCGCGGCAGAAGGTTTGCCCAGACCTGGTCCGATGATGTGCACTACTCCAAGGGCAATCACTCCTGGAGCGCGGGCTTCTGGATTTACAAGGCGGAGGAGGACCTGTTTGGCGGGGCGCAGTATACAGCCGGAACCGTCAATTACCTCAGCATCTTAACCATGCTCCAGGACATCCCAAGCGGGTTTTCCGTCACGCCGAAATCCAATCCGGGGGACTTTGCCACAACCGAAGGCGCCTGGTACGTTCAGGATGAATGGAAGCTCCGCTCGAATCTCACCATGCGACTCGGATTGCGGCATGAGATGACCAACGGCTGGAATGCGGCAAGCGGTGTGTGTTCCAATTACATTTTCGCCTCACCGGGGTTGCTCCAGACAGATCCGCTGATCGGCCCCTCCTGCCTGCTTGAGAACAACGCGAAGAAGTTGTTTCAGCCGCGCATCGGCCTGGCCTGGGACCCGACTGGAACCGGCAAGTGGGCGGTACGTGCCGCCTTTGGGATTCACAACGACCTCCAGGATAACCTCGGTCACCGCATCCAAGCGAATCCCCCGTTTAATATGCGCTTGACCCTGCCGACGGCGCCTGGGATGCTGGCACAAATTCCGATTGATCGGAACGCGCCAATCCCGCCGAGTTGTCATAACGCCCCTACAGAGACGGGCTGCAGCATCTTCGCCCCCGGAGGCATCGATCCCTACATGCACACGCCCACTGTCCAGAATTGGAGCCTAACGGTGGAGCGTGGCCTAACCCAGGACATGATGCTTTCGGTCGGCTACATTGGCATGCAGTCGTACCACAATCCGATCGCGTTGGACCTGAATATGGCTTACCCCGGGGTTTGCAACAATCCGGCGGGTTGCGTGGCGGGCGGTGTCAATGCGGCCAGAGCCACCGTGTCGCAGGGAACCGTCTACATGGCGCCGGGTCCGCGCCCGAATCCGAACATCGCGAATACGCTGAGTTGGAACTACGCGGGCACCGCCAGCTATCACGCGATGAATGCGTCGCTAACCAAACGCTCCCGAAGCGGACTGACTTATAAAGTCAATTACACCTGGTCGAAGGTGCTGGATATGAATTCCGCCATTCTCAACACCTACGCCGTGAACGAACCTCCCACTGTCCTGAACCCATTCGATCTGAAGAGCCACAAAGGGTTGGCCTCTTTCAACCTCGAGCACCAGTTCAACGCCAACTTCAGCTACCCGTTGCCCTTCGGGCGCGGCCAGCATTTCGGCGGCAATGCCGGCGGGTTGATGGATAAGTTGATCGGCGGCTGGCAATGGAATGGGATCATGAACCTTCAAAGCGGATTCCCGTTCACACCTATGGTCGGATCCAATATTTCCGGAACTGGAGACACGAACGGTACTCCCGACGTGCCCAACCTGAACCCCAATTTCAACGGGCCGGTGATTCTGGGAGTGGAGGGCTATAAGAAGACCGGCCGGTTCTTCGATCCCAACGCGTTCGTGCTGCCGCTGCCCGGAACCTTCGGCAGTTCGCCGCGTGGATTCTTTACCGGACCTGGTCTGTTTACCATGGACACTTCATTTTTCAAGAAATTCAGCATCGACGAGAAACGGACCTTGCAATTCCGGGCAGAGGCCTTCAATGTGACCAATCACACGAACTTTACAACGCCCAACCCTGCGGTTTTCTCAGGCGCGGCCTACAGCCCCAGTGCTGGGATTCTGACCCAGACGGCCGGCTACTCGCGCCAGATCCAGTTCGCGTTGAAGCTGATTTTCTGAAGACAGGGTTCAAAGCTTAAGAGGAATAAACGGGGCCGGGCCGGCGGACTAGCCGGAATAACCGGCCCCGTTCCTGATTGAACCTGCTTTGCACAAAAAATCCTGGGCGGTCATTCTTTGAGGCTGCGCGCTATCGCGCTTGCGCTTCGCGGACCGCCCCTACAGCTTGGGGTT
>WNGL01005216.1_pt1 | contig 15454 bp, 11 predicted proteins | sample 5400591 | NCBI WGS metagenome assembly WNGL01 (sample SAMN13153377, study PRJNA577476) | soil metagenome | isolation source: 80 cm soil or saprolite under Garry oak tree replicate 1 | place: USA:California | collected 2016-06-15
CCGCGGTGCGGGATGATTTCGCAAGCCGTGGCGTTCAATATGTTTCTGGCGTTTTTCCCGATGCTGCTGGTGGTGCTGGGGATCTTGAGCAGCTACGTGAACACGCGCGCGGCGCTGCCCGACGTGGTGGAGGGACTTTACGCGGTCCTGCCGCCGGGAAGCCGCCAGATGATGACGGCCTTTCTGCTGGCGCGCGCGGCGCATCCGTGGCACTGGGCCCTGCTGGGATGCAGCGGGACACTGCTTGCGGGATCCCAGGTGATGAAGCTGCTGATGGAAGGGATCCAGATTATTCATGCCGACCAGGACAAGCATTCGTTCTTGGGAAGACAGTTTCGGGGATTCCTGCTGTTGCTGGCGACGCTGGCTCCGTTTCTGGTGGTGGTGCTGCTCACGGTGTTTGGATTGCCGCTGCGGAAATGGGCGATTCGGGAATTCGGGCGGTCCGGGCTGGCCAGCGGATTTGAGAGCGTGATGTTTCCCGCGATCGCCATGGTGCTGGCGATGACCGTGCTGGCGGTGATTTATAGCGTGGCGCATCCGGTGACGCGGAGCTGGCGCGAGGTGTTGCCCGGAGCGGCGGCGGCAACGCTGGCGTGGTGGGCGGTGAATTCGTTGTTCGGGATTTATGTCCGCCGCATGCAGTACAGTCTGGTTTATGGAGGGCTGGCGGCGGCGATCGGTCTGATGGTGTGGATGGAGCTTTCGGCCGTGATTGTGTTTCTGGGAGCGGCGTGGAACGCGGAGGCGGCGGCCAGGGAAAGTGAAAAAAGGGAAGCGCGCTGAGCGCGCTGAGTTTGAAAGCGGCAGCTCCCGGCGTGAACGCGCGGAAACTGCCCCACGGAAAGGCCGGGCGATGCGGGAGATTCAGGTGGAATGTTACGCGGGGTACCGGGCCGACGAACGGCCGGTGCGATTTGTGTTGCGGGGCAGGACGTTCGAGGTGCAGGAAGTGGAGGACCGCTGGTATTCTCCCGGCGCGACATTTTTCCGCGTGATAGTGGAAGACGGAAACCGCTACGTCTTGCGGCATGACGAAGCCCAGGACATTTGGACGTGGGAAGCGTTTCGCGCGGTGAGGAAAAGCGAGGAGCCCGGCGGTGCTTCGACCAAATGAGACGAATGCGGCGAGAATAAACTCGATTGACAGTGGATTCACCAGTGAGTAGATTGTGTGCGGTACTCTCTCCAGGGTTCCTTTCCGCTCGTCCGCGAGGGGCAAGGGGCAGACAGCCTCGGTTTGCCCGGGTGGTGGGGTGGTAAATGACCGGCCCGCATTGCAGGTCTGGTTTAACAGGAAATTCTGATTCACTGCTGAACTCTGTCCTTTTTGCCTCCAGTATTCTTGCCGCCGCATGCGCATTCGTTTTGCCGGGAACAGTAAGAGCGCAGCCGCAGGAAAAAGCTCAGGCTTCCCCGCAATCTCCGGGGCAAGCCTCCGCGCAGGTTCCCGCGAAGCCCGCCGAACAGAAGCCGGAAGTAAGCGAAAGCACAACGGAGCTGAAAACACATGACACGAAGGGAACGCTGAAAGTTCGCGTGAACCTCGTGCTCGTGCGCGTCGTGGTCCGCGACGACAAGGGGCGCGCCGTCGGGACGCTGCACGAAGAAGATTTTCAGCTTTTCGACAACAAGAAACCCCAAATCATTTCCCATTTTGCGGTGGAGACCCCGGCAACGGAATTGGCCAAAGTGGTGAAGCCGGACAACGCTGCGGGTGACAGTGGCGGGCCGGACAGCGGCGCGGCGCTTACCATGCCGCAGCGCTACGTGGGATACCTGTTCGACGATGTGCACCTGGCCTTTGAGGATCTGGCGCGCGCGAGGGACGCGGCAGACCATCAGATCACCGCGGCGGGTCAACCCGGCGACCGCGCAGGAATTTACACCACGTCGGGCCAGACCACGCTGGACTTCACCGATGATCGCGCCAAGCTGCATGAGACTCTGGAGAAGCTGCGGCCGCATCCGGTGGGACGGTCGGGTGTGCGGGAATGTCCGGATGTGAGTTACTACATGGCGGACTTGATCCAGACCCAGCACGATTCGCAGGCGCTGCAGGTGGCGACACTGGATGCGCTGGCCTGCGCCTTCGGCAATGACCCCATGTTTCTGCAACAGGCGCAACAGTTGGCGCAGGCAACGGTGCAACGGATGTTGAGCGTGGCGGACGCGGAAACCCAATACTCCCTTCGGCTTCTTGCGGAGATTGTGCGCCGAATGACTTTGCTTCCCGGGCAGCGGAGCATGATCCTGATTTCTCCGGGTTTCCTGATTACGGACCGGCAATCGCAGATGAGCGAAATCCTGGACCACGCGGTGCGCGCCAATATCGTGGTGAATTCCGTGGATGCGCGCGGCCTGTACGCCAGTCCTCCCGGCGGCGACATAAGCCAGGGCGGGGGTTTTACAAACAATGCGGCTGTTGGCGCGCACCAGGACTCGTACCGCCTGCAGGAGGCTTCGGCGCAGGCGGATCCCATGGCCGAGCTGGCGGATGGCACCGGCGGAACATTCTTTCACAACAACAACGATTTGGAGGAAGGCTTCCGGCGCGTGGCGGCCGCTCCGGAAGTGTTCTACGTGCTCGGCTTCTCACCGCAGAATTTGAAATTCGACGGGAAGTATCACACCTTGAAGGTTGCGCTGACCAACCGCCAGAGATTCAGCGTGCAGGCCCGCAGGGGTTATGTTGCGCCGAAGCACATGGTGGACCCGGCCGAGCAGGCCAAGCAGGAGATCGAAGAGGCGGTGTTCTCGCAGGATGAGTTGCATGATCTTCCCGTGGAGCTGCACACGCAGTTTTTCAAGGCCAGTGATGCCGGAGCGAAGCTGACCGTATTGACGCACGTGGACTTGAGCCAGATCCGCTTCCGAAAAGCCGATGGGCGCAATTGGAACAATCTGACGGTGGTCGCTGCGTTGTTCGACCGCAACGGCAACTTGATCACCGGAAGCCAGAAGGTGGTGGAGATGCGTTTGCTGGACGCAACGCTGGAAAGGATGGGCCGCCGAGGTATCACGCTGAAAACCAGCTTTGATGTAAAGCCGGGCGCATACTTGGTCCGGCTGGTGGTGCGGGATTCTGAAGCCGAGCTCATAACCGCGCAGAACGGTGCGGTGGAGATTCCTTATTGATTTTTTCGGGAGGTGGAGGATGAAAACGGACCGCCTGATGCTTTCCTTCGCAACGGTTGTTTCCCTGGCCGGCTGGGTGGCATGGAAGGCGATTTCTGCTCCGCTTCCCGCGCGGGCACAGCAAACGTCCGCGCAAACACCGCAGCCGGCCCAACAGCAATCCCCCCAGGCGCCTGCCGCTACCGGACCGGCCATCAAGAGCGAGTCGCGCCTGGTGCTGGTGGATGTGGTGGTGACCGACAAGAAGGGGAATTACGTCCGGGACCTCGAGCAGAAGCAGTTTCGCGTGTGGGAAGATAACAAGGAACAGACCATCTCTGCGTTTTCATCCGCCGCGGAAGCCAATTCAAGCGGCCCGAATTCGTCGCAGAAGCGCTACATGGTGCTGTTCTTCGACAATTCCACCATGGACCTTCCCGACCAGGCGCGCGCCCGCGACGCAGCTGCCCAATTTATTGACGCCAATGCCGGCCCGGACCGCCTGATGGCCATCGCAGATTTTGGCGGCAGCTTGCGCATCGCGCAGAATTTCACCGCAAATGCGGAGCGCTTGAAGCAGGTGGTCGGCGGCGTGAAATACTCTGCGGTGAACCCGAATGCGTCCGCTCCGCCTACGGAAATCGCTTCGCTCGGCGGGCCGCAGATCGGAAGCGCAGCGGGCTTCCCGCAAATCGGGAACGCCGAAGCCGATTTCGGCGCGCGCACCGTGCTCCTGGCCATCCGCAGCCTGGCCAAAAACCTGGCGAGCGTCCCGGGACGCAAGAGCCTGATCTTGTTTACCTCGGGATTTCCGCTTGCGGGCGAGCTCCAGTATGAATTCACCGCAACCGTGGATGCCCTGAATAAAGCGAACGTGGCGGTTTACCCCGTGGATGTGCGCGGGCTGTCCACAGGAGTTTCGCTGGCGCCGAAGGGCGGCATGGCCCGGGTGTCTCCAGAGAACGCGCATTCCGCGCGGATCGTTGCGGCTCGTCTCAAGACGGCGGGAAGTTTTCCCTCTGCGCAACCAACGTTGCGGCTTGCTTCCTACCCGGCCTCTCCGGCTCTTGAGCCCCAGCGCGGTGGGCCGACTGGCGGCGGGGGAGGAGGCGGCAGAGGTGGTGGAGGCGGTGGCGGCGGCACGGGTGGCGGCGGTACGGGTGGAGGCGGTAGGGGCGGTGGAGGGGGTGGCACTGGAGGCGGTGGCGGCGGTACGGGCGGAAGCGGTGGAGGCAGAGGCGGAGGGACCGGAGGGGGAACCGGCGGAGGCGGGGGAACGCGCGGCGGCGCGGGCGGGGTCAACCCCAGCAGCACTTTCAATAACCCGATGAATAATCCGCGACAGATTGCTCCGCAATTCCCGGAGAGCGCCAGCACCAACCAGCAAGTTCTTTACGCGCTGGCCAGCGAGACCGGCGGATTTCCGATCCTGAACACCAACGACCTGCTCGCGGGCCTCCAGCGGATCGCCCGCGAACAGAACGAATACTACATTCTTGGCTATGCCCCGGCGGAAACGCCCGAGGGAAGCTGCCATGCCCTGAAGGTGAAGGTGGACCGCGGCGGAATCAATGTCCGCGCGCGCAACAGCTATTGCAACGTCAGGCCGGCGGACGTTCTGGCTGGAAAGCCGATGGAAAAGGACCTAGAAGCGCGCGTGACCGGAACGCAGCCGGGCAACCTGAGCGTGTCGCTTGAGGCGCCGTATTTCTACGCGTCGCCGAACACGGCTCGGGTCAACCTGGCCATGGAAGTGCCTTCCGACGCCTTGAAATTTGAGAAGGAGAAGGGGAAATACCACGCCGCGGTAAACGTGCTGGGCATCGCTTACCGGCCCGACGGCTCGGTCGGAGCGCGGTTCAGCGACACCGTAAAACTCAATATGGAGAAGGACGAGGTGAAAGAGTTCACCAAGAAGCCCTACCGCTATCACAATGAGTTCGAGGTGGCGCCGGGCCAGTACAACCTGAAAGTTGTGCTGACCACCGCCGGAGACACTTTCGGAAAGTACGAAACGCCTCTGGCCATCGATCCCTTTGACGGGAAGCAATTCAGTCTGAGCGGCGTGGTCCTGAGCAACCATATGCAAAGGGCCGGTGAAATTGCCACGGGCCTCGGCGATGAACTGCTCGACGACCGCACGCCGCTGGTGGCCCACGGCCTGCAGTTCGACCCTTCGGGCACTAATCGCTTCAAGAACACCGATACCGTCGGACTGTACGCGCAAATCTACGAGCCGCTTCTTCTGCAGCCCAATCCGCCCGAGGTGTTTATGACCTTGCGGCTGGTGGATGCCAAGAGCGGACAGGAAATCGTTAATTCCGGGGAGATACCGGCCAGCGCGTTCGTGCAGAGCGGGAATATGGTGATTCCCATCGGCATGAAGGTGCCCGTCAATGCGCTGCAGCCGGGGAGTTACCGCATCGAGGTCCGCGCCACCGACACCGCGGGGAATAAATCCGCGGCGCACTCGGCGAACTTTGAAATCCAGTAACCAGGCGTTAGGAGGCGCGAGTCAGCTCTTCCCGTATGACGCGCCGAAGCGTTTTCTCGAGCGGCTCCTGAGCCCGTCGCATGTGTTGCCGCAGCACCTCGTTGATGACGCTCTGGTAGTTGCCGCCGCCCGCTCGCTCAACCTGCTCGCGGAACCAAGCAAGAATCTCCTCATCGAGACGGATAGTGATCCGCGTTTTCCGCTTGGGAACCGAAACAACAGCGCCACGCTTGGCCTTCCTGAAATCATATTCACGCTTCATGATGTTCCTCGTATTGGCTCTTCTCTCGGTCGGTGGCATGGCGCGCAGAAATCAAGCGCACACGGTCCACGCGATAGGTGTAGACCACCACAAGCAGCCGACCGGCCGCATCCTTGCCAAGAGTGATCCAGCGCTCCTCATCTTCTGAGAAAGGATCGCGCATCGTCAGGGCGAGATCGTCTTCGAGCACGGTCACAGCGTCGGCGAAGTGGACTCCGTGCTTTTCGAAGTTCGCGCGGGCCTTGGCCGGATCCCACTAATAACTCACACGCTAAGTATATGCACATTTGTGCATACATGTCCACCCGCGCGGCTACATCCGGTTAATTGACACCCTCCCGCGAATCACCGTGGCCGATGAAACGATTCGGCGGCGAGGCTGCGCAGGACAAACCAACAATTGGCGGGACGCTCGGACAGCCGGCGCATGAAGTAGGGGCACCAGTCGGTGCCGAAGGGAACGTAAATTTGCAAGGCGTGGCCGCCGGAATGGATTTCCTCCTGCAAATCGCGGCGAATTCCGTAAATCATCTGGAATTCGTACTGCTTGCGCGCCAGCTTCAGGCGGGAAATTTCTTGCCGCGCATGAGCCAGCATCGCAGGGTCGTGTGTGGCAATGGCAGGGAAGAAGTCCCCCCGCGCGGCGCCCTCGAATAGCAGGCTTGCCAGAAGCCGGTAATTTGCATCCACGTCGCTCTTCTTCTGGATGGCGATCTTTGCGGGTTCGCGATAGGCGCCCTTCACCAGGCGAATCTTGGGACGCAGCGGGGCGAGCCGCGCAATATCCTTCTCGCTGCGGAAAAGGTAGGCCTGAATCGCGAGGCCCACATTTTTATGTTCGCGCTGCACCGCCTCAAAGATGTCCAGCGTTGCGTCCGTATAGGCGCTTCCTTCCATGTCCATTTCGATGGTGCGGCCAAGGGCAGCGGCGGCGGAGGCAATTTCCGAGGCAAGGGATTGGCACAGCGCGAGGTCGAAGTCCAGTCCAAGCTGCGTTAGCTTGATGGAGATATTGCCTTGCAGATGCTTTGCTTCGAGCTCGCGCACCATCGCGATATAGCTGTCCCGCGCAGCGCCGGCGGCTTCGGCGGTCGAGACATTTTCGCCCAGATGATTCAGGCTGACGGCGCGGCCCTGGCGGCAAAGCTCCTCGCTGGCGGAGAGCGCATCGCCGAGGGATTCCCCGGCGACGAAGCGGCGCGCGAAGCCATATTTCATTCCGCGGCGCGCGATTATCGTCGTCACGCGCTTTTTTCCGGACAGCCAGAAGATAAAGTCCCGGACCAGCATGCCGTCTCCGCCTGGGAACAAGCCGCCTGACGTTATACGAGAGGCCGCGGCCTGCGTCAAATCCTGGTTGCCGCGCAGACAGCGGTTTCCGATATGACACGCGGGGCTCTCTCGACGCAACTTTGGAACGCGGGCAGGGTTAACATGTCCATACGACGGTGTTCTCAGACTGCTCAGACACCAATCGGCGCGGACCGAGCGATTTGAAGAGCTCACGTCTTCCAGCGAGGAATCTATGACGTATAGGATAGGAGACTTCCCCGGATCATGGAAAGAAGCCATCCGCCGGCATGCCGTCTTGGCCGGAATGATGGGGGCGTGGCTTGGCATTCTTCTGACGGTGGCGGTGCCGTACGTTTCGGGCCATCCGCAGCAGAAAAAAACAAGCCTGGCTCTGGCGCAGACGCAGAGTCAGGTTCTCAAAGGGCTGCCGGTCACCGGCCTGAGCGATGACGAGGCCATTCTTCACGCGCTCAACCGGCTGGGCTTCGGACCGCGCCCCGGCGACGTGGAGCGTGTCCGCAAGATGGGTCTGAAGAATTGGATCGAGCAGCAACTCAATCCGGATACGATTGACGACAGCGCGATGAGCGCGCGCCTCGAACAATTTCCCACGCTGAAGATGTCTTCCGCAAAATTACTCGAGGAATTCCCTCAGCCCAAGCAGGCGGCGCAACAGGCGGGCCTGCGCAAAGAAGAGATACAGCAGCGGCGCGAAGAGCGCAGACAAGTGCGCGCCGCCGGCGCAAACCAGGCCGCATCTGCTTCCGGCGACACCCCGGCGAATCCGGACATGCAAAAAGACACGCTGGGCGCGAATTCGCAGGGCGGCGAAAACGGCGGGGGGCAGCCGGGACAATCGCAAGCAGGTGATGCGCCGCCGCCGCCCGCCGGTAATCAGCCGGGAAAGACCTTTGCAAAGAACGGCGCGTTCGCGCAGGGCGATCCAAGCAACGCGCAGCAAAATATCCTGAACAGCAGGCGCCCGCAGCGCATCGTGGCCGAACTGAGCATGGCGAAGGTGACTCGCGCCATCTACAGCGAGCGCCAGCTCTACGAACAGATGGTGGATTTCTGGTTCAACCACTTCAACGTGTTCTTCGGCAAAGGCGCGGACAAATGGATGCTCACGCCGTATGAACGGGACGTCATCCGTCGGCGCGCCCTGGGGAAGTTCAAAGACCTGGTGACGGCCACGGCCAAGAGCCCGGCGATGCTCTTCTATCTGGACAATTGGCTGAGCGCCGACCCCGCATCCTTTGCGCGCATGCGGCAAGAAATGGAAATGCGCCGCCGGCGATTCAATGCGCGGTTTGGAGGCAATGACCCCTTCGGGATGCGGCGGTTCCCGCAGGGCGGAGGCCGAGGCCAGCCGGGAAAGCAGAACCAAAACCAGAATCGCGGCCTGAATGAGAATTACGGCCGGGAGCTGATGGAGCTGCACACGCTCGGCGTGGATGGCGGCTACACGCAGGACGACGTCATCGAAGTGGCCAAGTGCTTCACCGGGTGGACGCTGGAGACGCCGCGGCGCGATCCGGAATTCCGGTTCGACGACCGAATCCACGACCCCAAGCCGAAGATGGTTCTCGGGAAAAAGATCAAGGGCGGCGGGATGCACGACGGCGAAGACGTGATTGACCTGCTGGCGCACCAGCCCAGCACCGCAAAATTTATTTCCACCAAGCTGGCGCGGCACTTCGTCGCCGACAATCCGCCGCAGGCGCTGGTGGACCGCATGGCCAAGACCTTCCTCGATTCCGACGGGGACATTCGCGCGGTTCTGCGCACCATGATTTATTCGCCGGAATTCTGGTCGCGCGACGCCTACCGGGCCAAAATCAAGAAGCCGTTCGAGCTGGTGGCTTCGACGGCGCGCGCGCTGGGCGCAGAGATCGAGACGCCGCTTGCGCTGGTGATGTGGGTTGGGCGAATCGGCGAGCCGCTGTACTTATGCCAGCCGCCGACGGGCTATTCCGACAAGGCGGAAACCTGGGTGAATACGGGCGCGCTTTTGTACCGGCTGAATTTCTCGCTGGCTATGGCCAATAACCGCATGCGCGGGTCGAACGTGGACCCCTTCTCTTTGCTGGGGCAGGACGCCGCGGGCGATCCCAAGGTCGCTCTGGAGCGGGCCATTCAAGTGTTCCTGGCAGGGCAGGTTTCCCAGCAGACGCGCGACGTCCTGGAAAAGCAGCTCGACAACCCGCAGATCATCCAGGCCAGCCTGGATGACCCGGTGAAACGCATTGACGTGGGAGTCGTGGCCGGATTGGTGCTGGCCTCCCCGGAATTCCAGCGGCGCTAGCTTGATTTCCGGGATTGGGGCGCAACCGGTTCATCTCAAGAAGGAAGGAGTAAGACGATGAACGTCACCCGGCGAGTGTTTTTGAAAAGCGGCGGCGTCGCCATGGTAGGGCTGAGCACGATCCCTGCGTTCCTGCAGCGCGCCATTGCGGCCACGCCGATGCCCAATAAGAAGCAATTGGTGGTGCTGTTCCAGCGGGGCGCGGCCGACGGGTTGAACATCGTTGTGCCTTTCGGCGAATCGAATTACTACAAGATCCGGCCGTCCATCGCCATTCCCGAGCCCCGGCGGGGAGGGGAAGCGGCGGCGATAGACCTCGACGGCTTCTTTGGTTTGCATCCGAGTCTCGCGCCGCTCGAGCCGCTGTTTCACCAGAAGCAGCTCGCCATCGTGCACGCTGCGGGCTCGCCGGACACGACGCGGTCGCACTTCGACGCGCAGGATTTCATGGAGTCGGGGACGCCCGGCGTCAAGGCCACCGAAGATGGCTGGCTGAACCGCGCGCTGCAGGACCTGCCCGAGCCGAATGCTTCGCCGTTCCGCGCCGTGGCCATGGGCGCGAGTTTGCCGAGGATGTTGCGCGGGTCGGCGCCGGCCATCGCTCTGCCGGACGTAAGACAGTTTCAGGTGATCGCGCAATCGCCCGTTGTCGAAGGCGGGTTCGAGGCCCTTTACGCGCAGACGGTGGACCAGGCGCTGCGCGGCACCGGAACCGAAACCTTTGAAGCGATTGATATGCTGCGCAAGGCCAATCCCACCAAGTTCCCGCCGGAAAACGGCGCGGAATATCCCAAGAGCCGTCTGGGGCAGAGCCTGCAGCAGATCGGACAGCTCTTCAAGGCCGATGTCGGCGTGGAAGTGATGTTCGTGGATTGCGGCGGCTGGGACAACCACGTCAACGAAGGCGGCGCGCAGGGCCAGCTTGCGAACCTCCTGCGCGATTTGGGACAGGGTTTGGCGGCGTTTCATCGAGACATGGGCAACCGCATGGAGAACATCGTGTTCGTCACCATGTCGGAATTCGGGCGCACCGCGCACGAAAACGGGAATCGCGGCACCGATCACGGTCACGCCAACTGCATGTTTGTGATGGGCGGGCCGGTGAAGGGCGGAAAAGTGTACGGCAAATGGCCGGGGCTCGGCGACCATCAGCTGTATGAAGGCCGCGACCTGGCGCTGACCACGGACTTCCGGTCGGTGCTCGGCGAACTCATCAAAGGCCACGTCGGCTGCGATGACTTGAAGACCGTTTTTCCCGGCTTCGACAACGACCCAAGAAAATTCCCCGGGCTATTGAAAACATAGCTCGCTGAAGGTCTGCGCGAGGGCCTACAGCGCCGGGCCTCTGCGTTTTCTCGCTGCCAACTCCTCTCGTGTGCTGTCAGCTTGCCTGGCGCGACTTGATGCGCATGCCGTAGAACGAACGGTAGACGAAGATGTACGAAACCCCGAAGAAGGCGGCGGCCAGGACGTAACTCAGCACGCCGCCGGCCTCCGCGGTCAGACGCACCGCCAAGGAAACCGCCAGCAAGCCGAACAGCGTGGTGAACTTGATGACGGGGTTCAAGGCCACTGAAGAGGTGTCTTTGAACGGGTCGCCCACGGTGTCGCCGACAACCGTCGCGTCGTGCAGCGGCGTGCCTTTCTGGTTGAGCTCGACCTCGACGATTTTCTTGGCGTTGTCCCACGCGCCGCCGGCGTTGGCCATAAAAATCGCCTGGTACAGGCCGAAGACGGCGATGGAGATCAGATAGCCGATGAAGAAAAACGGTTCGAGAAAGGCGAACGCCAGGGTGGCGAAAAACACCGCGATGAAGATGTTCAGCATGCCCTTCTGCGCGTACTGCGTACAGATTTCCACCACTTTCTTGCTGTCGGAGACGGAGGCTTTCTCCACGCCTTCGAGCTTGATATTGGCCTTGATGAACTCGACGGCGCGGTAGGCGCCGGTGGTTACGGCTTGCGTGGACGCGCCGGTGAACCAGTAAATCATGGCGCCGCCGGTGATGATGCCCAGCATAAAGGGGGCGTGAAGGAGCGAAAGCTTATTTACATTTGTGGTGAGGCCGTTGGTGAGCGACATGATGATGGAAAAGGTCATGGTGGTGGCGCCGACGACGGCCGTGCCGATCAGCACGGGTTTGGCGGTGGCTTTGAAGGTGTTCCCGGCGCCGTCATTCTCTTCCAGCAGGCTCTTGGCCCGCTCGAAGTTCACGTCGAAATCGAAATCCTTCTTGATTTCCCGCTTGATGTTGGGAATCTGCTCGATCAGCGAAAGCTCATAAACGGATTGCGCGTTGTCGGTGACCGGGCCGTAAGAGTCCACGGCAATGGTCACGGGACCCATCCCCAGAAAGCCGAAAGCCACCAGACCAAAAGCAAAGACCGGCGCGGCAATCATCAGCGCGGAGAGACCCAGCCTCGAGAACAGGAAGCCGATGGACATCAAGAAGACCATGGCGAGACCCAGGTAATAGGCGGAGAAATTGCCGGCGACGAATCCGGACAAGATGCCGAGCGACGCGCCGCCTTCCCGCGCCGAGGTGAGAACTTCCCGCACATGGCGCGAGTCCATGGACGTAAACACCTTGACCAACTCGGGAATGACGGCGCCGGCGAGGGTTCCGCAGGAGATGATGGTGGCGAGCTTCCACCACTGCGTGGAGTCGCCGCCCAGGCTGGGGATAATCAGCGCGGACAGGGCATAGGTCAGCGCGATCGAGACCATCGAGGTGATCCACACGAGAGAGGTGAGCGGGGCTTCGAAATTCATTTTGTCGGCGCGGCCATAACGGGCCTTGGCGATGGCGCCGTTGAGGAAGTAGGCCGCGGCGCTGGAGACCAGCATGGCGACACGCATCACGAAAATCCATACCAGCAACTGCACCTGCACTGTGGGGTTCTTGACGCCGAGGAGGATGAAGGTAATCAGGGCGACGCCGGTGACGCCGTAGGTTTCGAAGCCGTCGGCACTGGGCCCGACGGAGTCTCCCGCATTGTCGCCCGTGCAATCGGCGATGACGCCGGGATTGCGCGCGTCGTCTTCCTTGATCTTGAAAACAATCTTCATCAGGTCGGAGCCGATGTCGGCGATCTTGGTGAAGATGCCGCCGGCGATGCGCAGCGCCGCGGCGCCCAGCGATTCGCCGATGGCAAAGCCGATGAAACAAGGCCCGGCATAATCGCCGGGAACAAACAGCAGGATGAAGAGCATCATCAGGAGCTCGACGCTGATGAGCATCATGCCGATGCTCATCCCGGCTTCGAGAGGAATGTGGTAAATGGGATAAGGCTTGCCGCGGAGGCCGGCAAAGGCGGTCCGCGAGTTGGCAAAGGTGTTGACGCGGATGCCGAACCAGGCCACGCCGTAGCTCCCGGCGATCCCCACCAGGCTGAAGAGCAAGATGATGGGCAAGGTGACGAAAATGGGTTTGTCCGGCACGGGAGCGAGCACGCCGAAGTACAGCACAATCACCGCAGCGATGAAGACCCACAGAAGCAAAAGGAATTTGCCCTGGGTGATGAGGTAGGTCTTGCAGGTCTCGTAGATCAGCTCGGAGATTTCGCGCATGGCGCGGTGCACGGGCAGGTTTTTCAAGCGCGTGTAAATCGTCAGGCCGAACACCAGGCCGAAAATGCAAAACAGGATTCCAAACAGCAGCAGCTTGTGTCCATCCATGCCCAGGAACTGGACCTGCGAGAGGTTGGGGATGCGCAGGCTGGCTTCGCCGCCGGGCGTCTCCGCGGGCGGCTGGGCCAGAGCCGGGGCAGCAGTGGCCAGCATTCCTAAACAAATCCATCTCCGGGTCCGTCTCTGGACCCATGCGCGGGATAACATCAGTCGTCAATCCTCCGTGGGCCTCCGAATGCAAGATTCCTCAGGAAGCGTACAAAGGCGAGCAAACACAAAAGGCAAAGCGAGCTTTATAGCAGGGTTGCCGAGGAGGGTCAAGGAAGAGAGGCTGTGATTTCCCGCATGCCGGCCGGCAGCGCATTCTGAGGGGAGCACATGTGTTGGAGGCGTTCGAATGTGCGCACGCTCTTCTTCTCACTGTTGCGAGGGAGTGCCAATCCCTCCGGACCCGCCACGCTCCCACGGGTTTGGCGAGCGCGAAGCGTCAGACAGACGAACAATCTCATAGCAATCGAAGCACACGCCGACTCCCAGCGCGTCCTGAGCGCGCATCGGCTGGACACGGACAACGTGGCCGGTACAGCGCCATTCGATGGGCTGCTTGCCGGTAATTTCCGCGGGCATCTGCAAAAGGACTTCCACCGGTGTGCCTTCCTGGAGCGGAAGGTTGGTGGCGAAATAAACGCCGCGCTCGGACAAATTCACCGATTCGGCGCCCTGCGCAGGCACGCGGGACCTCAGTATGCGAATGCGCAAGCGCACTGCGAGATCGCGGCGGGGCGCCCGGCGGCGGTCAGACAGATATGCATTCATTGAAGCCTCCCATCCACAACGAGGGCGCGCCTTTGCATACAATCCTCCCCTTCTTGCAGCGGCCAATCGAACGCAATCTGGCTCAGCATCGAGAGCGAACCAAAAAGACAAATACCCGACCCTAGAGTTTCCAAAGACCAGGTTTGCGCTCCGGGGGACAACGGGCGGAGGAGCCCATTTGCGTTTAATCGGTATCGGTAAGGGTACGGACTCATAGGCCGAAAACCGAAAGGACCGGTGAAGCCCATCCTCACGAAGGGGTTGCCCAAAAATGTAGCAGCATGCGCTTGTCCTGTCAAGGAATAAGCTGTCAAGGTCAGCAACTTATCAGGCTTAGAACTGCGCTGCTCCAGCCCGCCGGGCCGGCATGCTCCGCGCGGTGAATTTTTGGCAGGGCGTTCAGGACTTGCTGATCAAAATTTCCTTGCGCGTCGGGAACCAGAACAGGCTGGTTCACGGCGCGAAGCATGGGCAGGTCAGACTGGCTATTGCCCAGGCCGACGGTGGTGAGGCGGGTTCTGAGGCCGCTGTGGTAGAGCTTGATCAGTTCGCGCACGGCGCGGCCTTTATCGGTGCCGATGGCGAGATGCCAGAAACGTCCGCCGAAGGTCAGGGTCATTTTTCGCCGCGCGGCTTCTTGCTGGAAGGCGCGGATGCCAGCATCGCTCGCGCCGGCGAAGAAGAACGGTTCATCGAAATCGCGCTGCTTGGCAAACTCGGCGTCGCGCGGCCCGAGGCCGGTGTTCTGAGCGATTTCGCGGGCCGTCATATCGTGGAAGCCGACCACGGAAACTCCGGCGGCTTTGGAAATCTCTTCGAGCGCGGCGAGCGCTTCGTTGTAGGGGCGCGCCAGGGGAAGGCACAGATAGCGCGTGTGACGCTCGACGCCGGGGATTTTCAGGTTGAAGTAGCCGTCGGGGATGAATACGCCGCCTCCGTTTTCGGTGACGAAGGGATGAGCGTGGCCGAGCTTGCGGCGAAGCGGCTCGACTTCTGCGCGGGTCTTGCTGGTGACCAGGATCAGAGGGATGCGGCGGCGCTCGATTTCCGCGAGCGCGGGTTCCGCGCCGGCCCAGGAATAAGTGCGCGCGTCGAGGAGAGTTCCGTCGAGATCGGTAAAGATAAGATGCCTGGCGGCGAGCATGCCGCATTGTACCCGAGTCGCGTGGCGGCACACCGCTCCCTTCGGTCCCCTGGCCGGAAGGTCAGCTTACGCATAGGAAGCGGCAATTCCTCCAATCCTCGACACCGCGCGGCAGACGTGGCGTACTGAGAGCAGAACGCGATTCTCAGGCGCCATTTTCGAACTTCAGGGGGTAAACATGAGAAAGCAGTGGATGATTCTTGCAGTCGCCGCAGTTGGTTTTTCCTTCGGAGCGATCCAAGTCAATGCGCAGGGGCCCAGGGGCGCAGGGGCAGGAGGGACCGACGCGCCAAAAGATCCAGAGGCAACGCACAGCGGGCATTCGCTGAACCCCATCAAATGGGTGAAGAAGGATTCTAAGAAAACAGTGGATGCCAACAGTGATCGAGACA
>WNGL01007121.1_pt1 | contig 15454 bp, 18 predicted proteins | sample 5400591 | NCBI WGS metagenome assembly WNGL01 (sample SAMN13153377, study PRJNA577476) | soil metagenome | isolation source: 80 cm soil or saprolite under Garry oak tree replicate 1 | place: USA:California | collected 2016-06-15
GTGCTCGACACGGCCAGCGACGAGGCGGAGCGCCTGTACGAGCGGCTGGGCTGGGAGCGCGTGGGGGTGATCCCCGGCTACGCCTTGCTGCCGCACGGCGGGCTCTGCGGCACGACGGTGTACTACCGCAACCTCGGCGAGTAACATGTGAATGCGATTGCCTGCGCGCATCTCGGGAGGTGCCATGGACGAGTCGTGGGAGGAAGCGAGAGCCAGATGCGAGGCCGCGCTCGGCGAACTGGTTGAAGGAAAATCCGAGGCTTTCAAAGAACGATGGTCGCGCTCGGATCTCACGGTGATCATGGGAGCGTTCGGCGGGTATGAACGTGGCTGGGAACACGTGGCACAGCGACTCGACTGGGCAAGCAAGGGAATCCGAGCGACGGGTCGCAGGTCCGAGAACCTACTTACCGTCGTCGGCCAAGATCTCGCATGCACGGTTGACCTGGAACACATGGAGCGCACCATCGATGGACGTACCGACCATCGGGTCCTTCGCTGTACCCAGGTGTACAGGCTGGAGGGCGGCCAGTGGAAGGTGATTGTCCGGCATGCTGACGAGCTCGCCACCAAGGATCCCGAGCAGAGGTAGGGCGACGGATGCCGACGGCTCCACCTAGCGAGCCGCTGAAGCGGATCGGCCTCGCCGCCCAGTCTCGTCGGTAGTGGCGAAGTGCGCGACCCTGGAAATGTGCAGCGGCGGCCATGCTACGCGTAGGACTCATCTCTGACACCCACGGCCTCCTGCGGCCGGAAGCAATGGCATTCTTGCGTGGGAGCGATTTCATCGTTCACGCCGGCGACATCGGGAATGCGGCCGTTCTGACAGAGCTCGCGGCCATCGCCCCTGTGACCGCGGTCCGTGGCAACAACGACAAAGGACCGTGGGCCGAGACGGTGCGAGAGACCGAAGTGCTCCAGGTCGGCCAGGTCTGCATCTACGTGGTGCACGATATCGCCGAGCTCGATCGGGATCCCGTGGCCGCGGGGTTTCACGTCGTCGTGTCCGGGCATTCCCACAAGCCGTCGGTGAAGGAGCGGGAGGGAGTGCTCTACGTCAATCCCGGCAGCTCGGGCCCGCGTCGCTTCAAGCTTCCCGTGGCCGTCGCCGAGCTCTTGGTCAACGGCAATTCAGTCCGGGCTAAGGTCGTGGAGCTCGATGTGGAAAGGCAGCCGCCCCTCGAACGGCGTCGCCTGACGACGCGCCGCCACAGCCGCCGCGGCTGAGGTAAGATGTCCGCCGCACCCCGCTTCCACCCTTGATTGCGGGTCCGCCCCGAGCGGGCCTCCGGAGGAATCCAGCATGGGCGAGATGGTCTCTCTGACAGCGGAAGACGGCCACAAGTTCGCAGCCTACCGGGCGGCGCCCAAGGGCGCCCCGAAGGGTGGGCTCGTCATCATCCAGGAGATCTTCGGCGTCAACCACCACATCAGGAACGTGACGGACAGCTTCGCCGCGGAGGGCTACGTGGCCCTGGCCCCGGCCATCTTCGATCGCGCCGAGCGCGGCTTCGAGACCGGCTACAAGCCGGAGGACATCGAGCTCGGCCGCAGCATCCGCGGCAAGATCGACATGAACGACATGGTCAAGGACATTCGCGCCGCCGTGAAGTCGCTGGCGGGCGAGGGCCTCAAGGTGGGCGTGGTCGGCTATTGCCTGGGCGGCACCCTGGCCTGGCTGGCTGCCACGCGCGTCGATGGCGTGCGGGCCGCCGTCAGCTACTACGGCGGCGGGGTGGCCGACACCGCGACGGAGACGCCGCGCTGTCCGGTCCTCTTCCATTTCGGCGAGACGGACCAGTCCATCCCGCCCGAGCACCACACACGCATCCGGGCCGCGCAGCCCAACCTGCCCATGCACATCTATCCGGCCGCCGGGCACGGGTTCAGCTGCGATGAGCGCGGGAGCTATCACAAGGAGAGCGCCGCTCTGGCGCGCACGCGCACCCTGGAGTTCCTGGCGAAGAACGTCTAGCTCTCCATCCCTCTCCCCCCTGGGGAGAGGGCAAGGGTGAGGGGCAGGCTTGACGCCGAGGTCATCGCCCCCTCACCCTGCCCTCTCCCCCGATGGGGGAGAGGGATGAACGGAAGCCTGCAGAGAAGACTTCGGCTCTTGTCTGACTCTCGATCTGGGCGACGGCTTGTCGTCGAGCTGGCCGCCGCGGCCCTCGCGCGTTTCGTTCTGAACACAGCGCGGCGCTTCACGTATCCCTTCGGGCCGGCCCTGGCCCGCGGGCTCGACGTGCCGCTCACGCGCATCACGTCGCTCGTGGCCCTCAACCAGGGTGTGGGACTGCTGAGCCCGTTCATGGGCACGCTCGCCGACCGGTGGGGGCCGCGCGTGATGATGCTCATCGGGCTCGCCTGCCTCGGGTGCGGCATGCTCGCGGCGGCCGTGCTGCCGCTCTACGCAACGGTGCTCCTCGCGCTCCTGATGGCCGGACTCGGGAAGTAGCCGTGGGCCTCATCGAGTTCGCCTGGGCGGGGAGCTCGCTCATCGGCATTCCGACAGTCGGCTGGCTCATCGGCCGCTTCGGCTGGCACTCTCCGTTTCTCGCTCTGGGTCTGCTCGCCGCATCGAGCGTGGTGCTTCTGGCCATGTTACTGCCGCGTGTTCCCGTATCCCGGGATTCCGCGCCGCGCTCGGTGCCTGCGGGGCAGGGGTGGCGACTGCTCGTGCGTCGGCGGCCGGCGCTCGGTGGCCTCGGCTATAGCTTCTGCTTCGCCATGGCCAATGACTTCCTGTTCGTCATCTATGGGGCCTGGCTCGAGCTCGACTTCCGGCTGCCTCTCGCCGCGCTGGGCTCCGTCAGCATCGTCATCGGCGTGGCCGAGCTGATCGCGGAATCGCTGACCGCTTTCCTGTCCGATCGCGTTGGCCTCGCCCGCGCGGTGACGGGCGGTGTCGCGCTGACGGCGGCCGCGTATCTCCTGTTGCCCGTCGTGTCCCGCACGCTCCCCCTTGCCCTGGCCGCGCTCTTCCTCGTGTTCATCACCTTCGAGTTCACGGTGGTCTCCGCGAACGGGCTCTTCACCGAGCTGCTGCCGGACGCGCGGGGGACGATGATGGGCGCCGTGGGCGCCACCGGGAGCTCGGGACGCATGGTGGGCGCGCTCCTGGGCGGATATGTCTGGCTGTGGGGTGGTCTCGCCGCGACCGGCTGTGTCGCCGCGGGTCTCTCCATCCTGGCCCTTCTCTCGCTCCGCTGGGGGCTTCGCGGCTGGCGACCGCCCTCCCGTATGATGGAGATCCCATGAGCGACGTTCTCCAGGCGCCGTTCGACGTCTATCGCGACCGGGTGCGCCCGGAGTGGATCGACCACAACGGGCACATGAACATGGGCTACTACCTCGTGGTCTTCGATCTCGCCACCGACGAGTTCTTTCGCTGGGTGGGGCTCGACGAGGCGCATCGACGCGCCCGGGGCGTCACCACGTTCTCGCTCGAGACCCATGTGACCTACCAGCGAGAAGTCGGCGAGGGCGATCCGCTTCGCTTCACCACGCGGCTCATCGGATTCGACGCCAAGCGCCTCCACTACTTTCACGAGATGTGGCATGCGGAGGCTGGCTACCTGGCTGCCACCAACGAGCTCATGTCGCTCCACGTGAGCCTGGAGACGCGACGGGCGGCGCCGATGGCGCCCGAGGTCCTGGACCGTCTCGGCGCCATCCTCGCATCCCACGAGAAGCTCCCGCTTCCCGCCCAGGCGGGTCGCTCCATCGGGCTCGAGAAGCGTCCCACGGCCTCGTAGCGCGGCTTGCCCGGAGTCACTTCGGCAAAGAAAATCAGCCGATTACCCCTCGTCCAAGATCGGTGACTGATCTGGGGGTCACCCGCTATAATCGTCTGACGGTCGCAAATTGCGTCCGGATCCTCCGGGCGCCGACGGCCTTCGGAGAGTTCGTGAAAAATCCGCTCGCGCTCCACACCTGGACACTCGACACGACTCCGCTCGGCAGCGTCCTCGACATCGTCAAGACCACCGGCTGGCAGGGCATCGAGCTCCGCCGGCTGGATTTCAAGCGCGCGGCCGACGCGGGACAGCCCGCGGAGGCGGTGCTCGACCTCGTCAAGCGAAGCGCGCTCGGGGTCTCGTGCGTCGGCGTGGAGCTGGGCTGGCTCTGGGCGGAGGGAGCGGAGCGCGCGCGGCTGCTCGCAGCCTTCGACGAGTCGTGCCGCTGGGCCAAGAGCCTCGGCTGCGGCACCGTGATGAGCCCCGTCGACCGGGGGGAAGGCACCGTCGCGCGCGCGGTCGACAGCGTCAAGGAAGTCGGCGAGATCGCGGGGCGCCACGGCGTCCGGCTTGCCCTCGAGTTCAATTCCCAGTGCGCGCAGATCAACACGCTGCGGAGCGTGCGCGAGGTGCTGGCGAGCGCGGCGCATCCGCGCGTGGGCCTGCTCCTCGACACCTATCATCTCCAGCGGAGCGGAGCCACGCCGCGCGATCTGGAAGAGGTCTCGCCCGCCGAGATCGCCTACGTCCAGTACAGCGACGTGCCGAAGAGCGGGCTCGTGGCGGGCCAGGCGCTCGACCGGCTCCCGCCGGGGCAGGGGAGCGTGCCCTTCGCGGCCTGGTTCTCCGCCTTCGCGGGGAAGGGCTACACCGGCTACTGCTCCTACGAGGCGCCCAATCCCGCGGCGTGGGCGCGTGATCCCGCCACCGTCTCGCGCGAGGCGCTCGCGGCCACGCGCTCGGCGGCCGGAGGGAGCGGCGCATGAGCCAGACCGGCTGGCGCGACGTCGGCAGCTCGCTCAAGGCCAAGATCTCGCTGATCATGACGGCCGTGCTCATGCTCGCCATCCTGCTCGTCGCCTTCTTCCTCCTGCGCCAGCAAGAGCAGAGCCTGACCGTCGAGATGACGAAGCGTGGGCTCGCCATCGCCCAGAACCTCGCCGCGGGGGCCAAGACCTCGCTGCTCCAGCGGGACGACCTCTCGCTCAGCGTCCTTATCAAGGACGCCATGAAGGACAGCGACCTCGCCTACGTGATCATCACCGACGAGAAGGGCAGGATCCGGGCCCATTCGGATGTCGGATTGACCGGCGAGCAGCTGGAGCGCACTGCTCCCCTCGCCCCCGCGCGCGACCGCCTGGCCGTGACGACGTATCGCGCGCCGGGCCGCGGCGGCATCATCGACTTCGCGGTGCCCCTGACCTTCAGCAAGGTCCGCTTGGGCGCGCTCTACCTGGGCTTCAGCGAGGAGTCCATCACGGCCGCGGTGCGGCGCGCGCAGTGGCAGACGAGCCTGATCACTCTCGGCATGGTGTGCCTCGGCATCGGGGCCGCCGTGGGGCTCGCCATGCTGCTCTCACGCCCGATCTCCCGGCTCGTCGAGGGCACGCGGGCCATCGCCGCCGGCAACTTCCAGGTCGCGCTGCCCGTGACCTCGCGCGACGAGCTGGGCACGCTGACCGAGTCGTTCAACCAGATGGCCAGGAGCCTGCGCGAGAAGGAAATGATCAAGCGCGCATTCTCGCGCTACGTGGCCCGGGAAGTAGTGGAGCAGGTGCTCAAGGACCCGGACAGCCTCCACCTCAAGGGCGAGCGGCGCGAGGTCACCATCCTCTTCTGCGATATCCGGGGCTTCACCACCATGTCGGAGCACCTGGACCCCGAGCGGGTGGTCTCGCTCCTCAATGACTTCTACACGGTCATGATCGACCTTACCTTCAAGCACGACGGCACCCTCGACAAGTTCCTGGGCGACGGCATCATGGCCATCTTCGGCGCGCCCATCGCGCATCCGGAGCACGCCCTCATGTCCGTGCGCGCGGCCCTCGCCATGCAAGAAGGGATGGAGGCGCTCTCGGCCGCGCGGGTCAGCCGGGGCAACGAGCCCATCTCCGTCGGCATCGGGATCAACGCGGGCGAGGTGGTGGCGGGCACTGTGGGCACCGAGGACCGCATGGAGTACACGGTCATCGGTGACAACGTCAATCTTGCCTCGCGTCTCGGGTCGAACGCCAAGCCCGGCCAGATCCTCGTGAGCCGCCGCATCTGGGAGCTGGTGAAGGAGTCGTTCGACGTGCGCACGCGAGGGCCGCTCCGGGTCAAGGGCAAGGACGAGGAAGTCGAGGTCTTCGAGGTCATCGGGCCGAGGCAGCTCGGATGAGCGGGCGCGGGCTCGGCCTGGCCATCCTGCTGGGGGGCGTCGTGCTGACGGCCGGGGCCTGCGCGACGTCGGCGCCTCCTCCGCCGCCGCCGGCGGCCGTGACGCCGAAGCCGCCCGCCATGCGACAGTCCGACGACTTCCTGGTCGTGATTCCCAATGCGCCGGAGACTTCGGCGAGCCTGGCCGCGCAGTATCTCGGCGATCAAAGCAAGGCGTGGATGATCGAGGACTATACCGGCGCCGCCGCGTTCCCGGCCGGGCAGGCCGTGGTCATTCCGAAGCGCCCGTGGAACCTGACGGGGGTGACGGCCACGGGCTACCGGCTCGTGCCGATCCTCGTCTATCACAACCTCGACCGGGCGGCGAAGGGCAAGCTCGTCCAGTCGGCGGCCAGCTTCGAGCAGCAGATGCGCTACCTCAAGAGTGAAGGCTATCGGCCCATCACCATGGGCGAGTTCCTCGAGTTCACGCGGATGGGGCGACAGCTCCCGAAGAAAGCCGTGGTCCTCACCTTCGACGACGGCTACAAGTCCTTCAAGCTCTTCGCCTATCCCGTGCTGAAGGAGCTGGGCTTCTCGGCCACCCTGTTCGTCTACACCGACTACGTCGGGGCCGGCCGCAACGCGCTGTCCTGGCAGGAGCTGAAGGACCTCCAGGCGGAGGGCTTCGACGTCCAGGCGCACTCCAAGACGCACAGCGATCTGCGCCGCGCGCCGGGGGAAACCTCGGCGCAGTTCGAGCGCCGCATGCAGACGGAGCTGGCCCTGCCGCGCGACATGTTCAAGCGCCAGCTTGGACAGATGCCGGAGACGCTTGCGTATCCGTACGGCTGGTGGGACACGGACGTGCTGAAGCAGGTCAAGGCCTCGGGGTACATGGCGGCCTTTACCGTGCGCCGCCAGGCCAACCCCTCGTTCGTCTCGCCGCTCACGATCCACCGCAGCCAGATCTACGCCGACATGACCCTGGAGGACTTCGCGAAGAACCTCACCGTCTTCCAGGAAGAGGACCTGCGGTGAGCCTCCGCCGGCTCGGCGTCCTGGCCGCGATGGCCGTAGCCGTGGCCGCCTGCGCGACCAGTGCCCCGCCCGTCGAGCCTCCCCCTCCTCCAGGGGGGATGGTGCCGACTCAGAGGCAAGCACTCGTCGCCTCGTACAACGAGCGCGCCCAGGCCCTCGAGACGGACGGGCGGCTGCGCGAAGCGCTCGAAGCCCGCAAGATCGCGCTGACCGTCGATCCTGACAATGCCGCCGCGCGCGACGGGCTGCGGGCGGCGCAGGCGAAGATCGACGGCTTGATCTCGCAGCGGCTGGCAGAAGGACGGGCCGCGCAGGCCCGCGGCGCGCAGGTGGCGGCGCGGCGCAGCTTCCTCGGCGTGCTCGCTCTCGACCCGGAGAACCGCGCGGCCTTCGAGGCCCTGCGCGAGCAGACCCCCGACGTCGAGGGCCTTCCGCACATCGTACGCGCGGGCGACACTCTGGCCGGCCTCGCCCAGCAATACTATGGCAACCGCGCCCTCGGGGAAGTGATCGCCGAGGCCAATCGGATGGCGCCCAATGCGCGACTGGCCGCGGGCACCCAACTCAAGATCCCCGAGGTGCCGGGCGTGGCCCTGATCCGGCCGGGGGCGCGAAAAGACCCGCCGCGCGCGCCGCTCCCGGGTCCGGGCGCCCCGCCAGCCCCCCCGGCCACGCCGGCGTCCGTGCAGCGCGAGGAGCCCGCCGAGGTCAACCCGCTCCTCGCCGAGGCCCGCGAGTCGCTCGAGCGGAAGGACTATGCCACCGCCCTCGGCGACGCCGACCGCCTCCTCGCGTCCACGCCCAGCAACGCCGAGGCCCAGGGCCTCAAGCGATCCGCGCTGTACGGGCTCGGCAAAACGCAGTACGATCAGAAGCAGTACAAGGATTCCTACGCGACCCTGGGCCAGCTCGTGAAGCTCGCGCCCAATCACGAGGATGCGGCCAAGCTGCTGCGCCAGAGTCGGAGCCGGCTGATCGACGACCACTTCGGCCGCGGAATCCGCTATTATCGGGAGGAGAAGCTGCCCGAGGCCATCGCGGAGTGGAAGGCGGTGCTCGGGATCGACCCGCAGCACATCGCGGCGCGCAAGAACCTGGAGCAGTCGGAGCGACTCCTCAAGAGTCTCGAGGAACGTAAGCAATAATCGATCGAAGTCGGCAGCCCCTCGCGGAGAGCTAGACCAGCATGAACGGCATACCCGACCAACGACGGCGGGTCATCATCGGCGCCGCCTCCCTCATCGCCCTCGCGGGGCTCCTCTACGGTGGCTGGGCCTGGTGGCATTCCCGCAGCCACGTCTCGACCGACGACGCCTATGTCGAGGGCGCCGTGGCCGTGGTCAGCTCGAAGGTCATGGGCAATATCGCCGAGCTCCTCGTCCAGGACAACCAGCACGTCAAGGCGGGCGATCTGCTCGTGCGCGTGGACTCGCGCGACTTCCGCGCCAAGCGCGACCAGGCGGCGGCCGCCGTCAGGGTGGCGGAAGCGGCGGCGGTGAGCCTGCGCGCGGAGCTGCCCATGACGCGCGGGGTGACGGCGGCGCAGGGTGACGAAGCGCGCGGGGCGCTCGAGGGCGCGCGCGCGGGCGAGTCGGCGAGCCTGGCCGCCGTGGAGGAAGCCAAGGCCAAGGTGGAGTCGATGCGCGCGGCCGCGGCCGCCGCGGCAGCGGACGCGGCCGGGGCCAAGGCCACCGCCGTCCAGGCCGCCCGCGAGATGGACCGGCAGAAGAAGCTGGTCCAGGGCGGTCTCGTGGCGCTGCGCGACTACGAGCAGGCCGAGGCCGCCGAGGCGTCGGCGCGCGCGGCCATGGAGTCGACCGGTCGCCGGCAGGTCCAGGCCGAGCGGGCGGTGCAGCAGACGGAGGCCGAGCTCTCCTCCAAGGTGCTCGGTATCCAGCAGGCGAAGCAGCGGGTGGCCGAGCTCAAGGGCTCGCTCGCCAGGGCGGAGAGCCAGCGGCATCAGGTGCCGATGAAGGAGGCCGACATCATCCGCGCGGAGGCCGCGCTGGCCCAGGCGCGCGCGGACCTGGCCTTCGCGGAGCTCCAGCTGCAGTACACCGAGGTCCGCGCGCCCGTCGAGGGTATCGTCTCGAGGCGCACGGTCGAGCTGGGGCAGGTCGCGCAGATGGGGCAGCCCCTCCTGGCCATCGTGCCGCTGCACGAGGTCTGGGTCCTCGCGAACTTCAAGGAGACGCAGCTCGCCCGCATCCGGCCCGGCATGCACGCCGAGATCAGCGTGGACACCTTCCCCGACCGCGTCTTCCGCGGCACGGTGGACTCGCTCTCCGCGGGCACGGGCGCGCGCTTCTCGCTGCTGCCCCCCGAGAACGCCACGGGCAACTGGGTGAAGGTGGTCCAGCGCCTCCCCGTGAAGATCCGCCTCGACGCCGGCCAGTTCGGCAATCCCCACACGCTGCGCGCGGGCATGTCCGCGGTCGTCACCGTCAAGCTCCGCTAGTGCCCCCCGGCCCAGGACGCCGGTGGCACTTCCAACGAGTTGTCAACACGCGGTGCCGGGCGGGGCAGGGGGCCTTCCCCGTGGACCCATATCTTCTGCGCGTTGACGAAGGCGAAGCCCGTGCTCTCGTGGCCCCTTCCGAGATTCCACTGCGGGCTGCGAGTCAGTGTGGTCCGCGGGGAAGGCTCCCTGCCTCGCCCGGCACACTGTCGGCACGTCTCCGCGGACGGGCCACGGCATGACGGCGGCGGCCGTCGGGGAATTCTCGGGAGCGCAGAAGTGGCTCATCACGCTCTCCGCCATGCTGGTCACGGTGATGCAGGTCATCGACACCAGCGTCACCAACGTGGTCCTCCCGCACATGCAGGGCTCGCTGTCGGCCGGCGTGGAGGAAGTGACCTGGGTCATCACCTCCTATCTGGCCGCCAACGCCATCATCATCCCCGCCACGGGATGGCTCGCGGGCTACATCGGGCGCCGCCGGTTCTTTCTGATCTGCACCACGATCTTCACGGTCAGCTCCTTCTTCTCGGGGCTGGCCCCCAACCTGACCTTTCTCATCATCGCGAGGATCTTTCAGGGCATCGGCGGCGGGCCCTTGATCCCGCTGTCCCAGGCCATCCTGTGGGAGATCTTCCCGATGGGCCAGCGCGGCCTCGCCATGGCCGTCTGGGGCATCGGCATCATGATGGGGCCCATCTTCGGGCCGACGCTGGGCGGGTGGATCGCGGACAACTGGTCCTGGCGCTGGATCTTCTACGTCAACCTGCCCATCGGCTTCCTCGGCTTCGTCATGGTCAGCGCCTTCCTCTTCGACCCGCCCTATCTCAAGAAGCCGGGGCGCATCGACGCGCTCGGGCTCGTGCTCATGGTGGTGGGGTTCGGCTGTCTCCAGCTCGTCCTCGACCGCGGCGAGCACGAGGACTGGTTCGACTCCTCCCTGATCGTGGCCCTCTCGGTGGTGGCCGTGGTCGCCGTGCTCGGCTTCGTCGTCCGCGAGCTGACGGCGCGCGAGCCCATCCTCGATCTGCGCGTCTTCACCGACCGGAACTTCGCCACGGGCTCGACGCTCGTCATGATGGTGGGGCTCGGGCTCTACTCGAGCATGCTCCTTGTCGCCCTCTACACGCAGAAGCTCATGGCCTACGACGCCTGGAACTCCGGCGCCGTCCTGGGGCCGGGCGGAGTGGGGAACCTGATCTCGCTGATCATCGCGGGCCGCCTGGTGACGCGGATGGACCAGCGCATCCTCGTCGCCGGCGGCTGCCTGATCAACGCGGTCAGCCTCTTCATGATGACGCACCTGACGCTGACCATGGACTACTGGTCGCTCACCGTGCCCCGCTTCGTCCAGGGCCTGGGGCTCGGCTTCATCTTCGTGCCCCTCGTGACGCTGACCCTGGCCACCATCGCCCGCGACAAGCTCGGCAACGCCACCTCCGCTTTCAACGTGCTGCGCAACCTGGGCGGCAGCGTGGGAGTGGCGTTGGCCACCACGTTCCTCGTGCGCCGCAGCCAGCAGCACCAGTCGACTCTGGGGGCCAACGTCAACCTCTGGGATCCGGAGACGGCGGCCCGCCTCAAGCAGTGGACCCTGCACTTCGCCGCCCGCGGATCCGACAGCTTCACCGCGGAGAAGCAGGCCACGGCCATGCTCTACAACGACATCGTGGGCCAGGCGCAGGTGCTGGCCTACTCCGACGACTTCTGGCTGCTCGCCGTGCTCTTCGCCGTGCTCCCGCTCGCCGTCCCCCTCATGCGCCGCGTGCGCCCGCCCGCTGCCGCGCCCAAAGAAGACGAGGATGCTTCCGGGCGCGTGGAGCCTCTTCCCGCCGCCGAGTAGAATTTCCCTTCATTCCTCTCCCCCATCGGGGGAGAGGGCAGGGTGAGGGGGGCAGGAAAAGCAACGCGAGGGCCGCGTATCACTCTTTGGGCATTGTGAATCATCGCCTCGCCGTTCATGCTGCATTCGAGGTGGGGCGATGGCGCTACGGCTGATAATTCTGCTGATGTCTCTCGCTCTGTTCGCAAGCTCCTCGGCCACGGCGGAGGAGTGGTCGAGAGCCCGGATCTCGAGACTCCCTGATTCGGCCTTTGCCGGGGTCGAGATCTCGGCTGACGGGCGGAAAGTGCGCCATCTACCCCATCACGACGAGAGCGGCGCGGTCGACCCTGCACATCTCAGAGCCGCCCGCGCCCGCCTCGCGCAGGTGAAGTGGCTGGACCCCGCGAATGAATCCCTCGCCCGCCGTCATCTCCAAAGCCATCTACTCGAGAGCTGCGGGGGCCGCGCCCGACGATGAAAGTGGCGATGATCGCGACCATGAGGCCGACGAAGCCCACGAGCTCGGGAGTCGGATTCGGTCGCATGGCGAGGTGAGAATAAGCGTGCCACGCTTCACCGATCGCCTGCACGATAGCTCCCGCCGCCGCGAGGAAAGGTGCGCGGCCGATCCCTGATCGCCTCGCGTGGGCGAGAGCGGCCCAGGCCGTGGAGACGAGCAGCCCGGCCACCCCGAGGTAAAGGGGGAGGTGGACCGTGCCGAGATGTCTCACCATCTCGTCGAAGGTCTGGGGCTCGAAGTCGGGATGAAGAAGCCCGTGCCACACGACATCGATGCCCAGACCGACGAGCTGGACGATCACGGAGGCCCATACCCAGAACCTCGGTGTCTCGGGCTTCATCGTCTCCGCTTCTTTCCGGGCCGATCTATCAGGCCCGCGATGGCGGCTGGTCCCGACCGTGCACCTGGGCGGGCGGGCTCGTGGCCTCCACGGCAAGAAATTCGTCGATGATCCGGTAGCGATGCCTCGCCCCCCGCGGGACCACCCAGGAATCGCCCTGACCGAGCGTGATGAGCTGCCCTTCGCTCTCGAACTCGGCCGTGCCCTCGATGACATAGCCGACCGTCTCGTAGTCGCGGATGGTCTGCTCGGTGGTCTGACCGGGACGCTCCTGCCAGAGCCGCATCGACACCGACTTGCCGGAGGCGAGGTAGACCTGACCCATGTCGCCATGGGGGGAATGCCTGGATTCGACTTTGGTGATGCTGGAGTCACCCATTCGATGCCTCCCTCTCGGCCCAGAGCGGAGCTTGGCAGCTCGGCCGGCCACTGGTCTCGGCGAATCGAGGGTCCTCGGACCCCTCGGGCGCTGCTGATCTGCCGACCCGAACGGCCTCGCGATCCGCGAGCTGTTCGGTCGCCGCACGGGACAGCGCGAGGCCGCCGATCGCCTTCATGGCCCTGGCAGCCATGGAGGCTCGACGGGGGGCGGCCATGAGCAGCATCGCGCCCGCGGTGCCGACCAAGGCGCGGGAGCTCGGTGACGCCGTCGCGCGGTTGAGCCGTCGCCTCGCCGAGGCGAGGCGCTCCCGCACCAGGGCCCGCCGGCGCGGACCCGAGACGGGGTCGAGCACGTACATGAGGCCAGCGCCCACGGCCACGCCGGCGATCGAGACAAGCTTCGCCATCGGGTCTCCTGCTGGATGTCGCTAGCTGGCCTTGCGTCGTGAGGCCGATCTCGATTCACGCCTCAGGGCAGCGGGACGGGCCGCGGCCCGCCGCTCGTCGAGCACGACCTCGTGCCATTCGTGCTGCTCGGGCTCCATCACCAGTCCCTCGAGTTCCTCGCGCGTCTCGGCAAACTCGGGATCTTCGTGCCACTTCTCCCAGTCGTCCCGCGTCTGCCACGTGCCTATGATCACCCGCCGCATGGGATCGTCCTCGGGTTCGAGCATCTGACCGCCGACCCACCCCAGCTGCTTCTTGGCCGCGGCCATGCGTTCGCGCATCGCGGCGTCCCAGTCCTGCTCGCTGCCTTCCTTGAGGTGAACGTCCGTCACGATGGTCACCATTGTTCCGTCCTCCTGCTGGTGGTCGTCCGAGAGTGGAGTCATCGGTCGTCATGACCGGTTCGATCAAGGCGCTGAGGTCAGCAAGGGCTATGCCAGAGAAGGAGATGGCGACTCTTCGGCCGGAATCCTTCCGATGCTCCTCTTCCGACCGCGCAAAATTGCGCGGGAGCCGTCCCGTTTACCGAGTGAATCTTACAAGGCGCAGCCCGAGCGTCACGATAGGGCCCGAGCGTCACGATAGGGTAGGATGCGCGACATGGATCGCCTGCGGACACTGATCAGATTGTGCTCGGGGCTGGGGCTCCTCGTGGCGGGCTGGATGGGTTGCGCGCGCGCGCCCGGCGTAGAGGTGCCCTACGTCCAGACGCCCTCCGAGGTGGTCATGGAGATGCTGAGGCTCGCCCGCGTCACTCCGGACGACGTCGTGTATGACCTGGGCTCTGGTGACGGCCGCCTCGTCATTGCGGCCGCGCGCTACTTCGGGGCGCGCGGCGTGGGCATCGAGCTGGACCCCGCCCTCGTCGCCGAGTCGAAGAAGATCGCGCGACGCGCCGGCGTGGCCGAGCGCGCGCGGTTCGTGGAGCAGGACATCTTCGAGGCCGACATCAGCGAGGCCACCGTGGTGACGATGTATCTCTCGCCCAGCGTCAACGCGCGCTTGCGGCCGAAGCTGCAGAGCCAGCTCAGGCCCGGCGCCCGCATCGTCTCCCACGACTTCCCCATCGGCGACTGGGCGCCCGAGCGCGTGGTCCAGTTCAAGGGTCCCGAGCGCACCCACGCGCTCTCCCTCTGGACCATCCCTTCGCGCTAGCGGACGAGCTTCGGGACGGGCCGGCCCGCGATCCAGTCGGCGATGACCTGGATGACCTGGCGCTCGCGGCCGAGAAAGCCGTGCGCGGCGAGCGGCTCGCAGGAGTCCGAGATCGCCGGATCGCCTCCCGACACCTCGACGAAATCCACCCGCGGCGCCTTCTTGAGCCAGCGGGGAAGGGACAGCGCGGCGCCGATGGGGGTGGCCCGGCAGTCGTCCTCGCGATGGTGCACGATCAGCACGGGCGCCCGGATCTTGCCGAGCGGCGTCTCGTACACCGTCGACCAGCGGCCACGCCCGTGCTCGACCATCGAGGAGGTCAGGACGACACCGGTGACACGCGGATCGTCGAGGCGGGCCGCCACGGCGGCTGCCGAGAGCGTGCCGCGGCTCGTGCCGATCAGCACGACGCGGCCCGGGGCTCGCGCCTGGAGCGCGTCGATGACCTTGCGGGTATCGGTGACGTGCTGGGGGCCGAGCCTCCAGTCGTCGGTCATGCCGCCCGGCTGATCGGATGGTGTGTCGATGGCGGCCGCGAGCAGCCCCTGCTCGGCGAAGAGGGGCGCGCTGCGCACGAGGAAATTGTCCCCGAGCTTCACGCCGTCGTCTTTCATGCCGAAGTGGCGAGCGCCCCAGCCGCCCGGGAAGAGCAGGACGGTGGCCGTCGGCGCCTCGGCGGGCGCGACGAGGAGGACGCGCACGGTGACGCCATCCCGGGTGGGAACCTCGATGATCTCGGGCGCCGCCACAGCCGCCGTCGGCGCCGCGGCCAGCGTCGTCGCCAGGAGAGCAGATGAGACAAGTCGCACCCACATATTGCGAGTATAGTGCCGAGGTGGTGAATGGAGGACTCACTCGTCCTCAAGCCATCGATCGAGCCGTCCCACAGGGAGCGTGAGATGAGCCGTCTCAGCCGCCGGCAGGTACTCGGAGGCGCGGCCGCGACGGTTGCTGCCGTGACGCTGGGCGCGCCGTCGGTCCACGCCCAGAAAGATCGGCAGACCCTCCGCTTCGTGGCGGAGGCCGATCTGAAGGTCCTCGATCCCGTCTGGCAGACCGCCTACATCACGCGCAATCACGGCTACCTCGTGTACGACACTCTCTTCGGCACGGACGAGAACCATCGGATCAAACCGCAAATGGTCGATCGGACCACCGTGTCTCCGGACGGCATGAAGTACACGTTCACGCT
>WNGL01008521.1_pt1 | contig 15453 bp, 12 predicted proteins | sample 5400591 | NCBI WGS metagenome assembly WNGL01 (sample SAMN13153377, study PRJNA577476) | soil metagenome | isolation source: 80 cm soil or saprolite under Garry oak tree replicate 1 | place: USA:California | collected 2016-06-15
CCTGAACGAGCACTGGTTCATGCTGTACGCGGCATGGTGATGCACAATCGTTTGGGTGCAGAGCTGATGTCGCACCTGAAGGTCTACGCTGGCCCGACACATCCACACCAGGCACAGAAGCCAGTTCCATGGACTGGCCCGGAGTCATTGCTGAAGCAGACAGAGCAGACAGAAGAGGCCGGGATGCTAGAGCAAGTAGAGGATACCCAGGACACCCAGGACGTAGAGGATACGGAGGGTACCCAGGATACCCAGCAGACAGATATGTAGTGGCACCCCTTGTGGGTGCCATGGCTAAAAGAAGAGGAGAACCTACCTTGGCTGATACGATCAAAGGTGAGTATTATTATGGTATGGGGCGACGCAAGACAGCGGTGGCTCGTGTGCGCCTCTTCCCCAACGGTGAAGGCAGCATTATAGTGAATGGCAAAAATGCTGCGACCTATTTTGGGCAACGTGATGGGGGCACCCTGTCTGGGGGACAGGTAATAGGAGAGTCCAGCAGGCACCTGGCGACGATTGTAGCTCCCTTACGCTTGCTCGAGCTTGGGAATGCCTACAACCTGACAGTGCGGGTGGCGGGTGGTGGTGTGAGCGGTCAAGCGGGGGCTATCCGGCATGCGCTGGCGCGTGCACTGCTGAAGATTAATCCTGATTGGAAGCCGATGCTACGGAAGGCAGGTTACCTGACGCGCGATCCACGCATGAAAGAGCGCAAGAAGCCAGGTCTGAAGCGTGCGCGTAAAGCTCCACAGTATACGAAGCGTTAATTGAAAGGCGCTCCGCAAGCTCCGCTCAGAAAGGCGCTTCATCATCCCCCTATTACCTGCCCCCCAGGCAGGGTGGCGCGGCTCCGCTGAATCAAACCAGCTTGCCAACGATGCTGCCGCGTCTACTGTTTCGCAGTCAGGCAAGCTGCAAGGAGTGCGCTCGAGGTGTGAGAATCACACCTCGTGACATGAGTCACCCCGAATTTTAAAGCAGATGGACAGTGGGTTCAAGGCGCTCGCAGAGCGCCTTGAACCCACTGTCCATCTGCTTTGTTTGTGCCGCCGCAGGCGGCACAAGTCACCCATGGCAGCCTGGCGAGGAGCTTGACGTGCATAAACAGTGTTTGGGCGCTTCATCCAGAAACAGAAGTGGCGATTTGAACGTAAGTTCTTAAAATTTGGGATGACTCATGGATGGAGTGTTTCGGCATTAATCCAATACCTCTGAGCTTTGCCGCGCATCCGGGGGATGATGAAGCCGCGCATCCGGGGGATGATCAAGCGCCTGACGTTCGCGTTGATGCGCCTCTGCTTGAGTATACACCGGTGTACACCACTGGGCACGATACTCAGGGCGACGCCCTCGTGCAACCTCGAAGTACAGCTCCTGCAATGTGCTACTGATTGGGCCAACCTTCCCATCTCCGATGGAGCGATGATCGACGCGGACGACGGGGGCAATCTGTGCGCCTGTGCCACAGAGGAAGATTTCTTCAGCGATATAGAGTTCTGTGCGGTCTATCTGGCGTTCGCGAGTGATGCGGCCCAGCTCGCGGCGTGCCAACTCAATGACGGTGTCACGGGTGATGCCGAGGAGGATGTTCTCTGTGGCGGCGGGTGTGACTAAGTCGCCATTGATGACGAGGAAGATGTTTTCGGCGCTGCCCTCGGAGACATGGCCTTCGTGTGTGAGCATGATGGCTTCGTCAAAGCCATTCTGCAAGGCCTCACTTTTGGCAAAAGCCGAATTGACGTAGGAACCGGTAATCTTGGCGCGAGCTGGAATGGCGTTATCGTCGATACGGCGCCAGGATGAAACTCCACAATGCAGCCCGGTAATGTCGATATAGTTGCCAAAGGGTTCTGCTGTGATGGTAAAGTGGTCTGTGAGGTTGTGCAGGCGCACGCCGATCATCTCATCGGCTTTATAAGCGACTGGTCGGATGTAGACATCCTGGCGTTGATCGTTGCGCCTGACCAGTTCGCGGGTGATTTCAATCAGTTGGTCAACTGTGTAGGGGAGCGATATCTGAAGAATCTTGCAAGAACGAAGCAGCCGCTCGTAGTGCTCGCGAAGACGGAACAGATACAGCTGTTGATCCTGCTCGTTCCAATAGCCCCGAATGCCCTCGAAGCAAGCGGTGCCATAGGCGAAGCCATGGGTGCGTATTGAAATCACGGCGCGTTCAACAGATAAGAACTCGCCGTTCATGAAAAAATCTTTTGCGTCCATTTTCCCTCCTGTTCGCCATTGAACAGTGTTCTGAATATTCACCATTGAAAGGTGTATGTACGATCTATCCTAAATTATAGCCCGTCAGACACACTTTTGTCCATGTTTATATACCATTGGATTGCCAGCCAGGTTCTCTCACTTGTCCCCATGCCTTTGAGCGTTGTACAATATTGTAGAGGGCCGATTTATCGTGCACCGTTCACGCTCTCTTTATACTCTCCTCCACCATAGTCTGCTTCGGAAAGTGAGGCAATTTGTGCACAACCACCTCCAGGGCAACCAGTGTAGAGTGCCGATTTATCGAGCACGTGGTCGCCCCTACCCAGGTACGGTTCTCTTTGTCTGTCTGCTACTGCTGATGCTTACAGCATGCGGGGGCAGCACATCTCCCAGCTCGACAGGTGCTCCCAAACTGGCAACCAGGCAGGTGTTGATCCTTCCGAACGTCGGTACATCCGATATCGGCTTTCTCGATCCTGCGCTGGGGCCTGATGCAAATTCAGCCCTTGCCGTGAACATGATCTACAGCGGCCTGGTCACAACTGACAAGGATCTGAACGTCCTCCCTGATCAGGCAACCTGGGATATATCCAGCGATAACAAGGTGTATACCTTCCACTTGAAATCCGGCATCACGTTCTCAGATGGCACACCTGTTACAGCACAAACCTATGTGTATACCCTGACTCGCGCACTCCTGCCAAAAGTGCAATCTGGCATTGCGACTTTCTTTGAAGGTGCTATTGTCGGTGCAAATGATGTCAACAATGGCAAGACCACTACCCTGACTGGTGTAAAGGCCATCGATAACCAGACCTTACAGATCACCTTGACTCAACCGACGCCGTATTTTCTAGAGGTGCTCACCAACTCGATCTACTTCCCTCTGAATGAGAAACTCATCGATCAGCACGGTCAGACGGAATGGGTCAATTATGTGGCCGACAATGGCGCGGGGACAGGACCATTTATGGTCAAAGAGTGGGATCATAACGTCAAGATGATTCTGGTACCCAATCCCCACTACTACGGCAAAAAGACCAGGTTGAGCGAAGTGGACATGATCTTCGTAAAAGATCCCACCACGGCTTTCAAGTCGTTTCGTGCCGGACAGTATGACCTGATCTGGAATATCACTGCACAGGATCAGCTTATCGCGAAAAGTATAGCGGGGTTCACCAGGCATCCACTATTACAGACAGACCTGCTCTTCTTCCACAACAAAATGCCCCCATTTGACAAAGTGCAGGTTCGCCAGGCTTTCGCCTACGCTACGGATAGGAATACGCTGGTTCATGCCATCTTTAAGGATACTGTAACACCAGCCCCAACAATCATTCCACCGTCCTATCCCAACTCGCAGGTGACCCCAAGTGAGGCAGCAGCTTTACAAGCGATGTGGCAAGGTGCGCTGGGTATTCAGGTGAAACTACGCTCAGTGGATCTGAATGCCTATAATGATGAGACGGCCAAGCACCTGGTGCAATTTGGATTCACCCAATGGGGAGCAGATTTCCCCGACCCATATGACTGGCTGGCACTAAACCTGCTCTCAACGGCCAGTAATAACAACGGCGAATGGAACAATCCTGAGTTCGATCAAACGATTGCCCAGGCAGAGAAGATGTCGGGTGATGCTCGCATTGCTCTATACAACAAGGCCGAACAAATTGCCATTGAAGATGTGGGCTGGCTCCCACTCGATCACCAGGCCCTGGCAGCGGTCATTCCCTCCTACGTGCACGGCATCATCCTGAACAGTAACGGTCTCTTCTTTGGCGATTGGTCTAACGTCTACTTGTTACAACATTAGGACATGCAGGTGCAGTTCATTTTTTGATACTGTCGGTGAAGTGCCAAAGGATGGCGAGCGAAGCGATGCCGGGTGCGTAGGGGCCCGATATATCGCGCCCTGGGTGGGGTGGGCCACACTTTGCCAACAGGATCTTTTTTGCACAAGGCGACCGCAAAGGTGCCCCTACCCAACCACGGTAGGGCTGCCCGTCGTGCCTGGGGGGCAATGAAGGCCCTGGGGCGGGGCTTACGTGTAACATGAAATGTGGCCCGCTTGGTATTTGGCGGGCCTTGCTACGTTTCAGGTAATTTCCTACGTAGGGCACTATCGAAGCGATGGTGTATCTCTATGCAACGTTGCGTAGAGGCCGATTTATCGGCCGCTTGACCAGTAAAGGAGGTTTTAACTCGTGGCTATTGATGTCTTGAATCCCTATGATATGGCGGTCGCCCAATTTGATGAGGCTGCCAACCGCCTTGGACTTTCGCAATCAATGCGAGCTATTTTACGTAAACCCAAACGCGAACTCATTGTTAATTTCCCCGTCCGTATGGATAACAGTGATGTAGAAATGTTCACCGGCTACCGGGTGCAACACAACATCAATCGTGGTCCGGCCAAAGGTGGTATCCGCTTCAGTCCCGAAGTTTCGCTCGACGAAGTGCGAGCGCTCGCAATGTGGATGACCTGGAAATGCGCGATTGTAGACATCCCTTTCGGTGGTGCAAAAGGCGGCGTTATCTGTGATACACACAAGCTATCCCGCGGCGAACTCGAACGCCTTACTCGTCGCTATGCTACAGAAATTTCTATTTTGATGGGTCCAGACAGTGATATTCCCGCCCCGGACATGAATACCAACCCGCAGATCATGGCCTGGATTATGGATACCTATTCCATGCATAAGGGTTATTCCGTACCTGCCGTGATTACAGGCAAACCACTTGCCATTGGCGGAAGTAAAGGTCGCCTGGAAGCCACTGCTCGTGGCGTACAGTTCGTTACACGCGAGGTGATGCGTAACCTTGGCATGCAGCCAGATAAATCTTCTGTAGTCATCCAGGGCTTTGGCAATGTCGGAGGCATTTCAGCGCGTCTATTGAATGAGTTGGGGTGTAAGATCGTAGGCTTGAGCGACATCCAAGGTGGTGTCTATAATCCCAATGGTATTGATGTGCAGCAGGCAACACGCCATGCCAAAGAACATGGTGTCCTGAAGGGCTTGCCTGGAACAGATGCAGTCACCAACGCAGAGCTACTGGAGCTACCCTGTGATGTGCTCGTTCCTGCCGCCCTAGAAAACCAGTTGACCGCCAGAAATGCCGCGCGAGTGAAGGCCCGCCTGATTATTGAGGCCGCAAACGGTCCCACTACTCCTGATGCCGATCGTATCTTCAATGATCGTGGTATCACCGTGGTACCTGATATCCTGGCGAATGCTGGCGGTGTCACGGTCAGCTACTTCGAGTGGGTGCAGGGCCTGCAACGTTTCTTCTGGTCTGAGCACGAGATCAACGAGCAGTTAGAGGCAATCATGACTCGCTCTTTCCATGCTGTGGTTCAGAAAGCCGACGAGCAAGCTACGAATCTGCGTATGGGTGCCTATCTGCTGGCTGTGGCGCGCGTGGCGGAAGCGACAGAGCTAAGGGGAGTGTATCCATAAGCACTCGTATTGTGAAGGATAGAATATGGGGTCATCCTTGGGCGGCCACTGGCCGCCCAAGGATGACCCCATATTCTATCCAGGTTCCACCTCAAGCACTCTCAACCGAATATCCTTCGTGCTTTCCCCATCTGTAGGATTCCAGGCAGGTTCCAGGCGGAAAATGACATTCACTCGCGAAACGCCATTTAGTGATTGCATTTGTGTTTGGGTGCCTCCGCGTATAAAGAGGGCCTCGAACACAACACCATTGGCACCCAGTTTCAGGCGGAGATTGCGCCCATCTATGCCACTGGCCCAGTAGCTAAGCAGGCGAAGATTTTCCATCTTGAAGACAGGTTCGGGATTGGCTGCACCGAATGGACTGAGTAGGCGGATCTTCTTATAGGTTTCGTAGTTAATGCGCCCTGGCTTTCTGAAAACCAGGTCAACCATCTGCATGCTGACAGGTGGAATGCTCTCTTGTTCAGTGACAACGCCTGTGAGATCAGGTATCTCCACGTCTCCCACCGTTATTGAAGCGGGTGGTGCGTCACGACCTTTCCACTCAAGCAAGTGTTGGCGCAGTTCTTCAACCCTATTATTGGCAATGGTAAAGCCTGCTGCCTGTGAGTGTCCTCCAAAGCGCTCCAGGAGATAGGCACAATCTTGCAGGGCGTAAATGATGTTAAAGCCTTCTCGACTGCGTGCAGAGCCTCGACTGAATTCTGCTCCTTTGCTCAACACCAGCACCGGACGCTTGATTTCTTCCGCCAGTCTACCAGCGACAAGCCCAATGATGCCTTCATGCCAATCTTCGCCGCTCACCAGTACCACTTGATTATTCACCTGGTCTCTGGCCTGTTCACGGGCAGCATTCATCAGTTCTTCTGTCTGGCGCTGACGCAACATATTCAGTTCTTCCAGTTCATCAGCATAATAAGCGGCTTCTTCGTCACTATCGGTAGTTAAAAGTTGAAAGGCCGTACTTGCATGCTTCATGCGCCCGGCAGCATTAATGCGGGGTGCCAGTGCATAGCCGATATCGCGTTCACGGATCCTGCCAGCTTGCAGGCTGGCCTTACGCATCAGTGCCAGCAGGCCAGGTTTTTGTGTTTGATTAAGTCTTTCCATCCCCAGGCGCACCAGCGTATGATTTTCGCCAAGCAGCTGGGCAACATCGGCAATAGTACCCACAGCTACCAGGTCGAGTAAATCCTGCTCCTCCTCGACCGATCGCCCATAAGCGCGGTAAAGCGCCTGAGTCAGCTTGAAAGCAATGCCCACGCCACAAAGGTAACGCTCATTATAGGTGCAGTCGGGCCGCCAGGGATTAATCATAGCATAAGCATCGGGACGCTTCTCCGGTGGGTGGTGATGGTCGGTAATAATGACATCGATACCCAGGCTTTTTGCGTACTCTACCTGTGTAACATCAGAACTGGCACAGTCAGTAGTGATAATGAGCGATGTCCCCCTGGCTTTGAGCAGATCAAGGGCCGCAATATTCAGGCCACACCCCTCAGTGAGTCGGCTGGGGATATAGTAGTCAAGTGTAGGGGCCCGTAGGGGCCGATTATGTTCATTAACAAACTTCTCCAGCAATACCGTAGGGGCCGATTGATCGCCGCCCACCGCCGATTTATCGGCTAGTGGTTGTCCGACTATTTTGTCAACATCCATTATCGCGCCCTTTGCGGAGCGCGTATCAATTCCTTCGCGCCCCGGCCGCTTAAGTGTTCGCAGGGCACGAGTCAAGAGCGCCGATGAAGTGACGCCATCGGCATCATAGTCGCCATAGACAGTAATATGCTCACCATGATCGAGGGCATACTGAATGCGTTCAAGGGCGCGGGGCATATCAATAAGTGTATGCGGATCAGGTGTCTGGTTATACCTGGCAGTCAGGAACAGGCGCATCGCTTCAGCCGTTTTCACACCACGATTGTAGAGCAACTGAGCATGGAGCGGGCTTATCTCAGCCTTTCTCGCCTCTTGAATTTGTGCATCTTTCAGTTCTTCGTACACCTGCCATGGTAGTTTAGATATTGGCTCCATGCCTGTATCCTTTTATTATTAAATCCGTAGGGGCCGATTGATCGGCCTGGGGGTTGCCCGATTCTTTTGTCAACATCCCTTATCGGCCTCCTACGCATCAGGCAATAATCGTAAAAACACTTCATTGCCGAGCAATCGCCCTCGCTTACTGAGGCGCAACCAGCCCGATTGTCGCTCTAACAGCCCGGCCTCTTCTACAAGCTCCAACCGGTTGCCAACAAATTGTGTGAACGGTTCACCGAAACGCTGCTCAAATGTTGGTAAGTGCAAGCCCATGGCTGTGCGGAGTGCCAGGATAGCTGTCTCTGACATCTCTTGTGTGTGCCCGATGATCTCGCTTTCCGCCTCTGGTCGCTGCCTGGTCCTGAGCAGGCGAATATATTCCAGGGGTTCGAGAACATTGGAGAAGCGCCTTCCTCCAAAACAGGAGTGAGCGCCAGCGCCCATACCAAGATAGGGAAGGTTCTGCCAGTAGGTCAGGTTATGTCGGCAGGCGTGCCCTGGAAGTGCCCAGTTGGAGATTTCATAGTTCTCGTAGCCTTCAGCCTGCAAGCGCTCATCGGCATACTCATACATATCGGCACATACATCTTCGTCTCCCGGTGTAATACGTCCTTCGTGTGCCCAGGTATAGAAAGGTGTACCTTCTTCGATAATCAAAGAATAGAGCGAGAGATGTTCGGGACGCAAAGCCAGTGCCTCATCAAGTGTTTCTCGCCAGTGACGCATTGTTTGGTCAGGCAAGCCGAACATGAAATCCAGGTTGATCGAAGTAAAACCAGCCCTGCGAGCGTTGTGTACTGCTTGCGTAATCTCCTCTGGCGAGTGGATACGCCCCAATACTTTAAGAAGCTCAGCATCAAAGCTCTGAGCACCTAAGCTGAGCCGATTCACACCACTATCTCGTAGTCCACTCAGTTGTTCGAGGCTGAGTGTCCCTGGATTGGCCTCCAGCGAGATCTCAGCAACCTCATCGACTGCAAAGGCCCTGCGACAGGCGTCAATAACGCGTGTAATCTGTGCAACGCTGAGGAGACTGGGTGTTCCACCACCAAAAAAGAGGGTGCGGGAACGTCTGGGAGTACCATCTGCATGCTGTGCCAATGTTCCTGCCAGTTCTATCTCGGTGAGCAATGCCCGTACGTAAGGTTCTCGCAGGGGAAGAATGCCAGCATACGTATTGAAATCGCAATAGTGGCAACGGGTATGGCAAAAGGGAATATGTAGATAGAGAGAAACGGTCTCCAATAGTTTTTGGATGGGTTCTGTATTTGTGAGTGTTATAGAGGGTGTCAAGATAGTCATACCGCTAGTTTACCACATACCTGAATGAGTTTGAATTTTGGAGATGCAGGGGGCAAAGCCCCCTGCATCTCCAAAATTCAAACTCATTCAATGTAACGGCTACGGTTGCCCACCACTTGGTAAGCCGCTAGGAGCACCAGGAGCCCCACCAGGAGCGCCAGCAGGCAAATCGGGTGGCAGGTTCATAGGGTCGGTAAGTTTATTCTGATCAACCGGGGTGATCTTTGTGTCGGGAAGGGCACGCTGAATCAACAACCAGTCACTCAGCGCATAGTCTTTCAACGTTTTGAGTGTATCTTTGTCCACTGCACGAGCAGGATCAATGCCCATAATCTGCACGATGTGATAGGTGCCATTCTCTTTGAGAATAGGGCTAATCTCGTTAAGATGGCGTGCAGGATCAAAGAGCCAGTTCTCTACGATAGCTTGCTGCTCTTGTTGTGCATATTGACCGCGAGCCTGCCAACCCAGATCGCCACCCTTGTCTTTAGTACTCGCGTCCACAGATTGGGCTTTGGCGATCTTACCAAAGTTGCATTCTGGAGGCGGTGCAGGACGGTGAGTAATTTCATCAGGTGGCTCAAACGGCTTTTGAGGACTTTCGCAATCCTGGAGCTGCTTCAATATCTGCTGTGCATGAGGCAACGTATCGATCGTCATGCTCCGCGCCAGCACCTGGTAGGTCGGTGACACTATTTGAGATGCCAGGTAGTTCTGCATGTTATCGCGGCGCAACTTCAGTGCCATCATTGCATGCATATCATTATCGCTTACGCTGTCCTGGTTCAGGAAGGCGTTGTAGCTGCCCGTCTTCGGAAAGTCCGCTTTGAATTGGTTCAAAGCACGCTCAACGTCGCTGGCTGATGGATTGATCTTTGCCGGGAGCGCACCGCTCTGCGTGGCAAGCCATTCGCGGATCAGTTCATCATCCTGCAGCCAGGTAGCACTATCATTACCAACCTGTGACTGGGTGAATCTTTGCTGTGCCAGTGGAATCGTGCTCTGGAGCAGCGTGGTCAACTGATTGTTGAGATCATTACGCTTCTTCTGCGCGTCGGCAAGTTGTTTCTTTGCCGCCGTGAGTTGATTGTTCAGGTCAGTACGCTTGGCATTATTTTTTGGATCAGAGGACAGTGCACGCACCTGCTTGTCCAGGTCATCAATCTGCTTAGTCTGCGTATCGATAACCTTCTGCTGGTCAGCAATCTGCTGCTCCAGGCTCTTGCGCTGTGCAATCAGGCCATGCACTCCATTGATGTTATTTATATCAAGCTCGGTCATGAATGCGACCAGCTTACGATATTGAGACTGGGGGATCTGATGACCATTGACCGAGGTGATCGGCTGACCTGGAATAATCACGTTGATATTCAGCCAGAAGCCGACGATAACTGCCAGAATAATCAAACCAATCAGAATGGTGGTAGTCCAGGTAGCGCGGCGCTGAAACTTGACCTTTTCTCTGTGCGAAAGGTCAACCCCGACCTTCAATCCAAAGACAGAAAATAAGGGCTTCCCATCTCGTCGCGCCTCGACTTGCGCCGTCTGCCTGATATATCCCTTCGTTTTGGCGGGTCGCCCTGACCGCCGGTTATCAGTCTTCCGTGCCGGACGCTCTGTTGAACTCTTCATCAGCTTATAAACTCCCTTCCTGCTCGAAGCCATGTGAAGACACACAACACACACAGTCAAGATGAATACGTTCACCTTCCCTGAGAGTTCACGTATTCATCTCTCTGTGTTCACATCCCACGCATGTGTTCTGCGGTGTAGGGTAGCAGTGCCATAAATCGCGCCTGTTTGAGAGCAACGCTCAGGTGGCGCTGATGTTTCGCGCAAGTCCCTGTCTTCCGGCGGGGTTCGATTTTACCACGGTCAGAAATGTACCGCTTCAAACGCTTGTCGTCTTTATAGTCAATCTCGCGCACATGATCGTGGCAAAAGTGACATATTTTCCGGCGAGTTGGACGCTCGCCACGTGAGCCCTCACGCCGGTCGCGGCGTGGAGCTCCCTGTCCTGTTTCACTTCGTCTTTGCACAGACTATTCCTCCCTATTAAAAGGGAATTTCCTCGGGATCCTTAGGGAAATTCCTCTGAGTCTTCGGGGGCAAATTCGTCGAGGTTGCCCGCCAGGATATCTGGACTGGCACCACCAGATGTAGACTTTGGTGTCAGCATCTCCATGTCACTGGCGATAACATCCACAGTTACACGCTCTTGACCCGTCTTCGGGTCTGTATACTTGCGTTGCGTCAGACGGCCCTCAATGTAGACCTTGGAACCTTTATGCAGGTAGTTTGCACAAATCTCCGCAAGTTGGCGCCAGGCAACCACATTGAACCATTCAGTCTCTTCCCTTTTCTCGCCGCTATTGGTCTTGTAGTTCCGGCTCACAGCAAGTGAAAAGCGAGTGAATGCAACCCCGTCCGGGGTATAAGACGTTTGGGGGTCCTTGCCCAAATTCCCGATCAACATAATCTTGTTTAACACGGTTCAAAATCCTTTCAACACGACTGCGAGGCACTGACACAAGGCTTCTACTGAAATTCGACGAACTTGCCCGATAAAATGTATCATCTGTTGGTATGCCGCCGATGTCAACTAGACTTCGGCGATTTCGTCTTCCTCTATTGCAGGTGGGACATGTTCAATCTCTTCAGGAGACAGTACGACAGATGCCTCATCTTCCTCTGTTTCCTGTGTTTCTTCTGTTTCTTCACTGGCGGGGACTGGCGACTCTACCTCTGCGCTTGGGGCTGCTGGAGGTGGAGGTGGAGCTGCAGCGGCAGCAGCACGGGCTTCGCGTTCCTTTTGCACAGTCTTAGGATCGCGCTTTTTCACCATGTGCCGGAGAACCTCTTCAGAAACCCTGAGAGTACGATCCAATTCAGCTACGGTCTCAGGGGTCAGAATCATATCAATGAATACATACAGGCCATCACGGTGATGCTCGATGGGATAGGCCAGCCGACGACGCCCCCATTGATTTACCTTGACAACCTGTCCACCATGATTGGCAACAATCTGTTCAACACGCTCCAGAATTGTGCGTGTCTGCTCTTCAGTGACTTCGGGGTTGAGAATGAACCCTAGTTCGTAATCTCGTGTCACGAAGTCTTCTCCTTCCTATGGGTTTGCATCAGGTCAGTTCGCTCGTACCTCTACGGAGCAGAGAGAGCAACTGCCAGAGCAGGTGGAGCATCGCTCTATTATTTTACATAGAATATCGATGCACTGGACACACGCCGCCAAACATATGCGGCGTTAGCTTACGGTTTAGATAGTCCTTTACAACTCCTCCGGCTATTTTGTTGTTGATTTCATTTCAACCCTCCGCCATCCATCCAAGGATTGGAGAGAGGTTGATGCTGAAATCAGGACTCCTCGATTCGCTCGTCAGTATCGTGGCAGTTCTTCTGTCAGTCAGGATACCATCTCCGCAGGCCGGGCCCTTGCCTGGGGGAGAAAGTAAAGGTGCCACGCTATTATAGCATTGTTCGCTATTCTTGACAATAGAACCGAAACCTGCTAACGCTCAATCACTTATTCTTTTTATACCGCGAAAAAACGGAAAAGCGGAAATTGCGGCACGTTTTTTAGAATGTGTTGTATCGTAGTGCTCAGTTCATTGACATGCATCAATATATAGCTCATACTGTTCTATAGCTGACAACTCAAACAAAGGCAATCCTCGTATTCTGAAATAATAGGGGACAACATGCAGCAATATCCTGGGAATAGAGTGACGCGCTCGGCACAAGACCGCAGAACACAACCAGCGCTTCCAGCAGTCACAGCACCTACAGTTCCAATCACCATCGACTCCAATCAATATGGTGCACCACAACAGCCCTCCAGCAAGAAGCGACCGCATCACGCACGACGGGCAGTATTACAGCTTCTTGGCCTGGCTCTGCTCCTGGAGGCTTTCTCCCTGGCACTCTATCCCCTCCTTGCCAGCGCTACCCTTAAAAATGATACAGTAAAGCATTCCCTGTTCGCTGTATTTCCCTGGGTACCTCACCTTTACTGGACGACAGCTTTTCCAACCGTGAGCCAGGCCCTGACCCGGATTCCTCTGTTCAATCCTTCAACCTTTGCAGGAAGCGTGAACTTGCTCTTACTGTTGCTAGGATTGACCTTCTTCCTATCACTCGTTGCCTCCCAGGTGGGAAGGCGCGTTATACGAGAACACCTCTCTCGCCTTGATGTGCATGTGATCTTCTGGACGGTTATTCTTCTAACAGTGATCTTTGGACTGACCTATATATGCGCTCCTGGCGTGCTCTCGCAAGACGTGTTTCTCTATGGCCTCACTGGTCGTATGGTTGTTGTCTACCACGTCAATCCATATGTAACTCCTCTGACATTTTTCCCAACTGATCCACTGTATGCCGTTCTCTCCAAAGGGCCGCGAGAAACCATGCTCTCAGGTCCGGTCTGGCTCGATCTAAGTATTCCAGTAGTCATCTTTGCGCGTGATAGTATCGCCAATGTCCTGGTTGGCTTTCGCCTGCTAGGCTTGCTTGCCCACCTGGCAAACGCGCTCTTGATCTGGGCCATCCTGGCGAAGCTCAAGCCAGAAGCGCGTATTTCCGGGACGATCTTGTATGCCTGGAATCCGGTCGTCCTCTTGCTGGGCGTCACTGAGATGCACCAGGGAATAGTGATTGTGTTCCTTATCCTGCTGGCAGTATTCTTTATTCAGCGCCGCTCGTTCATGCTTGGCTGGGTATTCGTGCTACTGGCAACACTGATCAATGCTCTCTGTTTACTGTTGCTCCCACTGCTTCTCCGCTACTTCGTGAAAGAACTGCGTACACTGCGACCGTTCTACCGCTTCCTCTGGTGGGTTGCAGCGATAGGCATTTCTGGGCTGGTAGTCGTACTGGCCTATGCCCCTTACTGGCAGGGATGGGCCATAGCAGGCATTAGTACCAGCCTGCGGCAGACTTTCATACAAGACACTGCTATCAATTCTCTGGATGCTGCCTTGCTTCACCTTCCAATGACACTACCCCCACCCGTGTCCTGGCTGACGATGCCTCCCCACTGGACGATACTGACAGCAGTGACTGCAGGAGCTATCTTGTTGCTTGGGCTGTGGTTAGCTGACACACTGGAACTTGTGCTCCTGTTTAGTAGCTGGCTCGCGCTGGCCCTGCTCCTGCTCTTACCAACCTACTGGCCCTGGTATATCTTCCTGCCCCTGGTCCTGGCGATCTGTACTGCCAGCCCTCGCACCATCATGCTAGCCCTGTTGCTAACAGCCGGAGCAGCCCTGGGTTACTACTTCTGGCTCTGGCAACCCGCCTGGCCGAGTCAGGGACTGGCAACATTGGGCCTGCCACTACTTATCTGGGGCTGGGTGCTCTTCTTTACCTCAACCTGGCAGATGGCACATGTTCCTGAGGAGGAACCTCTTGTCCGCGAGGCGAAGGGTCTAAGTTTGTCCCCTCCCTCGCGTCCTTCCTGGCCTGGGCGTGCCTCCTGGCCCTCGCGCCTGCGTCGCCAGAAATCGGGACTTGACGAGTAGAGGGATTTCTAGTATACTTTGTTTGTTCTGAATAAAGGACAAATCATCGGGGCGTAGCGCAGCCCGGTAGCGCACCACAATGGGGTTGTGGTGGTCGGAGGTTCAAATCCTCTCGCCCCGACCGACAAGCGAGGTAGGAAGAACTCTCAAGAAAGAGCTTCCTACCTCGTTTTATGTATCCTCTTCCTCCTTTCTCCAACCGCCAAATTGCTGAAAAGCGTAGCTGCACTGTAGCAACCGCGTTACCTGTTCCATTTCTTGACCGGTTTTCCGAACTCACTATCCCATTGTTTCGTCACATCTTCTTGCATAGATGGCAGTGCTTGGGAATACACATCCAGTGTCATAGTTAATCTGACTGTGCCCTAGAATTTCTTGCACTACTTTGGGATGAACGTTCATAGCAAGAAGAATAGTTGCCGCGCTGTGTCTGAGATCGTGGAAGCCCATGTGAGGCAGGCCGATGCTTATCAGAAATCGCCTGAAAACTTTCCGCAAGGTGCTAGAGCTAAAGTAGCAGCCTTGGGCGTTGGTAAACACCAAATCTTTATCGATCCAGGCGCTACCAACCTGGCACCGTTGCTCTTCCTGTTGTGCTTTGTGACGTTTGAGGATGTCAACAACAAAGACAGGCAGCTTAATCATCCTGCGGCCTTTTGCTGTCTTTGGTTCCGACTCTACGTAGCCATACCCTTTCAAGTAACTCACTGCGCGCTTTACCTGAAGACTGCAATCTTCAAAGTTAATATCTTGTCATGGACAACTCCCAAGAAAGATTACCACCACAAAATGGAAAGGACAACACAGCTACCGCATGGAGAGACAAGGGTCAACCTACATAGTCAAGCAGGTCATTATAAGGTATAATAAAACTGACCTACGAGCCAGAC
>WNGL01014251.1_pt1 | contig 15453 bp, 5 predicted proteins | sample 5400591 | NCBI WGS metagenome assembly WNGL01 (sample SAMN13153377, study PRJNA577476) | soil metagenome | isolation source: 80 cm soil or saprolite under Garry oak tree replicate 1 | place: USA:California | collected 2016-06-15
GTGAAGTTCGTCTGCGCCGTGGAGTTGAGGGTCCCTCGAATGGTTGTATTGCCGCCGGCGCTGCTGGCCGAAAACAACTCGGGAGAATTCTGCCGATTGTTGGGGCCACTGTCGAGATCGCATGAATCATTCTGGGTTACGCCATCCTCATTAAGGTCAATCCCCAGTCCCGCGTTGGAATGAATGGAGTTAGAGCGAATGGCATTCCCGGTGTTGGAGCCGCTGGCTACAGCGATGCCGTCGAGTCTATTGAAGGCGATGGTATTACCCGCGCCGGAGCTGGTTCCGCCAATCGCGTTGTTCACACCACCAATTCTTATTCCCCATCGCAAATTGCCCAGAGCGTCACCGCCGGCATTAGTCCCGATGAAGTTGCCCTGCACTTGAGTGCCTGTCGTAAAAATGAACAGACCCGTGTCGCTGTTGCCGGCAATCACATTACCCGCACCTGCCGTCGTTCCTCCAATGATATTGTTGGGCTGCGTGACCAGCACTCCGGTGCCATTGTCCAGCGCGGCGGTGCCGGCGGCATTGGTCCCAATGAAGTTGCCCTGCACTATGTTGCCAGCCGAATTAATGTTGATGCCTTCCCCGTTGCCGGAGATGACGTTGCGCGCCCCCGCTTGTGCACCGCCAATTTCATTACTGAATGAATTAGATTCGATGCTGACTCCCAGGTCATTGTTTATTGCGTCAGTGCCGGCGGCGTTGGTCCCGATCAGGTTGCCTTGCACGCGATTGCTGCTCGCATCACTGCCGGTAATCAAGATGCCCGTGGAATGGCCAGAGATGAGATTGCCTGCACCTGCCGCCGTCCCGCCAATCAGGTTGTGGGAACCGTTAGAAATCTTCACGCCAAAGAGATGGCCGCGCGGAGCGTTGTTGCCGGCGGCATCGGTGCCGATGAAGCAATTTTCGATCACATTATTGCTGGAATCTAATTCAATTTCACCATTCAAGAAACGGTTGATTACCAGCCCACGCAGCACGCTACTCCCGGCTGTGATGACGAGACCAGCCCGCTCTTCGCCAAGCGTTGGTCCGCGCAACTCCACACGGCTGGTCCCCGAAATACTACCGTCGATCGTGATTGGATCTGTGATTATGGGCAAGGGGTTGGCGAGGTTGATTATGGCCGTACCGGAGCCGATCTGGAAGTTAATCACGTCCGCGCCCGGATTGTTATTGGCATCGAGGATCGCTTGTCGCAGCGAGCCCGCGCCGGCGTCGTTCGTATTGATCACAGTGAAGAAGGCCTGGGGTTTAGCCAGCACCGTCAGCGCAGTCTGGCCTTGAACAAGATTGAGCCAGGGGTTGCCGCGCCCTGGTGCCGAGACAGTGCGATCATTGCGCGAGTCGGCCGTGCTCTGCGCCGGTTGCAGTGGGTCGCGGCCCTGAGGAAGTTGACCGTGAGAGCTGACATCGAGGTTAACCAACCCTAAACCCAAGGTGACTGCCAACGTCAATGTGATAATGTGATACTTCATCTCCTTTACCTCATGCGCTTCGACCGGCGCCTGCTCGCCAGCCGGGTTCAAGCGATGGATCCAGATGAGCTGCTGTTCATCGTCGGCGTGCCCCCGGAAGAACTCCTTTCGTATTTCTTTATGTTCATTCTCCGCCCTCTGAACTTCGGATAGAGATTCCGAGAGAAAGGAGCTTTGTGTAATTTCCAGACTGACTGGGAACGAATTCTTCGCCGCCCGGTCCGGTGACTTCGTCGCTTTTAACCAGAACGTCGATCCATAGCGCCGGCCCAGACGAACACGCAGCATCAACGGGAAAAAGATCTCCTGGTTGCATAGCGGCAACGCCGGTCCCATCTAACGCAAGCTCATTAGCAGCCTGGTAGCTTGAGCCAGTCTTGCGGCGATTGCAGAGGAACATAGCAGTCCTGCGGATGGCTGTAATTTCCACGCGACGCCTTCTGTTCATGTTTTGCATCCTCCAATTGGTATGGCGTTAAGCCATGCGCTCGCTTTATAATCGCTCCGGTTTTCGTCACGCTGGCTGTGGCCGACTCTCAGCCTGTCTCAAAGCCGCTCTGGCTTCTCTTCCCGGAACGAGCCGCACAGTACTACGCGGTGTTGAGGCAAGTAACGAAGGAAGGCCAAAATAAACCCAAAGAAGCGCCAAAAATTGAGCCAAGATTTATCGAGCGCGGTTGGCGAGATTGAAGTTTAGGTAGGAAGGCGGTCAAAGATGCAAAATGCAGAAAATTTCTCACCATGCATATCGCTTCGATGACTTCTCGCTCGATCTATCGCGCGGCTGTCTGCTGCGCGCGGGCGAGGAGGTGAAGCTGCGGCCCAAGGTCTTCGACGCCCTCAAGTACCTCCTTGAGAATAACCATCGCCTCGTAAGCAAAGACGAATTGATCAAGGCGGTGTGGTCAGACGCATTCGTCAGCGACGATTCGCTGGTGCAGTGCCTGGTCGAGCTGCGCCGGGCGCTCGGCGATCACGCACAGGAATACATCAGGACTGTGCCGCGTCGTGGCTACATATTCGACGCTATAGTGACCGGAGAACCTGCTGCGGGCGAAGCAGTCTATACCGAACAGGTCGAAAGTGTCAGGGTGGTTATTGAACAGGAGGACCACGAACAAACGATAAATGACGAGCTGATGGAAGCACACAAGCTCGCCCTGCCTACAGTTTCACGAGCTTTGTGGACAAGGCGCAAGCATGGTCCAACAGTGCTCCTGATCGCGTTGCTGCTTACCGCGTTGGTCATCGGGCTTCGTTATTTCTGGGGTTCAGACAAGTCAAAGTGGGCAGCGCCGGACCCACAGGTCAGGTCGATCGCCGTGCTTCCGTTCAAGTCGTTAGGCGCAGAGGGCGGCGACGACTACCTCGGCCTCGGGATGGCTGATACCCTAATAACAAAGCTAAGTAACTTGAGGAAAATCATCGTTAGACCTACAGGCGCAGTGCGCAAGTACATGGCGCCAGATCAAGACCCGCTGGCGGCTGGCCGGGAGCAGAGAGTCGACGCCGTGCTGGAAGGGAGCATTCAGCGGCTGGGCGCGAAGGTACGAGTGACGGTGCGGCTCCTCAACGTACAAGATGGGTCGCCGCTTTGGGCATACAAATGCGATGAGTACTGCACAGATATATTCGCGCTTGAAGATGCTATCTCAGAGCGTGTGGCAGGGGCGCTGGCGCTGGAACTTACCAGTGAAGAGCGGAAGCTACTGACCAAACGCTACACTGAGAATGTCGAAGCCTATCAGCTTTACCTGAAGGGTCGCTATTTCTTGAATAAGCGGACTGCGGAGGGCATCCGCAAAGGGATTGAGTATTTCAAGGAGGCGCTCGCGCTTGACCAGAACGATGCGCTCGCTTACTCGGGACTGGCCGACTGCTATCTCCAGAGTATCTATTTCACTTCCGTCTCGCCCCGTGAACTCATTTCTAAAGGAAGAGCAATGGCGCGGAAGGCGCTGGAGATTGACGAAACGCTCGGTGAAGCGCACGCCCTGCACTCGATTCTGATTGACGCGGAGTGGGATTGGAACGAAGCACTGAAGGAAGGCCAATTGGCGATCAGCATTAGCCCCGGCTCGGCAATTGCCCACCATGTGTTCGCCTATGTCCTGGTCAAGCAGGGCCGCTTCGGTGAGGCCCTGGCCGAGATCAGAAAGGCGCGAGACCTTGATCCGTTAAATCTGGTAATCAATGCAGACATTGCCGAGATCCTTTGTTTTGCAGGCCGGTACGACGAAGCTATTGAACAATGCCACAGAACGCTCGAGATGGACCCGAATTTCTCGATGGCGCATTACACTCTCGGAGCTGCGTTTTGGGGGAAGGGAATGTACCAAGAGGCGCTTGGTCCACTTCAAAGAGCGGTTGAGATCGAAGGAGAAGGGTCTGTCAGGATGATCCAGCTCGCAATCGGCTACGGGTTTGCCGGTCAGAAGGAGAAGGCTCAGCAGTTTCTCAGGAAACTAAAGAAGCGCGCCAAAACAGAATACGTGGACCCACTGTGGATTGCTGGTCTGTACGCCGCGATTGGCGCCAGGGATGAGGCGCTGGACTGGATTGAAAGAGCCTACAACGAACGCTCTCCTACTGCTCCCGCGCTCCTGGTGGATCCGAAGTTTAACACGTTACGATCAGACCCCCGTTATCAGGCGGTACTGAGCCGCATGGGCCTTGCATTGTGATCTGCAAAAACGCATCGGTCTCGAACGGTGATCCAACGGACTAATGTCACGGCCCGAAGCGTTGGCGATATTCGGTTGAGGTAATGAACGCCTTGACCATCTCAGCCGCGACAAAGTTGCCGTTGAATTGATTCAGCTTCGTCAGCCAGAAGTCGTAGCCGGTGTAGTCGATGTCCGGGCCGCTGTTTGGATCGCGGCGTAGATAACCGAAGAATTGCATCAAGACGAAGGCGCGGTTGAATTCATTGGTCTGAAGCGTCGAGTTTTCGGCCACTCTGCGCAGCGCCCGTCCTCGGGCGGCGACATCGATCGTGTTTACCGCTCCGCCGAACTCGATAATCGCGGCATTGCGGTCCGTCGTGGTAGGCGTCACGCCGGCGTTGGCAAAGAGCGCATCCACAAACTGGGCGGACGAGAGCGTAGTTGGCAAAGCTGATGTAAAGCGAGACCGTTGTGCAAAGTCGCCGGCTAAAGCTTGCTTATTATTCTCCAAAACCGTCTCCCAGCCCGTCTGGCCCACAACTACGCCCAATCCAATCCGTTGGGTGTCCGATAGAAACTCGCTAAACCGAACAATCGGAACGGGGAGCGTATGGGTAGACGGAAATGTTGAGTTGCCGGTCGAGTCTCCGTAAGCAGTCTTGTACATGCGCTCGACCAAATAACCGGTCTGCTGAAATTCGAGCGACAGAAAGTAGGCAGCTGACACATTAATACGCTTCGCGTCGATGCACTGTTGGTTTGTGCCGCAGGAAGTGATCTCGCTGGTCCAATACGCCAGGCCGCTGGCGTCAGCCTGTCGGTTCAAGAAATCGTGATAGTGCTGGCATACAAAATTCTGCGGGTCATCAATGACGTTGGCCGCCGGCTCGGATGGATTGTCGGTAATCTGCACGGTAGCGATTGCGGGCGCGCCCAGACCGACTCCTGATGGGTTCCGCAGGTTGACACTGAGGGTCTCAGGGCCTTCGACATAAGAGTCGTCGTTAATGAGTACGGCAAAGCTCTTGGAAGTCTCGCCGGCGGCGAAGCTCAACTTACCGATGGCGGTGATGTAATCTCGACGCTCGGTGGCGGTTACATCCGAGGTGAAGTACTCGACAGAGGCGGCGCCGGAAGTATCACCGATGCGGTTCACGGTAATCGCGATCGTGGTGCAGGCTTCGGTGACACTGTAGTTTGACGAGCTGAACTGAACTACATTCGCCGGCGGCGTTGGTGTTGGTGTCGGAGTGGGCGTCGGTGTCGGCGTCGGAGTGGGCGTAGGTGTGGGTGCCGGAACCACGTCTGGACAGACAACAAAGGTGCGGGCCACGACGTAGGCTGTCTGGGCGCGTGTGAGATTGTTGAAGGGATGGAAGTAGGAGCGGTTCTGCGAGTCGCAAGGCTCGCCCGGTGTACCGCAGGGATAGCCGCTCACAATTCCTCTCTGGGCCAGCCGCTCGATATATAGATAAAATGGATCACCTGGGTATACGTCAGCAAAAGTTTGGCCGGTAACGACTTCATTGAAACCTGCGGCTGCAGCAATCAGATGTGCGTCTTGCGCTCGGGTCATACCGAGGAAGGGGCGAAAGTATGGCCGGCCCTCCGAATCGCAGGGCTCCGTCGGCCCTCCGCAGGGATAGCCGCTCACAATTCCTCTCTGCGCCAGCCGCTCGATATATAGATAAAATGGATCACCCGGGTGTACGTCAGCAAAAGTCTGGCTGGAAACCGCCTCGTTAAAGCCCGCGGCCTCAGCGACTACCTTGGCAATTTGGCCTCTGGTCGCATCGGCGAAAGGCCGGAACGTATTATCGCTGTAACCGGGCATGATTCCATTGCAGGCCAGGCAATGAATGGCTGGATAGAAGACGTCACTTTGCGGGACATCGCTGAACTCGATCGCGCATACGGTAGGACTCGGTGATGGTGAAGGACTCGGCGACGGCGAGGGATTCGGCGATGGCGATGGCGAAGGACTCGGTGATGGAGAGGGACTCGGTGATGGAGAGGGACTCGGCGATGGAGAGGGACTCGGCGATGGTTCCGCGACTGGATAGCAATTTGAGAACTCCGAGGTGTTATTGTTCGGATCGGTTGCCGTAGCCGTAATGTTTTTTCCCGGCGCAACCGTGACCGGAAGACCAACACTGATGTTTGCATTGCAACTGCCGTCGGTATTTACGGTCGCTGAGCCTAAAAACATTTCTCCTTCGCCGTGGCCTGTTGGATCGCAGGCTGAATTGGAGAAGAATTCAATGATGAAGGTGGTGTTTGCCGTTGAATTGAGTGAGCCGGTAATCGTGGTGCCACCGCCGGCATTCACGGCGGAGTTCAGCACAGGATAGTTTTGTCGGTCGTTAGGTCCCATGTCGCTATCGCAAGCATCGTTGACAGTCGTCCCATCGCCGTTGCCACTGATGCTCAAGTCAATGCCCAACCCACCGTTGGGTGTTATCCCATTGCTGGTATTAGCGAAGATAGAGTTGCCGCGCACTGAGTCGTGGTCGCTGAAATTACCCTCGATAATGATGCCGCCGCCGAAGTCCCTGCTCACACCGTTGAAGGCAATGCGATTCCCTGCCCCTGGCGTGGCACCACCGATCGTGGTGTTGGCTGCGCCCGCGATATTGATACCATGCCCGCCATTGCCCAGTGGACTCGTGCCATCAATCTGCGTCCCGATAAAGTTGCCCTGAATCAACACGCCTGCGATGCCGCGCAAATCAACGCCGTCTCCGTCGTTGCCCGATATGACGTTGCGCGCGCCGGCCGCTGTTCCTCCGATCGTGATGCTAGCCGTACGCGGATCGTTAATGGACACACCATCATTGGTGTTGCCCAGATCCGCAGTGCCAGTGACATCGGTGCCGATGAGATTGCCTTGAATTTGAATGCTTATCCCTGAAGTGCTCGGAGTAAGCCTGATGCCGGTGGTGTTTGCAGAGATGAGGTTACCCGAGCCTGGCGCCGTACCTCCGATCAATGTGCTATTTGAAAGTGTCACATCAATGCCGGCATCGGAGTTACCCAATCCGGTAGTGCCCGTCGCATCCGTGCCGATGAAGTTACCCTGCACATTGGTTAGCCGGGCGTCGTTGAGACTGATGCCGATGGTGTGTCCGGAGATGACGTTCCGCGCGCCAGCCGTAGTTCCGCCGATGGTGTTGCCCGTGCAGTTAAAGATGTTCAAGGCTATCAGGCTGTCGTGGTTGGAATTGAAGGCTCCGCCGGTTGGGCTGATACCGATATAGTTACCCTGGATTACGTTGATATTGGACTGCATTCGGATAGCCGTGCCATTGCCGGAAATAACGTTGCGCGCCCCGGCGACACTGCCTCCAATTGTATTGCTGTCGCTGGCGACTACTTGAATTCCAATTCTGTTACCCAAATCATTAAGGCCCGTGTGGTCTGTCCCGATGAAATTGCCCTGCATGAGATTGCCTGGCCCGCCACCCAGCGAAAGACCGTTGACGTTGCCCGAGATCAGGTTGCGAGCTGCTGGAGTGATTCCGCCGATCAGGTTACCGGACGAGCCGAATACTATGTCCACCCCTGAATTATTTCCCGCAGCGGCAGCGCCGGTGACATTCGTGCCCAGGAAGTTGCCATCGATGATGTTACCGCCGTTCGTAACCAATCTTATCCCTGATAGGCCCCCGCCATGATTGATCACCAACCCACGCACGGTGCTGCTCCCTGAATCGATCTCAAGCAGACTGAGACCTGATGTTTGATTTGAGCCGTCTAATTCGATCTCGAGCACTGCGTTGTCGCTGTCGGCCAACGTGTTCGCACTTGTCCCCGCTTGCGTGTAGCCGTCGATGATAACCGGGTTGGTGATAGCGGGCAGAGCTGAAGTCGGCTTAATGGTATGCGGACCCGGCCCAGAGATCGCGAAGGCGATAGTATCAAGGCCGGGGCTGAGATTCGCGGCCGTGATCGCCTCGCGAAGTGTGCACTCACTAATATCGCAACCGCCGGTGCCGGGGTCAGCCGTTGAGTTGACCGTGAAAGTTAAGCCAGCAGGCGTCAATGCCCCAAATGGCTGCGTCCATTTGGTGAAATCCGGCGACTGCGCGTGATTTAAGAATCGATCAAGGACGCAATTTCGATCTGCGCTCGTGGTCAGCGCGATTCCTCCGCTGCTGGCCATCGGTACCGCTGCCTCCGCGTCCTCCGCTCTCGCTCGAACGCGTGCGAGACTCGACATTAAAGTCACAAGAGAAAGAGCGATCCAGAGAATCAAAAAAGTATGGCGGTAGCGGTTCATTTCAAATCTCCTTGCAGCTCCATCACTGCCAAATCGTTAAGCAAAGAGCGAGTTACGGGATAAACTCACGTTGCTCGTCGGTAGCGACACTCTGCCGGCGGCCCTTCCGGCGCAAACGCAGCGGGATAATCATCGGAATATGCTGCCGATAGCGGCGGTATGCTTCTCCGTGGAAGCGCACCAGGTCTCTCTCTTCGAATTGAATGGCGATAAGAATGTAGCCGGTCGTAGCCAGCGCAAAGACCAGATGAGCGACGGTCATCGTGGGTGTTGCCCAGAAGACCATTAGCCAACCCAGATACAGCGGATGTCGCACGTAGCGGTACAGGCCCGGGGTTCTGAAGCCAATCGGAACATATGGTCTGCCAAGCAAATAAAGATAGACCTGCCTGAGGCCGAACAAATCGAAGTGATTAATGATGAACGTGCTCGCGAGTACCGTCAGCCAACCCAAGGCATATAATTCATAGAGCGCAATGCGGCCGGCGCGATTTTGCACGTTCCAAAGCGAACCCCCGATTGGCCGCCATTGCCAGAACAGGAACAAGAGCAAGAGGCTAGTAACACATAGGTGCTGCGTTCGACAGCTTCGGGAATGATTCGAGTCCAGGCGCGTTTGAACCACTGCCGGGCCATGACGCTGTGCTGGATCGCAAACAGGGCAAGCAGTCCAGCATCTATCAGCAGAGATCCGAATAGCGGACCCTGCGGCCCGGAATCCATTGCTTTAGGAACCACAATGTTGCCGATGAAACCGATCGCGTACAACAGAGTTCCGAAGAAAATCAGATAGCAAACCAGTCCATAGACGAAAACTGTCATTCGACCAAACATAAGAGTCTCCTTTCGTCACCAGGCGAGATAAACAACGATGGATGTGGCCTGAACCTGCTCAGTCACCTATAATCGGGCTCGCCGGCTTGGACTAGCTGCGAGCGTCCACATCAAAGAAGTACTGCACAGCATTAGGGCTCAAACCCTACCAGGTGGCGCGCGGCAAGTAACGAAAGAACCCCCAAAGACTGCCAAAGGAATGCCAAAATCTTATTCATTCGGCGACTTCACTATCGATCTCGATCGCGGTTGTCTGGTTCGCGCCGGCGAGGAAGTAAAGTTGCGACCCAAAGTGTATGAAGCGTTGAAGTACCTCATCGAGAATAACAATCGACTCGTCAGCAAAGAAGAACTGATCAAAGCCATTTGGCCGGCTTCATTCGTAACCGATGATTCGTTGGTGCAGTGCCTGGTCGAAGTGCGCCGGGCGCTCGGTGACGAAGCACAACGGTGCATCAAGACCGTGCCAAGACGCGGATACATGTTTGTTGCCGAGGTGAATCCGGTAAGCCTGCCACGATTCGGCGAGACTGGCGCCGTCGAAGGAGCGACTGCGACGCCCGTCGGTGCTGATGTCGCCGGTGACTTTGCTCACCCACAGCAACCGGCGGTCGAACCAGCGGCCTTGATTGTAAGGAAGACCAACTATACGGCACTCGCTCTCGTGATAACGATTCTGGTGTTCGTCAACGTAGGACTCTATTTCTTCTTTAGAGACAAGAGGCCCGAAGACGATGCTATTCATTCGATCGCTGTCATGCCGTTGGTTAATGCCAGCGGCGATCCGAATCTGGAATATCTGAGCGACGGGATTACTGAAAACATCATCAACAGTCTTTCGCGATTGCCCAGGTTGAAAGTTATGGCGCGGGCCACCGTATTCAGATACAAGGGCCAGGAGGCCGACCCGATCAAAGTTGGCCATGATCTCAAAGTAGGGGCAATGCTGACCGGAAGAGTTGTTCAGCAGGGCAACAACCTCACGGTTAACGTCGATTTGATGAACGTGGCGGATGGAACACAGCTATGGGGGGAAAAGTATGATCGGAAGCTATCGGACATCTTTGCGGTGCAGGAGGAAATTGCGCGACAGATCTCGGACAAGCTGCGCTTGAAGTTGACCGGCGAAGAGCAGCAGCAACTGAGCAAGCGCTACACCGAAAATGCAGAGGCCTATCGAGCATTTCTGTTGGGGCGCTTTTTTTGGGAAAGGCGTACCGAAGACGGGATGAAGAAAGGAATTCAACACTTTCAACAAGCGATCGATAGCGATCCGAGTTACGCGCTCGCCTATGTCGGCCTGGCGGATTGCTACCTGATACTCTACGACTATGGTTTTCTTTCTCCGCAAGAGAGCGCGCCGAAGGCGCGAGCCGCGGCGACAAAGGCGCTGGAAATAGATGATACGCTCGCTGAAGCTCATGCCTCGCTGGCTTATTTCAAGTTTAGTTATGAATGGGACTGGCCCGGCGCTGAAGCTGAATTCAGGCGGGCCATCGAGCTAAGTCCCAACTACGCCACCGCGCACCATTGGTATGGTTATTATCTGGCGGTGCGCGGCCGCTTCGATGAGAGTCTGGCGGAAATGAAACGCGGCGAAGAGATCGATCCGCTCTCGCTGATAATAAAGACAAATATTGGAAGGTTATTATTCTGGGAGCGAAAATACGACCTGGCGATCGCTCAGTTCAAGAGCGTGCTTGAAATGGATCCGAACTTCGCTTCGGCCCGTGAAAAGTTGGCCGAAGCCTACGAGGCTAAGCAGATGTATCCCGAAGCCATAGCCGAATACCAGAAGTGGGCGGCGCTGGTTGGCGACGGCGAACTCGCAGCCCAACTGGGACCAGCTTATGCTGCGTCCGGGTATAAGGGCGCAATCACCAAGTGGATTGAGCACCTGGGGCAGACCCGCGAGCAGGACTATACGCAGCGGGCGATGTTGCATGCGGCGGTTGGAGACAAGGAACAGGCCTTCCTTTGGCTAGGTAAGGCTTATGAGGCGCGGTCTACCTGGCTTTACCAGCTAAGAGTTGCGCCCGTGTTCGATGGGCTGCGTTCCGATGCACGCTTTGCAGATCTGCAAAAACGCATCGGTCTCGAGTAAGTCTGACTAATGTCACGGCCCAAAGCGTTGCCGGTATTCAAGCGAAGTAATGAACGCTTTCACCATTTCAGCACTCACGTAATTGCCGTTGAATTGATTCAGCTTCGTCAGCCAGAAATCGTAGCCGGTGTAGTCTGTATCCGGGCCAGTGTTCGGATCGCGCCGCAGGTAACCGAAGAATTGCATCAGGACGAAAGCGCGGTTGAATTCCTGTGTGTTCAGGGTTGAGTTCTCGGCTACATCCCGTAATGCGCGCGCGCGCGCCGCGACGTCGCTGGTATTAGTCGAGGCGCCGAATTCGGCGATCGCGGCGTTTCGATCAGTTGCCGCAGGCGTCACCCCGGCATTCAGGAACAGCCTATCCACAAACTGCGCCGGCGTCATCGAGACCGGCAACGCAGAACTGAAACGCGACCGTTGTACGAATTCTGCCGCGAAGGCCACCTTATTGTTTTCCAAAACCGTCTCCCAACCAGTTTGGCCCACGATTACACCTTGCCCAATTCGCTGCGTGTCGGGCAGAAATTCGATGAAGCGCACAATCGGCACCGCAAGCTGATGTGCGCCGCCAAGAGTCGAAGCACCATTAGCATCGCCGTAAGCAGCTTTGTAGATCCGCTCGACCAGATAACCTGTCTGCTGAAATTCAATCGATAGGAAGTAAGCTGCCGAAGTGTTGAGGCGCTGAATTTCCCTGCACGACGGTTGCGGCGTGCAATTGTTGATATTGTTGGTCCAGAAATCCCAGCCGCCCTGATCGGGCTCGCGATTCAGGAAGTCGTGATAGTGCTGACGCACGAAGAACCGTGCATCATCGATCAAGTTCGCGGGCGGTCCGGCCGGGCCGTCGGTTATCGTCACCATGGCCGACGACGGGGCTATCAACACTGCGCCGCCCGTCGGATTCGACAAGTTGATCGCGAAGAGTTCCGGGCCTTCCGTGTACGAGTCACCGTTTACCAACACGGTAAAGGTTTTCTGCGTCTCGCCCGCGGCAAACTTGAGTGTGCCTATCGCCGTGGTGAAATCGCAACGAGAGGAAGCCAGACCATTGACCGTAGCGCACGAAGCCGGCGCTCCGGTCGCATCAGTCGCGTAGTCAACCGTCGCCGCCCGCGAAGTGTCGTTCGTGCGATTGACTGCGATCGTTAAGAAGCCCGTGCTTTCGCTGACGCTGTAGTTCGCCTGACTGAGGCTGATGAAACCGCCCTCAACATCATCGTTCAGAATCGTGCCCGTGCCCTGTACTCTAATCGTGGCATTAAACGAATTCGACAGATTCATCGCGAAGCTCTCGTTCGGCTCAAAACTCGTGTCACCGTTAATGGTCACGCCGATGGTCTTCGTTAAATCGCCGGGATTGAAAGTCAGCGTGCCGTTGGCAGCGAGATAGTCTGAAGGCGCCGTAGCCGTGACGTCCGCGGTGGCGAAGTTCGCGGTGACGGTCAGATTGCTCGCCGCCGAAAGCGTCACGGTGAAGGTGAGCGTCTTGGTGCCGGTGTCGCCTTCGGTGATCGAGACGTCGTTTACCGATAGCGTTGGTCGAGCTCTCACCACTTGGCCGCCGGCGAGCGTGCCGTTACTCGACGCGAAGTTGAGAGTGCTGTCAGTGAACGCGGCCGTAATCTGGTGCGTGCCGACGGTCAAGATTGAAGTTGTAAATTGAGCGGTGCAGGTATTTCCCGTGCCGGCAACGCAGTTTGCCGGGGCCAGAGCGGTGGCGCCGTCGCTGAACAGGACGCTGCCGGTTGGCGTGCCTGAAGCTGAGGTCACCGTCGCGGTAAACGTAACAATCTGTCCAAAGTCGGACGGATTTGCCGACGACGCGACGGTGGTTGTGGTTGCAGCCGCAGTGACCGTCAATGTGTTTGAGCCGGTGCTGGCTGCCAGGAAATCATCGGCGGCAAAGCTGGCTGAGACGCCGCTGTTGTAAGTGCCCCGGCTGATGCCGGCGAGGCTGACGTTGCTAAGCGTGGCGACACCATTGGCATCGGTGTTAGCGGTGCCGACGTTATTCCCGTTGAGGGAAAAGCTCACAGGCCTGGGAGAGAAGGTTGCGCCATCGGGCGAAGAAAGCGTCGCGGTGAGGGTAGTCATACCACCCACGGGGCCGGTAGCCGGAGCGACGAGCAAGGATGTCGGAAAGTTGTGCGCGAATTTCTGGAGCCGACTGTAGATGGTATCAACGGTATAGATGTTCCGGCTACTATCCAACGCGATGCCTGTTGGAGAGCCAAACTGAGTATTGCCGGAGCCAAAGCTTCCGAACTTGAATTTGAAGTTGCCCGCCGAGTCGAAGACCTGAATACGAGCGTTGCCGGTGTCGGCAACGTAGATGTTCCGGCTGCCATCCAGCGCGATTCCTGAGGGAACACTAAACTGGCCGTTGTCCGTGCCATTGGTTCCGAACGCGAACTTGAAGCTGCCCGCGGAGTCGAACACCTGGATGCGAGAGTTACCGTTGTCAGCAACATAGATGTTCTGGCTGCTATCTACGGCGACGGCAGCGGGAAAACTAAACTGACCATTGCCGCTGCCGTTGCTTCCGAATTTGAATTTGAAGTTGCCGGCGGAGTCGAAGACCTCAATGCGATGATTGTTCGAATCGGCTACGTAGATATTCTGACCGCTATCTACGGCAAGGCCGGAAGGAACATTGAATTGACTATTGCCAGCGCCAAAACTGCCGAACTTGAACTTGAAATTGCCCGCCGAGTCGAAGACCTGAATGCGAGCGTTAAAGGTATCAGCAACGTAGATGTTTTGGGTGCTATCAACCGCGATGCCTTCAGGAACATTGAACTGACTGTTACCAAAGCCATTGCTTCCGAACGCGAACTTTGAGTTGCCTGCAGAGTCGAATACCTGGACTCGATTGTTGAAGCCATCAGCGACATAAATATTTCCCGGGCCATCGACGGCGACGCCTTCAGGAACAATAAAGTTACCGATGTCGTTGCCAAAGCTGGCGATTATCCTGGTGAATGTGCCGGCCGCGTCAAAGACCTCGATGCGATTGTTGTTGGTGTCGGCGACATAGATATTCTGGCTGCTATCGACCGCGATGCCCAGAGGAGCAGTAAATTGGCCATTGCCATTGCCGGCGCTTCCGAACGCGAACTTGAAGTTGCCAGCGGAGTCGAAAACCTGGACGCGATTGTTGGCGTTATCGACGACAAAAATATTCTGGCTGCTATCTACGGCGATGCCAAAAGGAAAATTAAACTGGCCGTTGCCGGCGCCAAAGCTCCCGAATTTGAACTTGAAGTTACCGGCGGAATCGAAAACCTGGATGCGATTGTTGCTCCCATCGGCGACATAGATATTCTGGCTGCTGTCCACCGCGAGGCCGCGAGGAAAGCTGAACTGGCCGTTTGCGGAACCATTGCTCCCGAATTTGAACTTAAAATTACCCGCGGAGTCGAAGACCTGGACGCGATGGTTCGACATATCAGCGACATAGATATTCTGGCTGCTGTCCACGGCGATTCCCTCAGGAACGGAAAACTGACCATTGCCACTGCCGCTGCTTCCGAATTTGAACTTGAAGTTGCCGGCGGAATCGAACACCTGTACGCGATCATTTCCATTATCAATGACGTAGATGTTCTGGCTGTTGTCTACGGCGATGCTAAAGGGAGAGAAGAACTGACTATTGCCAGAGCCACTGCTCCCAAAAGTGAATTTGAAATTGCCCGCGGAGTCGAAGACCTGGATGCGGTTGTTGTCGGTATCAGCCACATAGAGGTTCTTATTGCTATCGACAGCAACGCCGAAAGGATTAAAGAAATCTCCGTTAGGAAACGCTGTCGTCCCAATCTGTTTGAGAAAGGCCGTCGGATTGGCTCCCTGCGCAAATACCGTGAAGGTTTGGCTCACCGGAGGCGCCGGAGCGAAAGTGTTATTTCCGGCCTGCGACGCTCGAATAGAGACCGTGCCGGCTCCCGTGAGCGTGACCATGCTGCCGTTGATTGTGGCTGGACCTGAATAGACCGTGTAGCTCACCGGCAGACCTGATGATGCAGTGGCCATGAGATTAAATGGCCCATCCACACCGAAGGTCTTGTTTGGAATAGCCGGAAA
>WNGL01007591.1_pt1 | contig 15452 bp, 14 predicted proteins | sample 5400591 | NCBI WGS metagenome assembly WNGL01 (sample SAMN13153377, study PRJNA577476) | soil metagenome | isolation source: 80 cm soil or saprolite under Garry oak tree replicate 1 | place: USA:California | collected 2016-06-15
CCAGGGCGACCTCATCGAGCGCGCCCGGACCGAGGGGCACGAGCGCTATTACGCGGGACGCGCGCTCGTCGTCGCCTTGATCGTGCTCGCCTCGCTCGCCGCCGTGGTCGTCGCGGTCCTGGTCACCCGCAGCATCTCCCAGCCGGTGCTCCAGGCGGTCACCGCCGCCGAGCAGATCGCGGGAGGCGACTTCTCGTTCGAGATCCGGGGCGGCGGCCAGGACGAGGCGGGGCGACTCCTCGAGGCGATGCGGAAGATGACGGACGACCTCGTGAGCGTGCTCACCGATGTCCGCACCTCGGCGGGGACGCTCGGCGATGCGTCGGGGCAGGTCGCGGCGGCGTCCAGCGCGCTCTCGGAGGGCACGTCCGCACAGGCGCAGGGAGTCCAGGTCACCACCGAGCTTCTCTCCCGGATGCGCGTCGCGATCACCCGCAACGCCGCGAGCAGCCGGCGCATGGAGGAGATGGCCACCGGGAGCGCACGCGACGCGGAAGCGGGCGGTGAGGCCGTCGCGAAGACGGTCGAGACGATGCGGGCCATCGCCGAGCGAACGTCCGTCGTCGAGGAGATCGCCTACCAGACGAACCTGCTCGCGCTGAACGCCGCGATCGAGGCGGCCCGCGCCGGCGCGCACGGGCGCGGGTTCGCGGTCGTCGCGTCCGAGGTCCGGAAGCTCGCCGAGCGCAGCCAGGCCGCAGCGAAGGAGATCGGCGGGCTGGCGGAGACGAGCGTCGAGATCGCCGAGCGCTCCGGCGAGCTCCTCGCGAAGCTCGTGCCCTCGATCCGCGACACGACGACGCTCGTCCGCGAGGTCGCGGCTGCGTCTCAGGACCAGGCGGAGGGCGTTGCCCAGATGGCGGACGCGATGGCGCGCGTCGACCAGGTGACTCAGCAGAACGCACCCGCAGCGGAGGAGCTCGCCGCGACCGCCGCCCACGTATCCGACCAGGCGGCACGTCTCCAGGAGCTGGTCCGTTGGTTCCAGCTCGCCGCCGACCGGGGCAGGGGCGCGCCGCTCCCGCGTGCTGCCTCGAACGACGCGCTTCGCCGGCTCCCGTCGGGCCGCTGACCGACGCCAAACAGGAGGAGGAACGATGTCGAAGAGGACCGTGAAGCTCTCGCTGTGTCTCGCCCTCGCCGCCGTTGCGTTCGGCGCGCGCGCCGCCGAGGAACCCACGCTCAAGATCGGCCTCGCGGCGATGATCTCGCCGAAGGAGACGCTGATCTTCTACAACGGCCTCCTCGGCTACGTGGGCCAGAAGCTCGGGCGCAAGGTCGAGATGGTCCAGCACCGGACCTACGATGAGATGGACGTCGCGCTCGAGAAGCGCGACCTCGACATCGCGTTCGTGTGCTCTGGACCGTACGTGAAAGACAAGGACACGTTCGGCGCGGAGCTCCTCGTCGCGCCCCAGTCGTACGGGAAGCCCTTCTACCACGCCTACATCATCGTCCCCTCCTCGAGCCCCGCGAAGTCGCTCGGCGATCTCAGGGGAAAGTCCTTCGCGTTCACGGATCCCAAGTCGAACACGGGTAAGATCGTCCCGACCTACATGGTCGCGAAGGAGTTCGGGGCGGCGCCGGAGAAGTTCTTCGGGTCGGTGAAGTTCACCTTCTCCCACGACAAGTCCATCCAGGAGGTCTCGAAGGGCGCCGTCGACGGGGCGTCCGTGGACAGCCTCATCTACGACTACCTCGCCGCGAAGTCGCCGGCCTCCACGAAGGGAACCCGGATCCTCGCCAAGTCGGCGCCGTACGGCATCCCGCCGGTCGTGGTGAATCCGAAGATGGACCCGGCGCTCAAGGCGAAGGTGAAGGCAGCCTTGCTCGGGATGCACGAGGATCCGAAGGGCAAGGCGATCCTCGAGGGGATCATGGTCGACAAGTTCATCGTCCCGAAGGACAAGGACTACGACTCCGTCCGCGAGATGGAGAAGTGGCTCGCGAAGATGGCGCCCTCCGCAAACCCGGCGGTCGTCCCGGCTTCCCTCTCGAAGTAGAGCCACTGGGCCCAGCGGCGACGGTTAGACTCTCCGCCATGAAGGTCATCGTCACCGGCGCCACAGGCATGGTCGGGAAGGGCGTCCTCCTGGAGTGCCTCGAGCACTCCGCGGTGGCGCGGGTCCTCAGCCTGGCGCGCAGTCCGGTCGGGATGACGCACCCCAAGCTCGGGGCGGTCGTCCATCGAGACCTCTTCGACCTCACTCCGGCGGAGCGCGAGCTGGCGGGCTACGACGCCTGCTTCTTCTGCCTGGGTGCATCCTCGGTGGGGATGAAGGAGGCGGACTACTACCGCGTGACGCACGAGCTGACGGTGTCCGTGGCGCGGGTTCTCCTCCGCCAGAACCCGGGCCTCGTCTTCGTCTACATCTCCGGGGCCGGGACGGACAGCACGGAGAAGGGCTCCTCGATGTGGGCTCGGGTGAAGGGGAAGACCGAGAACGACCTCCTGAGGATGGGCTTCAAGGCCGCCTTCATGTTTCGACCGGGATACATCCACCCGCTGAAGGGCGTGACCTCCAGGACCGCGCTCTACCGCGCCCTCATGCCCGTCCTGACGCCGCTCTACCCGGTCTTCAAGACCCTCTTCCCCTCCCAGGTGACGACCACCGAGAAGGTGGGCCTCGCGATGATCCACGCGGTCCAGCGCGGCTACCCGAAGCAGGTCCTGGACCCGCGCGACATCAACGCGCTGGCGGAGCCGGCGTAGCCGAGACGGGAATCGGGTGGACGAACGGGCGCCGCCACGGTTGCACCGCCAGCGGAGGCTCGCTTACCTTGTCGTGTGCGCACGCTTCTCAGGGCGTGGATCCCGCTCCTGGCGGGGCTCGGGCTGATCGCCTGGGTCGCGACGGTCGCGGTCAACGAGGCGCGCGACGTCGCCCTGAGGGCACGGGTCGTCGCGGCAGGATCGCAGCAGGCGCTCGTGGGGCACCTCGGAACCGGCGACCGGCGCCGGCTCTCCGCCCTCCTCGAGGATCTCGCGCGCGACGGGCGGATCGCGGCCGTGGCCGTCTGTTCCCCGGCGCTCGTCACCGTCGCGAACACGAAGGGATTTCCGGACGCATACTCCTGCGAGGCCTTGCGATCGCGAGCGGCGCCGGACGGGGTCCAGTCCGAGCTCGACTTCGCCGACGAGACCCCCGACGGTCGCGTCCACGTCAGTATGCAGCCGATCCACGACGAGGACGAGATGCGCGGATCGCTCGTGCTCGTTCACGACCTCGGGTTCGTCTCCCGGCGCGAGCTCGCGATGCGTCACTTCACCCTCGCCGCGTTCGGGTTCGCGGCGCTTCTCGCCTCCGTCCTCACCGTCGTGGTCCGGCGCGCATGGTGGAGGAGCTGGACGGAGGAGCTGCGCCGGATCCTGTCGCTCGCGCCGGGCCTGTGGCCGGACGGGCGCGCGCGGCGGTCGCGGAACGCCTTCCAGCCGCTCCTCAAGGACGTGCGTCGTCTCGTGGACGAGCTGGCGACGGAGCGGGGCGCGAACGTGGCGCCGTGGTCGGCGCAGCGACTGCGCCACGTCCTGCAGGAGCACCTCCACGGAGACGGCGTCGTCATCCTCGCGAATCGTGAGCCGTACATGCACGAGCACGGCCCCGACGGCGCGGTCCGGGTCGTCCACCCCGCGAGCGGGCTCGTGACCGCGCTCGAGCCCGTCATGCGCGCCTGCTCGGGCACCTGGATCGCGCACGGCAGCGGCTCGGCGGACCGGGCCATGGTGGACCGGCGCGATCGCGTGCGGGTCCCGCCGGGCGAGGAGTCGTACGCCATCCGTCGCGTCTGGCTCACGCCGGAGGAGGAGCGCGGGTACTACTACGGCTTCTCGAACGAGGGGCTCTGGCCGCTCTGCCACGCCGCGCACACGAGACCCGAGTTCCGCGCGTCGGACTGGGTCCAGTACGAGCTCGTGAACCGGCGGTTCGCGGACGCGGTGTGCGAGGAGGTCGCTGGACCCGATCCCGTCATCCTCGTGCAGGACTACCACTTCGCCCTCGCGCCCCGCATGATCCGCGAGCATCTCCCCCGGGCCACGATCATCACCTTCTGGCACATCCCCTGGCCGAACGCGGAGCGGTTCGGGATCTGCCCGTGGGAGCGGGACCTGCTCGACGGCCTCCTCGGGAGCAGCATCGTCGGCTTCCACACGCAGCAGCACTGCAACAACTTCATCGAGTCGGTGGATCGCTACCTCGAGTCCCGGATCGACCGCGAGCGCCAGTCGGTGTTCCAGGGCGGGCGCGAGTGCCTGGTGCGGAGCTACCCCATCTCGATCGACTGGCCGAACCGATGGGCGCAGGCGGCACCGCCGGCCGCGGAGTGCCGGGCGAGCGTGCTCGCCGAGCTCGGCTGCCCCGCCGACACGTACCTCGGGGTCGGGGTGGACCGGCTCGACTACACGAAGGGCATCGAGGAGCGGCTCCTCGCGGTCGAGCGGACCCTGGAACGGTTCCCGCACCTCCGCGGGCGGTTCGTGTTCGCGCAGCTCGCGGCGCCGAGCAGGACGCTCCTCGACAACTACCGCGCGCTCAACGAGCGCCTGGAGGCGCTCGCGTCCCGCATCAACGAACGCTTCGGGTCGGGTTCGTACCGGCCGGTGGTGCTCATCCGCGCTCACCAGGAGCCGCCGACGGTCTTCCGGTTCCTTCGCGCCGCGGACCTCTGCTACGTCAGCAGCCTCCACGACGGCATGAACCTCGTCGCGAAGGAGTTCGTCGCCGCGCGCGAGGACGAGCGCGGCGTGCTCGTCCTCAGCCGCTTCACGGGGGCAGCGCGGGAGCTGACGGGCGCGCTGATCGTGAACCCGTACGACCTCGAGCAGGCGAGCGCCGCGATCGCGACGGCGCTCGCGATGGATCCGCGCGAGCAGGCGGAGCGCATGCGGGCGATGCGGCAGCTCGTCGCGGAGTTCAACGTCTACCGCTGGGCGGGCCGGATGCTCGTGGACGCCGGCCGGATCCGGCAGCAGGGGCGACTGTCGGCCCGGCTCACGATGGGCCTGCGGCCGATCGAGGGCGCGCGCCATTGACGGCGGGCTCGAAGCAGCGACCGGGACACGCCGAAGGAGGCTGGGACCGTGCGACTCGAGGATCTGGGGCTCGTCGGGAACGGCCAGTTCGCCGCCCATGTGGACTCCGGCGGCAACGTCGTCTGGTGCTGCCTGCCGCGGTTCGACTCCGAGCCCGTGCTCGGTGCGCTCCTCGATGCCGAGCGCGGGGGCACGTTCCGCGTCGCGCCGGCCTCCGGGACGACGGGGTCGCAGGCCTACCTTCCGAACACGAACGTGCTCGCGACCGAGTTCGAGGACGACGCGGGGGCGTTCCGGGTCCTCGACTTCGCCCCCCGCTTCGAGCAGTACCAGCGCGCGTTCCATCCGACGCAGCTCTTCCGCGTCCTCGAGCCGCTCCGCGGTGCTCCGAGAGTCCAGGTCGAGTGTCAGCCGATCCTGGGCTGGTCCCGGAAGGTGGCCGTGGCGGTCCCCGGCTCGAACCACCTGCGTTTCGAGGGCTTCCCTGCGCAGGTGCGCCTCACGACCGACGTTCCGCTGTCGTACCTCTCGGGCCAGCCGTTCACGCTCACCGGGCGGCGCCACCTCGTGCTGACGTGGGGCGCGCCCATCGAAGAGCCCCTCCCTCCCCTCGCGGACCGGTTCCTCACCGAGACGGTTCGCTACTGGCGACAGTGGGTGAAGAACTGTGACATCCCGCCCGCCTACCAGGAGCAGGTGATCCGCTCCGCCCTCGCGCTCAAGCTCCACTGCTTCGAGGACACCGGGGCGATCGTGGCCGCGACGACGACGTCCATCCCGGAAGCCCCCGGGACCGGGCGGACCTGGGACTATCGTTACTGCTGGCTGAGGGACGCGTACTACGTCCTCGCGGCGTTCCGCCGGCTGGGCCGCTTCGAGGAGCGCGAGCGGTTCACGCAGTGGGTGCTCGACGTCGCCGGCGGCGCACCCGACCTCGCGCTCGCGCCGCTCTACCGGGTGGACGGACGGAGCGACCTCGAGGAGACCGAGCAGGCGGGCTGGCCGGGGTTCGAGGGGAACGGGCCGGTCCGGTCTGGAAACGGGGCCGCGCTGCACGTCCAGAACGACGTCTACGGCGAAACGGTCCTCGCCCTCGCGCCGGTCTTCTTGGACGAGCGTTTCCGCGAGGAGCGGTCGCCCGCCTCGCTCGACCTCGTGAAGCGGCTCGCGCGAAAGGCGCTGGCCGTCGCCGGGCAGCCGGACGCGGGGATCTGGGAGTACCGGAAGGCGTGGACGCCCCAGACGTTCTCGGCGCTCATGAGCTGGGCGGGCGCCGATCGCGCCGCGATGGTGCTCGAGCGGCAGGCCCCGGGCGCGGGTGCGGAGCTCGCGCAAGCGGCGGAGCGTCTGCGCGGGGAGATCATCGCGCGCTGCTGGAGGAGCGATCAGCGCACCTTCGTCGGCTCCTACGACGCCGAGGACCTCGACGCGTCGCTCCTCCAGATGGTCCCGCTCCGGTTCCTCCCGCGCACGGACGCGCGCCTCGCCTCGACCGTGGACGCGGTCGCGCGGCAGCTCGCTCGCGGCGAGTGGGTCGACCGGTATCGACAGGACGACGGGTTCGGGACCCCGGAGGTCGCCTTCGTGGTCTGCACGTTCTGGCTCGTGCAGGCGCTCGCCGGGCTCGGGAGGGTGGACGAGGCGCGCCGGCGGCTCGACGCGACGTTCCGGGCGCTCTCGCCCCTCGGGCTCGTCGCGGAGGACTACGACCCCGGGCGCGGGCGCCTGTGGGGCAACTTCCCGCAGGCCTACTCGCACGTCGGGCTCATCCACGCTGCGTTCGACGCGTCGCCCCGGTGGCCGGAGGTCCTCTAGAGGTCCCGGGCGGCGTGGGCGCTCGACGGCATCTCGTGGTACACCACGGGGACCCATGGACGTCCCCGCTTGGGCATCCGGGGGGCCCAACGGCGCTCAGGGATCGGGCATCCGATCCCCGGCGCCTCCGCCCACCGGACGTTATCTTGTCGAGCTCGGATTCGTTGGAACGGGAGAGAGATTGAGCGAAAAAGAACCAGGCATCGAGGTGCAGGGCCGAGTCGAGGAGTCGAGCGGCGGGATGTATCGCGTGAAGCTCGACCAGGGTCCGATTGTCCTCGCGTACCCGTCGGGGAAGATGAAGCGGTTCCACATCCGCATCATCACCGGCGACCGCGTGAAGGTGGAGCTGTCGCCGTACGACCTCACCCGCGGCCGCATCACGTACCGCGACAAGTAGCGCGCCGCGCGAGCGGCACCCGCTCAGGCGCCCAGGCCGGCGCCCGGCCCCCAATCCCGTCCCCGCGTAGAGCGCCGTGAGGCGCCGCGCCACTCTTGCGCCTGCGCGCCGAGCGCCGTGAGGCGCCGCGCCATTCTTGCGCCTTCGCGGCCTTGCGCCTTCGCGCCGCGACTCCGATGTGGATCTCCACAACTACCGCGAGTGCAGGTCCCCGGAGCAGAGTGCGCCCCTCGGCCCGGACCTCCACGCACGGGGCCGAAGAGAGAGGCCTCGATCATGCTGAAGCGGCTCACGTCGAAGCTGTACAACTGGGTGGCGCTGATGATCGTCCTCGGCGCCTTGCTCGGCCACTTCTTCCCGAAGGCCGGCGTCGCGATGCAGCCCGTGGCGGAGGGCTTCATCTCCCTCATCAAGATGCTCATCCCGGCGGTGATCTTCTGCACCGTCGTGCTCGGCATCGCGGGCTCCGGCAGCCTCAAGAAGGCCGGCCGCGTCGGCGCGAAGGCGCTCCTCTACTTCGAGGTCGTCAGCACCTTCGCGCTCGTGATCGGCCTCGCCATGGCCAACTTCTTCGGGCCCGGGCGGAGCTTCCACGCGGACCCCTCGCAGCTCGATCCCAAGCTCGTCGCCGGCTACGTGAACCAGGCGCAGAACCTGAGCCTCAAGGATCACCTGCTGAAGATGATCCCGAAGACGATCTTCAGCGCATTCACCGAGGGCGACATCCTCCAGGTGCTGCTGATCTCGATCCTGATGGGCTTCGCGCTCGCGCACCTCGCCGACGAGTACAAGAAGCCGCTCGTCGGCTTCATCGACAACATCAGCAAGATGCTGTTCGGCGTGATGCGGCTCATCCTCTTCACCGCGCCGATCGGCGCCGGTGCCGCCATCGCCTTCACCATCGGCAAGTTCGGCCTTCACTCCATGGTCCCGATGGCGGCCCTCATCGGACTCTTCTACCTGACCTGCGCGGTGTTCGTGGTGGTCGTGCTCGGGTCCATCTCCTGGCTCGCCGGCTTCAACGTCCTGAAGCTGCTCCGCTACATCAAGAGCGAGCTGCTGCTCGTGCTCGCGACCTCCTCGTCGGAGTCGGCGCTCATCCCGCTCATGGAGAAGCTCGAGCGGCTCGGGCTGTCGAGGTCCGTCGTCGGTCTGGTCGTGCCGACCGGCTACTCCTTCAACCTCGACGGCACCAACATCTACATGACGATGGCGTCGCTCTTCATCGCCCAGGCGCTCGGGCTCGAGCTCTCGCTCACCCAGCAGCTCACCATCGTCGTCGTCGCGATGCTCACCAGCAAGGGCGCGACCGGCGTCACCGGCTCGGGCTTCATCACCCTCGCCGCCACGCTCGCGGTGGTCCCCGGGATCCCGGTCGCCGGGATGGCGCTCATCCTCGGCATCGACAAGTTCATGTCCGAGGCGCGCGCCATCACGAACCACGTCGGGAACTGCACGGCCGCCGTCGTGCTCGCCAGCTGGGAGAAGGAGCTCGACTGGGACAGGTTCCGCACCGAGCTCGACCGCGGCCACCCGGAGCCGGTCGCGGTCACGGCAGGCGCGGGGCTCGCCGTTCCCGCGCCGGAGTAGCAGCCTCGCGCACTGCGGACCTCGAGGCCCCGGTCGCTCGAGCGGCCGGGGCCTTTGCGTGCCGGCAGGCGCGCCCAGGCGAGCAGGCCGTCATCGCAGCTCGGTCGCGAGCGGCGCGCCCGCTCTCACGACCTTCGTGACCGGGGTCTTGTCGGCGATGTCGGCGAGCCGCGCCCGCCGCGCCTCGTCGAGCGGCGCGCCGATCCGGATCGCCCGCTCGAACCGGTAGCCCTTCCCCTCGACGAACGCGCGGCAATCGACCCTCACCGTCCCGAGCTCCCAACCCTTCGCGTCCGCGTACATGCGCAGCGTGATCGCAGTGCACGCGGCGAGCGCGGTGGCGAGGAGCTCGACCGGCGTCGGACCGCCGTCCGCGCCGCCGCGCCCGGCGGGCTCGTCGGACAGGATCCGGTGATTGCGCGCCGCCGCCTCGACCGCGAACCTCGCCTCGCACTTCGCGTGGACGCTCGCGGCGAGCGCTCCCTCCGGTGGCGTCGTCATCGTTCGACCTCCTCGAGCGCGCGTCCGCGCTCACGGGAGTACCCAACTCGTGGGGTCGCTGCCACGTCGAAATGCGTCCCTGCCGGTGCTCCCCGCGCGGGGATCTGCCCGCCCGGTCCCCCGCCGATATGCTTCCCGCTCCCCTTCTTCGAGGTCGCGGCCCATGGGACGGAGCGCCTACGAAACGAACCTGGACCAGAATGCCGCGAACCACGCTCCGCTGACGCCGCTCGTCTTCCTCGACTGGGCGGCGGACGTCTACCCGGAGCGGGTCGCCGTGATCCACGGAGCGCGCCGGTTCACGTGGCGCGAGACGCGGGCGCGCTGCCGCCGGCTCGCCTCCGCGCTCGCGGCGCGGGGGGTCGGCGCGGGCGACACCGTGGCGATCCTCGCCTTCAACATCCCCGAGATGTACGAGGCGCACTTCGGCGTGCCGATGACGGGCGCGGTCCTGAACGCGCTCAACACCCGGCTCGACGCGGAGACCATCGCGTTCCAGCTCGACCACGGCGAGGCGAAGGTGCTCTGCGTCGATCGCGAGCTCGCGCCCGTCGCCCAGCAGGCGCTCTCGCTCGCGAAGGGGAAGCCCTTCCTCGTCCGGATCGACGACCCCGAGTACGCGGGGCCCGGGGACCGGATCGGCGACACGGACTACGAGGCGTTCCTCTCCACGGGCAACGCCGACTGGCGTCGGACGGAGCCGCGCGACGAGTGGCAGGCGATCGCGCTCAGCTACACCTCCGGCACCACCGGGAACCCGAAGGGCGTCGTCACCCACCACCGCGGCGCGTACCTCAACGCGGTCGGGAACGCGATCACCTGGGGGATGGCGCACCACTCGGTCTACCTGTGGACGCTCCCGATGTTCCACTGCAACGGCTGGTGCTTCACCTGGACCATGGCCGCGAACGCGGGGACCAACGTCTGCCTGCGGAAGGTCGAGCCGGCGAAGGTGCTCGCGCTCATCCGCGAGCACCGGGTGACGCACTACTGCGGCGCCCCCATCGTCCACAGCGGGATCGTGGACGCGCCCGCCGAGCAGCGCGCCGGGATCGAGCACAAGGTCTCGGCGATGATCGCCGGTGCGCCGCCCCCGGCCACCGTGATCGCCGGGATGGAGAGGATCGGCTTCGACCTCACGCACGTGTACGGGCTCACCGAGACCTACGGCCCGGCGGCGGTCTGCGCCAAGCAACCGGAGTGGGCCGGCCTCGACGTCGGCGCCCGGGCAGAGCGAAACGGACGCCAGGGCGTTCGATACCTCCTGCAGGACGCGATGACGGTGATCGACGTCCGGACCGGCGCGGAGGTGCCCGCCGACGGCGAGACGATGGGCGAGATCGTCTTCCGCGGGAACATCACGATGAAGGGCTACCTCAAGAACCCCGAGGCGACGCGGCAGGCGTTCGCCGGCGGCTGGTTCCACACCGGCGACCTCGCGGTGCGGCAGCCCGACGGGTACGTGAAGATCCGGGATCGCGCGAAGGACATCATCATCTCCGGCGGAGAGAACATCTCCTCGGTCGAGATCGAGGACGTGCTCTACCGCCACCCCGCGGTGGCGCTCGCCGGCGTCGTGGCGGCGCCCGACGCGAAGTGGGGCGAGACCCCCTGCGCCTTCGTCGAGCTGCGCCCGGGGATGACCGCGACCGAGGAGGAGCTCATCGCGCACTGCCGGAAGCACATGGCGCACTTCAAGGTGCCGCGGCGGATCGTGTTCGAGCTCCTGCCCAAGACCTCGACCGGGAAGATCCAGAAGCACCTGCTGCGGACCCGAGCGAAGTCGAGCTCGGCGATCGAGTGACCCCGCCCGCCGCCGGTCAGGGCAGGTCGAAGACGAGCGCCTCGGCCGGCTCGCCCTGCGCGGCGAGCTCGATCTCGGCCTCGTCGGCGAGGGCGGCGCCGTCCCCCGCCGAGAGCACGGAGCCGTTCACCGCGATCCTGCCGCGCGCGACCTGCACCCAGCCGTGCCGGCCCGGCGCGAGCGGCTGGCGGACGCGCTCGGCGCCGCCGAGGAGCGTCGCCCAGACGCGCGCGTCCTGGTGGATGGTGGTCGAGCCGTCCGCGCCGTCGGGCGATGCCACGAGCGCGAGCTTCCCGCGGCGGGCCTCCTCCGGGACCGCCTTCTGCTCGTACGATGGCGCGTGCCCGGCGCGGTCCGGCAGGATCCAGATCTGGAGGAAATGAACCGGCCGCTCCCTCGAGCCGTTGAACTCGCTGTGGGTCACGCCCCGCCCCGCGCTCATCCGCTGCACCTCGCCCGGGCGCAGGACCCCGCCGCCGCCGGTCGAGTCCTCGTGGGCGAGCTCGCCGGCGAGGACCCACGAGATGATCTCCATGTCCCGGTGGCCGTGCGTGCCGAACCCCTCGCCCGGCTGAACCCGGTCCTCGTTGATGACGCGGAGCACGCTGAAGCCCATCTGCGCCGGGTCGTGATACCCGGCGAAGGAGAAGGTGTGGCGGGTGTCGAGCCAGCCGTGGTCGATCTGCCCACGATCCGCGGCCCTGCGAACGGTGATCATCGCTGCCTCCGTCGCGGAACCTAACGTCCGGGAGGCCCGCGTCGAGGCCACATCCGTGGCGCCCCGGCTCGACGCGCCGCCGTCGTCCCCCCGGAGCGGTCCTCGATCTCGGCGGAGCCGGGGGCCGTACGAGCGCGTTTGCGGCGAGGAAACGAGCCCGAAGGGCGACCGGGGTCAGGCAACGAAGAGGGCGGCGGCCGGGACGTCGCCGTGAGCGGGAGGCGTCGGGACCAGATCGGCTTGCGGCCGGCCGCGAGCTCTCGTTAGATGACCCGCCCCAGACGACCCGCCCCGATTTCCCGTCACCGAGGCGCTTGACGCGTTTCACCGTCAGATGATCTCCGCGATGAGGGAGCGTGCGGGAATGCCGCTCCTGGCGCCGTAGAGCTCGCCTCGCGTGCGCCGAAGGCGGGCGAGGGGGTTCGCGAGGGTCCGCTCGCGTTCGCGCTCCCTGACGCGACTCCGTGCGTTTCAGGAGGCCTCGAAGTCGCGTGAGATGCTCGCGCCATGACCTCCGCACGCGACCTCTCCGCCCGCCTCGCCGACCTCCTCCACCGCGAGCGCGCCGCGCTCGGCGAATTTCTGGTGGCCCTCGCCGACTTCGACCGGAAGCGGCTCTGGGTCGAGCTCGGGCACGCCTCGCTCTTCTACTTCCTGCACCGGGAGCTCGGGCTCTCGAGCGGGGCCGCGTTCTACCGGAAGACCGCCGCGGAGCTCATCCAGCGATTCCCGGAGATCGTGGAACCCCTGCGAGACGGGCGACTTTGCATGACGAGCGTCGTCGAGCTCGCGAAGGTCCTCACGCCCGAGAACCGTGACGACGTCCTGCCGCGGTTCTTCCACCTGTCCAAGTCCGGCGCGAAGGCGGTCTCGGCCGCGCTCCGGCCGGCCGAGGCTGCGCCGCACCGCGCGGTCGTCACGGCCGTGCGTCCCACGGCGGCCGCGACCGCGCCCGTCCTCGCCGCGCTCGCCGCGCGGGACCCCATCCTGGAATCCCCATTTCATCTGGATGAAGCGCCGCGTGCCAACCCGGTCCAGGAGGTGATTCCGCCCGTCCCGGCCTCGCCGCCGCGCACCACGGTCGAGCCGCTCACGGCGGACCTGAGGCGGTTCCACGTGACGGTGTCGCGCCGATTCATGGAGAAGCTCGCGGCCGCTCGCGACGCCCTCTCCCACTCGCATCCCGGCGCCAGCGAGGACGAGATCCTCGAGGCGGGACTCGACCTCCTCCTCGATCGCCACGCCAAGCGGAAGGGGCTCGTCGAGAAGCCACGGCGCGAGCCGGCGCCTGCGAAGCCGGACCACGTCCCCGCCCACGTGAAGCGAGCCGTGTGGAAGCGTGACGGCGGGCGCTGCCAGTGGCCCATCCAAGGAGGCGGCATCTGCGGCTCCACCCACCAGGTCGAGCTCGATCACGTGATGCCGCGGGGACAGGGCGGACCGCCGACGGTCGAGAACACGAGATGCCTCTGCAAATTCCACAACCAGCTCGCCGCGCGTCAGGCCTACGGCGACGCGTGGATGAACAGGTTCACGAGGGGAGGCACCGCGGGCGAACCCGTCGCGGTTTGGTCGGCTTCGCCGGGCCTCGAGCGCAGGTCGCTCGAGGCCGTGCGCGCCCGGAGCACCCCGTCGATGCCCCCGGGAGACGACTTGGGCTCCGCACGGCGCGATCCGCGAACGGCTGGTTCCGATCGCGCAACCGGGATGGGACGAATCGTGAGAGCCGGCGCGCCTCCGCTAGCGCTCCGGCTCCCGCTCGCCGTCGAGCGAGCGCCGGAGCCGCTCGCGGACGCGATCGGGGAGGCGCGCGCCGCCTGCGAGCCGCTGCCTGAGCGCGCGCACGGTCGCGCGAAGCTCGCCGCCGAAGCGGGCGCAGCCCTCGCACCCGGCGAGGTGCGCCTCGAGCCGAACGCGCGCCTCGGGCGCGAGGTCGCCGTCGAGGTAGTCGGAGAGCCGCCTAATGCCCTACGAGGCGAGATCGACCCCGGCTTCTTCCGCCCCCGCGCCGTCGTCGGTGGCCTCGGGGTCGGTCGCCCTCGCGGTGCGCGGCATCCGCACGATGGTCGTGACGCTCGCCGCCGCGATGAGCGACTCGAGCACCGTCCCGCCGATCGAGCCGGCGAGGACGTTGTTCACGAGCCAGCAGCCGGTGCTCGTGAGGACCATGAGCCGCATCGGGATCCCGCGCATCGTGAAGAGCGCGATCCCGCCGAGCGAGGAGCCGAACACCGGGATCCAGCCGGCCCCGGTGGTGCCGACCACGAGGGCGAGCCCGACGGTCGCCGCGACGCTCGCCGCCGCGAGCCACGCGGAGCGGACCCAGGCGGAGAGGCCCGTCCGGAACCCGGACACGAGCGCGCTCGTCGCGGCCGGCGGCCGGCTGAGGAGCGCGAAGTGCGCGACGAGGACGAAGCACTCCGCGGAGACGAGGAGCTTGAGCCGCCGGTCGTCCCGCTGCAGGAAGCCCGAGACCCCGAGGACGAGGGCGACGTAGCCGAGGAGCTGGGCAGGGGAGAGGAGCTGCATCGTGGCCGTGGGAGCCGGAGATTCCGGAGCCGGAACCTAGCGGGCGAAGCGCGACGACGCAAATGCGGACGCCGCCTCGCTGGGTCGGGGCACTAGAAGACGAAAGGGACGAGCCGCCAGCGCGTCCGGGTCCGGTAGGCCACGTACTCCGGGTAGCGCGCGAGGAGCCGCTCCTCGTTGAAGATCCGCCATACCTGACAGGAGTAGGCGAGGAGGAGGATCGCGACGTTTCGTGCGCCGACGTTGCTCGCGAGGTACCCGGCGGTGATCACGGCGTACGCCGCGTAGAGCGGGTGCCGGACCCAGCGGTAGGCGCCCGTCGATCGGACGCCGCGGTGGGCGGGGACGAGGCCGAAGGAGCGGTTGAGCGACAGGAGGGCGTAGATCCCGAAGGCCACCCCCGCGACCTGGAGGACCTGACCGGCGAGGAGGTCCATGGCCGCGTCGGCCGGGCGGAGCAGCAGCGGGAGGAACGTGCCGCCGGCGGTGCTCGCCCAGCTCCCGGGGCCGAGCGCGGCGCGGTCGGCCGGCGCGCGGACGAGGAAGAAGACGGCGAAGAGCGCCTCGAGGCCGACGAGCAGGATCGCGCTCGGCCGGGGATGGCGCGCGAAGCTGCAGGCGTGAGCCCACGCGAAGAGGAGGAAGGCGGCGGCGAGGGCGGCGCTCACCGCGGCGGAGGCGAGGCCGGCTCGGGTGATCGGGCGAGCCATGAGCGGACCCGGCGCCGCCGCTAGCGGACGAGCGCCGGCTGGGTGGCGGTGGTCCCGAAGTTCGCGCCCCCGCCCACGGTGGTGACGGGGCTCTGGGTGCAGTCCGTCTTGATCGAGATCGAGTTGCTCGGCGGGCCGTTCACCGAGGTGATGGTGACGGTCATGAAGCCGATCACGGGGAACCCCTGACCGGCGGTGACGAACTTGCAGCCCGGGACGTCGACGACGGGGACGAGCGACGGCACGTTCACGTACGGCTTGAAGTACGGGACGACCGGCGGGAGTTTGGCGCCGTTGCTCACCCAGACGAGGTCGCCGATCGACACGACCGGGCACGAGCCCGACAGGATCGA
>WNGL01017159.1_pt1 | contig 15452 bp, 13 predicted proteins | sample 5400591 | NCBI WGS metagenome assembly WNGL01 (sample SAMN13153377, study PRJNA577476) | soil metagenome | isolation source: 80 cm soil or saprolite under Garry oak tree replicate 1 | place: USA:California | collected 2016-06-15
ATAGGCCTGGCTGGCCGCGGCACGGTCTCCCTGAAGCTGATAGGCATACCCCAGCGTCCAGGTAGTGGCAGTGCGGACAGGCAGGTTATCGGGGTGCAGATACTCCAGGGCGCGACGCGACTGGGTAATGATGGTTTCTACATCGTGCTGAATAACAGCCAACGTAGCCCGCATGGAGGCAATACGTCCGACAAGGTCTTGGGTCCTGTCGTCTGGTTCGGTGCCTTGCAGGGCTGCTTCAGCCGCCTGGAGTTTCTGTTCGACGGCGGTATGTTGCCCGCCAAACAATAACGTCGAGGCATACGTCACCCACAACGAGGGTCTGGTATCCAATGCTGTCTTGGGCAGCGACTCTAGCCAGTTGAGTACCGGGGCCACCGCGCCACGAAATTGCAGGGGCATCCCCTCGCCTTCAATCAGGCGCTCGGCGCGTGCAACATCATTGGCGTTAGCCGCATGGTGAAACGCTTCAATCTCCAGTCCATTGTCTTCATACCATACGCTGGCACGACTGTGCAATTCGGTCACATCCCCCACCTCATCTCCTGTAGACGAGGCGCTTCTCTGCTGCAGTCGCTGTCGCAGCAAATCAGCGAAGAGCTGGTGATAGCGGTACCAACGCCGCTCGTTGTCCAGGGGGACGAGGAACAGGTTGGCGTGTTCGATATACTCGAGGGTTTCTTGCCCGGAAACAGAGGGGTTCAGCAGAACGGCATCACAAAGCGAGCCGCACAGACGGTCGAGGATAGACGTGCGTAGCAAAAAAGTCTGGATGCTTTCGGGCTGCTGTTGTAGGACTTCTTCAACCAGATAATCCAGCACGAAATGGTGGCTACCTGTAAAAGATTTGATGAAGCTGGTGGAGTCTTGATGTCCCTGCATTGAAATCGCGGCTAATTGCAGTCCGGCAATCCAGCCTTCGGTGCGGGCTTCCAATGCGGTAATGTCTTCCGCCGAGAGGTTTAGCCCCATTCCCTGGTTGAGAAATTCGGCCGCTTCGGAGGGGGTAAAACGCAAATCGGTGGCACGCAGTTCGGTCAATTGACCCCGGGCACGTAATCGGGCTAGAGGTAGCTGTGGATCCTCACGGGTGGCGATGACCAGGTGCATCTGTGGTGGCAGGTGCTCGACCAGAAAGGTGAGGGTATGGTCAATCGCTTTGGCATCAATCACGTGGTAGTCGTCAAGGATGAGGACGAAATTGTCGGGAATGGCGGTAATCTCATTGAGCAGGGCCGTCAAAATCGATTCGGTTGGCGGTGGCTGAGGAGATTGGAGCGCACCCAGCACGCCTACTCCAATGTTAGGCGCAATCGTCCGTAAAGCAGCGACGAGGTAGGTCAGAAAGAGTGTAGGGTCGCTATCCCCTTTGTCCAGCGACAGCCAGGCCACCTGCCGGTCGCAACCAGCCACCCATGCGCTGACCAGCGTGGTTTTCCCAAAGCCGGCGGGGGCAGCGATGAGGGTCAGTTTGCGGTGCAGACCCTCGTTCAGCCGCTCGATCAGGCGGGGGCGGATGACAACGTGAGGCCGAAGCCGAGGGATATAAAGTTTCGTGGCGAGAATTGGCGTAGGCATGAGCCACCCACCTCACTTTCTCTCTCCTCCAACGACTTCCCAGATCGTTTTTTCCATGGCCCATCGTTCGGCTTGCCGGTCACGGAGGAAACCCGGACAATATCGAGTTCGGTGTGATCCAGATGCGCCCGCGCAAAGGGACGCCCTCCATATCGCGGAGTCGTCTGGTCTAATGCGTAAAAAAAGGGTTGGGACGCATAGGCAGCCCGTTTGCCCCGGCGCAGGGTTGTCATCTCCTGATCCTCAAAGCTGGCACGTTCTCGGTAAAAGGTGCGTTCTCCAACGGGAGGAATTCCTTGCTTGGTACACTCCTCGCGGTAGAGTCGATACACTGCCGCAGCTCGTTTCGCCTGCGGGACTGCGTAATGGGCGGTCAAATACTCCGAGAGCAACTGCCTGGAGGCATCTGGGACGCGCGCCTTGCGGTTGCCACGCCTCTGCACCTTGTCGAGGAGTCCAAAATACCCACATCCATGCTCCGCTTCAGCACGATGATAGGAAGAAAGCGCCTGGAGGACTTGCGCCTCTTGCTCCGCTTCCAAGTGAAACGGGTGGGTCCAAAAATCTTGGAGAAACTTCAGATTCTCGATGTACAAGGGATGATATTCGGCAGAGGTACGTACACGGTAGGAGAGGCCAAGCGCCTGCGCAGCCCGCTCGCCTGGAGGACAACGCCATCCCCCTGATGCCTGACGCTGATACCGCTCTGGCATGGTTTCGACGAGCTTCTCAAGCGAGGAGGCTTTTTTCCATTCTTCAAATCCTGCTCCATCTCGCCGCAATACCAGGAAATCCGGGGTGTGCCACGGCGAGGTTTTGCGCCCGGAGCGCGCATGGTAGTGGAGCTGGATGCGGGTGGGTTGGTCGTACATTTCCAGCACATCATTGTCGCGCTCCATGGTGTAACATCCCCACAACTCCACATGCTGGCTTTCAAACTGGATGGAGAAACCCATTTTCTGACTGGGGTAACGTCCGCTCACATTCGAGGCTCCCCCTCGGACCTTGCGCTCAGGCTCGGAGGAGCGAATGCGTTGAATGTAGGTGATGGTCTCTGGCTCGATCTTGTTGCGCTGACACCAGGCACGGAATTCCTCATCTGTGAGAGCCATGGAGTCTTTTTTCCTCTCATTGTCTGGCTGAAGGCTCGGTAAGACCTCGTGCCATATCGACTTCCGGCCCGAAACTATCACAAGTATACCAGAGATTGTGGAAAGAGGCAAGTTTCCGACCCATATCACCCATATTTCCTCTTGACAATCTCGCTTTTTTCAGTTACTATCTAAGTACTTAGATAGTTAGCTACCGATGAAATCTGACAAGGAGATGAGAAAAGCATGTCTGAACTTGGAAGTACACGAGGACGAGCACGTGATGCAGAGCGAACACGCGAGGTCATTCTCAACGCGGCAGAAGCGGTCTTCGCCGAGCATGGGTTCGATGGGGCACGCATCGATGCCATCGCAAAGGCCTCCGGCTACAACCCCAGCCTGCTCTTCCAGTACTTTGGTGATAAGCTTGGCCTCTATACAGCCGTGCTCAAGCGTGCTGACCAGGAAGCGAGTGTACTAAGTACTCTCTTGTTCGCACCATTGCTTGCGGATGAAACCATTGCCTCCGATGCTCACAAGTTCAGGACATTCCTCAAAACAGCTATGGGCGCTTATTTTGACTATATGGTAGAACATCCGCATCTCATACGCATGATCATCTGGGAACACGCCGAGGGCTGGCAGACCTATGCAAAGATCGCCTCACAACTTGAGGCAGAAGATATGGAGCAACTTGAGGCTCTCTTCTCCAAGGCCCAGAGGGCTGGGCTGCTCCGCTCTGATCTTGATGTCGTCGTAGTGTTTTTGTTGGCCGCTCAGATATGCTGGTCCTTTCCCACCGCTCTTCCCTTTTATCAGTTGGTTCTACCAGGTAGGGATTTCTCCTCTGCCGCAGCACGCGCACGCGCACGGGAGCAAATCATTGAATTTATCGTCGCCGGGATGATGGCTGATCTCCCGGAGACGAAGCCGTAAAGCAGACCATCTGACCGTAGGTAGCTGCGCTAGCAGTGTTGATGGTCTCGATAGACAGGAGGAACAACGTATGGCCACTATTATTCAAACCAACCAGCTCACCAAAAGCTACGGCAGCAATCGCGGCATTATCGCGGTCACTTTCGCTATTGAGGAGAGCGAAGTCTTTGGCTTCCTGGGCCCCAACGGTGCGGGTAAGACCACGACAATGCGCGTCTTAATGGGCCTGTTACGGCCCAGCAGCGGGAGTGCTACGATCGGCGGCCTAGACTGCTGGCAACAGTCCACCCAGGTCAAGAATCTGGTCGGCTACCTGCCCGGCGAGTTCAGCTTCGATCCTGGCTTGCGCGGCGCACAGATCATCGAGTACCTCTCACATCTGCGCGGCGGCGTAGACCAGGCCTATGTCCGTGCGCTGATTGAACGTCTGGGCCTTGATCCCAGCAAGCGCTTCCGCGAATATTCGCACGGCAACAAACAAAAGGTGGGGCTGGTGCAGGCCTTCATGCATAAGCCACGCCTGCTCATCCTGGACGAACCCACCAGCGGACTGGACCCGCTCAACCAGCAGGAATTCTATCACATGGTAGCCGAGGTGCGTGCCGAGGGACGCACCGTCTTGCTCTCCTCGCACATTCTGCCTGAGGTCGAGCATACCTGCGACCGCGTCGCGATCATCCGCGAAGGGCGACTGGTCAAGATCGGTCATGTCTCGACGCTCAAAGAGATCCGCCAGCACGATGTCGAGATCAGTTTTCCTGGCCCAGCCTCTGTAGACTGGTTCAACCATGTCGCGGGCGTGGCCAGAGTGGCTCAGGGAGCAGATGAGTGTACCCTGCAATTGAACGTCCAGGGTGCATTGACCGAGATCATTCGCATCGCGAGCGACCATCACGCGACAAACATTGCAACCCGTGAGCCATCCCTGGAAGAAGTCTTCCTGCGCTTCTATGAGCCGGAGCAGAAGTCTTCCGCGCTCGCCGGATAGGAGGTGTACTATGTTTCGCAGCATTTGGAGCAAATCGCTCAGAGATTACCGGGTGGCCATCCTAGCCTGGGGCCTCGGACTGGGATTGTTCGCCGCTGTCGATTTCGCAGAGAGCACGCCAACGACGATAGCGGCCCTTGGCAGCCTTGTGCAGCTCTTCCGCTTTCTCGGCGATCCCTTCGCGATCCAGACCCCCGAGGGGTTCATTACCTATCGTATCATGGAAGTCTTCGTGCCACTCGCGATCAGCTTCTGGCCCATCCTGGCTGGAGCCCGCCTGGTGCGCGGGGAAGAGGAACGTGGTACACTCGATGTGCTGCTCGCCACGCCGCAGTCACGCACGCGTCTGATGCTGGAGAAGATCGGCGCGCTCCTGATCGCGCTGCTTCTGATCGCAGTGCTGTTTGCTCTGGGCATCCTGGTCGGCGAAGCCCGTCTTGAGGGGCATGTCGATGTGGTCAGGGCGCTGCTTGCGGGGCTCAACCTGAGCCTGTTGGCCTTCTTCTTTGGCAGCCTCGCGCTGCTCCTCTCCCAATTCACGACCAGCCGTGCCGTGTCAGCAGGCTGGGTGAGTGGCCTACTGCTGCTTTCCTTGCTCCTCGATAGCACCGGACGCCTGCTCAATGGCAGTTGGGTGCAGTACCTCTCGCCGTTCTATTACTACAATCTCAACCGGCCACTTATTCCCAGTTTCCCTGACCAGCCTTTGGCGGCACTGCTCCTGGCAGGTCTTTCCGTGCTCTGCGTGGGGATGAGTCTCGTCCTCTTCACCAGACGCGATATCGGCAGATCGGCGTTCTTGTGGCAGCGAACATACGCCACCGGCAACCACCAGGTGATGCACAGCCTAAGCCAGGCCGAGCGCGCTGTCTCCACGCGCAATGTGAGCTTGCACACGTTGAGCGAAGATGGCTGGTCTGCCTTCTGGTGGGGGCTTGGCGTGGTGTTCGTGTGTGTCTACTGCATGGTGATTGCTCTCAGCACCCAGCAAGTGTTCTACCACCTCGTGCAAGAGACACCCTTGCTGCAACAACTCTTTTTCGACACCCCCACCAACACCAACGCCGCTCTGCTGGGCACCTTCCTCTTCACGTTCATGCCAGCACTGGTCGTGGCCTTCGCGCTGACCCTGGCCTTGAAGTGGTCCTCGGACCTGGAAAACGGACGGCTGGAACTGATTTTCAGCACCCCGCAATCGCGGTCACGGGTCCTGCTCTCCCGCTTTGGCGCGAATGTTCTGCTGGTCCTGGTGGCTCCCGTCCTAACCTGGCTCGCGACCCTGATCGGGGCACAACTCTCCCATCTCGCCGTCGACCAGGGCAGGATCTTCGCTGCCAGCTTCAACATGTTCCCTATGGCGCTGATTACCATAAGTCTGGTCTATGCGCTGGCCGGACGCCTGCGCTATACCGCGCTGGTAAGCTTGCTCTCTGCATATATCGTCCTGTCCTATATGGAGGAATTGTTCGAGGGGACTATTACGATGCCTGTCTGGCTCATGAATCTCTCGATCTTCCACCTGTACGGCAACCCGGTCTTCCTCGGTGTCAACTGGACGAACTTCCTGGCCATGACCGGTGTGGCCCTGGTGCTGCTGGTCATCAGCTTGGTCCAGTTCCGCTACGCCGATGTCGAGCTCGGCTAACCACGAGAAAAGGAAAGCTTCCCCAACAAGACAGTTGAGGAGCTTTCCTTTTTGCCGGACAGGTCAAATCTCAGCATCACGCTTGATGCACCGACTTCTCAGCCCGACTCCCCATGCTTGTCTTCAGCCTTCGATGAGTTTGGGATCAACTTGGTGTCCTATGAGTGAAAGGTGATCGACCCCTCTGGCAAATCAATGTGAAAGTGGAAGCAGTTCGGAAGCAGCAGCAAACCGTCCAGTCCCCCGCGTGTGAGTCTCTCACGGGTAGGTTTGTTGGACAGTGGAGACACCCCCTCGCGTAGGGGCGGGAGTGGAGCGGATGCGGGGACGCAATCTGGGGGATTGTGTGTGGGGCCCTTGTGGCCGCCCGCTGCGGATGAGGCACACCCATGGCCGTCCACCCACCAGACACGGCGGGCAGCCACAAGGGCCCCAACCCCGCTCCACGCCTCCCCTGCCCCTACGCGATGCTCTCGCCATGGCAAAAACCTACCCGTGTGAGCACGTGTGAGTGGGGGTGAATCTTCACCCCTGTTTGCTACGACAGACAGGGAGAGAGAACGAAACCGGAATCGCCAGAGGAAGACGCCAGTTGAACGAGACATTGAAACGCAACCCTCACTTGACAAGGAGTCTGAGTGAAGGAAGCCCTTTCAGGAGGAAAATGAACAGATGGATACTCCATTGACACACACACAGCTCTTAACACACAAGCACGCCGTCATTTTTGGCGCAGGTGGCGCCGTTGGAACGGCGGTGGCCAAAGAGTTTGCGGCACAAGGTGCCACGGTCTTTCTTTCGGGTCGTACACTAGGCGCCATTGAGCAGGTGGCTCAGCAGATTCACAAAGACGGCGGCATTGCCTACGCCGCGCAGGTAGACGCGCTTGATGAGCAGGCAGTACAAGCGTATCTCGATCGCGTGGCGAAAGAGGGGGGAAGCATTGATATTCTCTTGAATACCATGGGTCCACAGCCAAAAGACTATGGCAACGCGACAAGCACCATGGAGCTCCCCCTTGAGCAGTTCCTGTTGCCGCTCTCAACCCTGGTCCCATCGCAATTCATCACGGCGCGTGCAGGCGCACGACACATGGTACAGCAGCACTCAGGGGTCATCCTGTTTGTCACAGCGATCCCCGCGCGGGGCTTTTCCGCAAACGCCACTGCCATTGGCTCGGCCTTTGGTGCCATGGAATCGCTCTTGAGATGTCTTGCCGCGGATCTGGGGCCTGCTGGAGTCAGAGTAGTTGGCATTCGTTCCGGGGCCATGGTGGATACCAGAACCATCCAGCAATCGGTTGAGAATGCCGCACACCAGCTTTCGATCTCGAAAGAGCAAGTCGTGTCCATGTTTGAACAGAGAACGCTTCTCAAGCGCCTCCCGACCGTTGCCGACACGGCACGGCTGGCTGCTTTTCTCGCCTCGGATGGGGCGCGAACCCTCACCGGTGCTATTGTGAATGCTTCAAGCGGAAGCGTCATCGATTGATCTCCCCTGGGAAAAGTGCAAGTTCGATGGGACGGTGAAATCGGAGTCGATGGTGGTGGAACGCGATGAGGAAGGAAGGGTAGGCGGCAGGGCAAAGGACGAGAGGCTGGACAGCTCCAGGAACGCGACGAGGCTTCCAATCTGCTCGCCCACCACACCCAGGACAACCAGGCCAAAGAGCTGATAGACGCCTGCCTCGGCCTCCCGCTGGTAGAGCCCGAAAGCCGGGCTGCTGCCGATTACCCGAAAGTCTGGCCGCAACTTACCGAAAGTTTGGCCACATAGGCAATTGGCCTGTAGAGCCGTACGAGTAACAAAACGACGGAATTTCGCAGGCATCAGCCTGCCTCTACCAAGCTATGTGAATTGGCTTGTGCGGCCAATCTTTTGGTAGGAAATGGCCAATCTTTCGGGTAATCCGCATGGCTTGGAGTCTCCATCAGGATATCTGTTCCACAAAATCTTGGGATTTACACCTTACATCACTGGGAAAGTCTCATACACCGTAATCTGACCACTACTCTGCAAAACTGGACATCCCTTGGCCATCTCGACTGCCGCATCCAACGAATCAGCCTTGATAATGGAGTATCCAGTGGCCATCGTCCCCACCGGGCCGTCACTAACGCTTCCGTTGCTCGCGATGCTTTTGGCCGTACCTGTAAACGGATTGCCCCCATCTACCAGAGTACTGCCAAGTCCACCAAACCATGCCCCCCACGCTTGCATAACTGCCGCTTGTTCGGCTTCGCTTTCGGGCATACTGCCACCGCTATACAGTAGTACAAAGTTTGCCATCGTTGTTCCTCCTTATTAGGAATACTCATTCACTTGCGAAGCATGATGACCGCAAGGGTCATCACTACTATACTTCGTCTTCACAGGCCGAGGCAGGCGTGTATAGTAGTGATGACCCTTGCGGTCATCATGCTCGCCACACCTCGCGCTCAGTGCATAAATCCTACGCGGACCCTTTCTCTGTTCCTCTTTGTATTACCTACTACCATTCCAGCAGTCGGCGCTCAAGCAGCGACTGCTCGGCACGGTTCTGCGTGAGTCCCAATGCCCGCAGCGCGGACGCCCGTGCCTGCTCCCGGTAGCCCAGTTCTAGCAGCAACTCACCTCGGATGGAATGATAGAGGTGGTAGTGATCGAGGTCCTGCGCCAGCTTGTTCACTTCCTCCAATGCAGCCTCCAGACCCGCTACCTGCCGCAGTGCCACTGCCCGGTTGAGCCGCACCACCGGTGAGGGTCTCATCATCAGTAACAGATCGTAGAGTACCACAATCTGCTGCCAATCGGTCGTGTCCCACGACTTCGCCTCAGCATGGCAGGCGACAATCGCCGCCTCTAATTGGTACGGCCCAGGCCGTTGCTGTACCCCTGCCTGCTCGATCAGAGCTACCGCCTCCGCGATCATCGACCGATCCCATCGTGAACGATCCTGGTCGGCCAGCAGAACCATCTCCCCACTATCGGTAAACCGCGCCTCGACCCGTGCCAGGTGCAAGCGCATCAGGGCCAGCAGGCCCAGCGGCTCCGGCTCCCCTGGCAGAAGCCGCGTGACCAACGCGGTCAGCCAGGCAGCGTCTTCGGCGAGGTCGCGCCGGGTCGGAGCAGTGCCGCTACTGGTCAGGTAGCCCTCGTTGAACATCAGGTAGAGCACCGCCAGCACTTCCCCCAGCCGCTCCTCCAACTCGTCGTCACGAGGTATGCGGTAGGGAATGTGAGCGGCCACAATCTTGCGCCGTGCCCGCACAATCCGCTGGGCCACCGCCGTTTCCGAGGCCAGAAAAGCTCGTGCGATCTCGGCAGTGGTGAAGCCACAGACTGCCCGCAGCGTCAGTGCTACCTGCGCCGCCCGCGAGAGCGCGGGGTGACAACAGGTGAACATCAACCGCAGCCGATCATCCGGCTCTTGGGGAACCGGCTGCTCCAACAGTGCCAGCTTGGCGCGATACCGCGCATCGCGACTCAACTGGTTGAGGGCGCGACGCCGAGCCACTGTGAGCAGCCACGCTCCTGGCCGCTCAGGAATACCATCAACCGGCCAACGCTCCAGTGCCACCAACAAAGCATCCTGCACGATCTCCTCGGCCACATCGAAGTCACCCAGAATCCGCACCAGGGCAGCAGTGAGCCGTCCCGCCTCCTCTCGGAAGACGGCGGCAAGAGCGGCATGCGTGGCGTGAGCGTCAGCCATAACTATTGCACTCCCTCCACCACCGGTCGAATTTCCACAGTACCTCGCGCCGGCCACGTCTTCGCCATCCGCAGTGCCTCATCAAGATCGGCCACATTGACCTCAACATAGCCGCCAATCACCTCGTTGCCCTCAATAAAAGGACCATCATGGATCATCGGCTCTCCCTCACTCCGGAAGCGCACAGTGGTCGCCGTATGCGGCGGTTGCAACTGGGTACCATGGCCCAGCTTAGCACCATGCTCCTCGAACCACCGCCCTACCTGCTCATATTCCGCGTTACGCGCCTCCCGACTCGCCTCCTCCCATGCCTGCTGCTGCTCCCGCGTCGCATAAAACAAAAGCACATACTTCATCTTTCATACCTCCTATTTCTTGCTTAACGCCAAACAGAAGTGACTGCCCCATAGGCCTTAACTTAAGCACGGCTGTCATCCTGAGCGCAGCGAAGGATCTCTCCCTGGGCAGAGCGCCGATCCTTCGCTGCGCTCAGAGCCTGCCCTGAGAGAAGCGAAGGGATGACAGGCTGAAGTTAACGCCTATGGTGACTGCCCCTCCCAATAATCAACTCGGCCACCTCCTATTATTAACGACAAACAAGAGTGGCCGCAAATCGACAACAATTAGGCCACTTTTTGGGATTCGTCGACAAATCCCTTGGACAAGAAAGAATTGTCCTTTCCTCTCATCTCTCCTGACAACGTGGACATATCGAGATACAATACGATTTGGATCATCCTGATAGCCATACCGAAGGTGGATCACGTCGATGAATGCAGCAGCTCTTCTCCACTCGATCAACGAGCAGCACGGAACGGCATTTGAACCGCTTGAGCGTTACCCGAGCGGCGAGCAGGGTGCCTTTGCCATCGTCGATCAAGGTGGCCAGCACTATGTGCTGAAATGGGGGACAGATGACGGGCACCTGCACAGGTTGCAGCAGGTGGTGGTCGTCACCCAAGCTCTTCGTGATGTTGGCTATCCAGCTCCTCGCTACTGTATGCTGGGCACGCTTCATGGATACAGCTACACGATTCAGGAAGAACTGCCTGGCTCACCAATGAAGGTGGTGACTGCATCGGTGCTGCCTCGCTTGCTGGAACTCAACGGACTGCAAACCGGGCTCGCCACCTCAGAGCAGCATGAGTGGCCAGCTCCTGTCGTCGAAACGGTGATGGTGGGAGGCGATGGCTACTGCCTCCTCGACTCCTTGCGCACCCACTCACCTACTACAGCAGAGTTACTGACTGTACTGCAAGCGGTCGTCTCGGCGCACAGGAATGAGCATTTTGAGACCCACGACGTGGTGCACTTTGACTTCAACCCATCCAATATTCTCCTCGAGCACGGTCAGGTCAGCGGGGTCATTGATTGGGAGGGCACCTGCGCCGGTGATTGTACCTTCGATCTGGCCACGCTGCTCTTTTATGCCTACGATGCGCTCGATATACGTGAGCAACTCTTGCTTGCTATTCGCAAGCGAGTAAGTCCCGCCGTCTTGCGTGTCTACATAGCACACCTGATTCTTCGCCAGCTTGACTGGTCCATTCGGTATCACGACCGAACTACGGTGGACCACTTTCTGCGTGTGGCCAAGCATGTGTTGCGGGACGTTCATGGTAAATGACCTGAAGGATCGAACGAAAATACTGGGCTGAGGGCCCCTGTGTCGAACCTTCAGGTCAAAAAAGGCGACCTGAAGGTTCGAACTCATTTCGGGTTCGCTTCCTTTGCTTCCGCGGTTTTCCCCTTGACTGGGCCTTTGTCTTCCTCGATCAGACCTCTGGCATCAACGATGTGAATCACGTCGCGGCGAAGGGTGAGCTGTTCGGCAGCCGCTTCGAGATGTTTAGGGCTGACATCTTTCTGCGCTTCTACATACGACCACTCCAGCGCCGTTGTGGCCAGCTTCATCAGGTGGTCCATGAGCACACGCCCACTTTTTTGTGGATCGAGGAGGGGGTGAGTGAGCCAGGTGTAGATACTCCCGGTCCATTGCCTGAGATTCAGTTCTGGAAAGGACGGGCGATAAATCTGCTCTAGAGCCAGAAGAATATCACGCACTTCCGCCTCAGTGTGGTTCACAACTCGGCAGTAGGGGTGAACACGATCTAAGCGATGCCGGAATTGCAGCCACATCGTTTCTGGCTGATCAAAGACATCTTTAAGCGGTATCGCGGCTCCCCGTCCTGCTGTCACCAGGCACAAGCCCAGAACATAGGGAGGGTAGACTAATTTGAGCTGGTCAGTCAGTTCTTTCAGGAAAATGAGGTGAGGCATCGACAAATCATGGGCATCATCGACGACCAGGCACTCGACACCATACTGCACCAGTAGTTCAAACAGCAGATATTTGCGTTCGCTCCATCTCCCCCGTGCTCCCAACCCCAGAGCAGTCAGCAGGAAGTTTCCCAGGGCTGCTTCTTTGGGATCGTTTTTCGGAGCTGTCACTGCCAGGACCGGATAGCGCCGCCCACCCATCATCCCAGCCTCACGTTGGGCTGTTGCGCTCAAATCGCGGATGCCCATGGTCTTGCCGCTGCCTGGTTCCGCCACAATCACGTGCCAGCGCCTCAGCTTCCACGCCTGGCGCAACAGCCCCTGGAAACGCTGCTCAAAGGGGGTCTCGATGAAGCCCTCGAAGAGAGGCAGAGCCGTTCGCTTCATGCGTCGTTCTCCGTCTTGAATGGACGGATGGGCAGGATCTGTACCGGATACTCCCTATCTGGATCAGGTTTGGCCTCTGGCAACCGTAAGCTGGTTGGAGCAGGTGGTTGGAATGTCGCAAGGGTCTCCAGGACATGAGGCGGGTGAACTTCCTCGCGCTGGCGATCGAGTTGCCGAGAGTATTCCTGCTCTCTCGTGGCCCGTTTCCGCTGCTTTTTGGTGGCAGCAATCTCTTCCTGGATCTGCGCCCGAACCTCGACGGAAGCCGTGGCGGCACCCTTCGCTTTTTCCGCATCGGCATGGCGCTGGGCGGTGGCTTCCCACTCGCTCACTCGTCGCCCCATGAAGGCTGGGCAGTAGGCTTCTCCCACATAATGGCCATCTACAAACAGATAGAGCACACTCACGTCTCTGCGATCGTAATACAGCTCAAACTCCTTGCCTTGGAGCCGATCGAGCAACCCAGGACAGGTATACCAGCGGCCTTGAAAGGAGAGGCGTGAGCCGTCATGAACCCGGTAGCGATGAGCGAGGGTTTTGCGGTTAACGGCCTTCATCAAAAGCAGCTTGAGATCATCTGGCGCACCCAGATATTGAGGCACACCCGTTTGACGAACGGCTTCCTCCCAGAGCAGCGCGCGGGTTTGCCGACGCAACCCATCCCAGCTTTGCTGGTAATCATCCACGATGGCACGGAAAAAATACCGTTCTAACTCCTCAAGGGTCATGGCTCCCGCTTGGGCCGCCGCTTCGGCATCGTGAATGCCGTAGCTGGTGTTGGGCAAGCGCCGCTCAAAGCGCTGGGTCATCCAGCGAAACAGCGCTTCGACGGTGCCTTTGGACTCAGCCGTCAACTACACCACCTCCATCTCTAGCAGAAGGAGTTTTCACGGTGACTCATCCCTTCCATCCTTTGTATGGCCAGCAATTTGAAATTCTCAGCTACCGGCACAACTGGGGAGAATACCGGGTCACATTTTACCAGACTCCTGATCGTGTCCGGGCACTTCCAGCGACTTGGACCAGCCTCGCCCCCTCTGATCCCAGTGTGATACTTGCTGCTGGTCGCGCAGCCTTTCGCGTGGCGGATCTGCTGCAGCTTTCCCAACTCATTCAGCGGATCGAAGAACGAAAAGAGGAGGGAGAGTGTTAAGCCAATTTTGCCGCATATGTAAAGGAAATAATGCCGGATCATTGAGAAAAATATGGTCTATTTTGCGAGAGAAAGAGCGAATTATGGAAAGAATATGGTACCTTTTTGTCTTGACATTTGGCCGAGCAGTGGGCATACTAGAACTAACAATTGTTCTTACCCAGGAGACCTTCATGTCAGACGAAAAACTTGCCATCTTGCGCCAATCGCATACGCTTCATCCGCATCCAGAAGAGGTGCGTGATCCGCTCTTTACCAGCGGATCGCCTTTTTTCGACCCACGCGATCTGGTGCAAGTCAAATATGAACTCTTACGACGTGTACGTGTGGATGGCTATGCTGTCTCCGACGCCGCAGCCCTGTTTGCACTCTCTCGCCCTACCTTTTACGCAGCCCAAGCGGCCTGGGAACAGGCAGGCGTCAGCGGCTTGCTCCCTGCTCCTACTGGCCCGCGCCACGCCCACAAATTGACTGATGAGATCATTACCGAACTCAAACCGCTCGCGAAAACGATGTCATCGGCCAACTTGCTGTGTGGTTACAGGAGCAACGCAGCCTCGCAGTTCATCCTCGCAGCATTGAACGCGCCCTCAAACGAGTGGCGAAAAAAGGGGGCTCATCATCATGATCTCAGAACTAGAACCAGCCTACGAAGCGGCACGATCGTGGGCCTTGCACCCTGTCTCTCATCCTCCACCGGGATGGGCTCAAATGGTGCGCACAGGTATTGCTACCTGGGTGCGAGAGGAGCATCGACCAACGGTACCTCCTGCGCTCACATCTCAACCTGTTCATCTCAGTGTTTCTCCGCTGCTCACCATCGTGGCAGCTATGATTGCGGAGGTGTGTCAATGATCCCAGCTCAGCCATCGGCACTGCAAAAAATTACGGCACGACATCTCTCGCGTCAAGCGATGTTGTACGTGCGGCTGAGTACGTTGCATCAAGTTCTGGAAAACACCGAAAGCACTGCCCGCCAATACGGCTTACGAGAACGAGCGCTCGCTTTGGGCTGGCCTACAGAGCGCATTGTGGTCATCGATCAAGATCTGGGCCAATCTGGCGCTTCCGCCGTCGATCGGGCGGGGTTTCAACGATTGGTAGCTGAAGTGGGACTGGGCCACGTCGGGCTGGTCATGGGGCTAGAGGTCTCCCGCTTAGCGCGCAGCTCTTTGGATTGGCATCACTTGTTGGAAATATGCACCATGACCGGAACCCTCATTCTCGATGAAGATGGCCTCTATGATCCTGCAACCTTTAACGACCGTCTCTTGTTGGGGTTAAAAGGAACGATGTCGGAGGCTGAGCTTCATGTTCTGCAGGCACGCTTGAAGGGCGGGATTCTCCACAAAGCTAGTCGCGCAGCATTGAAAGTGCCGTTGCCTGTCGGTCTGCTCTACGCGGAGGACCAGACCGTCATCCTCGATCCAGATGCCCAGATCCAACAAGCCATTCGTCTGCTGTTTGCCACCTTCAAACGCATCGGGTCAGCCTGGGGCACCGTGAAGTATTTTCGCGACCAGGGGCTGCTCTTCCCGCGCCGTGTTCGCGTCGGTCCTCATGCAGGCGAGCTCCATTGGATGCCACTGCAGCACAATGCTGTGCTCAAAGTCCTGCGCAATCCTCGCTACGCGGGTGCTTTTTGCTTCGGACGCACCCATACCACCAAGCATCCTGATGGCTCACTGCACATTGAAACC
>WNGL01024677.1_pt1 | contig 15448 bp, 15 predicted proteins | sample 5400591 | NCBI WGS metagenome assembly WNGL01 (sample SAMN13153377, study PRJNA577476) | soil metagenome | isolation source: 80 cm soil or saprolite under Garry oak tree replicate 1 | place: USA:California | collected 2016-06-15
TCACTGCGCAGTTGACGGAACACACGCAACCCAACACCGCGACAACCATCCAACGGCCCATCGAAATCCTCCAGCCCCCGCTGGGGAGCTCATGCTAATAAACTGCCCCGAGTGACTACGCGCTCAAGCGCGAATGCTACCTCCGATCCAGCCGGAAGGCCGCACCTTGAAAATCCCCGCGGAAGTCTTCGCTCATATCGAGCCCATGGTTCATCCACCAGGCGCCGCTTGCTACCTCGGGCGTGCCAGTTCCCGCCTTGCCTTCGATCGGCACCAGGGCGTACTGAGCTGCCGGGTCGAGGCCCTTAAGCTTCAGCCGCGGATAGGTTCTTCCTTCCTGCGTCGAGTGGATGAACGCGAAGACGACCGACTGGCTCTTGTCGGGGCTCACTGTCTGCGTGGCTGAAAATTCGCTGCCATTGCGCGGCGAAATCAGCCGATACAGGTCGCCCTGGACAATCGTCTTTTGCACCTGGTGATAGCTGGCAATCAGTCGTTTCGCAGTAGCGGTCTCCTCGTCGGTCCATTTTGAAATGTTGGCTCCGATCCCCAATGAGCCCTGCATCGAGCTGAGCATGCGGTAGGCCAGCGATGTAGAGCGCTTATTCAACCAGTGGGGGGAGTCTGTGACCCATGCCATCATCACTTGCGGCGTATAGGCGTAGGTGAATCCATCATGCTGCGTCAGGCGGTCGAAGGGATCGATATTGTCCGAAGGCCAAACCTCGTCGGTGTACTTCAAAATGCCGAGGTCGACACGCCCGCCGCCACCCGAGCAGGATTCAAGCTCGACCTTGGGATGCCGCTTCTTGAGCTCGGCGAGAACGGCGTACAGGTTGCGGGTGAATTCGATATACACTTTCTTCTGCTCAGCGGCTGGCAATTGATCCCAGCCGGGCTCGCTCCAATTGCGGTTGTAATCCCACTTCAAGAACGCAATGTCGTTCTCGGTCAGCAGCTTGTCGAGGAAGCCCAGGATGTAGGCCCTGACGTCGGGACGGGCAAGATTGAGCACCAACTGGTTGCGCTGCTCTGTGCGAGGTCGTCCTGGAAAATTCAGCACCCATTCGGGATGCTTGCGGTAGAGGTCCGAATCCGGATTGACCATCTCCGGCTCAACCCACAGGCCAAAATCAAGATGAAGAGAATGGACCTTGTCGATGAGGGGCTTGAGTCCGTGCGGAAATTTCTCTGGATTCACGTACCAGTCGCCGAGACCCGCATGATCGGTTTTGCGCTGGCCAAACCAGCCGTCGTCCATGACAAAGCGGTCCACGCCGAGGGCTGCGGCCTTCTCCGCGAGCGCCATCTGGCCGGCTTCGTTGACGTTCATCTCGGTCGCTTCCCAGGAATTGTAGATCACGGGGCGCGGCTTTGGCGCAGCATTCGGGCCTGTTCCAACGCGTCGCGGCAGCACATGCTCGATCTCGAAATGGTGGAGCAGGCGCGATGCCCCGCCCAGGCCGTGTGCCGAATAGCCGCCGTAGAAAACGGGCGTTTCGAGCGATTGGCCCGGATGGAGCACATAGCCGAAGTCGAACGGATTGTAGCCGCCTGTAATGCGCACCGAATCCAACTGGTCCTGCTCGAATGTGAAGCGCCAGGAGCCACTCCACGCGAGCGCGCCGAACCACACTTCACCGTTGTCCTCGTCTGGCGCACCTGCCTGAATCGCAAACCACGGATTGGCCTGATGGCTGGTGGACCCACGGCGACTCTCAATCACTCGCGCGCCGGGACGAATCGCCTCTTGCGTCAGGGTCCACTCGCCGGCCCAGCGGCCCGTGAGGTAGTTGAGCGTGTATTGAGCCGGGGGCAGAGTCCAAGCGGCGGCAGCAGCCTGTTCCACCGTCACCGTTTGCAGCTCGTGGTTTTCGATGGTCGACCACCGCGCCAGAATTCCGCTCTCTAGATCGATGGAATAGTGAAGGGTCACAAAGACGTTGCGTTTGATGTCCTTGAGCACGACGTCAATGCCATTCGCGGTGGCTTCATGGCTGTCGTAGTGCAGCACCAGATCGCGGTTCCCATCGGCGAACGTGACCTTGAGCGCCGGCTCCACGAAAAGTCCAGCACCCCAACCGGCATACTCCTGCGGTGTGGTTGTGTAGGACGAGTCGAACGAGGCCCACTCGCGCATCGGTGCCGCCTGTCCGAAGTGGTCCGTCGCAGCCAGCTTGCCGCCCCAGTAGAGCTGCTGCAATTCGCCTCGCGCGTTTACGCCAAAAACGTAGGAAACGTTTCCGCCATCGAGCCGAAAGACTTTAGAGTCTTCGTTGAAGATGGCGTGGGTGGGCTGTGCCGATGCAAGGAGCGACGCAAAGAGCAATAGGATTCCCGATGAAAAGGCTTTCAGCATGGGCGGTTTTTGGTGCCTCCATTTTCAAACCGCCAATCATACCACTCCGCAGCCCTCAGCCCTGAATCGCCTCGCCGAGCGTCACTAGAGATTGCCGCTCGGCCTCGATCCCCTTTTAATTTCCTGTTCTCCGGCGTTCTTCCCCATATCGGCTATTCTGGAAGTGCATCGCCGGAGGTACCGGATGCTTTCCCCTACACTCAGTCAGCCTGCCTGTCCCACACCCGCCGAAACTATTGCGGCCGCTCTTGATCGCGTTGTGCCGCTGCAGGGCCTTCCCTTTGAAGATCGGTTGTGGCTCGCGCGCCACGGCGAGGAAGTCGTCGCAGAGCCCGGCGACATTCTTTTTGAAGAAGGGGACCCGGCAAATCGAATGATCCTGATTCTCAAGGGCGAGATCCATGTGCGCCGCAAGAGGGGCGGTCCGATGGAGCTTTTCATCGGGCGTGCTGGACAGATGACCGGGTTGCTGCCCTTCTCGCGGATGAAGGTATCTGGGGGGCAAGGGTTTGCTGTGTCGCAAGTATGGGCTCTCTTGATCCCGAAATCTCTCTTCGCTGAGATGCTCGAGGCAATTCCCACCATGACGCAGCGTGTGGTCTCGACGCTGCTGGATCGCGTTCGCGAAGTGACACGCATCGAACAGCAGGCGGAAAAGCTGAATGCTCTAGGGAAACTGGCGGGCAACCTGGCCCACGAGCTGAACAATCCCGCGTCAGCCGCGCAGCGATCCGCCGCAAGCCTGGTGATGGAACTGCGTGCGAACCGCCAAAACCGATTCAAACTGGTCAATCTCTGTCTGAGCGAGGAGCAGATACGGGAAATCGAGAACTGGGAACAGCGGATTCTCAGCCGTTCCGTTCACCTAGACGGTCAGGATGCGGGCGCATTGATTGCCAGAGAGGAAGAGCTCCGCAATTGGCTTTCGGAGCTACCCTGCGAGGGCGCATGGGAGGTTGCGGCTCAGTTAGCTGAGCAACGAGCCACAGTTGCCGATCTGGAGCAACTGCGTTCGCTGCTCGGCGCAAATGAGGCATGCATCACCCTGCAGTACTTTGCGCGCTACATTCGTTCCTCGCGTTCGGTGGAGACGCTACTGAATTCGACTGCCCGGATCTTCGATCTCATCAGCGCCGTTAAGGCCTATTCGTACATGGACCGTGCACCGATTCTCGAAGTCGACGTGCCTGCGGGTCTCGACGCGACGGTTCAGATGTTGCAATCGCGCATGACCAAGGTTGAGGTCGAACGCAATTACGAGCCCGATCTTCCGCGCATCAGCGCCTACGGCAGCGAATTGAACCAGGTTTGGACGGCGCTGATTGAAAATGCCCTGGACGCGCTCGACGACCTCGGGACTGGCGGAAAGTTGAAGCTTACGTGCCGGCTCGAGGGGGAGATGATGCTGGTCGAGATTTGGGATACCGGGCCGGGAATTCCTGCGGATCTGCAAGATCGCATCTTTGAGCCTTTTTTCACCACTAAGGCGCCGGGCCAAGGGCTTGGCCTGGGGCTCGATAACGCGATGCGCATTGTTCGCAAGCACCGGGGTCATCTAAGTGTTCGTTCCGATCCCGGCTCCACATGCTTCCGCGTCCGTCTTCCGCTTGACCAGCTTCAAGCATACTGACAGGCGCCGACCAACTTCGACTTCAACGAGGATGGAGGGTCTGGATGGCGAAACTGTCTGCCAATGAAGAGATGCAGAAAGTAACGATCGCTCCAATGCTCTCGGTGCGTAATGGGGCCAAGGCGGTGGAGTTTTATCAGGTGGCCTTCGGCGCATCGGAATTGTTCCGACTGGATAGCGAGGATGGCAAGGTGGTCGCTCAACTGGCCGTCGGTACCTCGGATTTCTGGGTTGCCGATGAGTCTCCTGCGCACCAGAATTTCAGCCCGGAGTCTCTTGGCGGAGGCAGCGTGCGCATGGTGATGGTGGTGAAAGATCCCGACGCCGTGTTCGACCAGGTTGTAGCTGCGGGAGCCTCGGTGGTGACGCCCGTCGCCGACCAGCCTTACGGCTGGCGCATCGGCCGCGTTGTTGATCCGTTTGGACATCACTGGGAAATTGGGAAACCGCTGCCCCAAGGTGGATAGCAATTGATCAAAGGGCCCGAAAGAATCGAGACCACGCGATTGCTGCTGCGAAGGCCGAAGGCTAGCGACGCCCAAGCCGTATTTGACCGGTACGCGGCCGATCGCGAAGTGACTCGCTACTTGAGCTGGCCGACACACAGAAGCCTGGCCGATACGCTCGCGTTTCTCTCTTTGAGCGACGACGAATGGAAACGTTGGCCCGCCGGCCCCTACCTGGTTTTAACCCGTAATGGTGGGCCAAGCGAGTTGCTGGGTAGCACCGGGCTCTTTTACAAAAGTGCGACCCGCGCGGTGACGGGGTATGTTTTCGCGCAAGATGCGTGGGGCCAGGGATTCGCAACGGAAGCCCTGGAGGCCATGGTCGAACTGGCCCGGCAGACCGGGTTGGAACGGCTTGAGGCAATCTGCCACGCCGAGCATCTGCCATCAGCCAACGTGCTGGAGAAATGCGGATTTGAAAAGGAAGAGGTTCGGCGCGAACACTTTGTGTTTCCGAACCTTGCGCCGCAACGGAAGAGCGACGTGTTCAGCTACGTGCGGTGTTTCTGAAGGATCGCGTCACTCCGGGGGGCGAAGTGATTACCCCGCGCCAGCCAGCTTCAAGTAATCCGGCTCATCGGCAATCGTCCGATGGCGAAAGGCGCGCGCAATCTTCCGCTCTTTGAGAAAGAAAATGCCAGGCATCTGCTCCGCATCTTCCTTGATCATGCCAATTCCATACTTGAACAGAGCACCCTTGAACCAGCCCATCAAGACCGCCGGCCTCAACGAGTGCAAATAAGGGTTGGTGCGCGACAAGGCAAAGGCGGGAAGCTGATACAGCGTCGCCTCCGGATTGCTGATCCTCTCCACATCGGAGAGTTTGTAGTAGTCGAAGTAAGGCTTCGCCCGCTCGGGAGAGCCGAGATGCACAAAGACAGGCCGCACACCCTTCGCCTCAATCTGCGGGCGCACCTGCGAAACGCGGTCCAGAGTCTGCGCACAAAAAGCGCATGCGAAGTGGCGAAGAAAGATGAGCAAAACCGGTGATTCATCCACCAGATCGAGCAGCGAGCGGCCCGTCTCGGTACGAAACTCGCGCAGGGAGTCGGCGAGATTGGATCCCTCAGTTGACTGGAGCATTCCCGTAGCCATTCAATCCACTCCACTCCTGCGGAAGACGTCGATTATAGACGTGATCCGATGGATACCGGGATCCCCAGCGACAAGTATTCGTCGCCGGAAAATGTGGTCCGGCCGGAACCCACTAGAAGCTGACCGCATCGCCAAATCTCCCAGAGACAATTGCAACCTGGAGCGCAGTTAGACTCGCAGCAGGTCGGGAGCCAACCCCACCCCACATGAAATGCACGTCGCCATTTGACTCGAGCCTGAGCACTAAAACCTCTACGCTGTACCCGATTCCACCCTTCTCATATTGAATGAGCCATCGATTCTCGCAGACGCCCGCGAAAACCAACCTTCTGCTTGGAAGATCAGGCTCGATGACATCTGTCACATTGAATCTTGTTCCAGGATTCGCAAGGGCAAACGGCTCAACTTGAGTGACTGTCGCGAATGCATTCCTGATTGCTATTGGCAATGCGCCAGTAGAAGTCACAACCTGGCATTTGCCGTCAAAGAGATGCTGTTTCTCAGTCGCGGACAGTCGCGTGTGAAGCCTATATCGAAGGTCGTTTGCGTCCGACTCGGCTGTTCCAATCATTGCTGTAACAGGCAACGGTTGAGGGATGTACCGTCGATGTATGTACAATCCTCCGATAAAGGCTCCCACTCCGGCAACAGTCGTCAGCAGCACCAGTTTTGTCGCCACTTTCATGATGATCGGTCCATTTAAATCGCCGGCCGAAGTGTACCACTCGCACACTCCGAAGTGATGTGAGGTACGCGGCAGGCGAGTTGGCGCGTGGAGGAACATCGAAAACACGCGATCTCGATCTCAGCGCATTGAGAGGGAAGACGAGGTTCAAGGCTCAGAAGGAGACATCCGCGGGTTCGGTCACGCGCATCACGGACTGATCGCCGGTCTTCTGCTTCCAGGCGGCGCGGATCGCCTCAATCTTGTCGCGGTTTTCCTGGGTGTCGGGACAGTCGATGATCAGCATCTTCGACCGCAGGCGTTTGGGGGCTGGCTGGTTCTTGCCCTGCCACTGACCGTAGACGTCGAGGACGCTCAAACCGGCCGGGAAACGCGGCGTTACTTCGCGGTCGAGAAACTCCCGCCATTGCGCTTCGCTGACGCCCTGTTCGGGACGGTCGATTGTGCCAAGCCCGAAGTACAGCTTGGTGTCGACCCAGCCTTGCGTGCGGCCCGGATGAGCCGGATCGCCCTGGAGAGTGGGCGCGGTGGCCGTAGGGACAGGAACATTGGTCGGATGGGCGCAACCGGCGAGTGCCAGCGCCAGCAGGGGCGCCAGCAGAGAGGGGTGGATGCGCATTCGAACTCCTGGGCTCGGTCTAGTGGACTCGGTCTAGAGGGCTCGATCTTCCGGGCTCGGTCGAGTGAGCTCGATCTCGTTGGAAGGGAGGCTTGAGTCTACTTCTCGATTTCGACACCGCGCCAGAAGGCCACGAAGCCCTTGATCTTGCGGGCGGCCGGCTTGGGATCAGGATAATACCAGGCTGCATCGGGGTTATCCTGTCCGTCGATCAGCAGGCTCATGTATCGCGCTTGGCCCTTCCACGGGCAGGTCGAGGAAGTGCTGCTGGGGCGAAAATACTCCCGCTTGAGGCTGTTCTCAGGAAAGTAGACGTTTCCCTCAACGGTCTCAGTGACATCGCTTTCGGCAATCACCTTGCCGTTCCAAACTGCTTTTGCCATGGTCTGTCCAAGTCAACTGACGCACGTTCTCTTGCCGCCGCTCAAAAAGCAGCGGCAAGGCTGACGGATAAGACACTACCAGAGATTGCCCGGCGTGGCGAGTGGGTTGCCGATCGGGACCCTACTTGGCCGCGGCGACCGAATCGATATGAACGGACTTTTTATCCGCATTAGAGGTCGCGGTAACGGTGACGTGATCGCCGTAGAAGCCCTTCACGGAGTCAGGATTGTCGATTGTCCAAACCTGCTTCTTTGCTTCGTCCACAAACACCGGGGTCATGCCGCCGTCGATGCACTTCTTCACGCAGGCTGCGCCCGATCCGGCATGCTTTGCGCCGCACATGGAGTCGGAGATCCAGCCGCTAATTGTCGTGGAATCTGCGGCGTTTGCCGCGATCGCTGCAAACGAGGTAACTGCAATCAGCATTGCAAAGATTCGCTTCACTTTAACCTCCGGGAGATGGGGAATTCCTTCCGGCATCTATCATGCGCCCACAGACGTCCGTAGCACAAGTTGAAGGGATAGACGATTTTGCGGGATGAACTATCGAGCGGGAGTCTCTTGACGCGGCTGCATGCTTTTCCGGCGCGCTTCAACGTTTTTGAGGACGGCCTCGTAGCGAGCCGATGCTGCTGTGAACCGGCGAACCAGTTCTGAGGTTTTCACCAAAAAAGTGGGGGTCTTCTCCCTTATCCCATCCAGAATGTGGGAGAACTTCGCGAGCAGGAAGAACCCCTCAGCATTGCTGTCGACGAAGAGCTCGGCCGAAACCGCACCGTGCAGCACCATGGCTGCGGCCATCTCCCAATAGGTGATTACCTGGCGGAAGAATGCGTTGTGGGGATCGGCTGGATTTGAAGCGACAGCGAAGAAGTCATCCACAGTGTTGGGCCAGAACTCGCCTGTCATCCATGCACGCGCCTGGCGCATCACTGTTTCAGTGCGAAGTTGGTAAAGCTTAAGAATAATCTCAGCGTCGGCAGGAGTTGCTAGCATTCGTTCCATGAAAAGGTTCTCCGTAACCAATGGTAACTGATCGATTCAGAGGGTTCGGTGCGATGTGATCAAGGCTAGCTTGCAACTCTGCTGGGCGAGGACGCCGGTTGCAAGGTAGCCTGAAAGTCTTCGGCTATTTTCTTAAGCCGGTTGCAGCTCCCTTTTGTCACCTGGCTTCTCCACGACGGGGCCATGCGTCTCGGCGGTTGGAGATGGAGGTGCATCGCCGATGCGCTTGGAGTATGTGCAGACAATGGCTGCGCCTGGCTCCGGCTCGGCCGATTTTTTCCCACGCTTCTTGGGCTTGACTTCCTCTTCGGCGCCCTTCTTCTTATTTGGGCACTCGAGGAAGATTCCAGACTTAAGTGTCTTCTCGACAAGATACATGCTCTTGCAGACTGGGCACGCCTGGGCCACAGGCTTGTAGTTCGAGGTGAAGTCGCATTTCGGATAATTGGTGCAGCCCCAGAAGACGTTTCCGCGGCGCGCTTTGCGCTCAGCAATATCGCCCTCACCGCACCTGGGGCACTTCATCCCCTCGATGAGGTTCTGCTTCACATACTTGCACTTTGGGTAACCGGAGCAAGATACAAACTCGCCATAAGCACCCTGGCGCAACACCAGAGGTTTGCTGCACAGCGGGCAGGCTTCACGCGAATCGTCTTGCAAGGCGGATCTTCGCTATAGCCGGGGCAGGACATGAACGGACCCCACGGCCCTCTCTTGAGCACCATCACTCTTCCGCAGTTTTCGCAGTACTCTTCTGTATCCCCTGCTTCCTGCGCCTCTGGCGTATTCATGTCGGGCTTGGCCGCGATGTTTTCTTTTGTAAACGTGCAACTCGTCGGATCCTTCTTGTTGTATGCCGAGCACGCATAGAAACTGCCGAATTTTCCCCACTTCAAAAGGAGCGGTGATCCGCAGACGTCACATTTCTCATTCGTCTTCTGTTCCATGCGTTTGATGTCGCGCATGGTGTTTCCGGCATCTTTCAGCTCGTCTTCGAAGTGGTCGTAGAAACCGTTGAGCAGGTCGGTCCACTTCTCTTTGCCTTCCTCGATGTCGTCGAGTTCTTCTTCAAGCTTCGCCGTGTATTTAGTGTCGAAGATATAAGGGAAGCTCTCAACGAGCAGGTCGCAGACCACCATGCCGATTTCGGTCGGATAGAACCGGCCCCGTGAACCTCCATGCTTTACCACGTATTCGCGATCCTGAATCGTGCTGATAATCGAGGCGTAAGTCGAGGGTCGACCAATGCCGCGTTCTTCGAGCTCCTTGACGAGTGACGCTTCGTTGTAGCGCGGAGGCGGCTCGGTGAAATGATCTTCGGGCAGCAGCTGCTCCAACTCCAGCGTCTTCACGTTATCCAGGCTGGGCAGCTTGTTCGACAGCGAATCCTCGTCGTCTTCCTTTTTGTCTTCGGTGACTTCGTAAACCTTGAGAAAGCCATCGAAGCGCAAGACCGACCCTGTGAGGCGGAAGTCGTAGGTCTTGCCATCAGTCTTGGACACCGCGGCAATCTTCGCAGTCGTCACGTCATAGACGGCTGGCACCATCTGTGAAGCGATGAATCGCTTCCAGATCAAAGTGTAGAGCTTGAGCTGCTCGTCGCTGAGGTAGCGCGCAATCGACTCGGGAGTGCGAGCGGCATCGGTGGGACGGATCGCCTCGTGCGCATCTTGCGCGTCTTTCTTTCCCTTATAGACGTTGGCCGAATCGGGCAGATATTTTTCGCCAAGCTGCTTGCCGATCCACTCACGCGCACCAGAAATCGCATCAGGAGCCACGCGCGGCGAATCGGTACGCATATACGTAATGAGGCCGGTAGTGCCCTCGTCGCCGATGTCGATGCCTTCATAGAGCCGCTGTGCAACGCCCATCGTGCGCCGCACGTTGAATCCGAGTTTGCTCGAAGCGTCGCGCTGCAGTTGGCTTGTGATGAACGGAGGCAACGGCCTTCTTTGCTGCTCGCGATACTGAACTGAGGCGAGCGACCATTTCGCTTTTTCCAACGCGGCCACCGCAGCATCCATCGACGCCTTGTCAGGAAGAGCGTTTGCAATGAACTGTGGTTTACCGTCCTTGTCCTGGCCGTTGGCTACACGCGAAGGTTCGCCGTCGATGCCGATGAATTTCGCCTTGAAGGTCTTGTCTGCCTGGTTTTCAGGGTGGAGCTGCGCTTCCATTGTCCAGTATTCGACGGGACTGAATGCGCCGATCTCGCGTTCGCGTTCGACGATCAGGCGCACGGCAACGGTTTGCACGCGGCCTGCCGAAAGTCCACGTCGCACCTTCTCCCACAACAACGGAGAAATCTGATAACCCACCAGTCGATCGAGCACGCGGCGTGTCTGCTGTGCATCGACTAGATTCTGATCCACATCTCGTGCGTGCTTGAAAGCCTCTTGCACGGCCTTCTTCGTAATCTCGTTAAAGGTTACGCGGCGAATCTTTTTTCTTTCTTTGGCGTTCGTCCCGAGCTGAATCGCAAGGTGGGCTGCAATCGCCTCGCCCTCGCGATCGGGGTCAGGCGCCAGGAATATCTCGTCGGCCTTTTCGCCGGCGCGCTTCAATTGATCAACGACTTTCTCTTTGCCGGGAGACACAACCAGTTCCGGCACAAACGTGCGATTCTTCAGCTCCACGCCAATGTCGTTCTTGGGCAGATCCATGATGTGCCCGATCGACGCGCGGACCTCGAAGCCCTTGCCTAAATATTTCTCAATCGTCTTCGCCTTCGCAGGAGATTCGACGATCACTAATGATTTGCTCATTGCCATCCTTGATTCCAGTTACTGTACACCGTTCGGCCTGTTGGACTCGAACTGGTGTGATTCCGTTACTTGCTCACGCGCTGCAATATTCAAATGCGAGGGCAATTTTCTGTTTGGGGAAAACACCCGCGAAAGTTGGAAGCTACCACGGAAGGGTTCTCCGTTTCCACTGGCAAACAGCCATTCTGAGGCCAAGGGTGCCTTCAACACTATGCGCGAGCGCACCTAAAAGTGCGAATAATCGCACAAAGTGTCTACCTAATCTCATTGGTTCCAATGCCGATTTCACAGGGTACGCACATAATTCTTCCCCGGCAGGCATCGCACGCGGCCCGAAATCTCCAGCTCAAAAAGAGCTGTAAACACTTCTGATGAAGTAAGTTGAGCTTCAAGCAGCTCGAGTATTTCGTCGATCTGCAGCGACTCATCGGAGCGTAACACCCGAAGCACAATAGCCTCTTCGGTTCGCAATACCGGGTCCGGCAAGAGAGATGCGGTATGTTCCACTTTGGATTCAATCCCTGCGGCGGCTTCCAGTTCCAAACGCACCTGAGATGGTAAATCCTCCCAAACATCTTCCCACGTAGCAACGAGCTTTGCGCCCTGCTTTATCAGCGTGTTAGGAGTCCACGAGTTCTTATTGGTCACGTTGCCAGGCACAGCATAAATATCTCGATCCTGCTCGGTGGCGCATCGAGCTGTAACGCGTGTGCCCGAGTTCTCTGCAGCTTCGACGACAAGCACTCCGATGCTGAGTCCGCTCAAGATGCGGTTGCGCCGAGGAAAATTTTGCGGCGCTGGGAATGTTCCCATGGGAACTTCGCTCACAATCGCTCCGCCAGTTGCGAGAATTTCTTCGGCCAGCTTTTTATTTTCTTTTGGATAAATCACATCGATGCCTGTACCCCAAACAGCCACTGTGGGCATGCGGGCTGCGAGAGCGCCTTTGTGGGCGCAGGTGTCAATTCCGCGCGCCATCCCGCTCACGATGAGCAATCGGCGCACCGCCAAATCCCGCGACAGCATTTCACCAACACCCGAACCGTAGGGCGAGGGATGCCGCGTGCCGACAACTGCAATCGACGGCTGCGAAAGCAGATGAACCGCGCCGCGAACCCAGAGCACGGGAGGCGGGTCGTAAATTTCTTTTAGTCGAGCCGGATACTCTGGGCAGCTAATCGTGACGATCGTTGCGCTCTGCTCCACGACACGTATCCACTCTTCTTCGGCGATTCTGCGTGCCTTGCCGTCGAAGATAAATTGCGCCGCTTCGGCGGGAAGGCGCAGTCCTTCGAGTTCGGTCAGAGTCAGCTCGAAGATTTGGCCGGGTGTCTGCAAACACTTGACTGCATCCAGAATTCGCTTGGGACCGAGACTCGGAGTGAGCGTCAGAGCCAACCACGCGAGACGGTTCTCATCAAGCTGCATGAAGGCCGGAGTTTCGGCTGGGTTAATTGATTCTGTATTCAATATCGACATCACACGAGCACACGCATGCTGATGCATACGTCCGTCTTCCTTGGAAGCAACCAAAAAACATCTATTGGTAATTGGGCTCACATTAATCCGACCTGCAGGGGAAGTCAAGCCGGCCAAGGTGTCAGAACGCACCAGCCACAAGAATCCAAAGCGCTTAATTGATAGTCTAAGAAGAGTGAATTTGAATTCCGATGCCCGTCTGCGGATCGCTGCAATCCGCTTCCTCAATCCTGCGCCGCTTATGTGGGACTTCGAACACCCCCCGTTGAACACTACGCTCGCGTCAAGCTATCAGGTCGATTGGATGTTGCCATCGGAGTGCGCAGATCGACTGGCCTCGGGCGCGACCGACATAGGGCTTGTGCCTATCGCCTCTCTCGCGACCATTCCAGGTTTGAGAATTCTGCCGGGCTGCACGATTGCTTCAAAGGGACGTGTGCGCTCTCTGTTACTAGTACGGCGCGCCGATCGTTCGATGTCCGATATACACAGCGTAGCCGCCGACACCGCGAGCCGCACCACGTTGGCATATGCGCGAATACTTTTTCACAAGTGGAGCAATCCTGAAGTTCCGTTCGTGCCGATGACCGCCGATCTCGACACCATGCTGGATCGCTGCGACGCCGCCATCGTCATCGGCGACCCGGCGCTGATGGCGTTGGAGGAGCGCGCAAACCGCTTCGAACGCACCGGCGAAGAACTGGTGTATCACGACCTTGCCCACGAGTGGCAGTCGACAACGGGCTTGCCCTTTGTCTCTGCTGTGTGGGGCGTTGCCCTTGCGGTGGGCAGAATTTTGGATGAAAGCATTGCCCAAGACTTTATCCAATCTCGCGATCATGGGCTTCAAAACATCGACGCGCTGGTGGCGGAGTGGACGCGACAGATTCCGCTTTCAGAAGAAACCATTCGCACTTACCTGACCGCAAACATCCACTACGTTCTCGATGAAGAGTGCGTGGAGGGAATGCGGGGATTCTTTCGCATGGCAGCAGAAACAGGGGTCTTGCCGGAGTATGACTTTTCGATGAGAACGCTTAGTAGTGTTTAGCAGGCGAATGGGGACGTCGAACGCCCCATAAACGAATCTAAATCTCCCACCGAAGCAGAGCAGCGCCTACGGTAAATCCTGCGCCGACCGCTGCGAGCAGAACCAGATCGCCTTTCTTCAGTTTGCCGTCCTCGATGGCTGTCTCCATTGCGAGCGGAATGGTTCCGGCTGAGGTGTTGCCGTACTTCTCAATATTGATAATCACGCGCTCTGGGTCCATGCCAATCCGGTCGGCGGTGGATGTGATGATGCGCTTGTTCGCTTGATGGGGGATGAAGCAGCCGAGGTCGGCGCCGGTCACGCCATTGCGCTCCAGAACCTTTAAGGTAGCTTCGGCCATTTTGCGTACGGCAAATTTATAGACAGCCTGACCATCTTGATAGATGTAGTGCATCTTTTTGTCCACGGTCTCGTGAGTCGAGGGGTTCAGACTGCCGCCGCCCTTCAGGTTCAGAGCCACGCCACCTGAGCCGTCGATCTCATTGACGTAGTCGATGAAGCCGATTTCGCCTTCTTCTGCCGGCTCGATCAGCACGGCGCCTCCCCCATCGCCAAAAAGAACGCAGGTTGCGCGGTCGGTGTAGTCGGTCATGCGGGTGTTGGCGTCTGCGCCGCATACGAGGACCTTCGCGTGCGCTCCGCTCTCAACCAGTTTCACGCCGGCTTGCAGCGCGAAGACGAATCCTGAGCAGCCTGCTGAGACATCGAATCCCCAGGCGCCTTTGGCTCCGATCTTGTCCTGCACGAGGCATGCTGTGGAGGGGAACATCATGTCGGGCGTAACGGTGCCCACGATGATCACTTCTACTTCGCGTGGCTCGATGCCGCGGGCAGCGAGACATTTCTTGGAGGCCTCGACACACATGTCGCTGACGCCCAGCCCCTTGGCGAGCACGTGCCGCTCGCGAATACCGGTTCGCTCCACGATCCATTGATCGTTGGTTTCCACCATTTTTTCGAGGTCTTTGTTGGTCAGAACCTGAGGGGGAACGTAGGTGCCGAGCGCGGTGATCTTGGCACGCCTGCCCACCACGGGGCGAACGGTGAGGGTCAATGCATTTCTCCTTGCGGCGCCAGCTGTGGGCTGGGGAACCCGGTATGCCGCTCCCAACAAATCTTCATACGGGCGGCAGCGCAGCCGCATGCAAAGCGTCTACGGCGCCAAAAAAGTACCGGGTGACCTACTGCGCCCGTACTAGCCCGTTACCGTTGCTTCCTTCCGGACCTGGCGGGGTTGGCGGGATTACGTCGCGTAGGACCCGGCACTGATTGATTTTATCACTGATACCGGACGAAGTTGGAGGCATGAAATCCGGAGAAGCGCGAAGAGCCGCAGGTGTGCTTTTTGGGCAATGATGCCCCGAAATCGCTTCCGATGAATGTCCCTGACGATAACTGACTTGTTGCGATATACTCGCTCCGAATTCTCAAATTCCCCTGACGAAACATGAGGAGCGGTGGATGAGACACGCCAAAGTGGGCTTGCTCGCAATCATTCTCTTTGCAGTTCAGCACTCCGTTACAAATTCGGTTTTGGCGTTTGGCTCCCCTTCCCCGCAAGCCAAAGAATCCAATCCAGCACAAAGCACGGATGGCGTGAATGCCGCGGTCATAGCGGCGCGTACCGCTACGAAGGAAAAGCGGTTTGCAGACTCAGAGGCTCTAATGTTGAAGCTCACGGAGTCGAACCCCGCTCTTATTCTTCCCTGGATTGAGTTGGGACTTGCCCAGCTTGGTCTTAAAAAATATCCGGAGGCCGAAGACAGCTTCAAGAGAGGCCTAGGAATAGATTCTGAATCGATCAAACGCGCGCATTCCGATGACTTTTATCAGACCGTCGAGGGAAAAGGCGTAGTGGCTCCAACGGCTA
>WNGL01005219.1_pt1 | contig 15447 bp, 11 predicted proteins | sample 5400591 | NCBI WGS metagenome assembly WNGL01 (sample SAMN13153377, study PRJNA577476) | soil metagenome | isolation source: 80 cm soil or saprolite under Garry oak tree replicate 1 | place: USA:California | collected 2016-06-15
CGCCCGGCGCGGAGCTTGCCACCAAGTGAGCCGAGCCGTTCGAGCAGCCCGCGTTCGAGCGCAGTGTGCACGTCCTCGTCGGCGACCGTGGGCCTGAACGATCCGTTGGCGCAGGCCCGGTCCAGGTCGTCCAGGGCCTTGAGCATCGCGGTGAGCTCGGCGTCGGTCAGCAGTCCGGCCCGGTGCAGCATCCGGGCGTGCGCGCGGGACGCCCGCAGGTCATACCGGGCCAGCCGCCAGTCGAACTGGACGCTGATGGACAGCCTGGCCAGCGCGTCGGCTGGCCCGGCGCCGAACCGCCCTCCCCACAGCCGCGTCGCCCCGTCCCCGTCCGACTGTCCCGCTGCTTCCACAATTCTCCTTTCTATCGCACTAACGGCTCAATTTTGTCGCACCCGCGCCCCGGGCAACGAGATGAAACGGGGCGTCCAGCCGTTCGAACGCCGTAAAAGTGGTTTCATGCTGCCGCGGAGGCGCGCTCTATCGCCGGCGTTCGGCGCGGCGGAGGAACTCGGCGGCCAGGGCGTCGCCGCCGGCCGGGTCGCGCGCGATGACCAGGACGGTGTCGTCGCCGGCTACGGTGCCGAGGATCGGCGGCAGGGCCGCATGGTCGATGACCGAGGCGAGGAACTGGGCCGCCCCCGCCGGGGTCCTGAGCACGACCAGGTTCGCGCTCGCCTCGGCCGAGGTCATCAGCTCGCCGAGGTAGCGCGCCAGGCGCGAGTCCTGCGACGACTCGGACTTGGCCTGGCCGATGGCACTGCCCGGGTGAGAGCCCGGTCCGCCGGGCTCTTCCGGCAGGGCGTAGACGAGCGAGCCGCCGGACCGCAGCCGCACCACGCCGAGTTCGTCCAGGTCACGGGACAGGGTGGCCTGCGTCACGTGCACGCTGGCGTAGCGTTCCAGCAGCTCGGCCAGTTCCTCCTGGGAGCGCACCTGCTCGCGGGCCAGGATGGCCGCGATCCGCGCGTGCCTGGCGGTCTTGGTCAGCGGCGTACTGGTCAACTGTGCTCCACCGTGCCGAAGGCTCGGGGGGGACGGGGAGGGACGGGGAGGCGGGCCCCCCCGTGCGCGGGAGGTTCTGCGGGGTCGTCCCCCCCGGGGGAACAGAGCCAGGTGAGCAGGGCCTTCTGCGCGTGCAGGCGGTTCTCCGCCTGCTCCCAGACCACGCTGCTCGGCCCGTCGATCACCTCGGCGGTGATCTCTTCGCCGCGGTGCGCCGGCAGGCAGTGCAGCACCAGGCAGCCGGGCTTGGCCAGCGCCAGCTTCGCGGCGTCCAGCTGGTATGCCGCCAGGACCACGCGCCGTTCGGCCTGCATGGCCTCCTGGCCCATCGAGGCCCAGACGTCGGTGGCGATCACGTCGGCCTGCTCGCACGCGGCGTCGGGGTCGGTGACGATCTCGGCGCTCCCCCCGGTCTGCGCGGCGATCCTACTGGCCGCGGCGAGGACGGCCGGGTCGGGGGTGAGCGCCTCGGGAGCGCCGATGCGCACGTTCATCCCGGCGGTCGCCCCGCCGAGCAGGTACGACTGCGACATGTTGCTCGAGCCGTCGCCGAGGAAGGTCAGCGTGCGGCCGGCCAGCGAGCCGTAGTGCGTCCGGACGGTCTGCAGGTCCGCCAGGATCTGGCAGGGGTGGAACTGGTCGGTGAGCGCGTTGATCACCGGTACGGCCGACACCGAGGCCAGGGCCTCGATGCGATCCTGCTCGTACGTCCGCCAGGCGACCGCCACGACCTGCCGGGACAAGACCCGCGCGACGTCCTCGATCGCCTCGCCCCGGCCCACATGGGTGGTCTGCGTGTCGATGATGAGCGGGAAGCCGCCGAGCTCGGCGATGCCGACCGTGAACGACACCCTGGTCCGCAGTGACTGCTTGTCGAACAGGACGGCCACGGCGCGCGGCCCCGCCAGCGGCCGGTACCCGTACCTGTCCTTCTTCATCTCCTCGGCCAGCTGGAGCACCTGGGCCTGCTCGGCCGGGGTGAGGTCGTCGTCCCGAAGGAAATGCCTGGTCATGAGCTGACCTCCGCGAGGATCCCGGGGAGAGCGGCGGTGAACTGGTCCGCCTCGGCCATGGACAATATCAGCGGCGGCGCCAGCCGGACCGCATCGGGCTGCACCGCGTTGACCAGGAAGCCGGCCCGCCGGGCGGCCGCCTCGACCTCCGCGGCCACCGCCGCGGTCAGCACGACCGCCCGCCAGAGCCCGGTGCCGCGCACGCCCGCCACCAGGGGGTGGCTAATCCCGCCGAGGCCGGCCGCCAGGTGCTCGCCGACCGCGGTGACGTGGGCCAGCAGCCCGTCGCGCTCGATCGTGTCCAGGACGGCCAGGGCCGCGGCGCAGGCGACCGGGTTGCCGCCGAAGGTGGACCCGTGGTCGCCCTTGGCGAAGCCGGCGCCGGCCGCGCCGAGCCCCACGCACAGCCCGATCGGCAGCCCGCCGCCCAGCCCCTTGGCCAGGGTCAGCACGTCGGGCCGTACGCCGGCCGTCTGGTGCGCGAACCAGGCCCCGGTCCGGCCGATGCCACTCTGGATCTCGTCCAGCACCAGCAGTGCCCCGGCCGCCTCGCACGCCTCGCGCGCGGCGCGCAGGTAGCCTTCGGGGGCCGGCACCACCCCGCTCTCGCCCAGGCCGGGCTCGAGGAAGACGGCCGCGGTGTCGGATCCGACCGCCGCGCGCAGCGCCCTGGCGTCTCCGTAGGGAACGAACCGCACGGTCAGGCCGAACGGGCCGAACGGCGCGCGGATGGACTCCTTTCCCGTCAGCGCGAGCGCGCCCATGGTCCGGCCGTGGAAGCTGCGCTCGGCCGCCACGATCACCGGCCGCCCCGGCCCGGCGATCCGGCGTACCAGCTTGACCGCCGCCTCGTTCGCCTCCGTGCCCGAGTTGGCGAAGAAGACCCTGCCGTCGATTCCGAGCAGTGTCAGGACGCGCTCGGCCAGTTCCACCTCGCGCTCGTGCAGGAAGAGGTTGGAGGTGTGCGCCACCTCCGCGACCTGGCGGCTGACCGCCTCGACGATGGCCGGGTGGGCGTGCCCGAGCGAGCTCACCGCGATCCCGGCGATCAGGTCCAGGTACTCGCGCCCGTCGGCGTCCCACACCCGGCAGCCCTGCCCGCGGCTGATGGCCACGGGGGGCACGCCGTAGTTCGGCATGAACGTCGCCGCGAATCGTTTCTGCAGGGCTTCTGTTTCGCTCATCGCTCGCCTCCAGGAAGGACCATGGTGCCGATGCCGGAATCGGTGAAGATCTCGAGCAGGACGGCGTGGCTGAGCCGGCCGTCCAGGACGTGTGCCTGCGGGACACCGCCGCGCACGGCGGTCAGGCAGGCCTCCATCTTGGGGATCATCCCGGCCGAAAGCCCTGGCAGCAGCCGCTCGAGTTCGGCCGCGGTGAGCTCGCTGATGACGTCGGCCGACGATGGCCAGTCCCGGTACAGGCCGGCCACGTCGGTGAGCACCACGAGCTTGGCCGCGCCGAGCGCCACCGCGAGCGCGGCCGCGGCGGTGTCGGCGTTCACGTTGTAGACCTCGCCGTCCCGGCCCGCGGCCACGCTGGAGACGACCGGGATCCGCCCGTCGGCCAGCAGCGCCTCGAGCGCACCCGGGTTCGTGGCCACGATCTCGCCGACCAGGCCGATGTCCACCGGCTCACCGTCGACGATAGCGGCCTTGCGGGTCGCGGTGAGCGTGCTCGCGTCCTCCCCCGACATGCCCACGGCGAAGGGGCCGTGCCGGTTGATCAGGCCGACGATGTCCTTGTTCACCTTGCCGGACAACACCATCCGGACGACGTCCATGGCCTCCGGCGTAGTGACGCGCAGCCCCGCGGTGAAGGCGGACTCCACCCCCAGCCGGCCGAGCTGCTCGGTGATCTGCGGCCCGCCTCCGTGCACGACCACCGGGCGCAGCCCGGCGTAGCGCAGGAACACGAGGTCCTGGGCGAAGGCGAGGCGCAGCGCCTCGTCGGCCATCGCGTGGCCGCCGTACTTGATCACCACGGTCTGGCCGTGGAACCTGTTCAGCCAGGGCAGCGCCTCGATCAGCGTGGCTGCCTTGACGGACGCGCTGTCGATCCGCCCGCCGGTGGTCACCGTCATGTGGAGTAAGCCGAATTTTCGTACACGTAGGCGGTGGTCAGGTCGGTGGTGAGGATGATCGCCGAATGCGGGCCCGCGGACAAGTCCACGGTGATCGTCACGTCCTTCGGCTTCAGGTCCACCTTGGCGCGCTCGTCGCCGGGGGCGCCGTGCCGGCAGACCCAGATCCCGTTGATGGCGACGTTCAGCCGGTCGGGCTGGAAGACCGCGCCGGTGGTGCCGACCGCGCTGAGCACCCGGCCCCAGTTGGGGTCCTCGCCGCCGATGGCGCACTTGAGCAGGTTGTTGCGGGCCACGGCGCGCCCGACGGTCACCGCGTCGGCCTCCGAGGCGGCCCCGACCACCTCGATGGTGATCATCTTGTTGGCGCCCTCGGCGTCCAGCTGGAGCTGCCGGGCCAGGTCCGCGCACACCTCGGTGAGCAGCTCGGTGAACTCACGTCGGTCGGGGGTCACGCCCGCGGCCCCGCTGGCCATGAGCAGCACCGTGTCGTTGGTGGACATGCAGCCGTCGGTGTCGAGCCGGTCGAAGGTCACCGCAGTGGCCGAGCGCAGCGCGGCGTCCAGCTGGGCCGGGGCGACGTCGGCGTCGGTGGTGACCACGCACAGCATCGTGGCCAGCCCTGGCGCGAGCATTCCGGCCCCCTTGGCCATCCCGCCGATGGTGTACCCGGTACCACGCCGGAAGGCGATCTTCACCACCGTGTCGGTGGTCCTGATCGCGTCGGCGGCGGCCAGGCCGCCGGCCCGGGAGGCTTCGGCGACGGCGGCGTCCACCCCGGGGAGGAGCTTGTCCATCGGCAGCCGCTCGCCGATCAGGCCGGTCGAGCAGACTGCGATCTCCCCGGCCCCCACTTCATCGGACAGAGCCTCGATGGCGGCGGCCAGGTGCTCGGCGGTGGCGTGCGTGTCCTGGAAGCCGAGCGGCCCGGTGCAGGCGTTGGCTCCGCCGGAGTTGAGCACCACGGCCCGGACCCGGCCGCCCGCCACCACCTGGCGGGTCCAGGTCACCGGGGCGGCCTGCACCCGGTTGGAGGTGAACACGGCGGCGGCGGAGCGCGAGGGCCCGTCGTTCAGCACCACAGCGACGTCGGGCCGGCCGGACGGCTTCAGCCCGGCCGCTACTCCGGCGGCGCGGAAACCAAGCGGGGCGGTCACGCTCACGGGGCTACTCCATGGGGGGTCAGGCCGGCGGTCTCCGGCAGGCCGAGCATGAGGTTGGCGATCTGGATGGCCTGTCCGGCCGCGCCCTTGACCAGGTTGTCCAGGGCGCACACGACGACGGCGCGGCCGGCGTGCGGGTCGGCCGTCACTTGCAGGTGGGCGGCGTTGGAACCCAGGGTCGCGGCCGTGGCGGGCCACCGTCCCCCGGGAAGCAGGTGGACGAACGGCTCCGCGCCGTAGGCCGCGGCCAGGGCGGCGCGCAGGTCGGCGACCGTGGCGGCCGACCGGGCCGTGCAGGTGGCGAGGATGCCGCGGGCCATCGGGGCCAGCGTCGGCGTGAACGAGACAGTCACCGGTGGCGTGGCGGGGAACCCAGACCGTTCGGTAGCAATGTTCTGCTCTATCTCTGGCGTGTGCCGGTGCGTCCCCCCGACCTGGTACGCGGACATCGACCCCATGACCTCGGTGGCGAGCAGGTCGGGGCGCGGCGAGCGGCCGGCGCCTGAGGTGCCCGACGCGGCCACGATCACGATGTCGGCCGGCTCGGCCAGGCCGGCGGCCAGCAGCGGGGCCAGCGCGAGGATCGAGGCGGTGGCGTAGCAGCCGGGCGCGGCCACCGTGGCCGCCGCCTTGATCGCGTCCCTGGCGCCGGGCAGCTCGGGCAGGCCATAGGTCCACTGGCCGGCGTACGGCGTCGGGTAGTACCGCGTCCACGCCTCCGGGTCGGCGAGCCGGAAGTCGGCGCCCAGGTCAACGACCTTGAGCTGGGCCGGGAGGCGGGCGGCCAGTTGCGCCGACTCGCCGTGCGGGAGCGCGGTGAAGAGCAGGTCGGCGTCGGCCAGGAGGTCCGGGTCGGTGCTGGCGAAGACCGCGTCGTCCAGGACGGGATGGCCGGTCAGCTGGGGATGCGCCGCGGTCACCGGCGTGCCGGCGTTGCTGTTTGCGGACAGCGGACCGATTTCGAGGTGGGGATGACCAGCCAGCAGGCGCAACAGTTCGCCGCCCGCGTAGCCGCTCGCGCCCGCCACCGCCACCCTCGCACCCATGCGCCCCTCGCCCTCTGGAAGAGTATTCATCATAACGCATGAATATGCAGCGCGGGACTACGGCCGTCCGGCATAGGGTGAGAAGGTGGAGCGGGAGGGTGCTGGACGGCGGGCCCTTGTGGCCCTCGGGGGTGTTGCGGTCTGCGGCGGCCTGCTGACGGCGTGCTCGTCCGCGCAGGCCACGGCCGGGGCCACCTGCGGGACCACGCAGACCGCGGCCGACGTGCCTGTCATCATCAAGGTCGCCAGGGGCTCGGTGGACTGCACGACCGCGATGCGGGTCGAGAACGAGTATGCGGCCAAGATCAGGGACGGGCAGGTGCGGGGCAACGGCGGCGGCGCGCCAGTCGTGGTGAACGGCTGGACATGTCAGGGTTACACCACCCCGGAGGTGCTGAGCACGGGCAACGCGTCGCAGTGCCACAACGGCGGCGCCACGATCCTGGCGGTCCTGCCGGTGCCGACCGCGACGGGCACGGCCAGCTAGGAGCTCCCGGTCAGGAACTGACCGCGCGGCGGAACAGGCTGGGTCCGTGGCCCTCGCCGCCGGCGGCGCGCGGCACGCTGCTGACCGCGCTCAGGCCCCTGGTCGTGCTGATCATCTGCACCTGGTCGCGGCCGCATCCCTTGGCGCGGTAGAGGGCGGCGTCGGCGGCCGCCATGAGTTCGGCGTACTCGCGCTTGCTGCCCGCGTCCAGCGCGGCCACCCCGATCGACACCGTGACGTGCACCCGCTCGCCGCCGGTCGCGCCGGGCGCGATGATGCCGACGCCGGCGATGGCGGACCGGATCCGTTCGGCGATCCGGAAGGCGTCGACCGCCCGGGTCTGTGGCAGCAGGACGGCGAACTCCTCGCCGCCGAAACGACCCGCCAGGTCGTACTCGCGCAGCAGCGTGTTCAGCGTGTGGGCGATCTCCTTGAGTACCTCGTCGCCGGTCATGTGGCCGTACGTGTCGTTGATCACCTTGAACCGGTCGATGTCGAGCAGCGCCACCGCCAGCGCGCTCCTGGTCCGCACCGCCCGGGCCAACTCGGCCGTGGCGCCGCGCTCCCAGCTCGCGGCGTTCATCAGCCCGGTCTTGGAGTCGGTCCTGGCGTCCTTGACCAACTGCGCGTGCAAGGCCGACCGCTGCAGCAAGGTCGCCAACGGCAAGGCGATGAGGACGGTGAGCAGGCTCATCGCGATCGCCAGCGTGGACAGCACGGCCATGCACATCTCGGTCAGGTCGTTGCGCAGCGTCTTGCGGCCGAACATGAACTCCCGCAGCCGGGTCGCCGGGTTCGTGGCCCTGACGGCGGCGAAGACCAGGTACTGGTTCACGGCCAGTTGCACGACCGCGCTGGCCGCCACGAGCGCGATCCAGATCGTCACGCGGGATCCGGGCGCGGGGCCGCGGACGGCGCCGGGAGCCAGATGGCCGAGGCCATGGAAGGTCAGCGACGCGCAGGCATAGGAGATGCCGATGGCAGCGGCGGTGAACACCCGCTTGTAGACCGCGGCCTTCCGGATCCGGCATTGCGTCAGGGCGAGCCGGGCGATGGGCATGAGCAGGGCGTAGAGCGGAGGCAGCAGCACGACGATCGGCAGCTCCCAGACCGCGTGGACGTCCTTGACGTGCCCCTCGGGCTCGCTCGTCCTCCGGGTGAGTTCGACGGTGGCTCCGTTGCACACGAGCAGCAGGCCGAAGACCGCGAGGTCGTGCGCGCGCACGGACAGGTGGGCCGCGCTGACCGCGATCGCGGCCGCGTCGGCCAGGATCACGGCAGCGACGAAGACGGCCAGGGATCGTGGCAGCTTCCAGAACGGCCACGAACGGACGTTGAGCATCTGCGTACGTCCGGCCTGCCGGAAGATGGCGTCCACAGGGTGCGTCCTCAGGCTTCACGATGGGAACTGGGCTGGCCTCGGCAACGCTGAGTGCGGCCTAGACCCCACCTTGTCACAGTAAGGACGAGCTTGCTGTCAATACGCCGTTACTCACGGCAGCAAACTTGCCCGGCCCGACCGTGCCTCGGCCGGCCATTGGACCGGGCCCGGCGCGGGGTGGCGCGACCGGCCGACGGCTCGAAGGTTACTCATTGGCATCGGATCGCCGGACCAGCCCGCGTAAATTAACGCATTTCAGACATGATTCGGGCAGCATGAACACGGTGTGAGCCATCCGCGCCCGCGGCACGTTATCCGGTACAGAGCTGTAGTCGTACGGATACAACTAGTTATAAGCCCTGGCTGCAGGATCCACAATCCGCCCCAATAGTGAGGAGGCATCTCATGCGCACCACAGGCTGGACGTGAGCCCGCTTATGCAGACAACACCTGCCACACCGATGTTAAGGAGGCGCACCGTGCGCACTACTGGCTGGACGTGAACTATCGCCTCGAAAACCGCATAGACCACGCCAATGTTTAGGAGGCGCGCCATGCGCACTACTGGCTGGACCTGATTCCCCGACCTCAGAAAGCCCGCGCCACCACAGCCTGGAAAGGAGACACGCCATGCGTACCACCGGATGGACCTGAGGTTGCCGACTGAGGATTGAGGCCCGGCTGGCGCCGCAAATTCTGCGCACGCCGGAATGCGCCGGGCATGTCGTGACGATTGCCGTTGCCGCTTCCGTTACCGCCGGTCTTACTGGCTCGACTTCAGCCACACAAACGCGGCCCAGGCCCAGCTTTTCGGGATACCGGGGCGTTTGCCGTCATTGAGCGGGTCACTCCCGCCGGCAACCCCTCCTTCGTGTCTCAATGTTCCGTATTGAGATGCGGTTACCCGCTAGAATGCCGTATCTTTGAGCATTTCAGGCAGCAGGTAGGCGGATAAGCCAGGTGAACCCTCCGCTGGGGCGGCGGCGGCTGGGTTCGCGCACGATTCCGGGAGGACGTGGGCATTCACATCACTGACTAAACCCGTTCACTGCGGACACGTGCAGCCGGATTCTCGGCTATGAGTTCTGAACACGGCGGAAAGCGCTCGGCGCCTGCTGAGCGTCGCCGCTGGCACCGCGAGCCGTAGCGCCAGGGTCGGGACCGCTGATAGCGCTCAGGCCCCTGGTGGTGCTGATCATCTGCACCTGGTCCCGGCCGCCGGCCTTCGCCCGGTACAGGGCCGCGTCGGCCGCCGCCATCAGTTCGGCTAGTTTCCGCACACTGCCGCTGTCCAGCGCCGCGACCCCGATGGAGACCGTGACATGAACCCGCTCCCCGCCCGTCGCCCCCGGGGCGATGATGCTCAGCCCTGCGATTTCAGCGCGCACACGCTCTGCTATCCGGAACGCGTCCACGGCTCTCGTCTGCGGCAACAGCAGGGAGAACTCCTCCCCGCCGAACCGGCCGGCCATGTCGTACTCGCGCAGCATGCTGCTCAGCGTGCGGGCGATCTCCTTGAGTACCTGATCGCCGACCAGGTGCCCGTAGGTGTCGTTGATCACCTTGAACCGGTCGATGTCCAGCAACGCCACGGCCAGCGGCGACCTGGTCCGCACCGCTCTGGTCACCTCCGCCGCGGACTCGCGTTCCCAAGTCGCCGCGTTCAGCAGCCCGGTCTTGGAGTCGGCCCGCGAGTCGGTGAGGAGCTGGGCATGCCGAAGCGACCGCTGCAGCAACGTGACCACGGGCAAGGCGGCGGGCGCGAGAAACAGGTTCCCGGACACCGCGTAGGTCAGCAGGATGCTGATGCAGATCTCGGCGCTGTCGTTGTAAAGCGGCTCGCGACCGAAGACCCGCGGCCTAATCTGCGCGGTGGGGTCGCTGCCCTTGATGGCGGTCATGATGATCGTCTTGTTCACGACGGCCTGCAGCACCGCGCTGAGCGTCACGAGCAGGGTCCAGACCAGTTCGTAGCTGAGTCCGGTCATCCCGGTGAGAGCGCGGGACATGCCGTGGAAGGCCAGCGACGCGGCACCGTAGGAAAGGCCGATCGACGACAGGCTGAAAACCCGCCGGTGCAGGGGAGGACGGCTGACGCGCCACTGCGTCAGTACGAGCCGGGAGATCGGGGCGATCAGCGCGAACAGCGGGGGCAGGAGGATGATGATCGGGAACTCCCAGACGCCCTGGACGTCCTTGTCCCATCCGCTCCGCTCCTTGGCCCGCCTGCTCAGCTCGACAGCGACGGCGGTGCAGGTCAGCAGCACACCGAACAAGATCAGGTCGTGTTTGCGGAAGCTGGTGAACGGCGCCGCGCTGCCGGTGGCGACGACGTAGGCGGCCACCACCGCCAGCACGAAGGCTTTGAGCCCGCGGGGCAGCGACCAGAGTGCCCAATCACTGACGGGTGTCATCCGACGCAGGAGGCGACGGACCAACTCCATCAGCACCTCCTCAAACGAACTGCCGCCTTGTCACCAAGGGTGCAGTACTTGTGTCTATTGTCCCGCATTGTCGGTTCCGATGAGCGCAAAACGTGAAAACCCCGCTACTCACTGATAGAACAATACCTTCTTTGTCCCCTTGGTTCACAACACGTCTCTACGGCATCTCCGAAGTCACGCCTTGTCACGCGGCTGCAGGTCTTATATCCGGCAATAGGTACAAACCGCCCCCGGAGCGCAATTGCAGGCCACAATGGGTAGCCGTGATGCCCGACGGTAGGGCGCGTCGCCTCGGAGCGCACGCCGTATACCCTGCGCGACTACTGAACCGCGCTTTGTAATGGGACGTTAGGTTAGTTACGTTGAGGATTCACTCGGCTACCCACAGAGAGGAGCATCCCGTGCGCGGCGACCAGTGGACCTGACCTGAGAGAACCCACCCGCACAACCCGAGAGGAGCATCCCGTGCGCGGCGACCAGTGGACCTGACCTGAGAGACCCACCCGCACAACCCGAGAGGAGCATCCCGTGCGCGGCGACCAGTGGACCTGACCCGATGGATGCCAACCCGACCAGCGCAACCCGGAAGGAGACCCCCGATGCGCGGCGACCAGTGGACCTAACCCCTGCCCCCCTGACCCAGCCACACGACCCAGCCCCACGACCCCGAGAGGAGCTTCCCGATGCGCGGCGACCAGTGGACCTGACCTGCTAGGCGCGACTATGACGTCCGCCCATCTGGTCCCCGATCGCGGAGCCAGATGAGCGCGGTTACCAGTGCGAGCATGGCGCCGATGGCGCCGCACACCGAGATAACCAGCGCCGGAGAGTGGTGATCCGCGGCGGCTCCCGCCAGGATCAAGACAATTCCCTGGCCAAGGCTCATACCGCCTTGGGCTAGGCCGAAGGCCTGGCTTCGCCGTTCCTGCGGTGCTGCACTCACAAAGGCGGCGTTGGCGGCGAGTTGATAGGAAGCGCACAGGCCCGACCCGAACAAGATCAGCAGCGAGAGGAGCAGGCCGGGACGCCAGATGAAGAGGACGAGGACGGCGGAAGTGGCGACCGCGAGCGGGCCCATGTATCGAAGCCGGGCCGGCGGCGCCACAAAGCGGCTGAACACGATCGCACCCGCGGTCTCGCCGAGCGCCTGAGCGGCAAGGATCACGCCGACGGCGAGCGCCCCGCCGCCGAGAGCCCGGGCGAGCGGGGTGACGACTCCTTCTGGTGCGTTGTAAAACGCCGCGAGCCAGCCGAAAAACATGGTGGTGCGCAGGATCCGGTTGGCGAACACCAGGCGAGTCCCGGCGATGATGCCGCTCAGCCTGGACCGCTCACTCCCCCGGCGAGTCAGGGTCCCGGGCACAGGTCGTGACCGAACCCAGCCGCGGAGGATCAGAGCGGACGCGGCGAAGGTCGCGCCGTCGATGACGAGCGAGATCCTGGTGCCGAAGAAGCCGACAAGCGTGCCGCCGGCCGCAAACCCGACGACCTGCGCGAACTGGAACGTGGTGAGGGTCACCGCGGTGCCTACCACGTACCGGTCGCCGGCGAGCAGGTCCGGCATGATCGCCGCGCGCGCCGACAGGAACGGCGCCCCGACGAGGGTCACCAGGAAGAGCAGTGCCACCATGCCGGCCAGCGGCATGCCGGGGATGGCCATGACCAGGACGAGCGCACACCGGGCCAGATCGCACACGATCATCACGCCCCGGCGCGGATGCCGGTCGGCCAGCCAGGCCAGCGTGATGCCGCCGACGAACGTCGGCACGATGCTGGCCACGAAGGTGACCGCCGCGAGCAGGGCCGAACGGGTCCGGTCGTAGACCAGGACGGTCAGCGCGACGCGCGCCAGCTGGTCACCGATGACCGAAAGCAGCTGCGCCAGCCATAGGGCCCGGAACTCCGCCGCCGCGAACACGTCGCGGAAAGTGGTCTTCGCGGCCTGCTCGGTTGCACCCCCCCGGGCCACAGCGTGTCTTGGTATGTCGCCCTCCGGCTCAGCGGATCGCTGCGGTCTTCGGTAATCACATCCTGACCGACAGTTGTCCCCTTTAGCAACAGGCCGGCTTCAGGGCGGCGCAGGCCGCCTAGCTGCGGAGTACGGCGCCGACCCGGCGGCTGGCCTCGGCCACGGCCGCGTCGCGGGCCGCGGTGGTCTCGGCCGCGGTGAGCGTCCGGTCCGGCGCGCGGAACCTGAGTGTGTAGGCCAGCGACTTGCGGTCCTCGCCGGCCTGTGCCCCGGTGTATACGTCGAACAGCCGCACGCCCTCGAGCAGTTCCTTTGGCGCGCCGGCGACCAGCGCCGCCTCGACCTCGGCGGCGGGTACGGCCGCGTCCACGATCAGGGCCACGTCCTGGGTGGCCAGCGGGTAGCCGGACAGCTGCGGGGCCTGCACCGCGCCGACGCCTTCGGCGGCGGTGAACAGCACCGACAGGTCTAGTTCCATGGCACAGGTCCGTTCCGGCAGCCCGAACGCCTTGATCACCCGCGGATGCAGTTCGCCGGCGTGCCCAGCCAGCCACTCACGCGGGCCGTCGGAGTCCGTGACCTGGGCGTAGATGGCCGCGCAGCGTCCCGGGTGCCAGGGCGCGTGCTTGTCGGCGCGCACGTCGAGCGGCACCCGGCATATCCGGCCGACCGCCCGGGCCGCCTCGATCGCGTCCCCCCATGAGGCGGGCCGCCCCGGCCCCCACCAGCCGTTCATTTCTCGCGCGCCGGCCAGCACCGCGCCTACCCGCAGTGGCTGGTCAGGCAGGGCCGCTTCCAGCGAGGCGAGTTCGGCGACCGAGGGCCCGCGGTCGACCGGGAGGATCGGCGCCGTGGGCGCCGCCCCGGGCCGGGGCCGGAAGACCAGGCCGATCTCGACCAACGCGGTGTCCGCGAAGCCCCGCCCGATGTTCCGCCCCAGGACGCGGAGCAGCCCGGGCAGCAGGGTGGTGCGCAGCAGCGGATCGTCCTCGCTGAGCGGGTTCGCCACCACCACGGCCGGGCGGCGCATGTCCTCGGGTGGCAGCCCGAGCAGGTCGGCGTCGGACCGTGACCCGAACGGCCACGACAGTACCTCCACATACCCGGACTCGGCCAGCGTCCGGCCCACCGAGCGGCGCAGCCGCTGGCGGTGGGTGAGCCCGCGGCCGGCCAGGGCGCGCGGCATCCGGGCCGGGACGTTCTCGTAGCCTTCCAGCCGGATAACCTCCTCGGCCAGGTCGGCGGGGTCGGTGAGGTCGGGCCGCCAGGACGGCGGGGTCACTTCGAGGGCCGGCACCAGGCCGTTAGCCCCGGCCGGCGTGCGGGCCGCGGGCTCATCCGCCCGCCACGGGGCGATGGTCGGCGTGGCCACGCGGGTCTGCCGCACCGCGCAGCCCACCTCGCGCAGCCGCCGGATCACGGCGTCCCGGCCGTACACCACCCCGGCGACCCGGTCCGGGTAGTCCGTCGCCATGGTGATCAGCACCGGCGTCACCGCGGCCGACGCGTGCGTGCAGCCCGGCACCACCTGGCCGCTGCCCAGGCCGGACAGCAGGGCCACCGCCTTGGCGCTGGCGCGCAGCGGAAGCTCGCGGTCCACGCCGCGCTCGAACCGGTAGGACGCCTCGCTGTGCAGCTTGTGCCGCCTGCTCATCTTCGCCGTTCCCCGGGCAGAGAAGTGCGCCGCCTCGATCACCAGGTCGGTGGAGGCCTCGTCGATCTCGGTGGTCAGGCCGCCCATGGTCCCGGCCATGGAGATCGGCCCGGATGCGTCGGTGATCAGGATGTCGTCCGGGTCCAGGGTGCGGACCACGTGATCGAGCGTCTCGAGCCGCTCCCCCGGCTGGGCCCGCCGGACCACGATCTCGCCGGTCAGCTTGGACCGGTCGAACGCGTGCAGCGGCTGCCCGAGCTCGAACATCAGGTAGTTGGTCACGTCCACCGCGAGCGACACGGAGCGGACCCCGCACCGGGCCAGCCGCACCCGCATCCACAGCGGGGTCGGCGCCGACGGGTCGAAACCGCGTACCTCGCGGAGCACGAACCGGTCGCAGGCGGTCGGGTCGGCGATGCCGGCCGGGTAGACGTCAGGGCCGACGTAGTCGAGCGCGCCGCCGAGCAGCGTGGCGTCCGGCAGCGCGGTCTCGGCGGGATCGCGGAACGGCACCTTGAACGCGCTGGCGAGCTCGCGCGCGATGCCGCGCACCGACACGGCGTAGCCGCGGTCCGGGGTCACCGCGATCTCGAACACCTCGTCGCGCAGGTTGGCGTAGGACACGAAGTCCGTGCCCAGCGGCGCGTCGGCGGGCAGCACGAGGATGCCCGAGTGGTCGTCGCCGATGGCCAGCTCGCTGGCCGAGCAGATCATCCCCTCGGAGATGTGCCCGTAGGTCTTGCGCGCGCCGATCTCGAACCCACCGGGCAGCACCGCGCCGGGCAGCGCGAGCGCGACGCGGTCGCCGACGGCGAAGTTGACCGCTCCGCAGATCACGCCGGACGCCTCGCCGGGGGGCCCGGCCAGCTGGCTCTCGGACACGGCGGCACGGCAGTACCTGATCGGCTTCTTCAGACCGGGCAACTCCTCGATGAGGAGCACCTGGGCGATCACCACGCCGCGGATGTCATGCCCGACCGATTCGAGCGACTCGACCTCGAGCCCGGCCGCGGTCAGCCGCCGGGAGACCTCGGTGGCGTCGACCGGCTCGGGCAGCGGCGCGTACTCGCGCAGCCAGGAAAGCGGCACTCGCATCTCAGATCTCCATCCCGAACGCCCGGCTGAACCGCACGTCGCCCTCTACCGCGTCCCTGATCTCGGTCAGCCCGTGCCCGATCATCAGGCTGCGCTCGATGCCGAGC
>WNGL01005221.1_pt1 | contig 15447 bp, 13 predicted proteins | sample 5400591 | NCBI WGS metagenome assembly WNGL01 (sample SAMN13153377, study PRJNA577476) | soil metagenome | isolation source: 80 cm soil or saprolite under Garry oak tree replicate 1 | place: USA:California | collected 2016-06-15
GACGCGCTGCTGCTCGGCGCGGATCTCGTCAAGCCTGAAGCGGCGCTACGCTGCGCGTACGACGATCCGCTGGGCGTGACGGCGGCGTTCAACCGAAATCTGCTCGTGCGGATCAACCGCGAGCTGGGCGGGACCTTTGATCTCGATGCGTTCACGCACGTCGCTGTCTGGAACGCCGGCGCACAGCGGGTCGAGATGCATCTGGAGAGCCGTCGCGATCAGATCGTCACGATCGCGGCGTCAGGGATCACGGTCCGCTTCGCGGCCGGCGAGCGAATCTGGACGGAAAGCTCGTACAAATACGAACCGTCGCAGATCGCGGCCATGGGCGCGAGCGCGGGCTTCGCGACGGCGGAGCAGTGGATTGACGAAGACGCGCGGTTTGCGTTGTCGCTGTTGACGGCGACCGGCTAGAAGTCGCGCGCGTACGGACCGTTCCAGCCCTTCCCGCAGAGCAGCTTTTCGAGCTCGAGCGATCGGCGATTCAGGGTGGAGGAATCGTCGAAGAACTCGGTCCGCTCCGTGCCGTTGGGGAGCGTCACGACCAACTCGAACCTGTCGCCTTCGATCTGCTGGCGGATCTCGCAGCGAAGGTGCTCGCCTTTTCGTTCGTAGAACCAGATCACGAATCATCGCCAAGGCAAGAAGCGGTCCGGCGGATCCATCCCGACATTCGGAGTGAATGGACCGCAAGTCGTGCGGGCGCGCTCGGCGCACTGTTCCGTTCCAGCACACCGGCGCCACGAATGCGTCAGGCATCCGTGCCGGATCGACACACAAACCTCTGACCCGCGCGATCCGTCTAAGGTTCTGGCTCGATGCTAAGAATCTCTCTGCCGGCTCTGCTGCTGTCCGCCGCGGTCTCCGCCGCGCGTGGCACGCCCGCGATGCCCGCGGTCGCCGTTCCGGAAGCAACCGCGATCAGAATCGACGGCGATCTCGACGATGCCATCTGGCAGCGGGTACCTGCAGTGACAGACTTCCGGCAGCGCGAGCCGCGCGACGGCGCGGCGCCGAGCTTCCCCACCGAAGTGAAGGTTGCCTACGACGCGACGAATCTCTATGTCGCCGTCCGCGCACACGATCCCCAGCCTGAGCGCGTGGTCGGATTGCGCACGCGCCGCGATTCCTCGTCACCCTCCGACTGGATCAAGGTCATCGTCGATTCGTTTCACGATCGCCGCAGTGCGTTCGAATTCGGCGTCAACCCCGCCGGCGTGAAGGAAGATCGCTACTGGTACAGCGACGGGAACGAAGACGACGGGTGGGACGCCGTGTGGGACGTGGCCGTCGCGCGGGACAAGGACGGCTGGCGCGCGGAGTTCCGGATTCCGTTTTCGCAGCTCCGTTTCCGCGCATCCGACAACGCCACCTTCGGATTCGCGATCGTCCGCGACATCGCCCGGCTGAACGAGACGGATACGTGGCCGCTCATCTCGAAGAGCGCCAACGGCTATGTGTCGTCCTTCGGCGACCTGACGGGGCTGAAGCTGGCGCAGAGTCCGAAGCGACTCGAAGTCGTGCCGTATGTTGTCGGCCAGGTGGACACGCAGCCGACCCAACCCGGAGATCCGCTCATTACCGCGCGCGATCAGACAGGAACCGTCGGCGCGGATGTGAAGTACGCCGTGCGGCCGGGCATCACGCTCACGGCGACCGTCAACCCGGATTTCGGACAGGTCGAGGCGGATCCGGCCGTCGTGAACCTGAGCGGCTTCGAAACGTTTTTCGCCGAGCGCCGGCCGTTCTTCGTCGAAGGCAGCGGCATGTTCACGTTCGATCTCGACTGCAACGACGGGCAGTGCAGCGGCCTGTTCTATCCGCGCCGAATCGGACGCGCGCCGCGCGGGTCGCCGGATCTCGCCGCCGGCGCCTACGCGAGCATTCCGCAGCAGACGAAGATTCTCGGAGCCGCGAAGCTCACGGGACGCATGGGCAAGTTCTCGTTCGGCGCGTTGAACGCGGTGACCGCCGATGAACAGGCCACGGTTGCCAACGGTCCGCTGCGGTCGCAGCAGTCCGTTGAGCCGATGGCCGACTATTCCGTCGTCCGGGCGCGGCGCGAGTTCGCCAATCAGTCCACGCTCGGCTTCATGGTGACCGGCGTCACGCGCCGGCTGGATGCCTTCACCTCGTTTCTGCCGCGCGAGGCGTTCACCGGCGGCGTCGACTGGGACTGGCGCCTCAGCCCGCGCTACGCGATTCAGGGCTACTGGGCCGGCAGCGACGTCAGGGGCAGCACCGCGGCGATCCAGGATCTGCAGGAGAGCACCGTCCACAGCTTCCAGCGGCCGGACGCCAACCACCTCGAGGAGGACGTGACCAGAACGTCGCTCGCGGGAAACGGCGGATCGGTGTCCTTCAGCAAAATCGGCGGTTCGAGCGTGCGGTTCAACACGAATATCGGATACAAGAGCCCGGGCCTGGATATCAACGACATCGGCTTCATGCGCCGCGCCGACCTGCGATCGATGGGCAACTGGCTGCAGTGGCGCCATGACAAGCCGGGCAGATTCGTGCGCAGCTTCCGGTTCAACCTGAACGAGTGGAGCAGCTGGAACTTCGGCGGGGACCGGCTCGCCAACGGCGGAAACGTCAACGCGCACTGGGTCTTCGTGAACAACTGGGCCACCGGCGCGGGGTTCACCGCCAATGCGCGGACGTTCGACGATCGCGCGACGCGCGGCGGCGGCCCCGGCGCGTACAACAATCCGATCTGGAGCGTCTGGCAGTATGTGAACTCGGACGAGCGCAGGCTGGTGTCGCTCGCCACCTTCTTCAATGCCGGCGGCGATCGGCGCGGCAGCGGCTGGAAGGACGTCGCTCCGTCTCTCAACTATCGGCCGGCCACGTTCCTGTCACTGAGTGGCGGGTTCGACTGGACCCACAACGTCGTGGATTCGCAGTGGATCGAAAACACCGCGGACGGCCGCTACATCTTCGGGCACCTCGATCAGACAACGGTGTCGCTGACCGCCCGCCTGAATTACACAATCACGCCGCAGCTGACCATTCAGATCTACGCGCAGCCATTCGTGTCCGCCGGCGACTACACGCGTTTCAAGCAGCTCGTCAACGGCCGCGCGCCCCGGTACGAGGATCGATTCGCGCCGGCGGGCTATACCGTCAATCCTGACTTCAATTACCGCTCGTTCCGGACGACAAACGTCCTGCGATGGGAATACAAGCCGGGTTCCGCGCTGTTCGTGGTCTGGCAGCAAGGGCGCGAAGCCACGCTCGATACCGGCCGCTTCGCCTTCGGGCGCGACTTCGACGGCGTCTTCGGCGCGCCGTCCCGCAACGTGTTTCTCGTCAAGTGGTCGTACTGGATCAATCCGTAAGAGGATCTTCCGCCTAAAGGCGGAAGCTACGGCCCTCTCAATTGAGGACGCTCTCAATTGAGGACTCAGTAGCTTCCGCCTTCAGGCGGAAGTTCTACTCCACCGCGTACCGCTCGCTCGCGCGGTCGATCTCGTCCTTGATCTGCGCCTTCAGCGACGCGGGCGAAATGACGCGCGCGAGCGGTCCGAACGACAGGATCCAGCTGCGCAGCGCCCAGTCGTTGCAGACATCGAGCGCGAGCACGATCCCGCCGTCCTTGCGGTCCGTATGTGTCTGCGACGCGTGCCAGCGGCGGTCGCGGAGGTACGGCGCGATGCGCGGCTCGAACGCGACTTCGATGTGCTCGGGCGCGCCTTCGTTGACGCCGAGCGAGTGCGCGAACGCCGCGTCGGGAATCTCGGTCGGCGTGAAGCGCTCTTCGAGCAGCGAGACCTTCCGAATCCGGTCGACCGAAAACGTCCGGAGCTCTGTGTATTCCGGGACGAACGCGAGCAGATACATCCCGCCGGGCGAGTACACCAGCCGGTAGGGCTCGATCAGGTAGTCCTTCTCGCGCCCGCTCGACATCGAAAAATACTTCATCGTGGCGCGGCGATGGTTCAGCGTCGCGTCGAGCAGGCGCGCGATGTGTTCGCGCCCGGCTCGTCCGTCGGCGGGGCGCGGCGACGCGCCCGTCGCCTGGATCACGAGCGGCAGCCGATCGAGGAAGTGCCGCATGCCAGGCGTGAGCGCGGCGGCGAGCTTGTCGAATGCCGACGCGACGTCCTGCTGAAACGGCGTCGCGGCCAGGCACTCGACCAGCGTGCGGCTGAAGTACAACGCGCTCAGCTCCGCGAGCGTGAAGCCGGTATCGTCCAGCCGCCGGAACGCCTTCGCCTCCAACGTCCAGTAGCGCTTCCCGTCGATCAATTCATCGTAGAGCGGAAACCCGGACGTCTGCAGCGCCTCGAGATCGCGCCGGATCGTGCGCGTCGTCACGCCGGTGCGCTTCGCCAGATCGTCAATCGTGACGCGCCGCGACGACTCGAGGTCGCGCAGGATCGACCACTGCCGGATGACTTCGGCGTTGCGAGGCATCCTATCAGTGTGCAACATTTCTGCAGAGTTCGAGGCGTGACCCGTCCTGTCACAGACCGCCATTAGAGTCTCTACCAGGGAGGCGGCATGCCGCGGATGACGATGAAACGGATGACGATCGGGTCGGTTATGGGGGGAACGCTCGACGTTGGGGAAGCGCCGTCAGCGACGGCGATCGAGCGATGGCAGAGGCGTGGCCTGCGGCTCGCGGTCTCGGGCGGACTCCGGGCGGCCGAGAAATATCGGATTCTGGATTTGAGACGCCGGCGAGCTCAGATCCGAGCCCGCCGGCAGTTGGGATTATCCTAGCGCAGCGCGCCCGATCTGCGCCTACGCTGCAGTCGCTGTCTTCTTCAGCTCGAGCTTCCGGACCACGATCCGGGCGGGGCGTCTGGCATCACACTCGTGCCACCAGAGGCCGTCCCGGATCCACCAGCCGTTCTCGCCCTGATCGTCGAACAACGATCCGCAACGTCCGCACACGTCGTAATCGAGTTTCGGCATCCTTCCGTCCCGCATGTGGTGTTGGCAGCCGTCCATAGCAAACCGCAAACGGTAAGACGCCCGACAAGGCCGATCAGTTTCCCCGGCCCCTTCCAAGGGGCGGTCCCTGACTCTGCAATTTCAGCAACTGCTGGCGCTGCTCGGGAGTCAGAATCTGCGCAACCTTCTGAACCATCTCGATCTGGTGATCGAGCTCGGCGGCGTGGGCGGCATTCAGCGACGCCTTCAAGGCGTCGACCGCCTGCAGGTCCGGCGTGTCCGCGAGGAGTGCGGCGTGCAGCTTGATTTCCGCGTCGCGGATTGCGCGCGCGGGATCGTTGCCCTGATGTGCGGCGTCCATCAGCGCGCGCAGCTGCTCCCGCTGCGCGTCGGTCAGATCGAGGTGGTGCACGAGTGGCAGGATGCCGGGCATGGGCCCGCCCGGTCCCATCGGCCCATGGCCACCCGGGCCGTCCTGACGCTGTACCTGTGCGAGCGCCGGCAGCGCGCCCAGCGCCACGGCCAGCGCGGCCGTGATGACAAGTCGACGTTTCATAGAATCGCTCCTTCTGCCACCTTAGACTCGCGTCGGTAGCGAAATCTTCCTCGGCCCTCGGCCCTCGGCCCTCGGCCCTCGACCCTCGACCCTCGCACCTCGACCCTCGGAATAAACTCCCTCCGAGGATGGTCTAACCAGCAGTGGATCCCGATCGGGCGCTGGTCGAGGCCGCCGCGGCGGGCAGCCGCGAGGCGTTCGACGAGCTCGTCCGCCGTCATCAGGCGGCGATGACGACGCTCCTGCGGGTGTTGACGTCAGGGCGCGGCGACGCGGATGATCTCGCGCAGGAGGTGTTCGTCCGCGTATGGAAAAGCCTCAAGCGCTTTCGCGGCGACAGCACGTTTCGCACGTGGCTGCACCGCGTGGCCATCAATGTGGTGCGTACCAGCCAGGTGCGCCAAGGCCGGATGCGCCGCTTGTTTGCGCCGGCCGGCACCGACCGCGACGGGCCCCCGCCGGACCCGGCGAGCACGGACGAACCGGTGGACGCCGCGCTGGCGCGCCGGCAGGTGATCGATCGTGCGCTGGCTGCGTTGCCAGACGATCTGCGCGTCGCCGTCACGCTGCGGGATCTTCAGGGGATGGATTACAAGGAGATCGCGGCGGCGCTGGACGTTCCGATCGGCACCGTGGAGTCGCGGATCTTTCGCGCGCGGCAACGTCTGAAGCCCTTGCTCGAACCGCTGTTTCGACCGTAATCGGCACCCGGCAACTGGCAACTGATTCTATGGACGATCACGATCAACGGCTTGTTTCCGAGGCGCTCGGGTCGCGCCCGCCATCGCCCGTCCCCGCCGATTTCCTCGCGCGAGTGAACGCGAGGATCGACGCCGATCTCGCGCTCGGCGGCGGGTGGGCCGGCCTGGCGGATTATCGCGCGTGGACGCTTCGTCTCCTTCCGATGACGGCCGGGCTCGCGTTGATCGCGGTTTTCTGGCCTGGCTCGACGGGAACGACTTCTGCATCTGGGTCTTCCTACGCGGGAGTGGCGTTCAGTCCGTCCTCTCTCGGCGACTGGCAGCGCGACGTGAACGCGAACGCGCTGCTCGACGCGGCGCTACGGCCGGCGAAGGGAGAGGTGCATGTCCGATAACCGGGCGCGCATCTGGTTTGCCCTGTTCGTCCTCGCCGTGTTCTGTCTGGGCGGCGCGGGCGGGTTTGTCCTGGGACGGCACGCGCCGCCGCTGCATCCAGGAGCTCCGGGCATCTTTGGCGGACGCGGGCGCGGCGGCCTGTTCATGCATGGACCGGCCGGCGCTCCGCCGCTGCCGCCGGATCTCGTGAACCGTCTCAGCTCCGAGCTGCAGCTCGACGCCGCGCAGCAGGAGCAGGTGAAGAAGATTCTCGACGACCGGCGCGATCGGCTCGAGCAGATCCATCGCGATGCGCGGGATCGCTTCGACAAGGAACAGCGGGAGCTGCACGGCGCCATCCGCGCAGTACTGCGTCCCGATCAACAGGAGAAGTTCGACAGGTTTCTGGAGCACCGACCATGACGTCTCGTTCTCTCTCCATCTGTCTGGCCCTGGGCATGCTGACGACGGTTGCCGCGGCCGACAAGCCGCACTTCGACAGCAAGATCCGCGACAGCGCGATCACGATCGACGGCCGCTACGACGACTGGTACGGCAATCTCGATCCGTTCGGGAACGTCGCCGTGGCGGTGCAGTTCCTCAATGACGGCGACTTTCTGTATATGCGCCTGACCGCGACCGATGCCGGCGCGCGCATGCAGATCCTGCGGCAGGGCCTCACGGTCTGGTTCGATCCTGCCGGCGGCACGAAGAAGCGTTTCGGCGTCCGCTTTCCCGTCGTTGAGCGAGGGAGCGGCGGCGAAGACGGGCGAGGGGGCGGCTACGGTGGCTACGGGGGACGGCGGCGCGGTGGAGGCGGCGGAGATCGTCCCGAAGGTCAAGGGGAAAGCGAACGACCTGACGACCCCTCGCCATCGGATCGCGTCGATCTGCTCGGCCCAGGGAAGAACGACGCGCGCGCGCTCACGCGCGATCACCTGCAGGGCATCGACGTGGCGATCCACTCCGAACAGGGCGCGCTGCAGTACGAGCTCAAGGTCCCGCTGGCGAAGACGGCGGATCGTCCGTATGCGCTCGAAGTGCAGCCGGGAAAGATGATTGGCGTCGGGCTCGAGACCCCGAAGATGCAGCAGCGCTCCATGGGTGAGGGCGGTCGCGGCGGCGGGTTCGGTGGCGGCGGTCGCGGTGGGGGCGGGTTTGGCGGCGGCCGGGGCGGCGGCGGAATGGGACGGCGTGGCGGCGGCGAAAGCCCGCGTGGATTTCAGCCGCCGAAGCCGCTCAACGGCTGGTCGACCGTGACTATTGCGCCGGCTCGATAGCGCGCACGCTCGGATCCGCAGCGAGGCGCTCGAGCGTCTGCAACGGTACCCAGCTGACAATCGAATCGTAGGTCCGCGACGTCGAGACGACGAGTCCGCCGAGCGCCTTGATCTTCTTCTCGAGCGCCGGCTCGACCTGCGCGCGGACATCCACCAGCGCGCGCCCGTGGCGATCCACCTGGATGGCGCTTGCTCCGGCCGCCACCGTCCTGCCCTTGGCATCGCCGCGGCGGTGATAAATCGCCGAGAGCACGCGTGCGTTGATCTTCTGCTGCGCCACCGTCCGCACGTCCTTCGCGTTCCAATCGGAGGGCGTCCTGCGCTGCGCCCGGGCGGCAGGGACGAGGATGGCGGCGACGACCAGAATGCACAGCGACACGAACGCGGCCGAGCGGGCGGTTCTCACTGGCACTCCTGTCATGATGAAGCGGTGATCGTAACACGGAGCGCGAAAAGGGCTAAACTGAACCCTTTCGCCCATTCTTCGCATGATTTTCGCGCTTCTCCTCATCCTCCAGTCCCCGGCTCAGTCCTGCGCCACGGTCCCAGACTGCCGGGCCCAGGCGCTCGCCGCCGCGGCGCAGGGCGATTTCGAGCGCTTCCACGATCTCATCTGGCGGGCGGTGCAGAAAGGACGGCCGAACGATCCGGAACTGATGTACCTGCTCGCGCGCGCGCAGGCGCTCAGCGGCCGTCCGGACGATGCGTTGGTGATGCTGGGACGGATAGCGGATCTGGGCGTCGCAACCGACGCCGCCACGAATGAAGACTTCGCGCGCGTACGGCTGCTCCAGAACTGGCCCACGCTGGCCGCCCGCCTTGCCGCACTCTCATCGTCTGCGCCTTCGGCCACGGCACGCTCAGCACCAGCACCGTCACCTTTATTCCCCCCAGCACCCTTAGCACCGTCGGCACCGACACCGGAGACGCTCTCCTTCGTCCCCACCATCTCCGACCCCATCGGTCTTGCCCACGACGCTGTCTCCCGGCGCTTCGTGCTCGGCGATCGGGCCACGGGGCGCCTGCTGATCGTCGACGAGATCTCTCGCCACGTGGTCAATTACGTCAGCGCAGCGTCCGCGGGGTTCTACGACGACATCACGGCGTTTACGATTGATGCGCGCCGCGGCGACCTGTGGGTGGTGAGCACGAAAGAGACGGGAGACGCTGCGACGTCCGTGCTCCACAAGCTGCAGCTCGTCTCGGGACGAACCCTGCTCGAGGTGCCGCTTCCCGAGGCGTCCAGGCCCGCGCGATTCGCCGCCGTGACGGTCACCGACGAGGGAACGGTCTACGTGCTCGATGCGGTTGGCGCGCGGCTATTTCGATTGAGGCCCGGCGCACGGACGCTGGAGACCGTGATGCACCTCGGCATCAAGGCGCCGGCGACGCTGACGCACGCGGACGATCGCATCCTGTACATTGCCAACGACGCTGGCGTGATCCGGATCGATCTCGAGACCCGCGCGGCAAAGCCGGTCACGTCCGCCGAACACCTCACCGGCTTCGGCGCGCTCGCCTGGCACGCCGGCTCGTTGATTGGGATCGAGGGACTTGAAGAGAAGACTGCGATCGTTCGCGTGAAGCTCGACGCCGCCGGGACGCGCGTGCTGGGCCGCGAGATCCTCGTCACGTCGCCACACGGCACGGCGGGGGTGCTCGCCGGCAGCAGCTACTACTATCTCGCGGAGGCGGGCGCCATCCGTCGTCTGGACCTGCGCTAAAACAATTCACGAATTCGCAAACTCACCAATCCACTCCATAACGGGCGTATACTGAAACTGCACGGTCGCGTGGCGCGGCCGGAACGGTAACCCGGCAGAGCGTCCGGAGGCGTCATGGTCGGCCTGATCGAATCCTCTTCTGCACAACTCAGACTGGAACGGGCGTGCGCGTTCGTTGAAACGCATGCGACGCGCGGCGACGTCTGGCTCGTCGGAGCGTCGCGTGGCGCCGTCGACGATCTCGCGCGCGCGATCGCGGCCCGGTCCGGCGCGACGATCGGCCTCCACCGCTTCAGCCTCACGCAGCTGGCCGTCCATCTTGCGACGCCGGTCCTCGCGGCGCAGGGTCTCGCACCGCTCACCTATCTCGGATCGGAAGCGGTTGCCGCGCGGGCGACGTTCGACGCGCAGCGTGAAGGCGCGCTCGGGTATTTCGCGCCGGTCGCGAAGACTCCAGGCTTTCCCAGAGCGCTTGCGCGGACGCTGCAGGAGATCCGGCTCGCGCAGGTGGAGGCGAATCGGCTCGGCCGCCTTCCGCTCGGCGGTCCCGATCTGGCCGTGCTGCTCGAGCGCGCCGACGAGCAATTCGCCAGCGCCGCCGCCACCGATCGCGCGGCGCTGTTTGCCGCGGCGACAGGCGCGCTCGACGCGAACGGTTCGGCGTTCAGTGCGCAACGCTCTGCCTTGCTGCTCCTCGACGTCCCGATCGAATCGCAGGTCGAGTTCGATTTCGTCCGCGCACTGATCGGTATTCGAGGTTCGAGGACCGAGGACCGAGGATCGAGGACCGAGGATCGGACGTCGACCCTCGCCCCTCGCCCCTCGGTCTTGGTCACCGTCCCGTTCGGCGACGTCTCGACGCTCGATCGCTACAAGACGATCGGGCTCGAACCGGAGATTCTGGAACAGAAAGGCGAGACCGATCTCGTCGCACTTCGCCGCTACCTGTTCGCGCGGACGCAGCCGCCCGAACGCGACCCGGCCGGCGACGTGCGGTTTTTCTCGGCGCCCGGCGAAGGCCGCGAGTGCGTGGAGATCGCGCGGCGCATCGTACAGGAGGCGCGGCGCGGCGTACCGTTCGACCAGATGGCGATCTTCCTGCGCGCGCCGCAGCGCTACGTCGGCCTGCTCGAACACGCGCTGCGCCGTGCCGGCGTGCCCGCGTGGTTCGATCGCGGCACGCGCCGGCCGCATCCTGCCGGCCGCGCGTTTCTGGCCATTCTCGCGTGCGCATGCGAGAAACTCTCCGCCAGGCGTTTCGCCGAGTATCTGTCGCTCGCGCAGGTCCCGAGTCTCGACGAGCGCCGGCGCGAGCCCGAGTTCGTCGTGCCGGGAGACGAAGAGCTAGGGATCCCGAGGGTGGAGGATGGAGGCAGGGAGCCGGGACAGGATACGGAGATCGACGAGGCCCCCCGCGCCCCAACCACCACCCTCCAACCTCCAAGCTCCGACAAGGACGCCGTCACCGAAGGAACCCTCCGCGCTCCGTGGAAGTGGGAGACGCTGATCGTCGAGTCCGCGGTGATCGGCGGCGACCCGCAGCGGTGGCACCGGCGCCTTACCGGCCTTGCGAACGAGATGCGGCTGCAGTGGGAGGCCGCGCGCAAGGACGACCCCGACTCCGCGAAGGTCGCGCGGCTGGACCGGGATCTGCGCAACCTCGGACACCTGCGCGCCTTTGCGCTCCCGATCATCGATCGCCTGGCCGCGTGGCCCGTTTCCGGCACGTGGGGCGAATGGCTCGACCGCTTCGCGGCGCTGTCGCCGGCGGTGCTGCGTCAGCCCGACCGGGTGCTGCGCGCGATCGAGCAGCTGCGTCCGATGGCGGCGATCGGTCCGATTTCGCTCGAGGAAGCGCGCGACGTCATCGCCGATCGATTGCAGATGCTCGAGATCGATCCGCCGCGGACGCGCTACGGCCGCGTCTTCGTCGGTAGCCCACACCAGGCGCGCGGACGCATATTCCGCGTCGCGTTCGTGGCGGGCCTCGCCGAGCGCATGTTTCCGCAGCGGCCGCACGAGGATCCGATGCTGCTCGATCGCGAGATGCGCGAGCCGCTCGCCGCCGGTCTGGCGGTGCAGGAAGATCGCGCGCGGACCGAGCGTCTGCTCCTGCGCCTTGCCGTCGGCGCGCCGACCGAGCGCCTCTGGCTGTCGTACCCGCGGCTGGAGATCGCGGAATCGCGTCCGCGCGTGCCGAGCTTCTACGCGCTCGACGTCATGCGCGCCATTACCGGCCGTATTCCGAGCCCGCACGATCTGCAGGCGTCCGCGGCCGCCGAAGGGGGAGCGGGACTGGCGTGGCCGGCGCCCGCGCGTCCCGCCGACGCGATCGACCATCTCGAGCACGATCTCGCCGTCCTCAGGGAGCTGCTGCGGGTCGAGCCGCCGGCCTCGGTCCGCGGACACGCCCACTATCTGCTGCGTCTCAACGAATCCCTCAAACGATCCGTCACGGCGCGGTGGGCCCGCGGCCGATCGCAATGGACGCCGTACGACGGCATCACGCGCGTGACGGGCATGACGAAGCCGATGCTCGAATCGCAGCGTCTCGGAGCGCGTCCCTACTCGCTCTCCGCGCTGCAGAAGTTCGCGTCGTGTCCGTACCAGTTCCTGCTGTCGGCCATCCACCGCCTCGAGCCGCCACCTGACATCGAGCCGCTGCAGAAGCTCGACCCGCTGACGCGGGGGTCGATCTTCCACGAGGCGCAGGCCCAGTTCTTCCGCGCCCTCGCGCGCGACGGCCGCCTGCCGGTGACCGCCGCCGATCTTCCGCGCGCGCTCGTCACGCTCGACAGGGTCATCGGCGCCGTGGCCGCGCGGTTCGAAGAAGACCTCGCGCCGGCGATCGATCGCGTCTGGCGGGATGAGATCGCCGACATCGCCCGCGATCTGCACGCCTGGGTCCGCCGCCTGGCGGCCGCGGATCACGCGGACCTCGCGGAGGGCGCCGGATGGACGCCGCGCTATTTCGAATTTGCTTTCGGCCTGCCGGGCGACGAGGGGCGCGATCCCGCAAGCGTGCCCGATCCGGTCCTCGTCGACGGCCGCTTCAAACTCCGCGGGTCGGTGGATCTGATCGAGGCGAGGACCGAGTCGCCCCGCGACCCTCGATCCTCGACCCTCGATCCTCGACCCCCGATCCTCCGAGTCACCGACCACAAGACCGGCCGGAACAGGACGACCTGGAAGACGGTGATTGGGGGAGGCGCGATTCTGCAGCCGGTCCTCTACAGCCTGGCGATCGAACAGGCGCTGCACGCGAGCGTGGAATCAGGCCGCCTCTTTTACTGCACGTCGGCGGGCGGATTCGTCGAACACGAGATCCCGATCAACGAGGCGAACCGGCGGCTCGGGCTGGAGGCGCTCGAGATCGTCGACCGTGCGATCGAGCTCGGGTTCCTTCCGGCCGCTCCGGCGGAGCGCGCCTGCGCGTGGTGCGACTTTCTTCCGGTCTGCGGTCCCGACGAGCCGCGCCGCGTCGCCAACAAGGCGCCCGAGAAGCTCGGCGATCTCGAAGCGCTGCGGGAGCGGCCATGACATCTCCCAAAGACCAACTCCCAACGCCCAACTCCCAAGGCCCAACTCCCAAAGTCGAAAGCCCAAAGCCCATAGCCGACCAAGCGGCGCGTGCGACGATCGCCAGTGCGCTCGACGATACGCTGGTCGTTGAAGCGGCGGCCGGAACAGGCAAGACGACCGAGCTCGTCAACCGCATCGTCCGGATTCTCGCGAGCGGACGTGCCCGCGTCGACGGCATCGTCGCCGTCACGTTCACCGAAAAAGCGGCGGGAGAGCTGAAACTGCGCCTGCGCGAGGCGCTCGACGTGGCGCGGACCGCGGCGCCGTCCGGAAGCGCCGGGCGCGACGCCCTGAACGCCGCGCTCCAGTCGCTCGAGGAGGCGCACGTCAGCACGATCCACGGCTTCTGCGCGGAGCTCCTGCGCGAACGTCCGGTCGAAGCGGGCGTGGATCCGCTCTTCGCGGTGCTGACCGAGTCGCAGGCGGAGCGCGTGTTCGAGCATGCTTTCGCCGCGTGGATTCAGGCGCAGCTGCAGGATCCGCCCGAAGGCGTCCGCCGCGCGCTGCGGCGATCCGTGTGGCGGGGATTCGGTGCGACGTCGCGGGAAGATACGCCGATCGATCGGCTGCGCCGCGCGGCATGGGAGCTCGCGCAATGGCGCGATTTCGACGCGCCGTGGACGCGCCGTCCTTTCGATCGGCACGGCGGCGTCGATCGGCTCGTCGATCGGCTGAACGAGTTCGCCGCGCTGAGCGAAAGTCCGTCCTACGCGAAGGATCCGCTCTATCTCGATACCGCCGCGGCGAGGCATCTGTCTGCCGAGATCGCGATCCAGCAGGAAGCGGCGGATCGGGCGGATTACGACGGCTGGGAGGCGCGCCTGGCCGACCTCTCGCGCGATCGGATGTTCTCGAAGGCCAGGCACGGGCGCGGACCGGGCTACCGGTCCGGCGTCACGCGGCAGCGCGCCATCGACGCCTATGAGGCGCTGAAGCAGCAGCTCGATCAATTCCGCCTCGACGCGGACGCGGATCTGGCCGCGGCGCTGCAGCTGGAGCTTGGCGGCGCTATTGCGCGCTACGAAGGGCTGAAGGCGAGGACGGGCGCGCTCGATTTCCTCGATCTGCTGCTCAAGGCGCGCGATCTGGTGCGCGGCAACGCCGGCGTCAGGCGCGGCTTCCAGCAGCGCTTCACCCACATCTTCGTCGATGAATTCCAGGACACCGATCCGCTGCAGGCGGAGATTCTCCTGCTGCTCGCGTCGGAGGATCCCGCAGAGCACGACTGGCGCAAGGTCGTTCCGGTCCCGGGCCGGCTGTTCATCGTCGGCGACCCCAAGCAATCGATTTACCGCTTTCGGCGCGCCGACGTCGGGATCTATCGCGACGTCCGCGAACGGCTGAAGGCGTGCGGCGCCACACCGGTCGAGCTGTCCACGAGTTTCCGCAGCGTGCCCGGCATCCAGGCGTTCGTGAACGCGGCGTTCGCGCCGATCATGACGGGCGATTCGGCGACGCTGCAGGCCGATTACGTGCAATTGTCGCCCGATCGATCCGAGCTGAAGAACCGGCCCGCGGTGATCGCGCTCCCCGTTCCGGCGCCATATGGCGTGCGGAATCTCTCGGCCATCAGGATCGAGGAGTCGCTGCCGGATGCGGTCGGCGCCTTCGTCGAGTGGCTGCTCGACGGCAGCGGCTGGAACGTCAAGGCGAGCGACGTCTGCATCCTGTTCCGCCGTTTCCTGAGCTTCGGCGAGGACGTCACGCAGCCGTACGTGCAGGCGCTCGAGGCGCGGGGGATTCCACACGTGCTGGTCGGCGGCAAGACGTTCCATGACCGCGAGGAGATCGAAACGATCCGCGCCGCGCTGTCCGCGATCGAGTGGCCGGACGACGAGCTGGCGGTGTTTGCGGCGTTGAAGGGCGCGCTGTTCGCCATCGGCGACGAGGAACTGCTCGAGTGGAAGCAGCGCTTCGGGATCTTTCATTCGTTTCGAATTCCGAGGATCGAGGACCCAGGTTCGAGGACCGAAGACCCTCGAGCCTCGACCCTCGACCCTCGATCCTCGGCCCACTTGTTGCCCATCGCCGACGCCCTCCGCGTCCTGCAGCACTTGCACCGGCGCCGGAATTACCGGCCGGTGGCCGAGACGATCCAGGAGCTGATCGATACGACGCGCGCACACGTCGGGATCGTGCTGCGGAGCGCGGGCGAGCAGGCGCTCGCCAACGTGCTGCACGTCGGGGAGCTGGCGCGGGAGTACGAGGCGGGCGGCGGGCTGTCGTTCCGCGGATTCGTCGACGAGCTCCGCGCCGCGGCCGAAAACGCGCAAGCGGCCGAAGCGCCGATTCTCGAGGAGGGCAGCGACGGCATCCGGATGATGACC
>WNGL01012370.1_pt1 | contig 15447 bp, 15 predicted proteins | sample 5400591 | NCBI WGS metagenome assembly WNGL01 (sample SAMN13153377, study PRJNA577476) | soil metagenome | isolation source: 80 cm soil or saprolite under Garry oak tree replicate 1 | place: USA:California | collected 2016-06-15
GCCGCCGACGCGCTCATCGCCGGCTTCGCCACCGAGTACCGCTGCGAGCTGCCCGGTGACGCCGAAGTGCTCGAGCGCATCAAGTACCACGGCGGCGACGCGCTGGAAAATCTCGTCGCCGCCGGCGCCGTGCCGCCCGCCGGCGTTCTCCCGGCAGGACTGAGCCTGCTGTCCGCCCTAGCCCAGCTCTGCCGCAGCGACTCGGCCTCGCTCCTCCAGCGGCCCGCCCGTTCCCCCTGACCGAACGATCCGGCGATCCCGCCATCCCCACCACCCCGAGCCCCGCGCGGATGTGGAACTACTTACCTGTCCCGCCAGCGACATCGACCTTGATCGCGTGGCACAGGTTATGGGCATCGAACTAGACCGGCCAGCGACACCGGAACACTCCGGCCGCTCCTGCCGGGGGTAGGTCCTGCCTGGGCTCGGACCGTCCTCATGAACGGTCACTCCGCTTCGCGGCCGAGTGCAGCCAGCTTGCGATTGACCTCGGCCAGGCCGAACGGCTCCGGTTCGGCCGGGTCGTCCTCGGACCAGTACTCGACGGGGGAGTCGCCCCGGAACGCCACGCAGACCGGATAGTCCTGGCGAGGGTCACGGGGGAGCGTCTTCTCTAGCGTGATCTCGTGCTCCCAGCCGGCCCCGAGGTCATAGGTGTACGCGATCTTCCCGCCCGGCGCCAGGGCATCCCGGACCCGGGCCGTGTCTTCGTCCTCCGTCCCGTCCAGGTGCATGAACGGGTCGCTGTACTGCTTCTTCCCCACCTGGAACAGGTGCAGGTGGTCGCCGTCCCAGCCGAACAGCACCTGGATCACCTCGTGCAGGTCGGCCAGGGTAGCGGTGACCGGCAGACGGACCCGCCGCCAGACCGGCGGCCGGAAGCCAGCCAGCGAGGCCTTCAGCTCGGCCACCTGGTCGATGCTGCGCGGCGCACCGGAGGCGGCGAACTCCGCCACTGCCCGCGCCAGCGCCCCCGCATCCGGGTGGCCGGTGGCCCGCACCGCCGCGAGACGGCCGTCCAGGTCCGCGCCTGGCATGCTCTCCCAGACGCGGTTGAGCGCCTCGTCCGGGCCCTGGTCCTCCAACGCGGCTGCCGCGGCCTCCACCTCGAGCCACTCCCAATCCGCCTCGCTGGGCTCGGGGCCCTGGTCCCAGGCAGCCAGCACGGCACGGGCGTGCGGCCCGACGCACCGCGCCGCCGCCATGTCCCGCCAGGCGGGCACCGCGTCGTCGCCCAGCCTTTCCACCACGCCCACGGCCACGCTGCGCAGCAGCGGCCGCATCTCCTCGGCCGCGGTGAGGATCTCCCGCGCGGCTGCGGCGGGCTCGCGCTCGGCCAGCCATCCCCACGCGACATGATCCCGTTGTTCCTCATCGCCGAACCGGGCGGCCTCTGCGATCATCTTCCCGGCCGGCCAGCCCGGGTCCGCCAGGCCGGGCAAGCCCTCGGCCAGATGTCCGGCCGCCCAGCGGCCCAGCGAGGTGATCGCCGTCTTGCCGGGATCACCCGTTACCGCGCCGAACTCCGCCAGCAACTCCGCCAGCCCGGCCAGCGGCGCCCCGGTCTCCGGGTCGCCGTACCTGCCTGCCGCGCCCAACACCTCCCAGGACGGCTTGTCATACCGGTCACACAGGTCATCCAGCGCCGCCGTCAACTCCGGCCAGAGGCCATCGGTGACGGGCACGCCGACCTGGCCCAACACCATGAGCAGCGCCAGCGCCAGCAGGCGCACGCTGTCCTCGTCCTGCGGGTACGACTCCGCCGCGCACACCGCCCGCAATCCCGCGAGCCACCCGGCCAGCAGGTCCCCATCGCCGGGGGGCCAACCCTCCAGCGCAGGCCCGCCGGTCACCCACCCGCCGTCGACCCGAAGCAGACCCGTAGCGACCCCGGCACACCAGGGCCGGTGCAGCGCCCGGATGTCGGCCATCGTCCGCAGCCGCGGCGGCACCTCCACCCCCAGGGCCGCACCTGCCGCTGCCACGTCCGCCTTGCGCAGCACCTGCCCGGCTGTCACCGGCCGGCGGCCGGTCCCAATCCAGCGCGCCAGCGTGATGGCGTCACCCACGACCGCGCATTCCCCCGCCCGCCGCGCCGCGTCACGAAGATCATCTCCGGAGACCGCTACGTCCACAAAGAGACCCTACTGCCCGCGCCGCCCGGGTCATCAACGCGCTCCTGTCCCACTAGTGTCAGAGGTTGGCGCGGATCTCACGCAGGGCGTGCTGCATCTCGGCAGCCGTGGAGAAGCGGTCGCCTCGGGCGGGCGCACATGCCTTGATGAGGAACTCGGCCAGGTCAGGGTTGAGGTCGGATCGGACCGTTCTCGGGTCGATCACCGGCTCGGCAACCATGGGCTTCGAGTACGGGTACGGGTGCTGGCCGTTGCACAGCAGGCGGTAGAGCATCACGCCGACCGCGAACAGGTCGGTGGAGACGTCCCAGCGATTGAGATCGGCGTCGGGTGGCTGATACGGCGGCGTACCTGACTTCGTGTACACAGGATCGCCGACCCTGGAGGCGATGTTGAAGTCGAGCAGTTTCGCCCCGCCGCGCGTGAGCATCACGTTCTGCGGCTTGATGTCGCGGTGGACCAGCCCCTTGTCGTTCAGAGCCGTCCACTCGCGGGACGAGGCCCGCAACTCTGCCGGGTCAGGTCTCGGAAGGGCGTGGCTGTGGCCCTCGGGCGTTTCGGCAGCCAGGTCCAGCACGGTCCGGCTCGTGCGGATACCCTCCAGGCGTTCGATGACGTCGGCCGCGCTGGTCGGCCGCTGTTCGGGTTGGGGCGCGAGCAGGCCGAACACGAGGTCTTTCAATGCCTCGGGAACATCGTCCCGCTCGAGCGGCGAGGGCGGGCCGGCGCGGCGCGCAGCCAGAATCTCCTCGCGGGTTCCAGCGAAGGGCGGGCGCCCCTGGGGTCCACCACCTAGGCGGCGGGGTCAGGTAGCCGTGAGACGGGCGGAGCGAGGGGTGAGGCTAGCTCAAGGCTACGACCCTGCCGTCCGGCCCGAGCCCGAACCCGGGCAGGCCGAATCGCCGGGCCAGCAGTGACGGGATCGCCTCGCGCTGCGCCTCCGTCGTCTCCATGCCGTCAGGTGAGCTGGCCATGGTGAGCAGCGGGCCAGAGAAGTCATAGAGGGCCTCCCGCCGTCCGTCGTCATGACTGACCGACACGATCAGCCCGGACACGAACGGCGACGCCGGATTGGTGCAGATCCACCAGTTGCTCACCTCGATATCGATCCGGAAGGCGGGGCGAGGCGGGAAGGAGTAGACGTCGGTCCATCCGTCCGGACCCAACGTCTGGAGTGCCAGCTCGTCGCCGTCCTGCACCACTTGGAAGCTCCAGCCCGACTGCTCGCAGACGCCGGCCGGGCCGAACGGGATCGGGTCGAGCAGCGTGCCGAGCCCGAACCCGACATCGGCATGCCACTGGCGTCCGTCCACGTCCGTCGCCCGCAGTACCAGATGTCCGGCCGGCCGCGTCTGACGGGGAGCACCGCCCGCCCTGACGCGCGCCAGCATTGGCTCGACCCCGAGGCCCATGTGCTCGAGCGCCGACGCCAAGAGCAGGTTGTGCTCGAAGCAATACCCGCCCCGCCGGCTGGCCACGAGCTTCCGCTCGAGGTCGGCCTGCTCCAGCGAGATCGGGATGCCGCGGTGGGAGTCGAGGTTCTCGAACGGGATCGTCGTCGCGTGCGCCCGGTGGACCGCCTGCCAGGTCGGCTTGTCCGCCGGGTCCAGCCCGATCCGGCGGAGGTACGCGTCGAAATCGAGCATCAAGCGATGGTACCTCTGGCCCAGACGGCTCAATCGGGCTATCCCGGTCTGGCTGCTGAAACGCCCAGCTAATAGGCCAGCAGTCGCTTGGCGCCCGGTAGTGTCGGTGGCGACCGAACCGTGGAGGTATCTCATGGGCCGCGCCAGCAACCGCAAGAAGGCACAGCGCCAGGCGGGGCCCGGCTCTCGCCAGGCCAGGCCGGACCTCCGGCCCAGTGCCGTGCCGCCGCAGCTCGTCTTCGGCCTGGAGGCGATGGTCGAGGAGGCACGGGTGCGGGTCGAACGCCAGCACGCGGCCCGTCAGGCCTGGTACGGCGACGCCGAACCCGTGCCGGCCGAGCTGCCGTCATGGCCCGAGAACTCGCTCGGCGACCGTTTCCTCATCGGCTACCTGGGCGAGGCGCAGGACGCGCCGTCCCTGCTGACCGCCGAGGTCCCGGACGCGGCGGTCATCGCCGCCGATCCCGCGCACTGGAACATCGCGGTCAGCGCCCTGATCCGCGCGATCATCTTCGACGGCCTGACCCTCGACCACCCGCCGGTGAGCGCGCTGCTCGAGGTGCTCGCCCCCATCGTCACAGCCGAGCAAGCGTACGCGCGGGCCATGGACGCCACGCTCTACAGCATCGGACCGTTCGATGATGACGACGAACCGGACTTCCCGGAACTGGACGGGCCGGTGTACCTGCTCGGCGGGCGCGCGCTGGTGGACGCGACCTGGACGGCGGTAGGGGACGATCCGCTCAGTGACGTTCTAGACGTGCTGCGGCCCGCGCTGGACGGTGCGATTCCCGGCCTGGACAGCCGGGTCCTCGCCGACACGCTCATCGGCACCTTCGCCACGCACTACCGCCTCGAGCAGCCCGCCGATCTCGACGAGCTGAAGCGCATCGGGCACCTTGGCGGCAACGCGCTGGAGGTTCTCGTCACCGCCGGGGCCGTGCCGCCCGGCGACGTTCTTCGGGTGGGGCTGACGGTGCTGTCCGTGCTTGCCCGGCTCTGCCTGAGCGGTTCAGTATCGATTCTTGAGCCGACCGTCTGACGCCGCCCCATGCCGCCGCACCAACCAGTATTCCCTGGTGCTGGGCCGGGCTGGCGGCGTGCTCCGGCGGCCGCGCCCTCCCGCTCTGGCTGAACGGGCCGGAAGGGCACGGCCTGTTCCGGGGCGACGGTAATCACCCTCACCCCGAGCCCGCCGAGGTGATCACCGCGGGCCTGCTGCGCGCCGCTGGCGTGACGGTGACCGGGGTGGACATCGACGAGCTGGACCCCGCGCTGACCGCCGGGCCGCGACACGGGCGCGACCTCGCGCAGGCGGCCTCGCGGATCGGGTTCACCGCGGCGGGCACCGCTGAGCCTGGGCAGATGCCGGTCCGCATCGCGTACCTATCTACCCAAGCAGCGAGCCCATGTCACCGTCCCGGCCTATGTGCCCGCTTCGTTCCTGGTCGACGTGCCGATCTTTACCACCGATGCCGACCGTCCGGCCGACGTGGGTGTGAGACGGTGGTGTGAGAGGTTAGAGGTGACCGCCATAATCGATGTATGCGCGCAACCAAGCGGCGGCATCCGCTGCGACGGCGGATCGTCGCGCCGCCAGCAGGAGTCGACTTGGCTCTGCTTGCCGGGCGGGCATCGTACGTGGGCAGCAGCGAGCACAAGACCTTTCCTTCTTTTGCGGGGCCGTTCAATCCGCGCGCTGACGCATCCAAATGCCATCCCGAGCTGGCAGACCAAGAAGAGCTGACCCGGTGGCTCAGAGAGGCGATCACAGCTGGCCAGTGTGGCCAGCTTTGGGAGGGTGATTTCCCGCGGTACGCCTGGTGTCAGCACGGCGGCGTGACCTACGAGGCACGCTTGTCTAACCCCGAACTCGGGCAGTACAAGGGGTATCCCCTTGAGGCAGACGAGCGTGTCGAGGGCCTGACGTGACAGCCGAACAAGAACTCAAGATCACCTGGGAGTGGGAGCCCGCAGAGTCGGTCCGCACCCCCGAACATCGCGCTACCTGGGCGCGTATCGAGGTCAGGATCGGCTCCGATCTGGTCACTCTCGTCGAGGACCGGGGATCAGGAAGCTCACGCCGTTCGATCTACTGCCCGCTCTATCCGCTGGCCGAATGGGTTGCGTACAACTGGTGGTTCTTGCAGGCAGGTACGAGGCCATCAAACTTCCTTGCGCAGGACGGCGTCCTGGCAGCCTCAGCTTGGCGGCCGCTGCCCGCAACGCTGCGGGAACACCACTCAATCCGGGCCAGCGGTGACGGCTTTGCGTGGCCAGACCTACTGATCGTCCCGGACGACAGCGAGACGCGTCTGGTGTGGGGAGACGACAGCGTCCATTCATCACGCTGGCCGATCAGGTTTCTCACCCGCGGGGACCACCGGGTCCGAAGTGTGCAGGTACAGCGGGAACTCGAACTCGTCGTCACCGGGACCCTGACCCGTCTGGCCGAACAAGGCGTCGCTGGGACGGTACTCGAAAAGGAATGGGCGGCGATCCAGCAGACCGATCCCGATGAGGCTGAATACTGCCGTGCCGCCGCCCGCCTCGGCCTGGACCCGTACTCGGACGCTGCGCCGTATGAGCCGGGCATCCTCCAAGCAGCGGAAACCCTCAGCGGGCAAGTCCTGACCGATTTCCTCAACGCGGTCAGCCCTGAACACATCGAAGAAGCCCTGGCATGGATCTCCTCGGTTCGGCCCGCCATCGATGGGCGGCAGCCACTATCGCGCGATCTGGAGGGAACACTCTCGCCTGACGCTGACACCATCCAGGAGTTGCGTGCGGTCGCACGCCGCCACAGCGCGAGCGTATCCACCTTCCCCTGGGTCGTCGGTTACGAACAGGCGCGCGCCGTCCGCGGGCAGATCGCAGCCGACAGCAAAACCCGGTTGGCTGTCGATCGCTACATCGCAACCATCGTCAGGAAAGCGCCAGACGTCAGCCTTCAGGCACTGGGCGCGGGTGCCAGCCATTCACACCCCCTCGTCGTCATCGGCCAGAACCGGCCAGCCACGTCTAAGAGATTCACCTTGTCCAGAGCCCTCTGGCATTATCTCTGGGACGACTCACCGCTGTTCATGGTCACCGCTGCTCATACCTATCGGCAGCGTGTCGAACGCGCATTCGCGGCTGAGCTGCTTGCTCCGGCGGAAGGCATTGCCCAGCTCCTCGAAAGTCCGCCGGAGGCCGCATCGCAAGAGGAGCTCGAGCAGATAGCCCAGCGCTATGGCGTGTCATCGATGGTCATCGAACACCAGTTGCGCAACCACCTGCTAGCTCCGGCGGCCTGACGCCCATCGTTGGAGTGCCCCGGCGGATGTCTCAGGAATGGGCGGCTCATTCGTGCACCGTTACATGTGACGCTGCCGGCGACCAGATGTTCCGTACGGGCCTACGTCACGGCCCGGCGCGAGCCCGCAGGTATCTCCAGGCGCCGCCGAAGCTCTCCCGGATCTGGCAGCATGCTGGTGTCCTTGCCCTCGGCTTCCGCGCGACGGAGTCGCCATTCGCAGTCGTCGATCATCGCAAGTACCCGGTCCAGCGCGGCGCCCCCGGCGGCCACCGCATCGGCGGGGGTCGTGCCGGCCGCGTCGCGGGATTCCAGCACCGAGAGGTAGCCGAGCTCACGGTTGATCTCGCGTGCGACATCGTCCAGGCCGTGCTCGACCGGCAGGAAGTACCCCTCCAGGATGAGCGTGCGCGGCCTGGGCGGGAGCACGTCCTCGATGCCGAGCCGCCGGCACGCGGCCTCGCGGCTGTCCGGCCCGTCCCCGGCTTCCGGTGGCGTACCGGCCAGCTCGTCCGCGGTCAGGGCGCTGCGTCGCCTCACGTCGGCCGGGCACCCCGCGGCCGAAGCCGCCGCCAGCACGACGGCCTCCAGGCCGGCTGCCCGCCGCACGGAATTCGCGGTCACCGTGAAACCCGTCATGCCGCGCCGGATGGTCCCGAGGTTGGTGAGCCGGCCCGGCTGGACCTCCCCGGCGTACTCGATCTCGTCCGCCGCATTGCGTGTCCAGAAGCGCCGGGGCAGCGACTCGAGGTAGGCGTAGTAGCCGTCCACGTCCCTGATCGGCGGGCGGGGCGGATCCAGGCAGGGCCGGGTCAGGAGCGGCCAGACCTTCCCGGCTGAGCCGACCTCGATCCTCGTTTCGCACCACCGGTACTCGTCCCCGTCCGCCGTCTGGAAGACCGCCGATGACTGCCCGGCGAACTGCGACAGCAGCCGTTCCGGGAACAGCGGCACGGTTCCTGGCGCGACCGGCCCGCCGGAAAACAGCGCCTCGGCGGCCTCGCGGAGATCGCGGGGAAGGATTCCCATCCCGCCGAGTGCCTGCAGGTGCCGGCCGCCGCCGTCCGGCCGGCCGCCGTCCGGCAGCAGCCGGCCGATCACGATGTCCAGCCGCCGGACCGACAGCGAGAACATCCGGTCACGCTGCGGCACCCGCTGCGGCCCTCCGACCAGGCTGCGCAGGGACAGCTCGGACCCCCGCTTGACCGAACCCACCTCGTACATGTCCACCGGCTCGGCCAGCCACTCGCCCAGCAGGTCACGCTTGTCGTCGCGCAGCAGGTGCCCCCGGGCGGCGAGAAACCGCCGGGCGGTGCCGCCGTCGAAGATCGCGAGGTCGAGCGCGAGCATGGCGGCGTGCGGCGCGCCGATGGCGCAGGCGGCCATCCGGTCGGTGACCTTGCGGTTTGGTCCCCGCCGTGCGTAGGTGGCGAGCATCGCGTACAGCGCCGGGGCGCGGTGCGGGAGCGGATGCACGCCGCCGTCCAGGTCCCTGACCCGGCAGCACGCCTTGTACTTGCGGCCGGACCCGCACGGGCACGGCTGGTTCCGGGACGCACGCTCGGCGGCCGGGGCAGGCTGCCGCAGCCGGTCCAGCGGCCGGAGCAACGGCTCGGCGACATCGTCCGAGCCGATCGCCGAGGCCAGCTCCCAGGCCCGGGCCCAGTTCCCCGCGCACAGCTCATACTCCAAGGCGTCGCGGATCGCCGGAAGCAGGTCCGGGTCCAGCCGCAGGCACGACTCGATCAGCTCCCGCGCCAGGTCAGACCGGCCCGATCCCTCCTCCGCCCTGGCCCGCAGCAGCATCAGGAGGGCAGGATGCCCGCAACCCCCCAGCGCCGCGATGCCCCGCGCCCACGGGTGTTCGGCCGTCGCTGCCAGCACCGCGGCGGTCTCCACCGCCTCTGCCACCAGGTCTATCACCGCCGGTTTGGCCAGCCAGGACGCCACGGTGACGGCGCGTCCGGCCGACAGCGCGGAGATGCACCCGAACGCCTCCCCGGCGTCGCCGGCATCCAGCCGCCCGCGCGGGCCGAGTTCGGGGTGGGTCAGCAGCCACCGGGGGATGCCCGCCCGCGCGGCGAGCCCGGCCGCCGTTGAGTCATCACCGGCGCGCAGCGCCGAAGCCAGCTCACGACAGACCGCAATATCCGGCAGCACCATCTCACCTTAGCGACCACTCCGGTCCAGGCCGCGGGGCGCGTCGTCCGCCTGGTCTGCGGAATGCGCCGTGATGTAGCCGATGACGATTTCCGCGTCGCGGCTCTCGGCGTACAGGTCGGAGTCGGGGTCGTCTTCGGCGACGCGCCAAAGACCGTGCTTCTTGTCCCAATAGGCAGACCACCGCGGGTGGTCCGCCAGGAAGCAGGAGATCCGCGCGGCGTCCGCGGCCGGGGGCAGGATGCTCACGCGCGTCTCACCGGCCGAGCCTGGCCCAGGCGACGCGCCCGCGGGCGTCCCCGTCCACGCCCAAAGGTGCCGGTGTAGCGGCGGGTGCCCGCCGTCGCGGCTGTCGTGGTCACTGTCCCTCTCCTCTTCGCCCGTATTCGTGTTTCACAGCCTGTCGCCCGAGGGCTACCGTTGGGAACGGGATCCGCCCGGATGCCCACCGATTGCCGGCCCGGGATCCTCCTCCCCGAAAGGCGCAGGATCAGGTGGACCGGGCTGCTGGTCCGGTGGCTGGCTGACAACGCGCTCATCGACGATGAGGCCGCCGCCCGCTTCCTGGCCGGCCACCCAGAGCCGGACCTGCCCTGAGCCTTGCGGAAGCGCCACTGCCGGACGCTGATGGGATGAACACGCAAATCCGCCGCCTACAGGAAGGCGACCCGAATCGTTATAGCACCGCTAGCCGCGTTTGCGTCTCCGCGGAGACGCTTTGTGCGTAATTTCACAAGCCGCTTCCGCGGAGACGCCCTCGCATGGCTGGACCGGAGGGCGTCGAGGTACTCGGCGGCGCGCACGGGGGAGCGTGCGGCCGCGGATAACCAGCCCGGCCTCGATGTTCTTGGTAACACCCGACTGGGTGAGGATCGCGATCGACGACTCGCGGCGGGTGTCACAGGCAGCGAACCACGGCCCGTTCAGATATTTTTACCGAACGGACCTTGGTTCGTGCCCCGGCCATCAGGATTCAGTCAGCGCCTCCTCCGACACCGCCGTGCGGGGGAGCAGCATCGACAGGATCGCGCAGAGCGCGAACGCGCCCATCGCGTACGGCGCGGTATGGACGATTGCGGCCTCGCACGAGTGGCCGTTCAGGTAGCCGAAGAACACCGTGCCGAGCAGTGCCACGCCGATCGCGGCGGCTGGCCCGTCCGCCGTTCCCGCCGGTCATCCTCCGGCCGGCGGAAACGGATCGGCTGGCGGGCCGCTACCCGGCTGCCTTGCTGTGCGCGAGCTCGCTGGCGGGTGCGGGGCTGGGCAGTGCGCGTGGCTGGGTGGCGGGTTCGATGGACAGCCGCGGGAGGATGCGGTCCAGCCAGCGGGGTAGCCACCAGTTGGCGCGGCCGGACAGGTGCATCAGGGCCGGGACTGCGACGGTGCGCAGGAGGAAGGCGTCGAGCAGGACGGCGGCGGCCAGGCCGAGGCCGAACTCGCCGGTGATCTGCTGGCCGGACAGGATGAAGGCGCTGAACACGCAGATCATGATGGTGGCGGCGGCGATGATGACCCGGCCGGTGCTGGCCTGGCCGGTGCGCACCGCCTGGCGGTTGTCGCCGGTGCCGGCCCATTCCTCGCGGATCCGGGAGACCAGGAACGCCTCGTAGTCCATGGACAGGCCGAACAAGACGGCCGCCACCACCACGCCCCCCGCGCCCGATGCGTGCAGCAGCCAGGCCACAGCCGTGAACACCCCGCCCAGCACAGGCTGGCCAGCGGCCCGACCCCGGCCACCCGGACCTCGGCGCCCGGACTGGGAACCTCCCCCTGCAGCCGCGACACCCCGCCCAGCAGCCACAGCGTGATGCCCTCGACCTGAACCCCGTTGCGCCGCGCCACCAGCGAATGCGCCAGCTCGTGCGCGAGCAGCGATCCCATGTACGCCACCGCGGTCACGATGGCGGCCACCACGTATTCCGCCTCCGCCCGCCGCGGCGCCTCGGCCGGGAACTGCCCGGCCGCCAGCCCGTAGGCCAGCAGCGCCACGATGACCAGCACGCTCCAGTTCACCCCGATCCGGATCCCGCTGATCCGCCCCAAGCTGAAGCTCTGCCCCATCACATCTCTCCGGGGTGCGCGTAGTCTCCGTTCCCCATCCTCCCTCCTGCCCGAATCCGCCGGCATACCCCAGCCGCGTTAGCCCCTGCCCGGCTCAGACCGCTGGAAGGCACCCGCCGACCCAGCGGCCTGATAAGCGCGGGAGAACGTTCGGGTTCAAGGTGGCGGCCGGGTCGAGCGCCGAACGGATCCTGGCGAACAGCGCACGCTCCGCGTCACTGCGCGCCAGGGCAAGCCACGGTGCCTTGAGCGCGCCGATGCCATGCTCGGCCGAGATGGACCCCCCGAGGGACGCGACAAAGGAGAACACCGCGTCTTCGTGGCGGCCATCCGCAGGTGCCGCCGGGACGATGTTCACGTGCACGTTCCCGTCGGCAACATGGCCGAAGGTAATGACCACAGCCCCGGGGTCCACGCCGGTGACCACGGCCGCCGCCCCGGATGCGAGCCGAACCCATTGCGCGGCGGGCACCGAGACGTCGAGCTTGACCGGAACGCCGAGGAACCCGGCCGCCTCCGGGTGCCGTTCCCGGTAGGCCCAGAGCCCGCCGCGGTCGGCCGCCGACTCCCCGACCGCGGCCTCCCGGTCCCCGATGACGTCCGCCAGGTCGCCGAACGCGCCGGGCCCAGACGCCTCGAGCAGCAGATACGCCGCCGCCGCCCCGGGCAGCGGCGGCGCGAGCCCGGCGTGCGCCACCAGAACGTCCAGGCCCGCCTGGGTGAAGAACTCGGCCGACACCAGACCCGGCACCTCCCTGACCGCCCGACGAGCCAGCGCGTGCACTTCTTCCAGCCCGCCGACCCCCACCAGCGCGGTCACCGTGTCCCGCAGCCGGGGCACGAGCCGCAGCCTGGCCTGAGTGATCACGGCCAGGGTCCCCTCCGACCCGGCGAGCAGCGACGGGTAGTCATAGCCAGTGTTGTCCTTGACCAGCCCGGCCAGGTGCGATACCACGGTGCCGTCGGACAGGACAGCCTCGATGCCGCGCAGCTGCGCGCGCATCGCCCCGAACCGCAGCACCCGCAGCCCGCCGGCGTTGGTCGCCACCGCCCCGCCGACGGTGGCGCTGCTCCGGCTGGCAATGAGGACCCCCAGATCCAGGCCAGGGTCGGCGTCTGCCACCCGCTGCAGAGTGACCCCGGCCCCGGCCGTGACCTGAGCCGCCTCCTGATCGACCGGCCCCAGCCGGTCCAGCCGGGCCAGGCTTAGCACCACCTCACCGTGCAGCGGCACCCCGCCGCCCACCAGCCCAGTGTTCCCCCCTTGCGGCACGACCGGCACCCCGGCGTCAGTGCACAAGGCCAGCACCGCCGCAACCTCGCCCGTATCACCAGGCCGCACCACAGCCGGCGTCTGCCCCCGGAACCGCCCCGTCCAGTCCACCGCGAAACCGGCGGTCGCGTCCCTGGTCAGAACATGCCGCTCGCCCACGATGGCCGCCAGCGACCGCAGCAGCGCGCCCGGAACCGTCATCACCCGCCCAGTCTCATCGCCCCGCCGGCCCCGGAACAAGCCGACCGACCCACCACGACCGTCCACTTGAATACCGAACGGGCCTGGTCTTACCTGAGACTTCCCTTGAAGAACCGCGTGGCTTCGTCGATGGCCTCATCGGCCTCGTCCAGCGCTCCGAAGTAGAGCTGGAAGACGTGGGTGCCTTCGGGGGCCACCTGCAGCGTCACGTCGACGTCGTCCCGGCCGGCGTTCGCGGCCAGCCGCACCGCGTCGTCCAGGAGCACCTCATGGGAGCCGACCTGGATCAGCAGCGGGGGAAGGTCGGCCAGCGTAGCGAAGACCGGGCTGGCCAGCGGGTCGGACCAGTCCCCGTTCGGCATGTACCGGCCGGCGTACCAGCCCATGGCGTCGTAGCTGAACAGCGGGTCGGCCCCGTCCTTGGTGCGCATGCTGGTCCCCGAGCGCGAGATGTCCGCCCACGGGGAGAAGACCGCGACGGCGGCGGGCTGCGGCAAGCCCCGCTCGCGCGCCGCGAGCAGTGTCGCCACGGCCAGTCCGCCTCCGGCCGAGTCGCCCGCGACCAGGACCCGGGCCGGGCTGGCGCCGGATTCGAGCAGCCCGGCGTAGGCGGCCAGGCCATCCTCAACGGCGGCCGGGTAGGGGTGCTCCGGGGCGAGCCGGTAGTCCACGGACAGGGCCCGGCCGCCGGCCCGCCTGGCCAGCTCGGCCGCCAGGTGGGTGCCGGTCCGGGCGGATCCGGCGACGTACCCGCCGCCGTGGAAGTACAGCACGACGGGGTCCGCCGCGTGGTCGGCGACGGTCAGCTCGATAGCGCGGACCCCGCCGAGGGTCATGTCCGCCGCGGTTACGTCGGCCGGGTACGGGCGGAGCGCGAACGCCTCGAACGACTTCCGGTGCTCGGCCGTGCTCTGGCTCAGGTCGAACGGCTGGGCCCGCAGCCCCGCGTCAATGGCGTCTCGCTGCTGCTTGCTCATGTCGGATCCTCCTAGGGAGTCAGGATGGTCTTGCCGATGTATCTGTTGTTTCGAAGTTGAAGCACATGACGACTGTAATCTGCTTCGACTTCGAAGCAAACCCTCAGGCGGGTGATGCTTGTCATATGCTTTGAATTCGAAACAGGTACGGTGATGGGATGACCGATCCCCGGCCCGGCACCGCCTCAGGCGACGTCCCGGCGCTCGATGCCGCCCAGCTGGACGCCTACTTCGCACTGATGGAGGCCGTCAGCCTGCTCCAGCACCGCCTCGAGCAGCAGCTACGCGCCGAGGGTGACCTCAGCTACGTGCAGTTCCAGCTCCTGGCCCGCCTCGACGCCCGCGGGCCGCTGACCATGACCGAGCTGGCCGACGGCGTCGTCTACAGCCGCAGCGGCCTGACCTATCAGGCCGGGCTGCTGGAGAAGGCCGGCCTCATCACCCGCGCCCCCAGCCCCGACGACGAACGCGCCACCCTGGTCACCATCACCGACAGCGGCCGGGCCCTCCTCGGCCGGGTCATGCCCGGCCACATCCAGGTCACCCGCCTGCTGCTCGACCCCCTGTCCGTCCAGGACCTGGACCATCTCCGCGACATCATGACCCGCGTCCGCGACCACATGCGCGCCCAGCCACCCCGCTCCGCCGCCCCCCGCAAACGCCGCGAGCGCTAACCGCCCGTGGCGGCCTCGGGGCCCTGCTCTGGCACCTTCGCCACGGCGTCCAGGGCGGCGCGCATCCCCGGCATCCTGCAGGTCTCCCGCCTGGAAGAGAAGAACGCGGCACGCGTGTACCGCCGCCTGCCGAAGCCAGTGCTGACCGGACTACGCTGACCACGGCATGATGTCCCGTAGAGACTGATTGTCCAGCGAACTGCGTCGGAAGGATTGCTGGTGCCCGATCACGATGTCCTTTTCGGTGCGTCCTTTGGCCAGTGGAACGGCGCGGATGCCGCCGACGCGGCCGGGCGTATCCGGCTCGGCGTCCAGGCCGACCGCGGCGGCCTGGACCTGTTCACCGTGGCCGACCATCCGTACTTTGGCGACAAGCTGGACGCGTACGCGCTGACCGGGTTCCTGCTCGGCCAGACCGAACGCATCACGGGCATGGTGACCGTCACCAACCTGCCCAGCCGTCCCGCGCCCGTGCTGGCCCGCACGCTCACGTCACTGTCTACGCTGTCCGGCGGCCGGGTCATCCTCGGCATCGGCGCGGGCGCGATCTGGGACATGATCACCAAACTCGGCGTACCCCGGCTCGACGGCGGGGCCGCGGTGCGCGCCATGGCCGAGGCGATCACGCTGGTCCGCGCGCTGTCCGGCGGGGGAGAGCCGGTCACCTTCGACGGCGAGTTCTACCACGTATCCGGCCTGGACCCGGCCTCGGCGCCGGCCCCGCGGGTCTTCACCGGCTCGGTCGGCCCGAAATCCCTGGCCGTCACCGGACAGCTGGCCGACGGCTGGATCCCGCCGAGAGGCTCGGACTGGCTGAGCCAGCTCTACCGCGAGTCGCGCCCCCGCGTCGACGCCGCCGCAGCCGCGGCGGGACGGGACCCGGCGGAGATCATCAGCGTCTACAACTTCGGCGGTCGCATCATCCTCGAACCGCTCGCCGCCACCCGGGGCGAGGACGGCCGCTGGATCGGCGGCTCCGTCCAGCAGTGGGTCGAGGAGCTCACCACCGCCGTCCTGGACTACCA
>WNGL01010162.1_pt1 | contig 15441 bp, 7 predicted proteins | sample 5400591 | NCBI WGS metagenome assembly WNGL01 (sample SAMN13153377, study PRJNA577476) | soil metagenome | isolation source: 80 cm soil or saprolite under Garry oak tree replicate 1 | place: USA:California | collected 2016-06-15
CGCGGAAATCTGCGGGATCGTCCAACGACCCGTCCAACAGCTTCCCCTTGCGCAACAGTTGATCATCAACGGTGGCACACACCCGGCTTTTTTCTCGCCCCGAATGCTTTCAAATGCGAAGGTTTGGTTTCATTCTGTAGTGGAAAGACTGGTGCACTGGGCACTCTGGTGGATCCACGGTTGTCCGCCCCATCGGAACGGTTTGAAAAAATTCACAATTGAAACGTTGGAAGAAGAATGTGCGCGAGCCGGATGGCCATTTCTGCTGGCGGCCGATGTCAATGATGCCGACGTCTTAGAGTTCGCCCGTCAACAAAGCGTCGACCTAGGTATCGTGCTGGGAGAACTTCCGCTGCGCCCAGAACTCCTGTTGATTCCACGATGCGGTACGATCCGGGCGTCGCAAAGCGAAGGGGTAGAGGCGAAAGGCCTTCACATCAGAGTGGAGTACCTCGCGAGAGGCGCAGAGACCCTGTTTGCCATTGCTTCTCTCACGATCCCGCTGCAGTTTTACGATGGCTTGCTAGCGTTGACACTGAAAGCAGATCTGATCACGGACGATCTCCTTGTACAAACCGCCAAGAGCTTGCGGGCCGGAGACGCGACACAAGCATCAAAAGAAACAACGGATTGGATGCACAAGATTGTGTCTCCCTATCTAACTCAATTCGAGCATCCATCTGTTGTTAACACAGTGCAAAGGGAGCTCATCCGCCGGCGATGCCGCCCCATTTGGAAATTATGCATCGAGACGTTGTTGCTCTGCTCTCCGCTCGTTGTTGCGCGGAACTGGCACCGCTGGTGGCGCGGCCGTCACCCCGTGCTTATTCTCACGCATCACCTGGTTACCGATCGGATCCACCGGATGGGCACATCGACAGAAATTTTTTGGCGCCAAGTCCGCTTCTTGCAAAGACATTATCGAATTGTCAGCTTATCCGAAGGCATGGAACTCCTGCGTTCGGGCGAAGTGAAGGTCCCTTGTGTCGCGCTTACCTTCGATGATGGCTATGGAGACAATTTTGTGAGTCTGCGAGCGGTGGCCGAGGAAACAGGAATCCCGGTCGCGTTGTTTCTTGCAACGCAACCGGTTGAGAATCACCAGGAATTCCAGCACGACTTGGCGAAAGGGACTAGGCGATTCTGCCCGTTGACTTGGGACCAAGTCCGCTATTGGAATCTCAGGGGGGGCGAGTTTGGCAGCCACACCCATACTCACTTCGATTGCGGCTCCACCGATCAAGAGAAACTAGGAGCCGAGATCATCGGATCCAAGAATATCCTGGAAAGTCATCTCGGGAAGCCCGTACAATTTTTCGCTTTCCCCTTCGGGGGGCGACGCAATATCTCCTCAAGAGCGATGCGGTTGGCGGCGTCCACGTACCCCCATGTTCTATCTGATTTTGGCGGAGAGAATCTACCCGATACCGGGAGAAGCAACCGACACCTATTTCGCAAGGACTTTTGTTCAAACCTATGGGAACTCGAACTGGAATTGCAATCCGTTTTTGATCTGATAGCCGCCATGAGGCAGGAGTTCTCCCTTGGCCGAGCAAACTCTTCCAGCTTCCCGGCCAGACTCACTGCCGCTTCTGCCTTCAAAAGAGCGTTCCCGGGACGCTCAGCGCAGCCGAACGGAACAAACAGAGGCGAGGGAGCTGATGAGCGCGCTGGAGTGGACGGTGATTCGGGCAATGGCGGCTGCAGACAGCTCTCTGTGTGTGGCCGAGAACGTCGGCTTGGCCATCGTCTCTCGAGAAGACGGGGCAAACTACACCCTCCATCCCGAAGAGGTACGGATTCTGTCACCTCGTGCTTGCGGAAGGAAACGGGTCGAGTTCGCCTTAGGACGAGCTGCAGCACACTTTGCCTTGAAACAGATTGGTTTTGAGAATCCTCCTCCCGTATTGCGTGGCCAAAAGGGAGAGCCCATATGGCCTGATGGAATCGCGGGCTCGATTACCCACTGTCATCCTTGGAGCGTTGCCGTCGCAGTTAAATGTTCGAACCGCTTTGCGATCGGCGTGGATTTAGAAACCGTGGAAAGGATACAAGGAACGGATATCAGCGATTTGATTTGCGGCGAGGCGGAACTCGATTGGGTTCGTGGTGGGGATTTCCAAGAGCGCCTCACCATGATTTTTTCGGCCAAGGAGGCCATTTACAAGGCATTTTATCCCCTTTGCCGACGGTACATCGACTTCAAGGAAGTTGAGCTCAGTTGGTTTCCCGAACAATACTGTTTCCAGGGCGAATTCTTAGCGCCTTTCGGCCCTAACCTTCCGCAGAGACGAGTATGTGCAGTTCATTGTCGCTGCCATGCCGAATTGGTCTTCAGTTGTCTGATCCATGAGTCGCCGTGAAAGGGAATGCGTCAAACGCCGGAATCTTGACTCACTCGTTCCACGGAATCCTGTCGCCGAGACACCTTGGGACCTTGGAAAGAGGGGTATAGTATGTGCGACACCGCCGGAAACTCAGTAGGAGAGCAAGCACCATTTAGACGTGCGGGCCAGCAAAGGCCGGGCATAGTGAACCCCCACCAGCAGGACTTCCTTCCACAAGGATGTGTCCCTGACCTCGTAAGCGCTCAGGCCGCTGCGACCCCGGACGCGATAGCAGTAACGCATGGAAAACGATCGCTGAGCTACCAAGAGCTTGATCGTCGGGCCAATCGACTGGCACATATCCTGCAGTCGCTCGGCGTTGGTCCTGATGTCGTCGTCGGGCTCTATCTAGATCGTTCTCTAGCGATGATCGTGGGAGCTTTGGCCATTCTCAAAGCGGGCGGTGCCTACCTCCCGTTGGATCCAAGCTATCCCGCAGAGCGCTTGATGTTCCTGTTGAAGGATGCGCAGGCTCCCATTCTCGTGACCGGGCAGCACATGGTTGACGCGTTACCAGTGCGCCCGGAGCACGTTGTGGCTTTAGACCCAGACGGACAGTTAGCGCTTGACCAGATCCCAGAGCCGGTCGCTATCAAAGCCAAAGCGCAGGATCTTGCCTATGTCATTTACACTTCTGGTTCAACCGGCCAGCCCAAGGGCGTTGAAGTCATGCACGGCGGTCTGCTCAATCTTGTCTGCTGGCATCAACGGGCTTTCAGAATCACTCCCGACGACAGGGCCAGTCAGCTATCGGCTCTGGGGTTCGATGCCGCTGTATGGGAACTCTGGCCTTACCTTACGGCGGGAGCGAGCCTGCATCTGGCTGATGGTGTCGCCGCGAATGACCCCGAAGCAGTTCGCGACTGGCTTGTTTTGCAAAAGATCACCATTTGCTTCCTTCCGACTCCTCTGGCGGAGCGCGTGATGACGCTAGAGTGGCCAACGAAGGCCAGATTGCGCGTGATGCTCACCGGGGCCGACACCCTCCACCACTATCCTCCGAGAAAGCTTCCATTCCAATTGGTGAATAACTATGGTCCTACCGAGTGCACGGTGGTGGCGACCTCAGGAACTGTTCTTCCCAACGAGCACCTGGGCTGCCTGCCCTCGATCGGTGGCCCGATCGATAATGTGCAGGTCCATATCTTAAATGGAAATATGCGACAGGCTCCAAAGGAGGAATCTGGCGAAATCTACATTGGGGGTGCAGGCGTCGCACGCGGTTATCGGAACCGTCCTGACTTAACCGCAGAGAGATTTGTTCCCGACCCCTTCAGTTCCGAACCAGGGGCGCGTCTCTTCCGGACAGGTGACCTAGGCCATTATCTCCCAGATGGCCAGATCGCGTTTCTCGGTCGAGTTGACGAGCAAGTCAAGATTCGAGGCTTCCGGATCGAACCGGCGGAAATCGTAAAAGTGCTCGACGAACACCCGGCCGTGCAAGCAAGCGCTGTAGTGGCGCGTGAGGTCGAACCGGGCGACAAGCGCCTCGTTGCTTATTTCGTGCCCGCCGCTAAGACCCAACCGACGATGCATACGGAATTGCGCAATTTCATTGCCGCTCAACTGCCAGAGTACATGGTCCCGGCGACATTCGTGAAGCTGGAAGCCCTGCCTCTGAATCCGAGCGGTAAGGTGGACCGCTCCGCACTCCCAGCCCCGAACGTGGAAAACACGTTGCGTGATAGCAGCTTCGTCGCACCCCGAACACCCATTGAGGAACGCCTAGCGGCGACGCTGGCATTGTTGCTGGACTTGGACCGAGTCAGCGTGGAAGACAACTTTTTTCTGCTCGGTGGCCACTCTCTGCTGGGCACGCAGCTGATCGCAAGAATACGCGATACATTCGGGGTCGAGCTCAGCCTGCGCAGTCTCTTCGACTTCCCGACGATTTCCAAGCTCTCGGGACAAATCGAAATGCTCCTCCTCGCCAAGCTACAAGCCATGAGCGAAGAGGAGGCTCAGCTCCTCGCCAACGAAACCGCACCGGCAGCCGCCGAGAGCCTTCCGGAATGACGCCGCACACTCAAATGGACCTCGCCGCGAGCCAACCGGATCGCACGCTGAGCCTCTATCACCTACTTGACCCAGAGGTCCTTGCCAATCCCTATCCCCTCTTCCATCGACTGAGAACCGAAGATCCAGTGCATTGGGATCCTTTTCTGCACGCCTGGGTGGTGACGCGATACAAGGATGTGGTGACCGTGCTTCATCACTATTCCGCTGAACGTACTCCGACACCGAAGCAGCTCGCTGCGATGGGCCTCGCCTCGCTGAACCCGATTGCAGAGATCATGGTCAAGCAGATGCTTTTCCTGGATCCCCCCGCCCACGCGCGGTTGCGTAGTCTCGCGTCGGAAGCATTTTCCCCCAGGCTAAAGGTCACATGGACGTGATTGCCGACTTGGCTGAGCCTCTGCCCTGCATCGTAACTGCCGAGATGCTGGGCGTACCCGTGGAGGATTACCAACAGTTGAAAGCATGGTCCCAAGATTTCGCTGAGATGCTCGGCAATTTCCAGCACAATCCGGAACGAGCGCCACGAATTCTGAAGAGCGTTCTGGAGATGGCTGATTACTTCCGCTCCGCCATGCGCGAGCAGCGTCTCCATCCTCGTGACGGCCTTGTAAGCTCATTGATGAATGCGGAAATTCAGGGCGACAGGCTGAGCGAGGAGGAAGTGGTTGCGAACTGCATTGTGACCATGGTGGGAGGCCAAGAAACCACCACCAACCTGATCGGAAACGGCGTGCTCGCCCTGCTGCGGAATTCCGACCAACTCGAAAAACTCCGCTCCGATCTTTCACTGATCCCATCGGCCGTAGAGGAGTTGCTGCGCTACGAAAGCCCCAGCCAGCATACTGCCCGGTTGGCTCCGGAAGATACGATTTTGGGTGGAAGGCGAATTCAAAAGCGCCAGGCTGTAATTGCGGTAATGGCCGCCGGGAATCGCGATCCGGAGAGATTTCCTGATCCCGACCGCTTAGACATCACCCGCGCCGACAACCGGCATCTTGCGTTCGGGTGGGCAGCGCACTTCTGCTTTGGCGCGGCGCTGGCGCGGATCGAAGGTCAGGTTGCCTTTGAGCTGATGCTGCGCCGGCTGCCTCATTGGGCCTTCGAGCCCGGACCACTCGTCTGGCGCTCGAATCTCGGGTTGCGCGGTTTGACGAAGTTGCTGCTCCGCTTCGGCGAGCCACCGAGTACGATGGCACCTCTCCGAACTGAATCGTTTTGACGAGTATTATCCGTAGATCTTGCCTGAGAAAGACGAGTTACTCTGGGGCATAACTTGAATGGGTCGCGCCGAGCTGACGCAGGCCAGCGTGAGCGTTTTGCGAGCGGGCAGCGACTCATGTTTCTGACCATTTGACTGTGCGAGAGACAGTGATGCATCAACGGGAAAGCGACGCAGAGCCTGACCTTGCCGGACTTTCTGAAGCTAAGCGCAGGCTCCTTCAAAAATATCTACGCGGCGAATCTGAAAAAGAGAGGGGCGAACGGGCTCTGATCTGCCCTCGTCCACCCGGGGAACCTGTACCTTTATCTTTCGCTCAGCAGCAGATATGGCTCCACGGGCAAATTGCGGGCGACGTCCCCTTCTATAACGAAAGTATCGCCGTTGACCGGCAAGGCCTGCTCGACGTGGGTGTGTTAGAGCGATGCTTGCTTGAAATTATTCGACGCCATGAGATCTGGCGCACGACGTTTGAAGCCGCGGCCGGCGAGCCCATCCAGATTGTTCGCCCAGCTCCTCGCGTGTTTCCGCTGCCAGTGACGGATTTACGCAAGCTTCCGGAAGCAGAGCGCGAGGCGGAAGCGGTGCGTTTGGCAACGGAGGATGCACAGCGTCCATTCGACTTGAAAACGGGTCCCTTGATGCGTGCCTTGCTGGTACGCATGGACGACGAGCGGTATCGCCTCTACATGACTGCTCATCAAATCATCTCCGACGCGGTATCCGCTTACCGCGTTTTCCTCCCCGAACTGGCGACACTTTACGAAGCCTTTGCGGCGGGCAAGCCCTCGCCACTGCCGGACCTGTCCATTCAGTATGCGGACTTTGCGTACTGGCAGCGGAAAAGGTGGTCCGACCATACCGGATCCGAACACATGGCCTACTGGCGCAGGCAGCTAGCGGGCGAACTTTCTCCGCTCCAGTGGCCCAGCAACCGTCCACGACCGTCGATCGAAACGCATCGCGGTGCGATTCAAAGATTCACACTGCCCGCAGATTTAGTCAGGACGCTCAGACGCCTCAGCCAGCAGGAAGGAGTATCGCTTTACATGACTTTGCTGGCTGGGTTTGCCGTGCTGCTCCATCGCTATACGGGTCAGGAGGATATAATCGTAGGCGGCACGACTGCGGGCCGTAAGCGGGCTGAAGTTGAGCCCCTGCTGGGCTGTTTTATGAATCCACTCGCGCTGCGGATCGACCTCTCAGGCAACCCCATCTTCCGGGAATTACTGTCACGTGTGCGGGGAGTGGTTTTGGACGCGTTGGCTCATGAAGACGTTCCTTTCCCCCACATCGTAAGAGAGCTCCGGCATAGGCCTGATCCCAGTCGAAATCCTCTGTTTCAGGTGATCCTTTCGCAGCAGCCCCAGATGCCCAGTATCGCCTCTGGGTGGGATCTAGTGGCTGGGGAAATCTCCAACGGAGGCTCCAAGCTCGATTTAATGGTCGTGCTCGACGACCGCAGGGACCGCATCTTCGGTCCCGTCACCTACAATCCGGATCTGTTCGACGACTCAGCCATCACGCGAATGGTCGGAAATTGGAAGACCTTACTTACTGGCGCAGCCGCTGAGCCAGGAAAGCACATCGCGGAATTGCCGGTCTTGACCGACGCTGAGCAAAACCAGATTGTGGTCGAATGGAATGACACGCGGGTGAATTACCCCAAGTACCTCTGCCTGCCTGCACTCTTCGAAGCCCAGGTGGAGCGGACGCCAGATGCCACGGCGGTCGTGTGCGAAGAGGAACGACTCAGCTATCGAGAGCTGAATGCTCGTGCTAATCAACTTGCGCATCACCTTTGCAAGTTAGGAGTTGGCGCTGAAGTGCTGGTCGGCATTTGCATGGAACGATCCGTCGAGATGATGGTGGCCCTGTTGGGCATCCTGAAAGCTGGCGGAGCTTATGTACCGCTGGATCCAGCGTACCCAGAAGAGCGACTCGCGTTCATGATCAAGGATTCCGGATTGCAAGTCTTGATTACCCACGAGCCATTCCGCAGCACGTTGACCGACCAAGTGGAGAAGCTCGTCCGCATGGACAAAGATTGGCCCGCAATTTCTCAGGAGGGCCGAGAAAATCCCGCGTCTGAGATTGAACCGGAAAACCTGGCCTATGTGATCTACACCTCGGGATCAACAGGTCGGCCCAAAGGGGTTCAGATTTACCATCGTTCGCTTGTCAATTTGCTGACATCCATGCGAGCTCGGCCAGGACTCACCGAGGAAGATTCCCTGCTGGCCGTCACCACGATATCGTTCGATATCGCTGCTCTTGAGCTTTACCTGCCTCTAATGGTGGGCGCTCGCTGTGTGCTCGCCAGTCGCGAATCGTCGGGGGACGGGCAGCGATTGTGGAGCATGCTGGACGATTATGAGATTACGGTAATGCAAGCAACGCCGTCCACTTGGAAGCTGTTGCTTGAATCGGGATGGCCGGGAAAAGCGGACCTGAAGATTCTCTGCGGCGGCGAGGCGATGCCTCGAGAACTAGCGGAGCAGTTGATCTCTAGGGCATGCTCGGTCTGGAACATGTACGGCCCCACGGAAACTACCGTGTGGTCCAGCTTGCACCGCGTCACATCGTCCGCAGGCCTTATTCCGATTGGCCGCCCGATTGGGAACACCCAAATGTACCTGCTTGACCGCAACATGCAGCCGGTGCCCGTGGGCGTGATTGGGGAGCTCTACATAGGCGGTGATGGTTTGGCGCGGGGCTACCGAAATCGTCCCGAGTTGAACGCTGAGAAATTCATCCCGAATCCGTTCGGTTGCGAACCGGGTGCCCGCCTCTACAAAACGGGTGACGTGGCCCGCTGTCGAGCGGATGGAAACATTGAATGCCTGTGGCGGATAGATAATCAGGTAAAGGTTCGGGGATTCCGGATCGAGTTGGGCGAGATCGAGTCCGTGCTGCGTGAGCATCCTGCCACCCGTGATGTCTGCGTCATCGTTCGCGAGGATCGTCCGGGTGATCCGCGCCTGGTGGCCTACGTCGTACCGGCAAGGGAACAGCTCTTCTCGGTCAAGGATCTGCTGAGCTTCGTGAAAGAGAAGTTGCCCAGCTACATGATCCCCATCCTTGTCGCACTGGAAAGGTTCCCTTTAACCGCGAATGGGAAGTTGGATCGGCGCGCACTTCCGGCACCGGATCACGTGGAATTGAGCGACGACCAATCTTCCGGAGGCCTTCGTGAACCCATCGAAGAGCTGTTGGCGGGCATATGGACGGACGTGCTCAAAGTGGAGCGGGTGAGCATCTACGACAACTTTTTTGATCTGGGAGGTCACTCACTGTTGGCTACACAGGTGGTTGCCAGGCTGCAAAAGGAGCTCGGTTTGCGGATCAAGGCCAGTGAACTTGCGTTTCAAACTCTGGGGCAACTCGCAGCAAGTTGTAAAGAGCGTTTGTACTGCCAATGAAGCTTGCCGAAAAAGTAGTGCCCTTTTATTTCGGCTCCCCCGATAAACTACTCTTCGGATGCTTCCATGAGCCTACCCTCGAGAGGCGCCGGAAGTGCGCAGTCGTTGTTTGTCAACCGGTGGGGCACGAATACGTCAATTGTCACCGGGCCCTTCGTCAGCTTGCCGCGTGCCTGTGCAACGCCGGGTTCCCGGTTCTGCGGTTTGATTACTACGGCTGCGGCGATTCCTCCGGCAGCGGGGAAGAGGGCACAATTCTTCAATGGCTGGAGGACATCTCGACTGCCATTTCCGAGGTGAGGCGTAGGACGGGCGTAGTTCAAGTCTGTCTTATAGGACTCCGACTGGGCGGAGCCCTGGCGATGATCGCTGCCGCTGAACGAGCCGATCTCGAAAGCATAGCTCTTTGGGACCCAGTGGTGAGCGGAAAGAGTTATCTCTACGGCTTACTGCGTCTACAAAAAGAAATGCTCCGCTTTCGTCCGAAACCAAGCAGTGCACAAGAACCCCTGGGCTACTCGGACGTGCTCGGCTTTCCTCTGTCGCGTTTGCTCCGTGCCGAACTCGAAAAGATAGACCTTCTGGCCGTTGCGGGGAGTCCGGCCAGGAATGTTTTGGTCATTCAAAGCGACCAAACGTCCGGCGAAGCTAACTTGAAAGAACATTTGAGCCAAACGGAGGCTCGCCTCGAATATCAGCGCTTGGATGCCCCTCAGATTTGGCTCCCAACCTCCGATGGCAGCTTGCTTGTACCCAGCCAGATACTCCACTCAATCGTTTCCTGGACCTACGGGGTACACCCATGAGAGAAGAGGCCGTCCTTTTCGGGGAAGTGAAATCCTTGGTAGGGATTCTGACCGATCCTCCCAGGAGGAACGGGAATCACCCCAAGACTGCCGTACTCCTGTTAAACCCGGGAATCGTGCACCGGGTTGCACCAGGACGCATTTACGTAAGAATGGCACGAGCATTGGCTGCCATGGGCTTCGTGGTCCTTCGGTTTGACTTCTCTGGAATCGGAGATAGCGCGGTCCGTCATGACAATCTTCCGTTCGATAAGAGTGCTGTAAGGGAAACGCAAGATGCCATGCACTTTTTGGCGGCCACAAGGGGCGTCAGCCGTTTCATCTTGCTGGGCGGCTGCTCGGGAGCGCGCGTTTCGCTCCAGACAGCCTGTTGTGACCCGCGAGTGGTGGGCGCATTCCTGATCAATCTGCAGATGACCGAAGATGAGGACCAAAATTCGGATCAGATTACCCGCAGCGCGGCCTTTTATTATTGGAACTTCGCCCTCTTTAATCTGAAGAGTTGGTGCAAGCTGCTCACCGGAAAGGCCGATTACTCAGGTATCCTACGGGCCCTGGGATTTCAAGCAAGGAGGCAATTCGCTTCTGGACGAAACATGTCTGCCGAATCGATTCAGCTCGCCGCTAATTTGCGGATGTTGTCCGAGCGGGGTGTTTGTGTGACTTTCCTATATGCGGAATTCGATCCACGACTAAATGATCTACGTGAGGCAGTTGGCCGAGAACTCAAGCAATTGCGCGCGTCGGGAAACGTAAGAGTGCAAATCATTCCGCGATCAGACCACACCTTCAGTTCTCTTCATGACCAAGAGAAACTCCTGAAAAAGGTCTGCGAGTTGATCGATGCGATCACTCCGGCAACTGCGGGCGCGCCACTCAATCAACGCCAGGATTGGCTGCTTCAATCAGCGGAGGAAACCCTTTCACAGCACGGTGGGAAATAGTGCAGATTCCCAAGGAACACGAGGCTCTCGAAGATGGGAGCGAAGCCCCAATGAGTACGGGAGAGCATACACTCACGAAGACGCAGAGACACCCGTCAACTTCGACAGGTGAGGAGCCTGCCGGTGGCCCAGTCACCGGCCACCCCTACGCTCAAAAGCCTCTTCCCGGAGCACCTGCGGCAGTAGAAGCGAGCTTCTACGCTCAGTATCCCTGGTGCCTAAACGCCTTTCCCACGATCCGGGAAGTGGTGCATCATCTCTCGGAAGAACTGGACAAGCTCGATCGGGCGCAAGAGGGTTGGCAGCAATCTGAGGTGACCACGAATATTTTCTTGCTCTCTTGCACCATCATGGACGCAGTCGACGACTATCTTGTCGGGAACAGGTATGATTTTTCCAAGATTAGCCAGCTCCTGCCCTGGGCCCGCCCTGGGGTACAGGCCGTGGAGAAGCTGCTCGGCGCCAGAGGCAGATTGCGCACAGCGTGGTTGTTTCGGTTGCATCGCTGGAGAGGGGTCTGGGCAGCAGCTGTGACTGAATTTCTGCGGCACTCACTGATTCCTGCGGACCCCGACCGCGTCATCCTCCTCCAACAGCGCGATCAATTGGCAAGCTTGCTGCCCGCTGACTTTCCCGGACGTTTGTGGGATTGTCACCCGAAAATCCCCGCTTTCTTCCGTTCGAGAGACTTTGCTCCTTTCGATTGTCTCGAACTGGGACGGAACTTTGTCGCCGCTTTCCCCGAACCTGAGCGGCCTGCCATGGTGATGGGGTTGCGTACAGCAGGATCATTCCTGGCACCCCTGCTGTGCGCCTATCTCAGCACCGAGCGTAGAGACACGGACTGGGTCGCGGTTCGCCCCAGAAAAGGCCTGGCCATGTGGGAGCGAGACGCGCTCCAACAGGCTGCCCGAAAAAAGGCACGTCTTCTGATTGTGGACGAGTCGATCCATACAGGGCAAACTGTTGCCAAGGCTGTCCATCTGCTTCGCCAAGCAGGCTTCTCAGACGAAGACATTGTGGTGCTGAATCCAGCTGAACCGGCCTTTCCAGACTGGAAAAACTCGCACACTTTGCAGGCTCTTTCAAAAATCAAAGTGCTCACGTTAGAACCGGCCAACCGCTACAAACAACAATTGCTGGAATCGAGGGCAGTGGAAGCCAGGTTAAACGAGTATTTTAAAGCTCGGGGTTACGTTAGAGCCCGGGTCGCGCCCAACCCCAAGACAGACGAGTTGAACCTGCGGTGGCGAACGCAGCCCGCGGAGCGAGTGGACGTCCGCCTCAAGCGAGTTTATGAAGTTCATCTGAACGATGCTGCTGGTACCAGTGAAGTCCGTTATGTGTTCGCCAAAAGCGTTGGCTGGGGATGGCTGGGGTACCACGCCTTTCGAGCGGGCGAGCAACTAGCACAGTTCGTTCCGCCCATTCTCGGCTTGCGTGATGGGATCCTCTACGCAGAATGGTTTCCTGGAGGACAAGACGCGGCACTTCATGCTCTGGACCGCCATGCATGGATCAAGTCTCTTGCCACGTACGTCGCGGCGCGGGCGCGGAGCTTGAGTTTGGGCACTGATCCCACGCCGGATTTGGCCCGCGAGGGTCGTCATAAGGGCTGCGAGATATTGGCAAACGCTCTGAGTCGCGCCTACAGCTCACGGATTGTATCAGCTTTGAAGCGCCCTCGAATTCAACAGGAACTGTCGCAGCAAAAGTGCCCGGTGCCCATCCTGATTGACGGCAAGATGTCGCGCCAAGAATGGGTCGCCGCTGATTCCAAGCTGCTGAAGACGGATTTCGAACATCATGGCCAGGGGAAGAACGAGCTTGGCATGACCGACCCAGCCTATGATCTGGCCGACGCTATTTTCCATTTCCGGCTTTCGGAGAAAGAATCGGCGCAACTCGTCCATCACTATGTCCAACAAAGTGGTGACACTCATGTCCAGAAGCGGCTCTTTTTCAACAAACTGCTGGCCGGCCTGTGGGCGCAGGATCTAGCCACACTTGATCTACAAAATCCTCGGCTCTTACACCGGCGGCGCGAGTCTCACCAGCAATACATTTCGGCTTGGAATTTCCTCGTTGGGGAAACCATCCGGGAGTGCGGCAAGCTGTGCCATCGCCCGCACGAGATTCACTGGCACACCCCTCTCGTCGTGACAGACATTGATGGCGTGCTGGACAGAATGGTCTTTGGCTTTCCTTCGACGACGGCTGCGGGCATCAAGGCGATCTCCTTGCTCCATGCCCATGGGTTTGCAACTGCCGTCAATACGGCTCGCACGCTGCACGAGGTAAAGCAATATTGCCGCGCTTACGGCTTCGCTGGCGGCGTGGCTGAGTATGGGAGCGTCCTTTGGGACGCGGTCAGTGAGCAAGAGCGCGTGCTCGTCAGTACGGAATCCCTGCGGCAGTTGGGACAGGCGCAAGATGCTTTTCGGCGGATTCCCGGGATCTATCTAAACGGCGATTACGAATATTCGCTGCGGGCGTTTACCTACCAAGACGGCCGAACCAAGCCACTGCCGCCTCTTCTGGTGCAGGATCTGTTGGCAAGTCTGAAGCTGGATCGGCTCCAAGTTCATCATACGGGCTTGGACACAGCCATTCTCGCCAAAGAGATAAACAAGGGCACGGGATTGCTCTCGCTTCTGGCTTTCGTCGGGCTGCCAGCAGATGACGTTTTGGCGATTGGAGATTCAGAACCCGACTTAGCCATGTTCCGCGTTGTTCACCGATCCTTCGCTCCGGGGAACATCTCTTGCCACCGCGAGGCAGGCTTGCTCGGCTGCCATGTCGCCCATCTTCCCTACCAACCCGGACTGCTGCAAATCGTCCGGAAAATCGTTCATCCCGAGGGTGGGACTTGCCATCGTTGCCGAGCTATAGACGCAGGCTGGCCCAAAAAGAGCAGTCTTTTCGTGTCCTTACTGAGTGTTGCTGACAAGAAGCCCCTCTCGCTGCTGCTGCAAAATTCGTTGGCCCCTTCCGCGCTGGCGGCTGTCTTTAGAAAGTAGTTAAGGCCAGAACATGCGCAAAACAGAGGAGAAGTGGACTTTGCCGGGGTCATGGTTAGGACCTTGCCTCCCCTTGCTCGCGACGGATGGCGATAACCAAACGAGTGCTGCCGGCAGCCCTGAGAATCCGGCCATCGGTGCAGCAAATACCGTCGCCGGCCGCATGGTAGAGGAGGGCGAGTAGTGCTTCGCCGCGTCCTTCCAGCCGCTAATGCGATTTTTCTCGGGCACGTGATGGTGCGGCTGGGGTCGCTCGTGCTGGTCCCGCTCTTCTTGCGTTACTGGTCACCGATTTCATACGGGGAGTATTTGGCGCTGTTCGCCGCCGTCGGCTACCTGGGCAGCCTCGACATCGGAATGCAATGGGCGGCGACCAACCGGCTGACCCAAGCCTACGCCAGAAACGATCTTGATGAATACCGTACCGTCCAGCATAGCTCCTTGTTCTTTTACCTTGTACTTGCAGCAGGCGTTACCTTGCTCGTGGCAAGCCTCGTATGGCTCTTCCCCATCCCCCACTGGATCGGATTGCGGGTGACAAAGCCGACGGCTGCGACGCTGGTCATCATACTGCTCGCCGGCTATGTGATGTGGTCAATGCCAATGAGACTGATCAGCGCCATCTACCAGACCATGGGCAATCTGGCGCGCTCGCAGTGGATAGCAAACGCCCAACAGCTGCTGGTCGTCCTCTTGTCGGCGTTGGTCCTGATCTTGGGTGGAGGAATGCTGGCCATCGCTTCCCTGCAAATCCTGACGGTCGGCTTGATCTCGCTCTTTGTGCTCCTCGACGTGCGCCGACGCTTCCCCGCACTGTTTCCGGGTATTGCAGAAGCGAAGCTTTCGGTCCTGAAGGAGTTGGCCTATCCGAGCCTCCTATTTGCATTGCTCGTGGCCGGCAATCTGATCACCTACCAAGGGAGCATTCTCCTGGTCTCTGCGGCTTTGGGCGGCTTGGCGGTGGCTGTGCTTTCCGTCACGAAGGCCATGATCGACGTTGTCCGTCAGGGGCTATATAGCATCAATCTCGCCCTGTGTCCGGACTTCGCCAGGATGGAAACCCTGGGCGAATTAGAAAAACTGCGCATGGTTCACCGCATCACAGTGGCGGCAGTAGCCGCTGTTACTCTCGCAGTTGCCGCCAGCGCCTGGTACGAAGGCCCGCTCATCATCACGGTCTGGACCCGTGGTCGCATTGAACCGGATGCGACGTTGCTGCGGCTGTTCCTGATCTTGATGGCATTCCAGACGCCCTGGGCTGCGAGTTCGACCGTAGCAACTGCCACCAACCGGCATAAGGTTCAAGCAATCGGTTATTTTTTCTCTGCGATCGTGGGCATTGGCTTGGTCGCGGCGTTGCTCCCACGCCTGGGCCCTAGGGCTGTGCCGGTCGGACTGACGCTCGGTGAGGCAATCGGCTGTTACCACTTCGTGATCAAGGCCACATGCCGAATCATCGGCGAGTCCTATGGTGCTTTCGCCCTGCGTTTCTGGTCGGGCTTCGCTGCAGTGTCCGCAGCCGTGCTGGCCGCTGGCTGGGCGATCCACCACATGATGCCGGGGCCGATGCTGCTACGCTGGGCCGCCATGGGCTTGTGCACCGTGGTGGTGGCCGCCGCCTGTG
>WNGL01006900.1_pt1 | contig 15438 bp, 10 predicted proteins | sample 5400591 | NCBI WGS metagenome assembly WNGL01 (sample SAMN13153377, study PRJNA577476) | soil metagenome | isolation source: 80 cm soil or saprolite under Garry oak tree replicate 1 | place: USA:California | collected 2016-06-15
AGGGAAAGATGCCTTTTCTTGTTTTCGGGGAGCCCGCCGAACCTGTGCAACTCGCTGAGAGGTTAGCCCTAGCGGCGTTTCCCGTCCGTGAAGTCCAGCGCGCTGACGGCGGTGATCCCCACAAGCATCAGAATAGCGGCGAGCAAGACGATGACGATCAAGGGTATCTCCTGGTCTTGCCCAAGAGGCAGCAACTGGATCGCCAAGGCCTAACCAGCTTACTTATCAGCGATTTGGGATTCGAATGATCCCGCAAGAAGTAACGGAACAGGGACACTTGCTGACACAAATTTCCTGCACCCACTGTACTGGTACTGGGGGGGCTAACGTGACGAACTGTCTTGGTTTTAGTCGCTCGTCAGACTCAGGACCTAGCTCTTCGTCAGCCGGATCGACCCGTCCCCTGTGTGGATCGTCAGAGTCTGGCCTCCGCCGTTCATCTTGCCGCGCATTTCCGACCGGCTAAACGTCCCCTCGACGGTCACGGGAACCCCCAGGCTGATGTGCCCATCGCCGGTCGTGGCATTGATGTCCGCCTGAAAATCCGCGGGAAGGGCAATGTCCACGCTGCCGTCCCCGGTTCGCAGCGTCCAACTGGTGGCCATCTTGGAGCCGGGCAATACCTGCGTATTCACGCTTCCATCGCCAGTCTTGACGTTCAACGCCTCAAATCTTCCCGTCATCCGGATGTGCCCATCCCCGGAGTCGGCCTCCACCTTGCCGTCCAGGTCACGGGCCTCAATTCCCCCGTCGCCCGTGCGCAGGCGGATGTCGCCCTTCAGAGCGTCCACCGTGATGCTGCCGTCCCCAGTGTGCAAATCAACGGTTCCGCTGAGCCCGCTGGCCTTTACCGAGCCGTCGCGCGTGTCTATGGTCAAGTTCCCGCTGAGACCGCTCGCCTCTACCGCGCCGTCGCCCGTATGCACCTGCAAGTCCCCCTGCTGCGGCATCCGCACTTCTATTTGCAGCTTCCGGGAGTTATGGCCCCAGCCCAGGCTGATGCCCCAATGTCCAGTGATGCGGGCGATCAGCTCCACTTTGTCGCCGTCCTGGCGGGAGTCGACGGTAAGATTCCTGCCCAATTCGTAGCCCTGATATTCGACCCGGAACTCCACCTGTTTCGAATCGCCGGACGTGACACGGACACTTCCGTCATTGGTTTCCACGTGCACGTTGGCTCGTCCCGCCACCGTGTAAGACTTCGTAATTTCCTCTGCACGAACCTGGGGTGCAAGAAGGGATACGGTGGCTAGGGCGGCGCAGGCGATTCCAACGCGATAGGCGTATCCCGTGAGCGATAGAGCTCTCATCTGTTGTTCCTCCGAAATAAGGCGTTCTGCCAGAAGGTACGCAGTCAGGAAACAAAATGTTCCCTTGGCCCAAGCACCGTTTCCATCCAATCGAACCATTACCAGGTTGCTGAAGCCGCCCCTGAGGCCTATCATAACCGCAAAATCTGACGTGGGGATCCCAAACTTAACTTACAAAAAGGAGAAGCTATGAAGAAACTCTTGGTCGCGTTCTGTCTGGCAGGCTTGGGAATTGCAAGTTTCCTGGCCACTCAACCTCAATTACGTGGGCAACAAACTGACCAGGAATTGCGCACGCTTGTCCCCAAGATTGTCGCGTCCTGGGAGACTTTCGATCTTACGAAGATCGAGCCGTATTACGCCACGGATGCTGATTTAACCTACTTCGACCTGGCCCCTCTGAAGTACAACAACTGGGCCGAGTACCGTGCGGGCGCGCCGAAGGTTTTGTTCGAGCCCAACAGCAGCCTCAAGCTCAAGGTAAACGACGATCTGCGCGTGCATTCGAGCGGAAAGTTTGCCTGGGCTACGTTTACATTTGGCGCCGACATCACCAGCAAGCAAGGCGCGACCACGCACCTCGACGCACGCTGGACGATGGTGCTGGAAAAGCGCGCCAAAGGCTGGATTGTCGTTCACGAGCACGTCTCCGCTCCGCTGGGCGGCTCTTCTTAGGCTTGTCGTGGCTCTTGCGGGGTTGCTTCTTGCTTCAATGCGAGACCCGATCCGATATAGTAGGTACCGGGAGCCCGATGCGCCGAACCAAGTCCTTGAAACGCGGGTCCGAGCGCAGACTATCCATGTGCGGATCCACGTTCAGGTAGAGTAGCCATTGATCTCGCGCGGCGTATCCCTGCTCTAGAGAAACGATGGCCTGATCTTTTTCGCCGAGTCCTATTTGAACAAGGGCGATTAGGCAGGGAGAGACGTAGCGGTGTTTCGAGCGCTCCTTTAGTTCTTCGAGCAGTCTTCTCGCTTCCTGTTTTTTTCCTGAATCACCCAAAACCCTCCCAAGACTTGCCACGACGAGATCATGCCTATTGCTCAAATTCGCTGCCTCCTCCAGCTCGGCAATGGCCTCCTTGTACATTTTCTTTTCGTCATAAACCCAGCCCAGACCCATGTGCGCGCCGGTATACTCCGGTTCCAATTCCGCGGTCTTCTGAAATGCGCGAATGGCCTGTTCATATTGTCGCGCCGTATAGAAGATGTACCCAAGCTCGCTCGCACCGCCTGCGCTCAGCGGATCGAGATCCATTGCCTGTCCCACCTGTGCAAAGGCTTGCTCGTTTCGCCCCATTTCTTGGAGGTATTCGCCATACCACTGGTGAGCCATGGCGTCATTAGGGTTGAGTTCCAGGGCCCTCCGGTATTCCTTTTCCACGGCTGGCCAGTCCCAGTCGTAGAGTTGGATCACACGCGCCAGCGCCAGATGTGCCTCCCCGAGAGAATCATCAATTTCCAATGCTTTCGTCGCGGCAGTTTTCGCTTGCGGGAGGATTTCCTTTGGGGACATATCGCCAACCCAGGGCATACCCAACGAGATATAAGAGTTGGCGAGCCCTGCGTAAGCTAAAGTATGGTTAGGATGTTTTTGAATCGCTGCTTGGAAATACTCGATACTTTCTGTTGCATTGCCTTTCTCCAATAAAAAGCGCCCCTTGAGATAATCGTCGTAGGCTTGGGAGTCGATGGACCGAGCGCTCGACAAGTGGACGTTTTCTGACGGCGTCAATTTCGCTTTGATCTCATCCGCGATTGCGTGGGCGGCGTCACGCTGAAGCTCAAGCATATCGCTCAAACCGCGCTCGTAGGACTTAGCCCATAAATGGCGGTCTGATGGTGCGTGAATTAACTGCACGGTGATTGCGACCTTGTTCCCAGAGCGCTGCACGGCACCCTCGATCACGGCATCCACGGAGAGTTCCCGTGCAATTTGCGGAAGTGTTTTCTTTGTTCCTTTGTATTGCATCACGGAGGTGCGCGAAATCACCTTGAGCGCGCTGATTTGCGCCAGTTCGGTGGTCAGCGCCTCGGTCATGCCATCAGCGAAGTATTCTTGCTCGGGATCCTTGGAGAGATTCTCGAGTGGTAGCACGGCCAGCGATCGAATCGTCGGCCCTATACGAGCGCCTCCCAGTCGGTCCCAAACACCGCCCACGTTCAGCGCTACAAGAATGGTGAGAGCCAGCACTGTCACCAAGCCGCCCAGGCCCCATGGAAAAAGTCGTTGACGGGACCTGGCCTGCTCCTTTTGCTCCAAACGCTGGCGCCCTTCGTTCCACCAGGCGTCAATCTCCTCTCTATAGGCAAAGACCGACGCCTGCTTCTTGTGTACCTTCCGGTGAACGGGCAGGCCTTCTTTCTCCCACCGGCGGACGGTGCGTTCATCTCGTTTCAGGTAGGCCGCGATTTCTTTCCAGGAGTCCAGGCGTTCGCCCGGAGCTTCTGGGATGTTGGTCGGCAACGGAGGTTTGCTCGCACCCATGGGGTGAGCCTTTACGGGGACAGAATGTAGGTGCGATTGTAGCCTAAGGCGCTCCGAACGCCAATGTCGCATCCTACGGCGGGTAAACGCGGACATTTTGCCCCTGCCCGGCCTTGTCTGTTGCGGGACGATTTTCGTCCCGCTATGGTCAAACGCACCTGGCCAATGTGCCCACTGGTAGTTCGCCATAGCTCATGGGTGCTAGCCACTTCACCTATCAAGGAGGCACAAAATGAGAAATATCCGATTTGCTCTTGCGTTGACCCTCGCCCTTCTGATGGCCACATGTCTACGTGCCCAGAACGTCGTTGTGCAATGGAACGGCGTCGCATCCACCACAATTGTCGCCAACGGGAAGGAGGCCTCAGTTGCTTCGGGGGTGTGGTTTGCTTATGTGCACTTGGCGGTATTTGACGCCGTTGATGCCATTGACCACCGTTTCCAGCCTTATGTGTTCACTGCCAATCCCCCTGAAGGGGCAAACCAGGATGCCGCGGCCATTGCCGCTGCCCACCGGATCTTGGTGAACTATTTTCCTTTGCAGCAGACGGCCTTGGACGCGCAGTACGCTGCGTCGAGGGCAGCTATAAACGACACCGGAGCCAATATTTCAGCCGGAGAAGCAGTGGGAGAAGCTTCAGCACAAGCGCTCATCGCGGCGCGCACGAGCGACGGCTTGCTGGCCAATGTTTCTTACAACCCTCCCGTCGGCCCTGGTTTCTACCAGCGGACACCCCCTGCCTTTGCCGCTCCTCTGACTCCGTGGCTCGGACAGATGGCGCCATTCTCCATGAACGGCCCCGCGCAATTCTTTCCTGACGAAGGCCCCACTCCTCTCGACAGCCAAGAGTGGATCGACGATTACAATGAGACAAAAACGCTGGGCGCACGCAACAGCACGGTGAGGACTCCGGAACAGACGGAGATCGGGCTATTCTGGACAGAGCACACAGGGCAGCAGTATGCGCGAGCGTTCCGCAAATTAGCCACAGACAGGGGGCTAAGTACCTCGGATTCCGCGCGGCTCATGGCCATGTTGTGGACCGGATACGCCGACGCCGGAATCGGCTGCTGGAACGCGAAATTCTCGTTCAGCTTCTGGCGGCCGGTTACCGCAATCCGCGCTGGCGGTGGAAATCCGGCTCTTGTTGCAGATCCGAATTGGTCCCCGCTGGCGAACACTCCCGCTCATCCCGAGTACCCTGCGGCGCATGGTTGTGCAACCGGGGTAGTGTCCACCATCCTTGCGGGTTTCTTCGGAACGCCGAATCTGCAGTTTTCTGTCGACAGTCTAGTCACGCATACAACGCACAACTTCACCAGCACCAACGATCTGCTGAGCGAGGTCGAGCATGCGCGAATCTATGCCGGCTTTCATTACCATCACTCGGTGATTCAGGGAAAAGTGCTGGGAACCAAAGTGGCGCACCAACTAATGCAGCAATTTTTCAGGCCTGCGAACTGATTCCGTTTTAGTGCGACTTCGGTCGAGCGGGAACAAGGAAGCCTTCGGCTAGCTGCAATGGGCGCGCTTCTGATCTTTCGCCGCTCGCATGCGCCCAAAAATGTCCACTAACCTGGCGTCTACAATAGACGCTAAGAATATTTGAGAGGTCTTAGACCATAGACATGCTGAAAAAACGATTTGTGATGTTTCTTGTACCGGTAGCACTGATTTTGTTCGTATCGTTACTTATGGCGCACGCGGAGCCCCAGACGCCGAAGCCTGGCCCTGAGTACCAGCGCTTGCATTACTTCGTCGGCAACTGGCAGATAGAGTGGAAAACGTTGCCCGGTCCGATGACAGGCGCCGGCGGCAAGGTCACCGTCACAGACCACAACGACATGCTGGGCGATTTCTTCGTCGTCTTCCACCGCAAAGGACGTGGTCCCACGGGATCTGGAAATGAGATTGGTATCTTGGGGTATGACCCAACGCAGAAGGTGTATACCTACGAAACCTTTGACAATGATGGAGGTGTCGGTCGGGCCACCGCTACCGTCTCGGGGGATACATGGGTTCTGCTAGCTCCCGCTCCCGATGCTTGCCGACAAGCAGGAGACAAGATCAAGGAACGCTACACTCTTAAGGAAGTCTCACCCACGGCTTATACGTTCATCGGCGAGATCTCGATCGACGGTGGTCCCTCGACCAAGATTGAACAAGGCAAAGCTACAAAAAAGTGAGGTTAACTGCTCGCATCGTTCTTTGTAGCGCAGAGGCCGCCGAGTCCAGATGCAAGTGCGTACTGGCAGACCTATACGAGTGCGGCAAAGACCCTTCACTCCGATCCAGCGTGTGTAGTCATCGCTCGTGCGGCAACTCTAGCCTGTGTTAGCGGTTGCGGCCTGAGTTTAGGCTGAACGTGCGTGTTTGCTTCGGCCTTTTCCTGCTCCTGGCTTGGCACGCAGCGCGGCTAGAAACTCGTCAGCGGGCAAGGTATTGATGACGTTCTTTTTCTCCAGCCAGCCGCGTCGCGCCATTGTCACGCCGTAGCGGATGAATGCAAGATTTGTGGTTGTGTGGGCGTCAGTGGAGATGACCACTTTGACGCCGCGTTCCTTGCACATCCGCAAATACACATCTTTCAGATCCAGTCGGTCCGGATACGAGTTGCACTCCATGGCCACACCGTGTTTCGCACAGGCGTCGAGCACTTTCTCCATGTCATAGTCGAAGGCGTCGCGGCGCAGCAGCAGCCGCCCCGTGGGATGCGCGATGATTTGTGTATAGGGATTCTCGATGGCGGCAAGGTAACGCTCCGTCATCGCCGGGCGATCCAGGTTCATGTAGGAATGAACCGAACAAACCACCACATCCAGCTGCGACAGAATTTCGTCAGAATAATCCAGCTCGCCATCTTTCATAATGTCCACTTCCGCTCCCGCCAGGACGCGGATTCCCAACTCCTTCTCGCTCAGCGAGTGAATCTTCTTGATGTGCGCCGCGGCGCGCTTCTCGTCCAGCCCGTTTGCCACGGTTACCGTTTTCGAGTGATCGGTAATCGCGATGTATTGGTGTCCCAGTTGCCGCGCGGCTTCCGCCATTTCTTCAATTGAGTTTTTGCCGTCGCTCGCCGTCGAGTGCATTTGCAAGTCGCCCTTGATGTCCTTCAGCATCAGCAGGTGCGGCAGTTTGTGCTGCTCCGCGGCAGCGATTTCGCCAGTGTTTTCGCGCAGCTCCGGCGGGACAAAATCCAGCTTCAACTTCGCGTAGATTTCTTCTTCCGTGCGCCCGCCCACGCGCTTTTCGCCCTTCAGCGTCGCCAGCGCATATTCATTGAGCGTAAGCCCCATGTCGTTCGCGCGCCCACGCAGCGCCACGTTGTGCTCTTTCGAGCCGGTGAAATACATCAGCGCGGCGCCGAAGTTTTCTTTTTCGAGCAGCCGCACGTCTACCTGCAAGCCATTCGTCAGCGTGAAGCTGACCTTGTTTTCTCCGTGCGCCAGCTTCTGATCGATGTCCGGAAATTTCAAAATATGCTCGGCAAGAGCGTCCACGTGCTTCTGTGAAGTGAATCCATCTGCCAGCGTCACCAGCAAATCCAGATCGCCCACGGTTTCTTTCCCGCGCCGCAGCGAACCCGCCGGCGTCACCGAGTCCACTCCTTTTCCCGCTTTCTTGATATGCTCCGCGATCGCCAGCGCCGCATCCTCGGCCGTGCTAATCAGAAACCTCCCCGTGGACTTCTTGAAAACTTCTACCGCTTTCAAAATATTTTGTTCGCTTTTCTCGCCAAACCCTGGCACGTCTCGCAGCTTTTGCTCTCTGGCAAGCCTCTCGACATCCGCTACCGTGGCCGCCTTGAAATTCGACCACAGGAACGCCACCTTCTTTGGCCCCAGCGACTGCAGTTGCAGCACGTCCAGAATCGTTGCGGGGTATTTTTTCAGCAGCTTCTTCCGCAGTGAATAGTCTCCGGTCTTCACAATCTCTTGCAAGTGCTCGACCATGCGCTCGCCGATTCCCGGCAGCTCTTCGAGCTTCTCCGGCTCCTTGACCAGTTGCTCGACCGATTCCGGCAAGCTGTCAATCAGTTCGGCAGCCTTTTCGTAACTCCGGTAGCGCCCAATAATCGCTCCATCAATTTCGAGCAACTGCGCCGTATCCCGCAAAATGCGTGCAATTTGTTTGTTGTCCATAGCGGCTCATTATAATCCCGGATGTAGTGGCCGGTCTTTCGCGCTTTTTGGGCGTTGGGTTCTGACCGGAGTGGCCGTCGCGAGTTGCAATAACCGCGCCGTCGTTATATTTTCAACTCTCCCGGCAGATTGTAATTTGTCATCGTCGGCCTTCCGGAGGTTTTCATGCCATCGTTCAACCCGTTCAAGACTCTGTTGTCTGTCATCGTCGCGCTTGTTGCCATGGCCGTGGTGATTTCGCTGGTCCACGCTCACAAGCCGTCTCACCTGGCTGCCGAAGTTACGAGCCAGGCCTGTCCGAACGATGACAGTGGATTAACGCTGCCCGCAGGTTTTTGCGCGACGATTTTCGCTGATGGCATTGGTCATGCTCGCCACATGGTAGGTGCGCCAAGCGGAGTTCTTTACATCAACACCTGGTCTGGCCGGTACTTCGGCAACGACAAGCCTCATGAAGGCGGTTTCCTCGTGGCCTTGCAGGACAAGAGCGGCTCAGGAAAAGCCGACGTTAAGGAGCGCTTTGGCGAAACGGTTGAAACCGGCGGCCACGGCGGCACGGGCATCGGCATGTACAAGGGTTCGCTGTTTGCTGAGAGCAATGATCGCATCGTGCGCTATTCACTTTCTGCAGACGCTATCGTGCCGACTGGTCCTGCGGACAATATTGTTTCCGGTTTGCCTCTGGGGGGCGACCATCCGATGCATCCGTTCCTGATAGATCCTGAAGGAAAAATGTACGTCGATGTCGCCACCGCAACCAATGCCTGCCAGGAGAAAAACCGCACACCCCACTCGCCGGGAATACACCCTTGCAAGGAGCTGGAGACTCGCGGCGGCGTCTGGCTCTATGACGCGAACAAGACGAACCAAACTTTTTCGCCGGGCGACCGCTTTGCTACGGGAATCCGCAACGCGGAGGGTTTCGCCCTCGACGCAAGCGGGCGCGTGTTTGTGACCCAGCACGGACGCGACCAGCTGTACACGAATTGGCCCGAGCACTATAAGCCCGAGCAGGAGGCTACGCTGCCGGCTGAAGAAGTGCTTCTCCTAAAGAAAAACGGCGACTACGGCTGGCCGGAATGCTACTACGACGCCTTCGAGCAAAAATTAGTCCTCGCGCCGGAATATGGCGGCGACGGCGGCAAGAAAATTGGCGTGTGCGCGGACAAAACCGGTCCGGCTGCCGTTTTCCCCGCGCACTGGGGACCCAATGCCATGGTGCTTTATGACAAAACAGAATTTCCCGAGCGCTACCGTGGCGGCCTGTTCATCGCCTTCCACGGCTCATGGAATCGCGCGCCTTATGCGCAAGGCGGCTACAACGTCGTCTATCAGCCGCTCGATGGCGACCACGCCTCCGGCCAGTGCGAAATTTTTGCGGATGGCTTCGCGGGTTCGGTGAAGTCGCCGGGCAAAGCCGAGCATCGCCCCTCGGGCTTGGCGGTCGGCCCCGATGGTTCGCTCTACGTTTCGGACGACATACGCGGACGCGTCTACAAGATTGTCTATCACGGAGGGCCCGGTGCGGGCGCCGCGAATGTTACCGCGTGCCCGAGTCCCACGGCTCCAGCTGGCGACATCGTCGAAGCAGCAGCCAAACCTCCGGAAGGCACGCATCCCGACGCAGGCAAGTCCGCAAATCTGCCTGTTCCGGAGGGCGCGACGCGAGAAATGGTCGTGCTGGGTGAGCGCGTTTATCGTGGTCAAGTTGGCGGCGCGGCCTGCACCGGCTGTCATGGCGATAGCGGCCAAGGCACGCCCCTGGGTCCCGCTCTAAACGGAAAGAAATGGCTGTGGAGCGATGGCAGCTTTGCCGGAATCAAGAAAACGATCAACGAAGGTGTCTTGCAGCCAAAACAATATCGCAGCCCCATGCCGTCAAAGGGTGGCGCGCAACTCACTTCCGACGATGTATCCGCGGTTGCCGCTTACGTCTGGAGCCTGAGCCATCAAGCGCCGTCCAAACAGAAGTAATCGCCAAACTGCGAAAGCGCTTTAGCGCTCGAGGATATCCTTCATTGCGTTGAGCTCGAGCTTCTTCGGCGCGCGGTCCAGGTCCATGGTTAGATTTCGTGTAGTATTGCCTATGACCAGGATTTGGGCCAGCCGAATCATTCCTTTTCCAAAGTCGCCGAAAATCGGAACGTACATCGCGAAGTGATCATCCACTTCGCTTTGGGTGATTTCCGCGTGCACCTTGACGTGGCCGCCGTCGCCCGGCTGAATGTCATATTTCAGCTGATAGCGCGGCACCTTTGTGTCGTAGACCCATTCATCGAAAAACCAGTCGAGCTTCCCGTTCTTCTGCAAATCCATTTGCTTGGTCATGTGCTTTTCGACAATGGCTTTGAACGACTCGGTAGATGCCGGTGCGTCGCGGTGGCTCTCGATGAAATCATGCATCATGTCAATGAACGCCTGGTCCTTATTGCTCTCGGTGGCTTGATCGGCGTACATCAGCGATTTCAGCATCAACAAGACGTAGCCGCCCTTCGAATACGTTACTCCCTGATACGCCTGCGCGGTGCGCGGGGAAATCAGCCGCAGGCCCAGCCAAAGCGGACCGGCGTCATTCGGCGAAACGCCATAGTTGTTTTTATTCAGGACGCGCTCGCGTTGGCGCTGCCAGTATTTCAGGTAGTCGCCCTTCCAGTTGGCTCCGAAGGCCTCTTGTAGAAACAATCCCGCTGCAAAATCCGCGAATCCCTCGGAGAGCCACTGATCGTGGTAGCTGGCCCATCCAACGCTGTGTCCGAACCACTGGTGAGCCACCTCGTGAGGCGTTACTTCCTGTACGAATCCGCTGAAGTTCGAATCGATATGGCCGAAAAGCATCCAGCGCTGCGTCGAATCGATGTACGCGGAGATCGGCAGGTACACCAGGCTCGGCCACGACTGGCCGAAATTGAAATTCGGCTGCTCGGTGATGGCGACGTTTTCATAAGGCGCCTTGCCGAAATAAATCGTGCAGAGCTGCATTTGCGCGCGCGCCTGCTCCAGGGCGTACTTGGTCATGGACTTAGGCGCCATCGAGCCTAGTGGGCCGTTTCGAAATCGCGCCAGGTTGTCCGGCAGTTCCGTCAGGTAGTATCCTGTGATTTCGTAGTGCGTGCTCTCATCAGGAAGATCCATCTTGGTGTACTTGCCGTAGTTAAATCCCGCCACCGCCACGGGCACCGGAGTCACCCAGTGCGATACCGCAAATCCCTCTTCCGTAGATTCTCCCTGCAGCTTGCCCACGCTAATCACCACATTGTTTTTGGGAACCTTGAAGGTAAGGTCGTACAGCGCTTTCTCGCCGAACCCGTTCAGGTTCGGATACCAGGACGTGCGCGCTCCCACGTAATAACTTCCTCCGCCCGCATCGTAGAGAACCTTGTCGCCCGCGTACTCGACGGTGATCGTGTGTTCCTTGGTGACTGGCGGGGCTTCGTCGAGTACCAGGTAGAACGAGCCGTCTTCCTTCTTTCCCTCTTGAATGAAATGCAGTTCCTTGCCGTTCTCGTCGCTGACGCGCGTCACGCGCAGTGTGGGCAGCAACCCGAACTTCAGCACGCGTTCCCCTTCGACCAGCGGCTGAAAGGTGATAGTTGCCCGGCTGAAGAAATGGTTGTTTTTTCCTATCACCGTCTCGATGTTGTAGCGGCGTGTGGCAAACAGCCTCTTGTCTTCCCGCGAGTTCGCTGTGCCGGCTTTTAACTCGTTGATTCGATGCTGGGAATACCAGACTCCGTCGTCCATCCCTCCGCCGCTGCAGTTGACCAGCGCCACTTCCTCCGGCGAATCGAGTTGCGGAAGGGCGCCCGTCCGCATGCGCACGAAGAAGCGCAAATCCTTGTGCGGCGACCCGGTCATGTACGCGTTGAGAAACGGAGGATGTTTTGGATTGTAAACGGCCGCCAGGACGTCGGCGTCCACGTTGTCAATCGTTTCTCCCTCAAGGATGGCCTGCGTGAAGCTTTCCGGAATTTCGTGGCGGTGGCGAACTTTGTTCTTCCAATGTTCGAACTCGCTCGCCGCTGCCGGCGGCGTATCCACTTTGTTGCCCGTTACTCCTGAAAATTGTTGGTACACGCCGCCGCTGAATCGAAATACCGCTTCCGTGAAATCCTCTTCTGCAATCTCGCTTCCGCTGCGCCGGATCATCTCCTGCGTATCCAGCCGCCCCACGGGTTTCAGCACGAAGTGCCCCTGCCCGCTAAAAACCGCGCCGGTCACATATCCGTTGACCGGGGGCAGAAAAGTAATGGTCCCGGATTTCAGTTGGAAAGTTCCCACATCCACCGGCAAGCTGAAGTTATCGCAGCGGAATGTCGCGCCCAGCCCGATGCCGCGCAGTTGACGATAGAACGCATCCGAATTCGCAAACGCCAGGCTCTTTTCCGTTACGTTGATGCTGACCTGTTGCTCGGCAATCGTCAGCTTGAGCGGGAGGTCCGCGGTTCCGTGCAGGTCAACCGAGGTGACAAGCTCCTCGAAGCCTTCCTTCCTGACGCGGACGGTGTATTTCCCAGCGCTCAGGTCCGGCGCCGTGAATTTCCCGGATTCATCCGAGGTCAATACCATCGCTTGAGTGAGATTGCCACCCGTGATTTCAATGCGCGCTCCCGCCACCACCGCTCCTGACGGATCTTTGATTGTTCCGGAAATCGTGTCTGCGCGTAGGCCGTTGGCAGCCGCCAGACAAACCAGTAGCAAGAGAAGGGAAGAGAAGGGAAGGGAAGAGAAGAGAAGGGAAGAGAAGAGAGAACGGCCAAAGCTGAGCGCCCCTCTCCTGGTCCGATTTATCAGAAAAATCCTTCCGACGTCGTTGCGCTTTGGGAGGCCCGGAATTCGCTGAGGTGTTCTTGATGAACGGATGTGCATGAATGTTGGCTCGCGTTTACCAATTTCAAATCTATGTCCGAACCTTACGGCAAGCAAGCTTTTCAGGTCAATCTCTAATCCTTGGTTTTAGTCCTCTCTTCGTAACCAAATTCTCTTTTGGCTAAATAAAACAGCCGGCAGGTGGGCTAGCCTGCCGGCCAGTTTCGCCTCTGGAGATTTCTACGCGCCGTTCTTGGAGACGTTGGCGGCCTGGGGACCCTTGGGGCCTTGAACGATCTCGAATTCGACTGGATCTCCCTCCTGCAAGGTTCGATACCCGTCGCCCGCGATGGCCGAATAGTGCACGAACACATCCGGCCCGTCGTCACGACCGATGAAGCCGTAGCCCTTGGAGTTATTGAACCACTTGACGTTCCCTTTCATTTCGCTTGGCCTCCTTACTTTTCGTTTGGCTGGTCCCCAACTGGCGCCGGAGGTGCCTACGCTCCAGCACGCAAAGTATTAAATTGGCCAGAAACCAGTTACTAGCCAATCGACATCGACAAACGTCTGGCGTGCCATCCAGTTCATTGAACGCCATCTCCTTTTGAATGCAATTCCTACGCCCGTTATGGGTCGAGAGTTCATCACTGCTCCCTGGGCTTCAAAGACGTCGCCATCATGAATGATTTGAACTCTGACCCGCGCTCCCGTTGGCGCGCAATTCCCTGGGACGACATGGCATCCAAAGAGGCTCAGGTCCCAGGTTTGCTCTCTTGATTGCCGGCCTGATGCTAATTCCGTCAGTGTGACGTTGGCCACGAAGGAATAACGGGCTGCTCGCGGACGTAGATCTTTGTCCATGAAGATCTGAATCTATTCAGCATATCGAAGCATTTTGGACCTTGCAAATTTCGATATTAAGTAATATCACCGATATATGGGGAACCGCGCGGCGCTGCTGATTCACTGTTCCAAGGACGAGGCTGAAAAAATCCGTGAGATGTCGAAGCTCCAGCGCCGGACCATAAGTGGTTATGTCTTCTTCATTGTTATGAGGGCCGTACAGTTCGGCGAAAACCTCATTCACATGAGAGTCGCGGGAATTGACGAGGTGCCTTTCGCCCACGTCATCGAAGCTTTCGGACTCAACAACATTCCTTCAAAAAACCCTCCAGGGCCCAGGACCACAATGCTTCTCTGGTGCTCCAAGGACGAAGCAAAGCGAATACGAATCGTGGCAGCAATGCGGGGGATGACCATCAGCAGGTTTGTGCTTCACACTCTCGGGTGTTCTTGGCGTATCGCTGATGCATTTCCGAAATTCACTGGCACGGCCAAGAAACCCGCCAAACGGCGTGACTCCCGGTAAGTCCCGGTAAACGTTAGTGCTCTATCGGAGGCGCGTTTTCAGGAAAGCGTGAAGTCTGGCGAGGTGCTCTGCGCGCGTTCGATAGAGCCGTTTGAAGGTGGCCGCTGGCGGTTGCGGTGGGTGCGGGCTAATGGCTGGACCAGTCTGACGGCTATGGGAATTGAATCCTTTTTCGTTTGCAGCCTATTGATTTTGCATGACTTAGGAAAATCAGAGAAAAGCGAAAATCGCCGTTAAAAGCGCTAACTTGCGGCATGACGTGAGGAGCATAGCACGCGAAGCGTCCGCCGGCACGACTTACCAGTATCTAGCCAGACCGGTGTTGCTCCTCATTCATAATCTCTGATCATGGCGGAACACGACCGGAATCGGCGAGGCCAACATTTGTGAACGCACCCAGTCAGCGCAGTAGTTCTTTCTGATTTATCCACTGAGTGAAATTTCTGACAGTGACATCCCCAGCCAGCAGGAAAGTTTGAAGACAAGCAAAATTTCGAAGGTCCAAAAAGTCAAAAAGTCTCCAGGAGGGTCAGAAAATTCAGAAGAGTAGTCCCGATAATTGCAGTTTACGTCCTTAGAATCATAGGGATAACCGAGTCCCTTTGCCGCGACGGACAGTCAAGATTGCGTCGTCAGCGGCGACGGACCCGGTGCTCGAATCAACGGTGGCACGACTCTTGCCCCTGTTCGCCGTGTAGTTCGTTTGAACGTATTCGACGCCGCGAAAGCTCCTGAAGCCGTCCGTGGCGAAATCGTTCCACAACCGTGAGAGCCAAACCCGCAGGACTCGGTCAGTCAACGGAGACGCAGCTTTTGACCGCGGCTCGAACGCTGCAAGATCAATAGCTGGTGACGGAGGGCACGAATCTCTGCCAGCAGAACGGCGCGGGCTCGGAAACAATCTCACAGAGAGAAGAGTAGAGTAAAATACCTATGTTTGGGAAAGGCTACCGGTCGCGTCTCCATAAATGCAACGATTTCAATGTGTGGTAAGGACAAGACCGGAGCGGCGAATTATTTTCGGTCCCTCCTCGTGGGAACAAAGCTAATGAGTGAGCGGACTGGAATGTTCATTCAGGTTGGGCCGAATGCTTCCGGGAGATCACGACCATAAGCCATGTCGAGCCGATACGAAACTCGGACAAATGCTCCAAGTCAGCGGCCTGAATCCGTTCATCGTTTACATATGTCCCGTTCGCGGAATCCAGGTCGCATAGCCTAACCATGTCCTCGGTCAAACCTACGACACAATGCAAACGAGAGACTTGCGGGTCATTTATTTCGATGTCCGCGCCGCCACCAACTTGTCCTATGCTGGT
>WNGL01005986.1_pt1 | contig 15436 bp, 16 predicted proteins | sample 5400591 | NCBI WGS metagenome assembly WNGL01 (sample SAMN13153377, study PRJNA577476) | soil metagenome | isolation source: 80 cm soil or saprolite under Garry oak tree replicate 1 | place: USA:California | collected 2016-06-15
CTTGCGGTCACGCTTGTCCCGGTGCTGATGGGCTATCTCATTCGCGGACGCATCCCGGCGGAGGAAAGAAACCCGCTCAACCGTTTCCTCATCGCGCTCTATCGCCCGCTTCTCGAAAGCGCGCTGCGGCGTCCGAAAACGGTCTTGCTCGCCGCCGTTGCGATCCTCGCGGCGACGCTCTGGCCCATGAACCGGCTCGGCGGTGAGTTCATGCCGCCGCTCGACGAAGGCGATCTGCTCTACATGCCTTCGGCGCTACCCGGACTTTCCGCAGGCAAGGCCTCGGAGCTTTTGCAGCAGACCGACCGGCTCATCAAGACCGTGCCCGAAGTGGCCAGCGTGTTCGGCAAGGCGGGGCGCGCGGAGACGGCGACCGATCCCGCGCCGCTCGAGATGTTCGAGACCACGATCCAGTTGAAACCGCGCGGGGAGTGGCGACCGGGGATGACGCCGGAAAAACTCGTGGATGAGCTCGACCGCATCGTGAAAGTGCCGGGGCTCTCGAACATCTGGGTGCCGCCGATCCGCAACCGCATCGACATGCTCGCGACCGGCATCAAGAGCCCGGTCGGCGTGAAGGTTGCGGGCACCCATCTCAGGGAAATCGACCGCATTGCGGCCGAGGTCGAGCGCGCGGTTAAGGAAGTGCCGGGCGTGAGCTCCGCGCTCGCCGAGCGGCTTACGGGCGGGCGCTACATCGACGTGAACATCGACCGCGACGTCGCGGCGCGCTACGGCCTGAACGTCGCCGACGTGCACGGCGTCGTCACCGCCGCTATCGGCGGCGACAACATCGGCGAGACGATCGAGGGCCTGCAGCGCTTTCCCATCAACGTGCGCTACCCGCGCGAGATGCGCGACTCCGTCGAGAAGATCCGCACTCTGCCGCTCCTCACCGAGCGCGGCGCGCAGATCCGCCTCGGCGACGTGGCCGAAGTGAAGGTGAGCGACGGCCCGCCGATGCTGAAAAGCGAGAACGCGCGGCTCTCGGGCTGGGTGTACGTCGACATCCGTGGGCGCGACTTGAGCTCGGCGGTGCGCGACATGCAGCGCACCGTTGCGGAGAAGGTGAAGCTTCCGGCAGGCACCTCGATCTCCTGGTCCGGGCAGTTCGAGTTCCTCGAGCGCGCGACCGCGAGGCTCAAGATCGTGGTCCCCGCGACCCTCGCAATCATCTTCGTGCTGCTGTATTTCGCCTTCCGGCGCGCCGCCGAGGCGCTCCTCATCATGGCGACGCTGCCGTTCGCGCTCGTCGGCGGGTTCTGGCTCATGTACGTGCTCGGCTACAACATGTCGATCGCCTCGGCGGTGGGTTTCATCGCGCTCGCGGGCGTCGCGGCCGAGATCGGCGTGGTGATGCTCGTCTACGTCAACCAGGCCGTCGCCGCACGCGAGGCGGCAGGCGGACTTCGCGACGAACGCGATTTTGCGCAAGCAATCGTGGAAGGCGCGGCGCTTCGCGTGCGGCCGGTGGCGATGACGGTCGCCGTCATCATCGCGGGGCTCCTCCCCATCATGTTCGGCTCGGGCACCGGGTCGGAAGTGATGCGGCGCATCGCGTCGCCCATGGTGGGCGGGATGATCACTGCGCCCCTGCTTTCGATGTTCGTCTTACCCGTCGCGTACCTTTTGCTGCGCCGGCCGCGCGCCGCCGCTGCTGCGCAGGTAGACGCGCGCAATGCAGTTCCTCATCAACCCTGAAAGGAGAAATGCAATGAAACGCCTTATCGTCTTATCAGCCGTTCTCGCTCTGTCCATCGTAACGATTCCCTTGGGCCGCGCCCAGGGCATGGGCGGGATGGATATGAAGGACATGGACATGGAGAAGTGCAAGGGCATGGACATGAGCAAGTGCAAGGACATGATGGGAAAAGACAAGAAGGGAATGGAAATGAAAGGCATGGGCGCCGACGTGAAATCGGAGGCCCAGTCGCACAAGGGCGTCGGCACGGTGAAGAAGGTCGATTCCGCGGGCGGCAAAGTTACGATCGCGCACGGCCCGATCCCGACGATGAAATGGCCGGCGATGAACATGACGTTCACCGTCAAGGACAAGGCGCTGCTCCGCAAGTTTTCGCAGGATAAAAAAGTCGAGTTCGAGTTCGTGGAGCGGGGGTCGGATTACTTGATCACGTCGGTGAAGTAGCGATCCGGTCCTGTGGAGGCTTTATGGTTCACAAAATACGTTACGGCCGGGCCTTCGCCGCCTTGATCGGGTGTCTGTCTTTCGCGGTCGGCAACGGCTCTTTCGCGGCAGGCGATCCGAAACGCGGCGCACAGGTATTCCAAGCATGCCTAGGCTGTCACTCGGTGAAGCCCGGCGAGCAATTGACGGGCCCCAGCCTCGCGAGCGTGTGGAACCGCAAGGCCGGAACGGTCGAAGGGTTCCAGCGATATTCAGACGCCTTGAAACTCGTCGACGTCGTGTGGAACGAAGCCACTCTCGATAGATGGCTTGCGAATCCCGAGCAATTCGTCGCCGGTAACAACATGACATTCCCGGGCGTGCGAGAGAGCAAGGACCGCCAGGACGTCATCGCTTATCTACGGGCGGTCTCCGAAGGGAAAGCTCCGAGCGCCGAGCCGCGCCGCGCCGGCATGATGATGCAGTCGGGGAAGGTCGACCTGAAAAAAGCGCCGCCTGCCGGTCAGGTCGTTTCCATCAGCCACTGCGGCGACACCTACACGGTGAAAACCGCGGACGGCAGGACGAGCAAGGTCTGGGAGTTCAACCTGCGGTTGAAGACCGATTCGAGCAAGGACGGACCGCTTCCAGGTAAGCCCGTGATCGTCGGGGCTGGAATGCAGGGAGATCGCGCTTCGGTTGTCTTTGCTGCGCCCGCTGAGTTCGGTTCGCTCATCAAACAGGCCTGCCAATAGTGATTCAGCGAGCGGAGAACGGTCTTCAGCGTCGAGCTTTGGCGCTTTCGCAGCACGAGTCATCCGCCATCTGCAGCGGCGGACACTTTACGCTGCCATAGGAACAAAACACGCAACAATCGCCGGGCTTGGGCCTGAGCACCGCGCGGCAGGCCGCACACTCGTAGAACCATTGGCAGGCGTCGGTGGGCATCGTTTCCCTTGACTGATGCCCGCATTTCGGGCAGGTGAGCGTGGATTCGCGCGAGATGACTGCCACGCTCAGTTTCCGCTCTTGACCGCCGAACGATACCCCGCGTTCGCAGTGGATTCCATCAAACGCTCGGGGGAGGTCACGCGGGGGTCGTACTCCACCACCGCCGATTTGGTCGGGAAGTCGACCTTGGCGGACTTGACGCCGGGTGTCTTCTCGAGCGCCTTGCGCACGGTGATGGGACAAGCCTCGCAATCCATGCCCGGTACCGACAGCTCGACGCGTGCGGTGTCGGCGGCCAAGACCGGCACGGCTAGTAGGAAAGCGGTGATGAACGTTACGAGTCTCATGGGATCTCCTTCAGTAGAAAAGGGGCGCATACCAGGGAAACGCCAGAAGCGGAACGGCGACGACCAGCAGGGCCCAGAAGATCGTCCGCTGCTGGCGCCGCACGCGCGGGTCCGCGCAGGCCTCGTCAGGCTTGCAAGCCTCGGGCGTGCGGTAGAGTTTCCAGTAGGCTGCCCCAAAGAGTGCAAGCGTGGCCAGCATGAACGCGGGACGGAAGGGCTCAAGTGTAGTGAGCGAAGACACCCAGGCACCGCCTATCCCGACAGAAACGAGCGCGAGGGGGCCGACGCAGCAAAGCGATGCGCCGATGGCCGCGAGCGCGCCGCCGATGAGGGCTCCGCCGGCGTCGAGGTTGAGCTTCATGGGAACTCCGATTTCAAGCTACGCTCGTAGTCTAGGTACGTACCCAAGTACGGAGTCAAGCCATGAGCGGGGCCGGCTATACCATCGGACAGGTCGCCCGGGCCGCGGGCGTCAACGTGGAGACAGTGCGCTTCTACCACCGCAGGGGGCTGCTGCCCCTTCCCGGCCGCGCCCATGGGGCGATTCGTCGCTACGGGGAAGAAAGCCTCGCGCGGCTGCGTTTCATACGGCGGGCGCAGCGACTCGGCTTCGCCCTGGATGAAGTGGCCGCGCTGCTTCAGCTCAACGACGGCCGAAGTTGTTCCGCGGCGCGCAAGGTCGCCGAACGGAGGCTCACCGAGATCGAAGATCGTCTCAGAGATCTCTCCACGCTTCGCGAACAGCTCACGGGCTTGGTGCGCAGATGCCGAACTGAACAGGGCAAAGTCCACTGTCCTTTGATCGATGCGCTGAACGAAAATTGATTTCGATGCAGTGCCCTGGAACATCAAAGCCGTCCGGGGTCACTGGCGGTGGCGTCTAGCGATCGGCAAGACGAGGCGAGCTCTCCGCCTCCAGACCCATCGCTTCGCGGAATTCGCGCCTGACTTCCTCCGGCTGGCCGCAGTGCCACCTGAAGTCCTCGAGCAGCCTGCTCCAGAACGGGTGCTCGCGGTACTGCGCCAGCGTCATGCCCTCGGTGTAGAGCTTCCTGCCGATGTTGGGCAGCTCGAGCTGCCGGTTCGCCTTGGCGTCGCGTATCAGGCCCTTCGGGTCCCTGCCCGCGGCGACGGCCGCCAGGTCCTTGAATAGCTGCTTGCGCAGCATCGCGATGCCGCGGTCGCTCGCGCCGAGGTTCTCCTTGGTGCGGTCGGCGATCGCTCCCTGGCCGACCCATGCGACGATGTCCTGGTTGATGACGTGGCTCGTGATCCAGCGACCGGTCTGCGGGTCCCTGATCGGAGCCGTCCACGCGGGGATGCTCCTCTGCTCGTAGGGCTCGGCCTCCTTCGGCACGCGGATGAAGGACCAGGTGACCGAGAGCATGTTCTCGTCGTCCACCGGAACGCGCCACTCGAAGTGCTCGCCCAGGAAAAAACCGTTCGGCCACAGGCACACGCGGCCGGTGGTCCACAGCGGATCGGCTTCGTCCGAGCCTTCGCGCACGCGCTTGTAGACGAACCCGTATTCGAATTCGTCGAAGCCGATCTTCAGGTGCGTGGCCGCGTAGGGGCCGGTGCCGCCCTTCAGGCGCAGGCTCCAGTTCTCGTGCATCCATTCGAAATGCACCGGGTCGATCGAGTTCTCCTGCGCCTGCAGCCAGTTGCACGGCACCTCCGCGAAGACGATCTGCACGAAGCCGTTTTTCCAGGAAAACGGCTCCCAGTCGGGGAGGAGCGGCGCGGGCTGCGGGCCGAGATAGGCCCACAGGAGCCCGGCTTTTTCCTGCACCGGATAGGCCGCAGTGCGGATTTTTTTCTTGAGGCGCTGCTGCGGGTCGAACTTCTCCTCGAAAGGCTGCGCGATGCAGTGCCCCCTCTCGTCGTACGTCCAGCCGTGGTAGTGGCAGCGCAGCCCGCATTTCTCGACGTAGCCGTAGGCGAGGTCCGCCGCGCGGTGCTTGCAATGCCGCGCGATCAGGCCGACCGTCCCCGAGAGGTCCTTGTAGAGCACCAGATCTTCGCCCAGGATGCGTACGGGTTTGATCGCGCTCTTCTCGAATTCGCTCACCGCGGCGAGCGGATGCCAGTAGCGGCGCAGGAGCTCGCCCATCGGCGCGCTCGAACCGACCTGCGTCAGCGTCCGGTTTTTTTCTGCGCTCAGCATCGTTCCGCCTTCACTCCACTTTCGACGGCGAGCGCGGCAGCGGCGACGGCGAGCGCGAGTCCTCGCGCGATCCTGCCCTCCATGGATTCCTCCTTTGCACTATTATTCCCGGCCCACCGCCCCATGACCACTGTTTACAAAATTCCCCGCTCGGTGCTCGTGGTGATCCACACCCCGGACCTGCGGGTGCTGATGATGGAGCGCGCCGGCTGGCAGGGATTCTGGCAGTCGGTCACGGGCAGCCTCGCGCACGAGTCGGAGCCCCTTCGCGACGCCGCGATCCGCGAGGTGCGCGAGGAGACGGGCCTGGATGTGGCACGCTACGATCTGACCGACTGGGGGATAGCGAACCGCTTCGAGATCTTCAAGAAACACCAGAGCCGCTACGCGCCGGGGGTCACGCACAACCTCGAGCACGTGTTCAGCCTCTCGGTGCCCGAGCCGCTTCCGGTCACGCTCGACCCCGCTGAGCACCTGAGCTGCAAATGGCTGCCCTGGCGCGAGGCCGCCGCGCTCACCATCTCCTGGACCAACCGCGACGCGATCCTCGCCCTGCCTCGAAGGCCGGGAGTCAGCGCCGGGTAGCTCTGCGAGGCTTGCGGCGGGATATGCCGCTGCGGCATCCTGTTGGCATGTCCGCGACCCCAACACGCTTCGGCGCCGCCCTCTTCCTCACGCTCGCCCTCGCGCCGGGCCTTGTGCGCGCCGCTGCCGCCGAGGCAATCGAGACCCGGATCGAGCGGCAAGGAGAATACATCACGGTCAACGCGTCGGCGCTGATGCAGGTCGATGCGCGAATCGCCTGGGAAGTGCTCTCGGATTACGACAATCTCGCCCAGTTCATCCCGGACATGAAAAGCTCGCGCGTCGTGTCGCGCGACGGCGGCCGCGTCCGGGTGGAGCAAAAGGGAGAGTTCGGATTTTTCTTCTACAGGCAGCCCGTCGACGTGACGCTCGAGGTGTTCGAGCAACCGCCGCACCGGATCGACGCGCGCCGCATCGCCGGGAACATCCGGGAGCTGGAAACGCGCTACGAGCTGGGGACTTCGGATGCAGGGGTGCGGTTCGGCTACAGCGGTCGCTTCATCCCGGCGTTTTCACTGCCTCCATTGATCGGCATGCCGATCGTGCGCAGGATCGTCGAGCGCCGCTTCCGCGCGCTGGTCGAGGAGATCGTGCGGCGCGACGCGCTCGCGCGCGGCCGGCCGAAGGACTGAGAAGTCCCCCGGACGGTTCGCGCTTGCGCTGAGCGGGTCAGAACTTGTAGATGCCCTGGAAGCCGAGAGTCTGCAGGGACTTGGCGGTCGTGCCGTCCGAGTTGCGAAAGACGGCGTTGTTCGCCTGATCCACGCGAAGCTCCGTGCGCAGCTCGACGCTGCTGCTCGGCAGGTACGCCAGCGTACCGGTCACCTCGTTGTACTTCGTATCACTGGCGGTAAAAGGGGCAGCAGGCGTGAAGTGAAAGCCGTTCTTGTCGTCGAACATCTCCGCGCGCGCCGCGACACGCCACTCCCGGTTGAGGTTGTAGGTGAAGTAGCCCGCGAGGCCGTTGTACTTCGCCGCCCCGCCTACGGCTCTGTCCTGGCTGACGTACAGGAGCTCGCCGCCGGCGCTCATGCGGTTGTTGATGGTGTAGTTCGCGACCACGTTGAGGAGGTTGCGCGTGTCTTGAGCACCACCCACGACGGGCGTTCCCGGCGCCGCCGCCGATTCCTTGCCGAAGTAACCGGTGACGTTGATGGTCAGCGGCCTGATGGGAGTGATCGACGCTCCGAGCTCGATCGTCTTGCCCTTGTTCGCGTCGGTGAGCTGGTCCCAGCCGTTGTTGATGCCGCCGTACAGGGTGACCGTGTTGCTCAGGGCGTAGCCCGCGCGCACGCCGGTGTGCGTGAACGGAATGGCGCCGAACAGGATCGAGTGGGAGAAGTTGCCGTTGCTCGGGCTCCAGATCACCTCGCTTCCCGCAAGCGTCACGAACTTGCCCGCCATCAGGGTGAGGGAGCCGCTCGCGTACTGCCCGTAGGCCTGGGTGATATCGAACAAGGATAAAGGCGCGGCAGTCGTCTCAGGGAAGGCATGGATCACTTGGGCGTCCGCCCCCGCCGTGATATTGACCACGCCGCCGAAGCCTCGGGTGGGCTGCTTGGCGACCCGCAGGCCGAACTGGTGCAGCGCGAAGGAGTTGTTCTGCGAATCGAACACCCGGTTCGAAAAACCCGCCGGGGGGGCGGCTTCGACGTTTTTGTTGGCGTAGGAATAGCCGGCATCGACGTACCCGCTCACGTCGAGGCCGGAAGCGTCGAGCACTTGCGAGAGGGTGGGAGCCCTGGCCGCCTGGGCGAGCGCCAAGGTGGGAGCCGCGAACGCGGCCGAGACTGCGGTTGCGATGAGAAGCTTCTTCATAGAGCGTCCTTTCGTGGGTGGGAAAAATCCTTCCGCTGCCTTTTATTTCGGCTTCAAACCTGCCAGGCTGCTTGATGCCGGGTCGCATCGGACCATCGCCCGAAACGCCCTCCCCGTACTTGCCTGATCCCGACCAACGTTTACCTGGTTTCGCTCGTGCCGCACTCCTCAAGAATGTGAACAATTACCGGAGCCGCAACCCGGAAATCCGCGCAAGGATAGACCAAAAAAGGATTTTTTCCAACTCCCCTGTTGCGGCGGCCCCATGGGGGCGGCGCGCGGGGCTGCTATGATGGAAATGAAGGCGATTCCGGTCCGCCTCAAGGCGCACGAATTCCAACGTGAATTTACACGTCTCCACCTACAACATCCACAAGGGTTTTTCGCAGTTTAACCGCCGCATGATGATCCACGAGCTGCGCGAGCACCTCCAGGTCCTCGGCGCGGACATCATTTTCCTGCAGGAAGTGCAGGGGCTGCACAGCCGCCACGCGGCGCGCTTCGAGGACTGGCCGGACGAGCCGCAATACGAGTTTCTCGCCGACCAGGTGTGGCCGGAATTCGCCTACGGGCGCAACGCCGTCTACGACCACGGCCACCACGGCAACGCTATCCTCAGCCGCTACCCGATCGTGCGAGCCGAAAACCAGGACGTCTCGCACCATGCCCTGGAGCGTCGCGGGATGCTTCACTGCGAGATCGAGCTGCCGGAGATGCCGCAGCGCCTGCACTGCATCTGCGTGCACCTCGCGCTGCACGAGCGCGGCCGTCGCCACCAGGTCGGCGCGATCATCGAGCGCCTCAATCGCGAGGTGCCCCATGACGCGCCGGTCGTCGTCGCGGGCGACTTCAACGACTGGCGCAATCGGGCCGGCAAGCGCCTCGAGGAGGACCTGGGCCTGGAGGAGGCCTGCCGTGACCATCGCGGCAAGCCGGTGCGCACCTTCCCGAGCGCCTTCCCGATGCTGCGTCTGGACCGTATCTACGTGCGCGGATTCCGCGTGCGCCACACGCACGTGCATCACGGGCCGATGTGGCGGCACCTGTCCGACCACGCCGCCCTTTCCGCCCACCTCCAGCTCGAGTAAGTCGCCCGCATGGCGGTCGAGTTCCTGCCCGGAAACCGGCTGACGCTGCTGCGCTCGGGCGTGGAGTATTTCCCCGCGCTCGAAGCCGCGATCCGCGAGGCGCGGCGCGAGGTCTTCATCGAGACCTACATCTACGCCGGCGACGCCACCGGGGAACGCATCACTCGGGCCCTGTGCGGGGCCGCGCGGCGCGGGGCGGCGGTGCACGTGCTCGTCGACGGCTTCGGCTCCAGGGACATGCCGCCGGAGTTCGCGCGCGAGCTGCGCGGCGCGGGCGTGCGCCTGCTGGTGTTCCGCCCGGAGGTGTGGCGCTTCCCCTTCCGGCGGGACCGGCTGCGGCGCATGCACCGGAAGATCGCGGTGGCCGACGGACGCGTCGCCTTCGTCGGCGGAATCAACATCATCGACGACATGGACACGCCGCGGCAGGTCCCCCCGCGCTACGACTACGCTGTGATGATCGAGGGGCCGCTGCTCGGGGCGATCCAGGACTCTGCCGTGCGCCTTTGGAACCGCATCGCGCTGGCGAGGCTCGAGCACGCTTGGCGCGTCAGCCACCCGGTCCCGCCGCACGTGGAGCGCGCGGGAAGCCAGCGCGCGGCGCTCGCCGTGCGCGACAACCTCCGCCACCGGCGCGACATCGAGGAAGCCTATCTGGCGGCGATCGCGGCCGCGCAGGAGGAGATCGTCATCGCGAGCGCCTATTTCTTCCCCGGGAGGCGCTTTCGCCGCGCGCTCGTCGGCGCCGCCGCGCGTAGGGTGCGCGTCGTGGTGCTCCTCCAGGGGCGCGTCGAGTACGTGCTGCTCTATTACGCCTCGCGGGCCCTCTACGGAACGCTGCTCGAGGCGGGCGTCGAGATCTACGAGTACCAAAAGAGCTTCATGCACGCCAAGGTCGCGGTGGTCGACGGCCACTGGGCGACGGTGGGCTCCTCCAACATCGATCCGTTCAGCCTGCTGCTCGCGCGCGAAGCGAACCTGGTGGTCGAGGACCGGCGCTTCGCCGCCGAGCTGCGCGGGCGGCTCCGCGCCGACATCGAGCACGGCGCCCGCGTGGTGGCGAAGACCCGCTGGTTCAGGCAGCCCCTGTGGAAGCGCATCCCGAACTGGATAGGCTACGGGCTGGCGCGCTTCGCGATCGGGATGTTCGGCTTCGGCGGGCGGTTTTGACGGGGCCCGCTTTGACGACCACTTTGCGGCGCGGGTAGAGTAATAGGGCGCAGCCGTTCGGCTCAATCGGGGAGGAGGGAAGTCCGCATGCCCAAGTATTCGACGGAATCCATTCGTACTGTAGCGCTGGTGGGCCACACCGGCGCTGGCAAAACCACGCTCGCGGAGGCTCTGCTCGTCAAGGCCGGGGCGATCGCCTCGGCCGGCAGCGTCGAGAAAGGCAACACCGTCTGCGATTTCGATCCGCTGGAAAAGGAGTACAAGCACTCGCTCAACTCGGCGCTCGTCAACTTCGCCTGGAAGAACGTCCACATCCACCTGATCGATACGCCCGGTTCGCCGGACTTCATGGGGCAGGCGATCGGCGCGCTCGCCGCGGTCGAGACGGCGGTGATCGTGGTGAATGCCGAGACCGGAATCCAGCTCGCCACGGACCGCATGCTCAAATGGGCGGCGAAGCGCAACCTGTGCCGCATGATCGTGATCAACCGCATCGACGCGGAAAACGCCGATCTCGAGACGATGCTCGCCAGAATCCAGCAGTCGGTCGGGAAGCAATGCCTGCCGATCAACCTCCCCGCGAAAGGCGGGAAGGACGTGGTGGACTGCTTCTTCAATCCCGACGGCGAGGCGGATTTTTCTTCCGTCAAGGAAGCGCACGCTGCGCTCGTCGACCAGGTCGTCGAAGTCGACGACGCGCTGATGGAGAAGTACCTCGAGCAGGGCGAGGTGAGCCCGGAGCAGCTCCACGCTCCCTTCGAAAAAGCCCTGCGCGAGGGGCATCTGATCCCGGTGTGCTTCGCTTCGGCCAGGAACGGCGCGGGGGTCGCCGCGCTGCTCGACATATTCGCGAACCTCGCTCCGAACGCAACCGAGGGCAACGCGCCGCCGTTCCTGAAGGGGGAAGGCGCGGAGGCGCAGGAATTCTACGCCGTGCCCGGCGCCAAGGCACACGTGCTCGCGCACGTGTTCAAGGTGATCGTCGATCCCTTCGTCGGCAAGGTGGGGATCTTCCGCGTGCACCAGGGAACGATCACTCCGAACACGCAGCTCTTCGTCGGCGACGGCCGGCGCCCCTTCAAGGTCGGGCACCTGTTTACGATACAGGGCAAGGACTACGTCGAGACCGACGCGCTCGTTCCGGGGGACATCGGCGCGGTGACCAAGGTCGAGGAGATCGAGTTCGACCGCGTGCTGCACGATTCGCACGACGAGGACCATATCCACCTGCGCCCGCTCGAATTTCCCGTTCCCATGCACGGCATCGCGGTCGAGACCAAGAAGAAGGGCGACGAGCAACGCCTCTTCGAAGTGCTCCACAAGCTCGAGATGGAGGACCCGTGCTTCAAGCTCGAGCGCCACGCGACCACCAACGAGACGGTGATCCGGGGCCTGGGCGACCTGCACATGCGCGCCAAGCTCGACAAGATGCTGCAGCAGTACAAGATGGAGCTCAGCACCAAGCCGCCCAAGATCCCGTACCGCGAGACCATCACGCGCTTGGCCGAAGGCCATTGCCGCCACAAGAAGCAGACGGGCGGCGCGGGGCAGTTCGGCGAGGTGTTCCTCCGCGTCGAGCCGCTTCCGCGCGGCAAGGGCTACGAGTTCGTCGACAAGGTGAAAGGCGGCGTGATTCCCAACGTCTTCATCCCGGCGGTGGAGAAGGGCGTGCGCATGGCGCTCGATACGGGCGTGATCGCGGGCTACCCGGTGCACGACATCCGCGTGACCGTTTACGACGGCAAGCATCACGCGGTGGACTCGAAGGAAGTCGCGTTCGTCTCGGCGGGCAGGAAGGCCATCATCGACGCTTTCGCCAAGGCGGGAGCGATCGTCCTCGAGCCCATCGTCAACATCGAAATCGCCGCGCCCGACAAATTCATGGGCGACCTCGCCTCGGACCTGTCCGGCAAGCGCGGGCAAGTGACCGGCACCGACAACGCGGGCGGGGAGCTCACCACCATCAAGGGAATGGCGCCGCTATCGGAGCTCTCTGATTACCAGACGCGGCTGAAATCGGTGACGGGCGGGCAGGGATCGTACTCCATCGATTTTTCGCACTACGCGCCCGTGCCGCCGCACACCCAGGCTCAGCTGGTATCAAAGCACAAGCAGCCGGTGGAGGAGGAGCAGTAGACTCTGGATCGCACGAGCCTTGCGATATGGATGACCATCAAGGCAGCGCGGAAGCCGCAGACGAACAGCGGTACGGCACAGGGTGGCGCCGTGTCGGGGCGCTTTTCCTGGATGGTGCTGCCTTTGCGCCGCTTGGCTGGCTGGACCAGTTCATTTGGAATCACACTTCCTCGCCCTCGATTTTGCTTCCGTGGGTTGTTCTTAACTCATTGGTCTGGCTTGCGTACCCGATCGGGTTTGTCGCCGTATTTGGGCAGACGTTGGGCAAAATGGCGTGTGGAGTAAGAGTCCTCGATCTGAGAGATAAGCCGGTCTCGTTCAAGCAGGCTGTGTTGAGAGAGATCGCGCCCGTTGTGTTCACGCCTTACTTTCTGTTCTTACAAGCCCAAAACATACTTGCTGGGCAACTGGCGAATCGTGCGTTCGGAGATTTCACCGCGATGACGCACTTTGGGGTACTGTCAACGGCGTGGATTCTGGTCGAAGTCATCACTATGCTTACAAATAGCAAGCGTCGGGCACTTCATGACTTTATCGCTGGCTCGGTAGTCGTTCGTGTGGAACGTGAAAAGGAGCTCTTGTTGTTCTTGCTGGGTCTTTTTGCACTCAGTTGGATCGTTCCCGAGTTGATGGAAGAACACAATATGATTCGGGGAAAGTAACGAGTCAGGGATTGGAACTGAGGAGCAAAAGCCATGCGCACGAAACTGGTTCTGACGTTCGCCGCACTCCTCTCCGCCTGCACCTCCGCCCCGTACGCCCTCCGCGACATGGGCTCGTTCCACGTCGGCGGGCGCGATGTGGAGATCACGGGGAAGCCCGTGAAGGAGGTGGTGTTCACGCCGGGCGGGGTGCCGGCGAAGGTCGATCTCAACGGCACGTACGCGGTCGAGGCGATGTACGTGCAGTATTTTCTTCCGGCGAATCGCCGCGGGGCGGTGCCGCTTCTGATGTGGCACGGCGGCGGCCTGACTGGCGTCACTTACGAGACGACGCCCGACGGGCGCGAGGGGTGGCTGAATTTCTTCGTCAAGCAGGGCTGGGACGTGTACAACTCGGACGCGGTGGAGCGCGGGCGCGCGGGCTGGGCGATGACCCCGGACATTTTCAAGGGGGAGCCGGTGTTCCTCGCCAAGGCGAATCCCTTCGAGCGCTTTCGCATCGGGCAAAGTCTCGGTTCCTGGAGCCCCGATCCCGCGCAGCGCAAGCTGATGCCGAACCTGCAGTTCCCGGTCGAGGCGTACGACAATTTCGTGAAGCAGAGCGTGCCGCGCTGGACGACGACCGACGACGCGATCATCCGCGCGTATACCGCGCTGGTGGACCGCGTGTGCCCGTGCGTGATTCTGTTTCACTCGCAGGCGGGGCAGTTCGGCTTCAAGGTGGCGCAGGCGCGGCCCGACAAGGTCAAAGCGCTCGTCGCGGTCGAGCCCGCGGGGATCGGCGACGCGAAGCAGGCGGCTGTTCCCAAGAACATTCCCACGCTCGTCGTCTACGGCGACAACATCGCGCTCGACTCGCGCTGGCCGCAGATCAGGAAGAACGGCGTCGATTTCGTCAATGAGATCTCGAAGGCGGGCGGCAAGGTCGATATCCTCGATCTGCCGAACGCGGGGATGCGCGGCAACTCGCACATGCTGATGATGGACCGGAACAACCTGCAGGTCGCCGCGCTCATCCAGGAGTGGCTGGCGAAGCAAGGGCTGGTTCGATAGGAAATCGTTTCACCGGTCATCGGGAGGGGCGGACATGAAAACCTTGCTTGCCGTTGTCGCAGTCCTCGTGGGAAGCGTGCCGGTCGCGTCGGGGCAGACTTTCCCGTCGCGAACGCTTGCGCTGGTCGTGCCGTTCCCCGCGGGCGGGCCCACCGACACGATCGGTCGCATCGTGGCGCAACGCATGGGCACGGCGCTCGGCCAGACGGTCGTGGTCGAGAACGTCACCGGCGCCGGGGGCACGATCGCAGGCGGCCGGGTCGCGCGCGCAGCGCCCGACGGCTACACGCTCGGCATCGGCCATCTGGGCACGTCGCCGGCGCGGCCTACGAGCTCCGGTACGACGTCTACAAGGACTTCGAGCCGTTGGCGATGATCGCCGTCAACCCGCAGCTGATCGTCGCGAAGAAGGGCGTTTCCGCGAGCGACCTGCGCGAGCTGATCGCCTGGGTCAAGGCCAATCAGGACAAAGTCTCCGTGGGGATCGGGGGCTTCGGCTCGCCCTCGCACGTCGCCGCCGTGTACTTCCAGAACATCATCGGCGCCAAAGTCCAGATCGTGCCCTACCGCGGCTCGGCACCGGCGATGAATGACCTACTGGCGGGCCACGTGGACATGATGTTCGACCAGGCGGCAAATTCGCTTCCGCAGGTGCGCGCGGGCACGATCAAGGCCTACGCGGTGACGGCAAGCGCGCGGCTGGCGGCCGCGCCCGACATCCCGACGGTGGACGAGGCGGGCCTCGCCAAGTTCTACATGTCCATCTGGCACGCAATCTGGGCGCCGAGGAGCACGCCGAAGAACGTGACCGCGAGGCTCAACGCCGCGATCGTGGAATCGCTCGCCGATCCTGCGGTGCGCCGGCGCCTGGTCGACCTGGGACAGGAGATCCCGCCGCGCGAGCAGCAGACGCCCGAGTATCTGGCGGTCTACCACAAGGCCGAAATCGAAAAGTGGTGGCCGATCGTCAAGGCCGCCGGGATCAAAGGGGAGTAAGGATCATGGGGGCATCCCGGGAAGCCCTGCAGCTAGCGACGGTGTAAGTCAACCGCGGGAAGGAAAGTCCCTCTCCATCCTTCCCCGCACCGCTCTTGCGATCGCGGCGCCGAGCTTCGTCGCCGCCAGCCTCTTGAGGAGTGTCCCTTTGTCGGTCATCCCGTTCCTGGCGAGCTCGCGCGTGAACTCGAGGTCCTTTTCCCGGCCCGCGACGTATTTGGAGATCGCGAGGTCGTGCACTTCCAGACATAGGCCCGCATAGCCTTCGGTATTCGCATTCTCGATGCGCACCAGGCGCCGCTGCCAGCCTCGCGGCAGCGTCGCCGTGTCCGGAGCGA
>WNGL01005227.1_pt1 | contig 15435 bp, 12 predicted proteins | sample 5400591 | NCBI WGS metagenome assembly WNGL01 (sample SAMN13153377, study PRJNA577476) | soil metagenome | isolation source: 80 cm soil or saprolite under Garry oak tree replicate 1 | place: USA:California | collected 2016-06-15
CGACGACATTCGAGCACGCATGAAGGTTCGAAAAGGACAGCTTTTGAATCCAAGTTTCTTCAGCCCAGAAGCGCTTAATGAGGATGTCCGGACGATTGAGACGATGTATCGCAATGCCGGCTTCGAAGGAACCGTCGTCAAAGGCAATTACGCAGAGGTCGATCATAGCATCAACATCATGATCGAAATTCAGGAAGGGCGCCAGGTGCCGATCGATTCCATTGCGATCGTGGGAAATTCCGCCATCTCCGAACCCGAATTGCGCAAAACGATGCAACTGAAGGAAGGAGATCTCTACACACCGTTGGTGGTGGACCGAGCGCGTGCTGCCGTTACCCAGTACTACTACGCGCGCGGTTACGCGGATGCTCGCGTCGAGCGTAGCGTGATGGATGACGAATCGAATCACGGGATGCGCGTCGCATTTGTGATAACGGAAGGGGAGTCTTATCAAATCGGCAGGATTTTCGTGGAGGGAAATACATTAACGAAGGACAAAATCATCCATCGAAATAGCGGTCTCTATCCAAATACTCCTTACAATCCGGAAGTGGTTCTCGAAGGTCAACGGCGTCTGTATGCCACCGGCTTGTTCACCAGGGTCGACATCGTAACATTGTCGGAAATGGAACCGCACACACGCGATCTATTAATTCAGGTCGAAGATGCAAAACCGATTTTGCTCACTTACGGTATCGGCTACCAGGAGTACGAACGCGTGCGGGGCACGGTCGAAATCTCTCACAACAATTTGTGGGGCCTCGATCGTTCAATCAGCTTTCGAGTTCGAGGCAGCATCAGGGAGCGGCTTGCTCAATCGACATTTCGTGAACCGCGGTTGTTCAATCACGACCTCGATGGTTTCGCCTCTGCGTTCTTTGAACACACGGAACGACCCTCTTTTACCGCGAACCGGCTCGACTTTTCATTGCAAACTCTGAAGCGTTTCTCCCCTAGCCAAAACTTTCTGTTTACGATGGGGTATCAGACGGTCGACCTGGCGGATATTCGTGTGAATCCTCTGGCAGAAAAACTTAAAACGGAACGGGGCATTTTCCAAATCGCGCGGTTCGGCACGTCCTACGTTCAAGACCGCCGAAACGATCCATTGAATCCGACTACAGGTTCGTTCAATACGACGACATTTCAGATCGCAAGCCGTGCCTTTGGTTCTGAATTGAATTTCACTTCGTTGTATAACCTGTACAGTTTTTATACCCCGGTTCCTCGCGGAGTACTCGCAACGTCGGTTCGTCTAGGGTGGAACCATCCTTTCGGAGGTACAACATCATTGCCACCCACGGAACGCTATTTCGCAGGTGGGTCGACAACACTCAGGGGTTTTTCATTCGACGATGCGGTACCTGAGGGCGGCTACGCGATGACGATCGGTAATTTCGAATATCGGACCCCCTTGGGCATCATTCCCATTAAGGGTTTGGGCGCCGCTCTTTTTTACGATACTGGTAATGTATTTTCAACGTTGTCGGATATCCATCTCAGTCAGTTTACGCACACCGCCGGATTCGGCCTCCGCTACCAGACCCCACTCGGCCCGGTGCGCATCGACGTTGGAATCAATTTGAATCCAAAGCTCAGATTCAGAGTGCAAGATCTATCTACCCTCAAGCCGGGCGAACCGTTATATAGGAGAGAGGACCGCTTTAAGGTGTTCTTCACGCTGGGGAATCCTTTTTAGCTTATGAAACGGGTGCTGCTGCTTTTGTATTGTTTGTCGTCGCCGCTCGCCATTCGTGCGGAGGTGATCGATCGCATTGTGGCTGTCGTTGACGGGCACATCATCACGGCGAGTGACATGCGCCAGCAGCGTGAGATCCGGGGAACGCTCGGCGACAAGCCGATTGAGGATGAGGCGGCTCTTCTCCAGCACGTGATCGATGATTACCTGATCGAAACGAATATGACGGATGTTACCGCCGACGTTACCGATGGCGAAATCGATGCCGAAATGCGTAAGTTCGGCCCCGGTTCCGACTTGCCGCTAGCGAAAGTTCGCGAATCGGTCCGTCTGCGTATTCGGATGCGAAAGTATTTCGACAAGCGCTGGGGAGAGTCCATTCATCCTACGGACGAAGATATACGCCGTTATTACGAAAACGTATTTGTTCCGGCCGCGAAAGAACGCGGCGTGGCGGCCATCCCGACGCTGGAAAGCGTCGCGGACTCGGTTCGGAACAATGTTTTTCAGGAAGCTTTGAACCACGAGATCAATATCTGGCTGGAAGCGATTCGCAGAAAGAGCAAGATTGAGATTTTTAAATAGGCGCAGCATCGTTCTGGTTCTTGTTGTCCTGGCACTCATCGTGGGGGCACTGGCAGGCGGTATTGTTGTGTATCTGAACTCACCGGTTTTCAAGGACCGAGTGCATCTGTATGTTGTGCATGAAATCGAATCGAGAACCGGCGCCGCTGTAACACTCAAGAACATGGAGTGGAGCTTCCGGCACAGACGGGTCTGGCTGGACGATCTGACCTTACGCGGTCTTGAGCCCGCAGAAGAAGAGCCCCTGGCTCACTTCAGACGCATCGATGTCGGTTTAAACCTCCGAATGCTGTTCGAGAAGAAGATCGACCTCTTCGAACTGACGTTTAGCGGCCCGGAATTTCACATTATTGTGGGGCCGGACGGAAGGACCAACATTCCATCACCAGCGCGAGGGCCCGGAGGAAATCCTTTCGGTTTCGAAATCTCCATCAAAAACTTCAATGTGATCGGCGGCGCGGCGCTCCTGAATGAGCGGAGGATCAACCTCAATTTTTCGACCCAAAACGTCGCAGCCGTTCTGAACTACAACGCAGGGCGCGAAGTTCTTGAAAGTCATTTCCGTTACGACGGAATCCTCGACCGGTCTTCCCACTTTCAGCGCTCGATTCCCTACACTCTTGCCGCGGACGCGGACTATACTCGCGCCACCATGGTTGCCCACAAGATTTCCATCACTTCGGGTCGCACCGCAGTACGGCTCCAAGGCAGGATCAACCAGTTGTTGAGTCCAAATATTTCGGGAAAGCTCGCATACAGCGGCAACGTTCAGGTTCCATTTCTGAATTATTTCTTCCCCGAGGACACCTTTGGCGGCAACGCCGAGGTAGCCGGATTTCTCGAATTCGCTTCCGATTATTTTTCCACGCAAGGTCAAACATCAGCGAACGAAGTGGATTTCGATGGATGGCACGCAGGCAAATCGGCAGGCGAATACGCCTACCGGTACCCGGAAAAACGCCTCACGGTTCACAACATGAAGACCGCCGTGGCCGGCGGTTCCGTCACCGGCGATATTGTTGTTGAAGATCTTCCTGGACCCTCGCGAACGAATCTTAATGTTCGTTACGCGCAAATCGATGCTGCGGCTCTTGTACGTGTGTATCCGTGGGATCGAAAATACCAAGTCTTCTCAAATCTGACGGGTACATTGAACGGCTGGTTCGAAGGACGGCTCGCCCGATTTGAATTCGGCGGAAATGCAGATCTGGCCAGCTACAGTCCACCGCGGGCGCCCGGGGTTATTCCTCTGCCGCTGGACGGCAGGAGCGATTACCAACTCAGTCCCGGCAAGGCGCGTGTGGCCAATGCGGACGTGAGGCTGTTTTCAACTACCGTGAGAGCTGACGGGCTGATTCAACCCGAGATGTCTGATCTGAAGGTGAATCTGGCTTCATCGAATTTAAAGGACATCGCATTCGTTTACGCGGATGCGAACGGAGAAGGGACTTTCGACGGACGCCTGACCGGTGCAATTTCCAAGCCCGTCCTTGACGGAGAATTCACACTTGCGAATCACGTATTTCGCCAATGGAAAATCCAAGAGGCATCGGGCGGGGTGCGTCTCGATACTCCTTCGGAGGTCGCCGTTCTCAGAAACGTTCGAATTAATTACGGCGAATCCCAATTGCTGGTCAACGGGAGCACAGCACTTTCAGGCTCAACGGCGGATCTGCGAGTGCAATCGAGCCGCGTATCAGCGCAAGATCTTCGATCATTCATTAATCGCACTTTCGACGGAAGTTTTGCCGGTGACGTTCATGTCTCTTCACTTGCGCCTACAGTAAAAGTTGAGGGCGACATTCGAGCAGAGAATTTGTCCATCGATAACCGCGCCATAGGAAACGCTCATGGGTATGTCCGGTATTCGGAACCGGTCATTGAGATCGACCAGCTCGCGATTCAGCGAAATGATTCGACGCTCACGGGCAACGTCACGCTCAATCGCGCCAACGACGCTTTGAAATTCTCGGCGCGTGTAAATTCGGTTGATCTGGCAACATTCTACCCAGCCGGCTTGCCCGATGTTATTCAAGGTGTCATCCGGCAGGCGAACGTTCGCGGAGAGGGAACCACAAAACAGCCGAATATCAGCGGTAGCGGAACAATCCAAAATCTGTCGATTCAGGGCGAGGTTTTCCCACAGGCTCAGGTCGAACTGGCTTCGATGGGATCGAAGTTGGATCTAAGGCTGAATACCGGCAAGAACATTAATCTCACGGCGCAGCTGGACACCGCGGCAACCGGTTATCCGTTCACAGCGCAAGCGAAATTCATACAATATCCGGTCGAGAGGCTCGCCAGGATTCCAGCTACGGTTACCGCGACGGGAAACGTGACTTTGTCCGGGCTATTGACAGACCGCACGCGTTTGCGGGGACAAGGACAGATTGAAGCGGCCGATTTGCGTCTTCAGGATGTGCCGGATGTGCCGCTTCAGACGACCAAACCGTTTACTATCGAGTTCAATTCCGACCGGCTGAACCTCATCGGCGTCACGCTGAAGGGTGAGGCGACTCAAGTCAACGTTGCAGGCACAATTGCTTTTACCGAACACACTCCGGTCAACCTCGATGTGAGCGGGCAACTGGATTTGGCCTTGCTTGGAGTCGCCTCTCGGGAATGGAAGCCGGGCGGATCGGTAAATGTTCAGGTTGCGCTGACAGGAACCCCACAGATGCCGGACCTTCGTGGAGTTGCGCACATCAACAACGGTTCATTCCGGCGCGAGCGTTTCTTCGCCAGCTTGACGAATGTCAACGGCGACGTATTCTTCAATCGCGATCAGGTCAACCTTTCCAATGTTACCGGCCAGGTCAGCGGCGGGACAGTCCGGGCACAAGGAACAGGCTTACTCGAACGCGGCGGATTGCAATCGATGAACATTCACATCGACGCAGACAACGTGCGTTTTCGGTATCCCGAAGGTCTGCGCACGGTGGTCGACGGCAGTTTGGACCTGCGAGGCAACTGGGCATCCCCGCGTCTTGAAGGCAGGGTTCAGATCGAAAGCCTCTCATACCGCAGCAGCTTCGAAGAATTTCTTGCGCTCTTGACGGAACGTAATCTGAGTGTGGGGCCTTCTCCCGCCGGCAGATTGCAGTTGAGTGTACATATTGAAGGCAGCCGTAATATCACGATTCAAAATCCAATGGCGGATGTCGAGGCGAGAGTCGATGTCGACCTCAAAGGTACGCTTGCCGAGCCGTCTCTGACCGGCCATGTGGAGGCGAGTGGTGGAACGTTGGTCTTTCAGGGAAATCGCTATACGGTCACGCGCGGCAACATCGATTTTGTAGATCCGTTGCGAATAGTTCCGGTGGTCGATATCGAGGCCGAGTCGCAGGTGCGGGATTATCGCGTGATTTTGACGGTTGCCGGGCGCGGCGATCAGCTGCGTCTGAACATGCGATCCGATCCGCCATTGCCTGAATTGGAAATCGTCAGCTTGATCGCCGGCGGCCGAACGCGTGAAGAGATTGCCAATATCAGACCCGGCAGCCCCCCCACAAGTGAGCAGCTTTTCCAGAGTGGTGCGGCGTCTATTCTCTTCGATCTTTTGCAGCAACGCGTGGGGAATCGTCTGGGAGTACTTGGGACCGGCACGGGTGTCCGGCTGGAGCCCTTCCAGGTCGGTGCCGAGAATAACTCCAGCACGCGAATTTCTGTATCGCGGCAGGTGACGAAGGAATTATCGGTTACGTATTCTCAGGATCTTTCCTCGAACCGCCAGCAGGTCATCCTGATTGAGTATTTCGTCAGCGGTAACACATCCGTCCAAGCGTCTCGAGACGAGCTGGGAAACATTGGTCTCGACGTGAAGTTACGCAGACGTATCAAATAACCGCGATACAGTCGATCTCGATCGAGACGTCCCGAGGCAATCGAGAGGCTTCGATCGTGGAGCGGGCGGGCGGCCTGAGGCGAAAGAATTCGCCGTATACGGCATTCATTTCCCCAAAGTCGCCCATGTTTCGAAGAAATACGGTTGTCTTTACGATGTTCTCACCAGAACCGCCAGCCGCGCTGACGATGGCGAGGAGGTTCTGAAGTACGCGGCGCGTTTGCGCCTGAATGGTCTTGTCCGGGATGATCTGTCCGGTCGACGGATCAAGCGGAATTTGGCCGGAAACGAATAACAGGTTACCGGCCCGTATTGCTTGGGAATAAGGTCCAAGCGCCGACGGACCCAGAGGCGTTGAGATGACTTCTTTGTTCATGAGACATTAATTAGCGTCGGGCTTTCTGTTTCGGCTGCGCCCTATCGGGCTTGCGCTTCGCGCGGCCAAGCCATAGTTGGTGGCGCTTCGCGGCCTCCTTGATGGCCTTTTGGCCGGTCCCCCACGCCTATCGCGCAATGTTTAGAGTTTTTGTGGATCGGCTTACGTCGTAAACACCATCAATTTTCTTGATCGACATGATGACCCTTTCGAGGTGTTTCATGTCGGGAATTTCCACGGTGATATCAATCGTTCCGCGCTCGTCGGCAGTCCGCGCTTCCACATTTAAAATATTGGCTTTCACGTCGGAAATCGCCGCCGCAATTTCGGCCAGCATCCCTGGACGGTCCTCAGTCACGATCGTCAGCGGAACTGCGTAGGATTCTGCGGCCGGCGCGGCCCCTGCCCATACCACATCGACCTTGCGATCCGCATCGTACAAGAGATTTTGGACGTTCGGACAATTTTTCGAATGGACCGCGACGCCTTTGCCGCGCGTGATGTAACCGATAACTTCTTCGCCGCGGATCGGATTGCAGCACTTCGCTCGATACACCAGCAGATCGTCAAAACCTTTCACCTGAAGTTTTGCGTCGGTTCCCAATCCGAAAACACGTTTGACGACCGATGTGATCTTCGACTCTTCTTCGGGTACCGCTTCCTTCACCCCGTCCGGAACCAGCCGCGCAATAATCTGCTTCGCCGAGACCTTCCCGTAACCGATCGCCGAGAGCAAATCCTCGATTTTGCTCGAGCCGTATTCCGGCAGAATGGCGTCGAGCTTGCCGCCCTCAAGCAGTTCTTTGACGCTCTGTTTATATTTCCGAGCTTCCTTTTCGACCAGCTTGCGGCCGAGTTCAATCGCTTTCTCGCTTTCCTGTTCCGTGAGCCAATGGCGGATTTTGTTTCGGGCGCGCGACGTCTTGACGAATGAAAGCCAATCGCGGCTTGGCTTGTGTCCCGGCTGAGTAATGATCTCGACGATGTCGCCGTTTCGAAGTTTCGTTCGGAGCGGCGTCATCCGATTGTTGATCTTGGCACCCACGCAGGTGTGGCCCACCTCGGTGTGGATAGCATAGGCAAAATCCACGGGCGTCGCGTCGCGCGGAAGCGTGATGACCTTGCCTTTCGGCGTGAAGGTATAGACTTCTGCGGGATAGAGATCGATTTTCAGCGTGCTCAGAAAATCGGCAGGGTCCTTCATCTCCTGTTGCAGCTCCACAAGGTGCCTGAGCCAGGATACGCGCTGGTCTTCCCGGTCATCCGCGACCAGCTTGCCGTCTTTGTACTTCCAGTGGGCCGCGATACCTTCTTCGGCAATTTGATGCATTTCCGCGGTCCGAATCTGCACCTCGAACGGCTGCCCGCCCGCAATAACGGAAGTATGCAAAGACTGGTACATGTTCGGGCGAGGCATGGCAATGAAATCTTTGATGCGTCCGGGAACGGGTCGCCACGTATTGTGAATCACGCCGAGCGCAGCATAGCAGTTCTTCACGCTATCGGTGATGAGGCGAAGCGCCAGCAGGTCATAAACCTGATCAATGGCTATGCGCTGCTTTTTCAACTTCAGATGGATCGAGTAGAGCCGCTTGATGCGCGATTGGGTGAAACACGGAATCCCGTGCTCGCGCATCTTCTGTTGAACCATTCCCGTCACTTCGGCAAGAAAAGCTTCGTGCTTTTTTCGGTTCTTCTCGACAAGGTCTTTCAGTTCTTCATGCGCCTTCGCGTCGAGATAGCTGAAGGCCAGATCCTCCAGTTCTCCGCGGATTTTCCCCATGCCGAGCCGGTTGGCCAACGGAGCATAGATCTCCAAAGTCTCTCGCGCGATCGCTTGACGCCGTTCCGCGGGGAGATACGCGAGTGTACGCATGTTGTGAAGACGGTCGGCGAACTTGACCATGATGACCCGGATGTCGTCCGTCATCGCCAGAAGCATCTTCCGGAAGTTTTCCGCCTGCTTCTCTTCTTTCGAAGTGAATTGAATCTGGCTGATTTTCGTAACGCCGTCGACGATGTGGGCGACTTCGGGCCCAAACAGCTCCTCGATCTTGTCGAGCGTGGTGAGGGTGTCCTCGACGACATCATGTAACAGGCCCACACCGACGGTAACGGCATCCATCTTCATTTCCGCCAGCAGGTTGGCCACTTCCAAGGGGTGGGTCAGATAAGGTTCGCCGGAAGCGCGGACCTGTCCTTTATGTTCCTTCGCCGAGAAAATGTAGGCCCGGCGAATGAGGTCCAATTTGTCCCCAGGATGATGCTTCTCGACCTTGTCGAGAATTTCTTCCAAGCGAATCATGTAACCAAATTATATGAAAAAAGCCTTCGTCTTAACTCTAGCGGGCGGGTATATGCGCCGCCGCGCTATAGTCAAGGCCGAAGGCTCTTTTAAACTTCTACCGGCTATCTGGAAGCCTCGCCGCCCGGAAGCTTTTTCTTTTCTGCATTTTTCTTCCGGGTTTCCAGGGCCTTGTTAAACCATTCGTCGGCTTGAGCGATAAGCTGTTTCTTTTCGTCTTCGCTTTCCGACAGACGCGCTTTTTCCCGGTACAGGAGATTTTTGTAGGTCATCGCGTCTTCGTAATTCGGATCCAGTCCGAGAGATTTGTCGAGGTTGGCCAGACCCTCCTCGATGAACTTCGCCTGTTCCTCTTCCGGTAACGGATTGTTCTTGTTGTAGACCATGATCCAGTCCACGCTGCCGATCGCATAGTAAGGGACCGGATTGCTCGAATCCAACTGTGCGTACTTCATGTAGTAATCGTGCGCTTTTTGGAACTGGCTCGTGTCTGTCTGGCCGAGTGATTGGTACATGCTGGCCAGTCCGGCGATGGCATTGACGTTGTTCGGATCACGCTGAAGCACACTTTCGAATGTTTGAATCGCTAATTTCGCGTTCTTATCGTTCTCCTCGGAACGGCCGCCGGGAATGTACTGCTGCGAATAGGCTGTTGCGAGGTAGATCTGGGCGGTCGTGAGATCGGGATCTAACTCCACAGCCTGCTTGAAATAATTCACAGCGTTCTCATAGTGCGACTCTCGAAATGCGCGGACGCCCTTATTCAGGTTGTCGCGCGCCTGCAGCTTTGCGCAGCCCGTCAACGCCAGGACCAGCATGGCCACGGTGGCGAGCATCCATTTCGTCTCTCGCATCATCGTATGCCTCCTATCTGCCGCCAGCCTGGATTTGTTCGGTCATAAGGCCGATCTTGTCGACACCGGCGCCCTTCGCGACATCGATGACCTCAACCACGTCTTTGTAGAGCAACTCCGGATCGGCGTTAACGAAAGCCGTACGCTCGTTGCGGGTTTTGAAGATCTCCTGAAGCTGATCTCCCAGATAACGAAGTTCGACGCTGTCCTGGTTGATCTTCAGGTTTCCCGCTTTATCGATCGACAAGACGATCGTCTTGTTGAGCTCATCCGGCGGCGGTGGAGGTGTACCTGGCGGAGGCGGTTGCGGAACTGCCGCATCAAGACCCTTCGGTGTCAACGGTGTGATCGTCATAAAGATCACCAACAGCACGAGCAGAATGTCGATGAACGGGGTAACGTTGATATCTGCCTTTGCCTCTATTTTTTTGCGTTTCTTCTTCATCGCTGCTACCTCCTACCTGCGGACCTGATCGTCGAGCCGCTCGGTCAATAAGCCGACTTGATCGACACCTGCGTTTCGAATGTTGTCGACAACCTGAACGACATCGCCATACTTGGCGCGGAGATCGCTCTTGACGAAAACCTTCTTTTCGAGTCTGGTTGCCAGAAGATCATTCACCTTGCTGGCAAGGTCGTCGATGCTTACTCTGTTCTGTCCGAGATAGAACTTCCCGTCGCGAGTCACAGCGACCAGAACTGCGTCATCCCGATCGGCTTCTTTCATGTCGATGGGATTTTTTGTCTTCGCGAGTTCGACGCTAACGCCCTTCTGCAACATTGGCGTAATCACCATGAAAATGATCAGAAGGACAAGCATCACGTCCGCCATCGGCGTGACGTTGATTTCGGAGGTAACTTCTCCTCGGCCTCCGCCGCCTCCCATTCCCATGGCTTACCTCTTTCCTCCGCCGCTCTGCTTGATGAAGTAGTCGATCAATTCGGATGAGGAGTTCGTCATCTCAATGCCGAATGCTTCAACTTTGTTGGTGAACCAGTTGTACGCCCATACGGCCGGCACGGCCACGAACAGACCGAAAGCCGTGGTGACCAGCGCTTCGGAAATTCCACCTGCGACAGCCGATAGACCGGCAGTTTTTTCCGACGACATGCCGCGGAACGCGTTGATGATACCGACGGTGGTTCCAAAGAGTCCCACGAAAGGAGCAGTTGCACCAATGGTTGCAAGACCTGATAGCCCGCGTTTGAGTTCGGCATTCACGATGGCTTCCGCGCGCTCGCAAGCACGCCGGGAAGACTCGATTTGTTCACCGGAGATTTCGCGGGATTCGGCATGGGCGCGGAATTCCTGAAGGCCGGCTTCAACAACTTTAGCTAAATGGCTGCGTTTGTTCTGCTCGGCAACGCTGATGGCCTCTTCGATCTTTCGTTCTCTCAAGCAGCCGGCAACGGCGGGAGCAAATTCGCGCGACTGCTTCCGAGCCTGGCTGAAGGCGATGTAACGATCAATCATGACGCCGATCGACCAGGCCGACATGATGGCGAGCAGAACGACGACGGCCTTGGCAGCGAAACCCATGTTGCCCCACATCGAGCGGAGATCAAAGCTGACCTCGCTGCCTTGCAGCAGCATCAGTGCAAAAAAGTTAAGCTTGACAAAAAGCATAGAGTTAAAATCCTCCTCAATCCTGTCTTAGCAGGCTGAATTTTCTCAAAAAATATTTAGACTCGCTTATCTATTGTGAGAAAGCGAAGTTTACGGTAATCGTGGTCACGACGGGCACCGGTTCGCCGTTCAACAGCGTCGGCTTGTAGCGCCACTGCTTCACGGCATCGATCGCCGACTGAATCAGCAGCGGGTGGCCCGTAACGACTTTAAGGTTGTCGATTGTTCCTTCCTTACTGATTTCCGCCTCCAGAACCACGACACCCTGAATTCGAGCCTGCTTTGCCAGAGGCGGATAAACAGGCTTGACCTGTGAAAGCAAATTGGCTGCCTGGACGTTTCCACCCACGCGAATGCGTTGTGGTGGTGGCGGCGGTGGCGGCGGCGGTGGCGGCGGCGGCGGCGGCGGCGGCGGTGCCGCGTCTTCCTGAGCCTTCAGCACTCCTCCGAGCACGCCCGACAACCCCGACCTAGTGCCACCGACAACCCCGACGGTAGGAGGCGGACCGGAATCCACGATCTTTGCAATCTCCTTGGGAATCTCCGTCGGCGCAACGATGGTGCCGGGATCAATTTGAACGACCTTTTGGACCACAGGCGCTGGCGCGACTTGTTGCGGCGGCGGCGGTGGCGGCGGTGGTGGCGGCGGCGGAGCAATCAGCAAGGTCATCAGCTGTTGCTTCGGCAGCTCTGAATAGGAAATCAGCGGAATCAGGATAAGGACCGCGATCAGCAGAACGTGGACAACTGTCGAGATCAGCACCGTAGTGCCTTTCCGGGCCTTTTCCTGTCCGCCGGATTCGATCAAGGAATCCTCGAACATACAACCTCCCTTTCTAAACTCCTGAAACTCTTCCGCGCTTTACGCTACGAACGCCGGTGGCGGTTAAGCTGAGGCAGGTATCTGTAACAGGATGGAGACTTATATCAGTGCATTCCCTAACCTGTCAACCCGCCCGAACTGGCATTGTTCTATGTCGACGTCCAGAAAACAGCGGCGCTTCTACTTCACCTTTGCCGGCTTCGCTCCCTTCATCATCTTCGTCGCAGCGGCCGGACGAACCGGTGCGGCACCCGGCGCAACAGCCCGTCCATGAATATTCGTGTAAACAAGAACCAGTGGTGCCGCGATTGCGATCGACGAGTACGTTCCTATGATGATTCCCACGACCATTGCGAATGCGAAATGATTGATGATTTCGCCCCCAAACAGGAACAGCGCGACGACTGTCAAAAACGTCAATCCGGAAGTGAGAATCGTTCGGCTCAAGGTCTGGTTGATGCTGTCATTCATAACCGTCTCGAGCGCGTCGCGGCGCCGGATCTTCAAATTCTCGCGGATCCGGTCGAAGACCACGATCGTGTCGTTCATGGAATAGCCGACCAGCGTCAGGAGGGCCGCAATCACCGTTAAGTTGATCTCGCGGTTGAAGATCGAGAATAACCCGAGCGTCACCAGCGTGTCATGGAAGGCTGCAAAGACTGCGGCCGCGCCATAAATCCACGAATCGAATCGGAAACCGATATATATGAGCATCCCGCCCAACGCGTACAATGTGGCCAACACGGCCTGACGTTTCAGGTCGTCGCCCACCTTGGGGCCGATTGAGGTGGCACTCAACACTTCGAACTTTCCCTGAAATCCTTTATTTAGCGCGTTGATAATTGTACTTCTGCCGGCGCTTGCATCTTCCTCTTTTGCACCCTGGAACTCAATCAAAACATCGTTGCGCCCGGCAAGTTCCTGCGGCTGGCTGTCCGGTGCCCCATTCTCACGCAACAACTGCCGGATTTTTTCAATCTCGGGTTTCTGCTGGAACCGGACAGTGACGATCGTGCCGCCCCTGAAATCGACTCCGTATCGAAACCCGTGCTTGACCACCAGTGAAACCAGTCCCAGCAGCATGACCGAGCCGGAAATCGCCAGATACAGCTTGCGCTTACCCAGCCAGTTAACCTTGACGTCTCTGAAAATTTCAATCATCCGAAGATACCCTTTAGACACCGGGCGTTGCCCGTTGTTCCAATCTTTTCTTACTGTAGCGGCGGTCAATTCCTTGAGGCTGCGCGCTGCCGCGCTGGCGCTCCGCGGACCGCCGGTACAGTTAAAATCTCAAATACTCAGCGCTGTTTCCGAGCGCTGTCGTCGATTCAATACCCATTCGAACAAGGTCCGCGACACAAAAACGGCGGTGAACATATTGGAGACCAGCCCGATCACCAGTGTCACTGCGAAGCCTTTTACAGGACCTGTTCCGAACAGAAACAGGAAGATGGCCGAAATCAGCGCCGCCAGATGGGTGTCGATTAGAGTAACAAAGACTCTTTTGAAGCTTGTGACGACGGCAGATACAGCAGTTTTGCCGGCGCGCACCTCCTCGCGAATGCGCTCGAAGATAAGAACATTCGAATCGATACCGACACCGATGGTGAGAATGACACCTGCAATTCCGGGCAAGGTCAATGCGGCGCCAAAATACGCCAGAGCCCCAAAAAGGATAACAAGATTCAAAACCATCGCTACCGTCGCGTTCAGGCCCGACAATCTGTAGTAAAAGAGCATGAAAACGACGACCGACATCATGGCCACAATCGCGGCGGTCAGCCCGGCGCGGATCGAGTCCGCACCTAGCGTCGGCCCGACAACTTCCTCATCCAGATATTTGATCGATGCGGGCAGCGCGCCGGAGCGCAGGACCAAAGAAAGGTCCTGCGCCGCTTGAGGCGCAAACCCGGTAGCGCCGCCGGTGATGATTCCAGAATCCGTGATTCGTCCGTTGATGCGCGGCGCGGACTGGATTCGTCCGTCCAGCACGATAGCCAGCATCTTTCCAATATTTTCCTCCGTCACTCGCCCAAAGCGCTGTGCCCCATCCGCATTGAGATTGAAGCTGACGGCAGGACGGCCATTCTCGTCACGCGAAGGATACGCACCTTTGAGATCGCGCCCGGAAATCGACGCGACCCGCTGTACGGCGTAATACGATCCTTCACCGCCCGATGGAACCCCGCGTTCCACCGACGGCAGCACTTCCAGGTTTGCCGGAACAAGGCCGCCATAGTTCTGCGCCGCTGCGGCCGCGCTCGGAAACGGCCCGCTGTCGACAAGTTTCAGTTCGAGTAGTGCTGTCGACTGCATGATGTTCTTGACGCGCGCTGGATCATCAACACCGGGGAGCTGAACCAGGATTTCGTTCTCGCCGGGACCGCCATGCTTTTGGATGATAGTTTCACCGACACCGAGTTGATCGATTCGATTGCGGATCGTATTGATTGCCTGATCGACGGATTGATCGCGATAGGTCTGTTCCTGAGCAGGTTTGAGTCGTATCGTGTAGGTGTTCGGGACTTCGCCTGCTGTCGAGATCAGATCCCATTCCGTATAACGTTCATTCAAAATCCGCCGGAAATCCGAATCTTTCGAGGGATCAACCCCGACAGCTTGCAATGTGTTGTTCTGACTGCGAGTCAGTTGCCGGAAAATGATGTTCTCGCGTTGGAGTTGCTGCCGAAGGCCCTCGATCGCCTGGTCGGTCTCCGCGCGTATTGCATCGTCGGTAACGACCTGCAGCACCAAATGGGTGCCGCCTCTGAGGTCTAACCCCAGGTGGACCTTTTCTTTCATCTTGGCGACACTCGGCGGGAATCCCGCAAACAATGCGATCGACAGCACCGTAACACCAAGAATGATCAAAAATCTTGTTCGTTGACTCATATCCTCACTCTTGTTCCGATCCCTGCAACGCAGTGACGCCGCTGCGGGAAAGCTCGATCTTGACGTTTTCCGCTACCCGGAGTTGAATGCGGTCATCTTTGAATCCCACTATCGTACCGTAAATTCCGCCCGAAGTGATGACCTTATCGCCTGCCTTGAGATTATCGATCATCATCTGGAGCTTCTTCTGGCGCCGGCGCGCCGGAAGAAACACAATGAGATAAAAGATTCCCAGGATCAAGATGAGCGGTAGGAAAGAAATAATGCCGCCCGGGGCCTGCGTCTGCTGCTGAAAGAGCACGGTATTCATCAACTGGGCGTAAACCCAGCCTTCCTTACTTCTGCTAGGAATTCGTCAAAGTGGTGAAGTTCGATAAACTGCCTGATTCTAGAGATTGTGTCAAGGTAGAAGTGTAGGTTGTGGATAGTA
>WNGL01006113.1_pt1 | contig 15434 bp, 13 predicted proteins | sample 5400591 | NCBI WGS metagenome assembly WNGL01 (sample SAMN13153377, study PRJNA577476) | soil metagenome | isolation source: 80 cm soil or saprolite under Garry oak tree replicate 1 | place: USA:California | collected 2016-06-15
TTGAAGCATTTCCAGAAAGAGCAAGCGCAGACCTCGACAGCGCTCTTGCCGCCCTGGGTCTGAGCCTCGAGTCGGAATGATTTCGAGCATGGGCGGTGGAAGCACTCACGGTGTTCAGCCGCAAGAGCCTGCCCTCCGCGCGCCGAGTCCGTCCTGGGACGAGATAGGGTCCGCGCTTCGGAGGACTATCCTCGGCCAGGACGCTCAGCGGCCGCCGGTTATCTACCCTCACCTGAAGCCACCGCCCGACAGGCAGACTTGGCTTCCAGAGTTGGCCCCATCTCTTCCGCCGGCCATCTTAGAGATCCGCCCCTCCGAGATCTGGAGGGCGAGCCCGAACGCCGTCTCAATCGGCAAGATGGGCGCAGGGCTCATCAGCACGTGCGACGTAAACGGTGCCACGCTGAGTGCACAGAACTTTCCTGCGGTCTCAAACGTGCTCGAGTCGATCGGTAACTCGGCGATCAACTTCTGGTCCATCTACGCCACGAACGCCGCCGTCGCGCCTCGTTGGAATCAGCCGGGCTCGGAACAGGATGTGGCGCGGTGGCTTGGTGGAAGAAGAAGTCTCGAGGCAGCATTGCACGCCTCCTTCGAGGAGACGCCTCTTGAAGACGGCTTCCAAAATCCCGCCGAAGATGTCTTGAAGCAGGCTCTCGAGAGACATCCCGTGCGCGGTGCACGATGGATAAGGGAATTGGCGCTTCGGCCAACTGATCCCGACCTTGGAAGAGACATCATAGTCTCCCTATCTCGGCTTCCGAAGGATCTGGTTAGTACATGGGCTGTCGATTTGGCTCGAGAAGCCCTGTCTTCTCCGGATGTGCGGGTCCGATTCGCCAGCGTTCGGGCGCTAGAGGCCTTTGGGGGGCCCCGAGCTGCTCAACTTCTGCAGCGGCATGCTGAGGACGAGGGAGTCACCTGGCTTGCAGACTATGCAAGAAGAGTGGTCCGCGACCTTTCAAGGTGAGATCCACCTCGGTCGGAAGTCAATGTTGAAGTGGCTGTACGGAGCGGCCTTTTGGCTTGGCCTGAAGAAGCGCTTCTACCTCGGTAGAAAGGTAAATCGAGCCAATTGGGATCCCACACCGGGCCTTGGACTTGATGAGGTGCCCGCGCGCCTGATCACTGACTCCGGCGAACTCAAGGCCAAGGACAACACCCTCTCCTTTTGGGAAAGCCCCGTTTCCGGCAGCGACGCTCTTGAGCGCACTGCCTTGGCTGTCACAGCAGACTGGGATCGCCTTGATGCAGTCAGTGTCGCTTGGGTCGACCGGGCAGCAATCGAAGCAGATGGCATTGCTCTCGAACGCACTGAGGGAAAGACAGGCGTGAGAGGCCTGAAGGAGGCCCACGTTGAGGCCGTGCGCTTGGATGGTTTCCGTCTTGCGAGGATCGCCTCTCGCTTGGCAGCCGCAGTTCGGGGCAATGCTCAGGTTCGGATGCTGACTCGCGAGGACGTTCGCGGACTCCTTCAAGCTGCCGTAGACACCCGCCGAGTAGAACATCCGCAACTAAAGTCTGGACTGAAGGCTGAACTGCGTCCTCCTTCATAAGCCGGAACCTGTTTCGCCGCGGGGGTGTTGATGCCGTGGGCAGAGCCCCCGATAGTCGAGTGACCACGAGCCGGCCGCCCCGTACAATTCCCCGGTTTGGCCCCCGCATGTTCAACGGATTGGAGAGAACCGTGAGCGCTGCTCCTCGCCTCGCCTTGATTGCGATCGCCTCGACGGGACTGCTGGCGGCCCAAGAGAAGTCGCCGGCGCCACCGACGGCCAGAGCGAAGACCGAGGCGAAGGCTGGAGCGAGGGACAAGAAGCCCGCGCCCAAAGCTGACGAGAAAGCCGAGAAGAAGGGCGGCTGGTCCACGGACACCTGGTCGGGCCTGGCCTTGCGGTCCCTCGGTCCCGCCCTGACCTCGGGCCGCGTCGTCGACATCGCCGTCGATTCCACGAACCCGCACCGCTGGTTCGTGGCGGTGGCCTCGGGCGGGGTCTGGAGGACGGAGAACGCGGGGACGACCTGGACCCCGGTCTTCGACGGCGAAGGCTCCTACTCGATCGGGTGCGTAGCCATCGATCCGAAGAACCCCTTCGTGATCTGGGTGGGCACGGGCGAGAACAACAGCCAGCGCAGCGTGGGCTACGGCGACGGCGTCTACCGATCGGAGGACGGGGGCAAGTCCTGGAAGAAGGTCGGGCTCGAGAAGTCGGAGCACGTCGGCCGGATCCTGATCCACCCGAAGGACCCGGCCACGGTCTACGTGGCCGCCCAGGGGCCGCTCTGGGCCGCGGGCGGTGACCGCGGGCTCTACAAGACGACCGACGGTGGCAAGACCTGGAACGCGGTCCTCGCGGTCAGCGAGAACACGGGGGTCTCCGACGTGGCCATGGACCCGCGCGACCCCGAGGTGCTGATCGCGGCCGCGTACCAGCGCCGCCGCCACGTGTGGACCATGATCGACGGCGGGCCGGAGTCGGCCCTCTACAAGTCCACGGACGGAGGGGCGAGCTGGAGGAAGCTCTCCACCGGCCTCCCCAAGGAAGAGATGGGACGGATCGGCCTGGCCATCTCGCCGGTGGACCCGGACACGGTCTTTGCGGTGATCGAGGCCGCGAACAAGGCGGGCGGCTTCTTCCGCTCCACCGACCGCGGCGAGACCTGGGACAAGCGCAGCGACTACAACCCGGGCGGGCCCATGTACTACAGCGAGATCTTCGCCGACCCCGTGGAGCGCGACCGGGTCTACTCGATGGACGTGTTCCTGAAGGTCACGGACGACGGGGGCAAGACCTTCCGGAACCTGGGGGAAAGCTTCAAGCACGTGGACAACCACGCGATGTGGATCGACCCGGCGCATCCGCGCCACTACCTCGTGGGCTGCGACGGCGGGCTCTACGAGAGCTTCGACGCGGGCGCCACGTGGGACTTCAAGGCCAACCTGCCCGTGACCCAGTTCTACAAGATCGCGGTGGACGAGGCGTCGCCCGTGTACAACGTCTACGGGGGGACCCAGGACAACTTCAGCCTGGGCGGCCCCTCCCGCACCCTGAACGTGCACGGGATCACGAACCAGGACTGGTTCGTGACCGTGGGGGGCGACGGCTTCCAGAGCCGGGTCGATCCCCAGGACCCGAACATCGTCTACGCGCAGTCGCAGTACGGCGTGCTGTCGCGGTTCGACCGGAAGAACGGGGAGGCGATCCTGATCCAGCCCCTGGAGGGCGCGGGCGACGACCCCCTGCGCTGGAACTGGGACAGCCCGCTCCTCGTCAGCCCCCACGCCCACACCCGGCTCTATTTCGCGGCCCAGCGCCTCTTCCAGAGCGACGACCGCGGCGACTCCTGGAAGCCGGTGAGCCCCGACCTCACGCGCAGAGTCGACCGGAACACGCTCAAGGTCATGGGCAAGGTCTGGGGACCGGACGCGGTGGCCAAGAGCCAGTCCACCTCGTTCTACGGCAACATCGTGGCCCTCGACGAGTCGCCCCTCGTGGCCGGCCTGCTCTACGTGGGGACCGACGACAGGCTCGTCCAGGTGAGCGAAGACGGCGGGGCGAGCTGGCGGCGCCAGGATACGTTCCCCGGCGTGCCCGACTCGACCTACGTCAGCAAGCTGCTCGCGTCGCAGCACGACGCCGCGGTGGTCTACGCCGCCTTCAACGACCACCAGAACGGCGACTTCAAGCCGTACCTGCTGCGGAGCGCCGACCGTGGCAGGACCTGGTCGGCAATCGCCGCCGATCTTCCGGCGCGCGGGAGCGTCTGGACCCTGGCCGAGGACCCGGCCGACCGCGATTTGCTGTTCGCGGGAACGGAGTTCGGCCTGTTCGTGAGCCGTGACGGCGGAAAGAAGTGGGTCCAGCTCAAGGGCGGCCTCCCCCCGATCGCGGTGCGCGACCTCGCCATCCAGAAGCGCGAGGGAGACCTGGTGGTGGGGACGTTCGGCCGCGGGATCTATGTCCTCGACGACTATTCGCCGCTGCGGGCGGCCCGGCCGGCCGACCTCGAGCAGGAAACCGTCGTCTTTCCCGTCAAGCGGGCCCTCGGCTACGTCCTGTCCACGCCCCTCGGCCTCCGCGGCAAGAGCTTCCTGGGCGAGTCGTTCTTCATCGCTCCCAACCCGCCGTTCGGCGCGGTCTTCACCTACTACCTGAAGGACGAGGTGAAGAGCCGCCAGAAGAAGCGCCAGGAAGCCGAGAAGGAAGCGGAGAAGAAGGGCCAGGAGATCCGCTACCCGTCGGCGGACGAGCTGCGGGGCGAGGCCCGCGAAGAGGAGCCGGCGGTGATCCTCACCGTGTCCGACGCGGAGGGCCACGTCGTGCGGCGGCTCACCGGCCCCACCAAGGCCGGGGTGCAACGCGTGGCCTGGGACCTGCGCTTCCCACCCTCCACCCCGACCTCCCTCAAGCCGCCGCCGGACGACAACCCGTTCCGGGAGCCCCCCAAGGGGCCGCTGGTGGTGCCCGGGACCTACGCGGTCTCGTTCGCCCGGCGGGTGGACGGCGTCCTCACGCCCTTCGGCGCACCCCAGACGTTCGAGGTGGCGGCGCTGGGCCTCGCGACCCTGCCCGCGGCCGATCGCGGCGAACTGCTGCGCTTCCAGAGGAAGACGGCCCGGCTGCAGCGGGCGGTGCTGGGAGCGATCGAGGCCGCGCAGGAAGGGCAGGAGCGGATCAAGCACGCCAAGCAGGCGCTCCTCGATACCCCCGCCGCCGATCCGAAGCTGGGATCCGACGCGCGCGCGATCGAGGGACGGCTGAAGGACGAGCTGGTGGCGCTCAAGGGCGACGACGCGATGAAGGCTCGCAACGAGCCGGTCCCCCTGGCCATCGCCGACCGGGTGGAGGCGATCGTGGACAGCCAGTGGACCTCCACCGCGTCCGCCACCGGCACGAACCAGGCGGCCTATCGGATCGCCGCCAAGTCCTTCGCGGGCGAGCTCGAGAGGCTGCGCGCGCTCCTGGAGGGCGACCTCCGGAGGCTCGAGCAGGCCATGGAGTCGGCGGGCGCGCCCTGGACGCCCGGTCGGGTGCCCGTCTGGCAGGAGGAATAGGCCGCCCGGAAGGCGAACCCCGCCTCAGCTCGCCCGGTAGACGTCCGGCCGGTGGATCTCCATCCAGAGCGACGGGTCCTTCGGCGAAGCGAAGCCGAACCGCGCGTAGAGGCCGTGGGCGTCCCTCGTCCCCAGGAGGAAGCGGCGCAGGCCCTGGAGATCGGGGTGGGCGAGGATGCGCTCGAGGAGCCATTTCGACAGCCCGCGGCCCCGATGGGACTCGAGGACGAACACGTCCGCGAGGTAGGCGAAGGTGGCGCGGTCGGTGATTACGCGGGCGAAGCCGACCTGGGGCCCGCCTTCCTCATAGAGGCCGAAGCAGAGCGAGCCGCGGACCGAGCGTTCCACGACCTCCCGCGGGATCCCCTGGGCCCAATACGAGCCCGACAAGAAGCCGTGGACCACGCCAAGGTCGAGCCGCGCGGGGTCGGTGCTGATCCGGAACCCTTTCACCGCCCTCACGCGCTCGCCCGCAGGGCCGCCCGCGGCCCCTTCTCGGCCAGCCCGACGAGGTAGCGGTGCAGCGCGCGGTCCCGGGTCAGCTCTGGATGGAACGTGGCCGCCACCACGTGCCCCTGCTGGACGAGCACCGGCTCGCCATCGAGGCGGGCCAGCACGTCCACGCCGGGCCAGAGCGCCCGGAAGCGGGGAGCGCGGATGAAGACGGCGGCCAGGGGGCCGCCCAGGGCAGGCGCGTCGACCGAAGCCTCGAACGAGTCCACCTGCCGGCCGTAGGCGTTGCGTTCGACGATGGCGTCGAGGAGAGCCAGGCTCGGCTGCCGCGGGCGGACCTCGCGGGCGAGCAGGATCGCCCCGGCGCAGGTCCCGGCCAGGATCCCGCCCTCTGCGTGGAAGCGGCGGAGGGCCTCGAACCAGGACTCGTCGGCCATGAGGTTCAGCAGGGTCGTGCTCTCCCCGCCGGGGATCACGAGGCCGGCCACGCCGTCCAGCTCGGCCACCCGCCGCACCTCGCGCACGGAGACGTCCAGGTCGCGGAAGGCCGCCGCGTGGGCCGCGAAGTCGCCCTGCAGGGCGAGGACTCCGAAGGTACGGGTTTGTCTATTCATCGCGCCCTCACCCCGTTCCTTCATCGACCCCCCCTCCTATCTTTCATTGACCCCCCACCCTAACCCTATCGTTCATCGACCCCCCCTCCTATCCTCCCCCACGTAGGGGGGAGGGAACGCTTCTGCGAGCGGGGCTCCGCCCTTACCAGCCTCGCGTCTGCAGGCGCTCGGCTTCGGGCAGGGCCGCGATCTCGAGACCCGGCATGGCCTCGCCCAGGCCGCGCGAGGCCTCGGCCACCGCCTTCGCGTCCTGCCAGTGGGTGGTGGCCCGCACGATCGCGCGGGCGCGCCGGGCCGGGTCGGAGGACTTGAAGATGCCCGAGCCCACGAACACGGACTCTGCGCCGAGGGCCATCATGAGCGCGGCGTCGGCGGGGGTGGCGATGCCGCCCGCCGCGAAGTTCGGGACGGGAAGCTTGCCCGTCTCGGCGACCAGGCGCACCAGCTCGCAGGGCGCGCCCAGGCCCTTGGCCTCGGCCATCCGCTCCTCGGGCCCGAGGGTCGTGACGCGCCGGATGCCCGACACGACCGCGCGCATGTGGCGCACCGCCTCCACGATGTTGCCCGTGCCCGCCTCGCCCTTGGTGCGGAGCAGGGCCGCCCCCTCGCCGATGCGCCGCAGGGCCTCGCCCAGGTCGCGGCAGCCGCAGACGAACGGCACCTTGAAGGCGTACTTGTCCACGTGGTGGGCTTCGTCGGCGGGGGTCAGGACCTCGCTCTCGTCGATGAAGTCGACCCCCAACGCCTCCAGGATCCGGGCCTCCGCGAAGTGGCCGATCCGGCACTTGGCCATCACCGGGATGGTCACCGCGTTCATGATCCGCTCGACGACCTCGGGGTCGGCCATGCGCGCCACCCCGCCCTCGCGCCGGATGTCGGCGGGGACGCGCTCGAGGGCCATCACCGCGACTGCCCCCGCCTCCTCCGCGATCCGAGCCTGGGCGTCGGTGGTCACGTCCATGATCACTCCGCCCTTGAGCATCTCCGCCAGGCCCGTCTTGAGGGCCAGGGTCCCCGTCTTCTTCTCGTCCATGTTCGTCTTCTCCATGTGCAGTTCAGGATCTCCCGCGGTTTTCCTCGAGCGCGCGCCCCCGCCGCACCGTCTCGCGCACCAGCAGTTCCAGGTCCTCGCGCCGCGTCCGGTGGTTGACGATGGCCACCCGCAAGGCGAAGCGGCCCCCCAGCGTCGTGTGCGACGGTACGGCGATCCCGTCGTCGTGCAGGCGCACGAGCAGGGACCGGTTCAGGGCATCCAGGTCGGCCGGGCGCGTGCCCACGTAGCGGAAGCAGACGACGTTGAGGGGCGCGGGGGCCAGCCGCTCCAGCTCGGAGGTCTGGTCGATGCACGCCGCGAGGTACCTGGCCTGGTCCACGTTCTGCTGGATGAGCCGGCCGAGCTTGTCGGTCCCCTCGGCCTTGAGGCCCATCCAGACCTTGAGGGCGCGGAAGCCGCGCGAGAGCTGGGGTCCGCGGTCGGCGTACCGGTCCTTGCGGCCGGCCACCCCCCCGTCCACCGGCGCGAGGTAGTCTGCGGCGGCGGTGAACGCGTCCCTCTGGCGTGACCCGTCGCGCACCAGCGTGCAGCCGACCTCGTAGGGGAAGTAGCCCCACTTGTGCAGGTCGAAGGCCAGGGAGTCGGCGCGCTCCATTCCGGCCAGGCGAGGGCGGAGGGCCGGGGCCAGGGCGGCCAGGGCGCCGAACGCCCCGTCCACGTGGAGCCAGAGCCCTTCGGCCGCCGCGATGTCGGCCAGCGCTGCGAGGTCGTCGGTCGCGCCGGTGTTCACGGTCCCGGCGTTTCCCACGACCGCGAAGGGCTGGAATCCCGCCGCGCGGTCCGCGGCGATGGCCGCACGCAGCGCGGCCAAGTCGATCCGGAAGTCCCGGTCGACCGGCAGGAGCCGCAGCGCGTCGCGGCCGAGCCCCAGGAGGTCCACCGCCTTCAGCACCGAGTTGTGGGTCTCGCGCGACGCGTAGAGCGTCATGCCCTTCGGCGCGCCGCCCTGGCCGAGCCGCCGCACGTCGAAGCCAGCGCGGGCGTGGCGGGCCACAGCGAGGCCCACGAGGTTCGCCATCGAGCCACCGCTCACGAGGAGGCCGCCCGCCGTCTCCGGAAAGCCCATCAGCTCCTCGAGCCATGCCAGCACCTGGTCCTCGACCAGGGAAGCCCCGTCGTCGAAGCCGCTCACGTTCGGATTCACCGCGGCCGCGAGCATCTCCGCGAGGACCGTGAAGGGCGTCCCCGTACCCATGACCCAGCCCCAGAACCGCGGGTGGATGTTGCCGCTCGGGTAGGGGAGGACGTTCTCGACGAAGTCCCGGTAGGCGCGCTCCGCGCCTTCGGGGGCCCGCGGGGCGGGGCCGCGCAGGCGGGCCCTCACGGCGTCCGGCGGCCGCTGCCAGACCGGGCGCTCGCGGACCGTACGCAGGTACTCGAGCACGTCGTCGACCATCCGGTGGCCGAGCCGCCGGGCCTCGTCCCAGTCCTGGGGATCGAGCGTTTCCTCGGTCCGGTGCTCCGCGTTGTGTGTCCCCTTCTGGCCGGTCGACGTGGGCATCGAGCTGGTCACGAGTCCTCCATTGTATCGATACAATTGCACGGTGATTCGTGAGCCTTCACCCACACTAACCCAACTTAGGCTTGACAAGGCAGGGTGTCAATGGCCAAATTGTAACCATGACAATCTGGCAGCCCGATTTGTCCCATCCCGGCCCGCGCTACCTGGCGATCGTCGAAGCCCTGGCGGCCGACGTCTCCTCGGGGGCATTGAAGCCTGCCAGCCGGATGCCGACCCACCGTGACCTGGCCGAACGCCTCGGGGTCACGGTGGGAACCGTGAGCCGCGCCTACGCTGAAGCCGCCCGCCGAGGGCTGGTCACGGGCGAAGTCGGCCGCGGTACCTTCGTGCGCGGCCGAAGCCTTCCCAGCGGCGCCACCGAACCGCGGCCGAGCGGGTTCCTCGACCTGAGCCAGAACCACCCGCCGCCCGAAGGGCCGGGCTTCCGCGCCGCCCTCGAGTTCGCGCTGCTCGCGCTCGCTCGCCAGCCCGATCTCGGCCCCCTCCTCGACTACCCGGCGGACGGCGGCAACCCCGCGGATCGCGAGGCGGGCGCCGCCTGGATCCGGCGCACCGGGCTGCCGGCCGAGCCAGGCCGCGTCCTCGTCTGCGCGGGGAGCCAGCACGGGCTCACGACCGTCCTGGCCACCCTGCTGAGCCCCGGCGACCTGCTGCTGACGGAGGCCCTGACCTACCCGGGCTTGAAGGCGGTGGCCGGCCTCCTCCACCTCCGCCTCCAGGGGCTCCCCATGGACGCGCACGGCCTGCGGCCGGACGCCTTCGAAGATGCCTGCCGCGGCGGCTCTCCCCGGGCGGTCTACACGATCCCCACCATCCAGAACCCCACCACCACGGTGATGCCGGAGGAGCGGCGGCGCGAGATCGCGGGGATCGCGCGCGCCCACGGGGTGGCGGTGGTGGAGGACGACATCCACGCGCTCCTTCCCGAGGAGCGGCCGCGGCCGATCGCGGCCTTCGCCCCCGAGCTGAGCCACTACCTGATGAGCACGTCCAAGACCCTGGTGCCGGGCCTGCGCATCGCGTACGTGCTCGCGCCGGAGGGGATGGTGGGGCGGCTGGCGGCCAGCCTCCGCGCCTCGGCCTGGGCGGCGGCCCCCCTCATGGCCGCCCTCGCCTCATCCTGGATCCGCGACGGGACGGCCGACGCGATCGTGGCCGATCGCCGGCGGGAGGCGGTGGCCCGGCAGGGCCTCCTTCGCGAGCGGCTCGCGGACGCCGAGTACGACGCGCATCCGTTCGGCTACTACGCCTGGCTGCGGCTGCCCGAGCCCTGGCGCAGCGACGGCTTCGTCGCCGAAGCGCGGGCGCGCGGCGTCGTGGTCTCGCCGCCCGAGGCGTTCGTGGTCGGGCGTGCCTCCGTCCCCCATGCGGTTCGCCTCTGCCTGGGCGCGCCGCGCACGCGGGACGAGCTGGATCGCGCCCTCACCGCGCTGGCGGAAGCGCTCCGCGGCGCGCGCGAGGCCGGGGCGGCGATGCTGTAGGTCGCCCGGATCGGCGGCACAACTGGCATACTCTAACGACCGGGAACCAGCGAGCGGCGGATCACTTCGCCGCGAGGGAGGGCGTCATGCCGCGGGTGGTCCGTTGCGGCCTCATCCAGGCCAAGAACGTGAAGGGTCCGGAGGCCGGCCTGCCGGCCATCAAGAAGGCCATGATCGACAAGCACCTGAAGCTGATCGATCGGGCCGCGCGCGAGAAGGTCAAGATCCTCTGCCTGCAGGAGCTGTTCTACGGGCCGTACTTCTGCGCCGAGCAGGAGACGCGCTGGTACCACCTGACCGAGCGTGTCCCCGACGGGCCGACCGTCACCCTCATGCAGAAGCTGGCCAGGAAGCACCAGATGGTGCTGGTGGTGCCGGTGTACGAGGAGGAGCAGGCGGGGATCTACTACAACACCGCGGCGGTGATCGACGCGGACGGCCGCTACCTCGGCAAGTACCGCAAGACCCACATCCCGCACTGCAAGCCGGGCTTCTGGGAGAAGTTCTACTTCCGGCCCGGGAACCTCGGCTACCCGGTGTTCGAGACCGCTTACGCCAAGGTCGGCGTGTACATCTGCTACGACCGCCACTTCCCCGAGGGGGCCCGCGCCCTCGGGCTGAACGGCGCCGAGATCGTGTTCAACCCCTCGGCCACCGTGGCCGGCCTCTCCGAGTACCTCTGGGAGCTGGAGCAGCCCGCCCACGCGGTGGCCAACGGCTACTTCGTCGGCGCCATCAACCGGGTCGGGGTGGAGCCCCCGTGGAAGATGGGCGAGTTCTACGGCAAGAGCTACTTCTGCGATCCGCGGGGCAAGATCGTGGCCCAGGGCCCGCGCGACCGGGACGCCCTGGTGGTGGCCGACCTCGACCTCGACGCGATCGACGAGGTCCGCGCGGTCTGGCAGTTCTTCCGCGACCGCCGGCCCGACGCGTACGGTCCCCTCGTCGCGCCCTGACGTGCCCGACCTCGCGGTGGTCAGCCGCCGGGTGGTGACCCCCGACGGGGTGCGCGATGCGGCCGTCCTGATCGAGGGCGGCCGGATCGCCGGCCTCGCGGAGCGGAACGCGGTGCCGCCCGGCTGGGCCGTGCTCGATGCGACCGATCGCGTGGTCATGCCGGGCCTGGTCGACGCGCATGTCCACGTCAACGAGCCGGGCCGCACCGAGTGGGAGGGCTTCGAGACCGCCACCCGCGCGGCGGCGGCGGGAGGCGTGACCACTCTCGTGGACATGCCGCTCAACAGCATCCCCGCCACGACCAGCGTTTCCGCGCTGGAGGCGAAGCTGGACGCCGCGCGGGGCCGCCTCTCCGTCGACTGCGGGTTCTGGGGCGGCGTGGTTCCCGGCAACGCCGGCGAGCTCGACCGGCTGGTGGACGCCGGGGTGGCCGGCTTCAAGGCCTTCCTGGTTCCTTCCGGGGTCGACGAGTTCCCGCGCGTCGAGGAGCGCGACCTTCGCGCGGCCCTGCCCATCCTCGCGCGCCGGGGGGTACCGCTGCTCGTGCACGCCGAGCTGGCCGGCCCGGTCCCCTCCGAGGCGGGCGATCCTCGGCGGTACTCGAGCTACCTCGCCTCGCGCCCGCCGTCCTGGGAGAACGAGGCCGTCCGCCTGCTCGCGCGGCTCTGCCGCGAGACGGGCGGCCGGATCCACATCGTCCATCTCTCCTCGTCCCAGGCCCTCCCCATCCTCGTGGAGGCGCGCGCGGTGGGGCTGCCCGTCACCGTGGAAACCTGCCCGCACTACCTGTTCTTCGCCGCGGAAGACGTGCCGGAGGGCCGCACCGAGTTCAAGTGCAGCCCGCCCATTCGCGAGCGGGCCAACCGCGAGCGGCTGTGGGCCGGTCTGGCCGAGGGGACGATCGACATGGTGGTCTCCGACCACTCGCCCTGCGCCCCGGAGCTGAAGGGCCTCGGGGCGGGGGATTTCCTTCGGGCCTGGGGAGGGATCGCTTCGCTCCAGTTCCGGCTGCCCGTGGTCTGGACGGAGGCGCGCCGCCGGGGCTTCGGTCTGCCGGACCTCGCGCGCTGGCTGTGCCGCGCGCCCGCCGAGCTGGCCGGCCTTGGCCGGCGCAAAGGCGGCCTCGTGCCCGGGCACGACGCGGACCTCGTGGTCTGGGATCCCGAGGCGACCCTGGCCGTGGAGCCTGCGTTCGTGCGCCACCGCCACCCGCTCACCCCGTATCGGGGCCAGCGCCTGCAGGGCGTCGTCGAGACCACGCTCCTTCGGGGCGCCGTGGTTTACGATAGGGGCGATTTCCCCTCCGCCCCTCGAGGAGAGGCCCTGCTGCGCGGACATGCACGCCTTCCCTGAGCTGGCTGACCTCGCCGCCGCCCGCGTGGGGGGCCGGGCCCTGGCGGCGAACGACGAGTTCTTCGCCCCCAAGGAGAACCTGCTGAAGCCAGGACGCGGCGTGTTCATCCCCGGCAAGTTCACGTCCCGCGGCAAGTGGATGGACGGCTGGGAGACCCGGCGGCGGCGCACCCCCGGCCACGACTGGTGCCTGGTCCAACTCGGCATGCCCGGGGTCATCCGTGGGGTGGACGTGGATACGAACTTCTTCATCGGCAACTTCCCCGAGCGGTTTTCCCTGGAGGCCCTCCATTGCCCGGGCCGGCCCACGGTGGCCGAGCTCGTGGGGCCGCGAGCCGAGTGGACTCCCCTCCTGCCGCCCTCGAAGCTCCAGGGCGGGTCGCAGAACCTGTTCCCGATCGCGAGCGATCGGCCCTGGACCCACGTCCGCCTGAGCATCTATCCCGACGGGGGAGTGGCCCGGCTCCGGGTGTACGGAGAGGTGGCGGTGGACGTGGCGACCCTCGCGCGGTCGAAGCGGCTCGTCGACCTGGCCGCGGTCCGGAACGGCGGCCTCGTCCTGGGGGCGAGCGACATGCATTTCGGGGCGAAGGACAACCTGATCATGCCCGGGCGAGCGGCCAACATGGGCGACGGCTGGGAGACGCGTCGTCGGCGGGGGCCGGGCCACGACTGGCTGGTCCTGCGGCTCGGAGCCACCGGCCTCATCCAGCGCGTCGAGATCGACACGAACCATTTCAAGGGCAACTACCCGGAGAGCGCGTCCCTCGAGGGCTGCCGGACCGAGGTGACGAGCCTGGAAGCCCTGGCCAGCGACGCGGCGGGCTGGCAGGAGGTCCTGCCGCGCACCAGGCTCGGCCCGCACAAGCGGCACTTCTTCGGCAGGGAGATCCGGGCCCGTGGCCCCTTCAGCCACGTGCGCTTCAAGATCTTCCCGGACGGCGGGGTGAGCCGCCTGAGGATCCATGGACGCGTTGTCGCGCCTGAATGAGATCGGGCCGGCCGAGGCCTACGCGGAGCTGTCGCGCTGCTGCGGCGCCTCCCAATGGGTCGCGGCCATGACCGCGCGCCGGCCGTTCCCGGATCGCGCTACGGTGCTGGCCCTGGCCGACGAGGTCTGGTGGGGGCTCGCGGAGGCCGACTGGCGCGAGGCCTTTGGCCAGCACCCGAAGATCGGGGACCGCGCTGCCCTGCGGGCTCGCTTCGGGCGCGCGGGGCCGTGGGCGGCGGGGGAGCAGGCCGGCGTGCAGGCCGCCTCCGAGGAGATGCTGGGCGCGCTGGCCGAAGAGAATCGGGCCTACGAGGCTCGCTTCGGGTACATTTTCATCGTGTGCGCCACGGGGAAGACCGCCGACGAGATGCTGGCCCTGCTCCGCGCGCGCCTGCTCACCGACCCGCGGGACGAGATTCGCGTCGCCGCCGCCGAGCAGGCGAAGATCACCCGCATCCGGCTGGAGAAGCTCCTCAGCGCATGAGCCCCATCACTACCCACGTCCTCGACACCGCGCGGGGCCGCCCCGCCGCCGGAGTTCCCGCGCTCCTGGAGCTGCGCTTCGGGCCCGAGGCCTGGACGGAGCGGGGGCGCGGCACCACCGACGCCGACGGCCGGATCAAGGACCTCGTCACCGGCCCTCTCGTGCCCGGCGTGTATCGGCTGACCTTCGACACCGCCGTCTACTTCCGGTCCTTGAAGCTCGAGGGTTTCTATCCGTACGTCGCGATCGTCTTCGAGGTCCGGGACCCCGCCCAGCACCACCACGGCGCTTGATCGTGCGAAGGATGCTGGTCGCGAGGGAAGGGAAGAGCAGCCCGGCTACCCTCCAACCGGCGATGACATGGTCGCCGAAGAGTCGGCGCTGGACGTTGCTCGTGATGGCAGCGACGATGACCTCCTGCCGCGCTCGCTGGTAGTCGGGCGAGCTGACGACGACCGCCGGGCGTCTCTTGGCCCCCGTCTCGTCCGAGAAGACGAAGCGCACCAACACGACGGTGCCTCGCCTATAGACGGTCATACTCGGCATCCCGTCGGTTGTCCCACAGCTCCGCCAGTACGGGGTCGGTGGTTGCGGTCAGGCCGAACACTGCTTCTCCCGCGTCCCCCAGGTCTTCGCGAAGCCGTTCCTCGATCGCTTCCAGCACGTATCGACGCACGCTGACGTCTCGCTTGGCCGCCGCAATGCGAAGGCGGCGGCGCGCTTGCGGGTCGATATCGATGCTGATCCGCGGACGCTTGGCCACAGGTCTAGCGGAACGGGCCATCCCTTTCAAGGTGGGCAGTCTGTCACAAAGGTGTCATGGTGTCAAGAGCACCATGGTGACCGGCACCCAAGCCGTCCCCTCCCGTGAAGAGGACGACGCTAGACGGCCGGCAGCTTCCAGGGGGCCCGGTAGGGCCGCGAGACCATCTTCTGCGCCTCGGGGTCAGAGGTCACTGCCTCCCGCTCGACGTCCCACCGGATCATGCGGCCCAGCCGCTGGGCCATGTTGCCGAGGTGGCAGGCGATCATCGAATCGTGGCCGATCTCGACGTCCGACCGGGGCCGCTCCCGGGACCGCATGCAGTCGAGGAAGTTCTCGACGTGCTTCAGGTGGTACTGCTCCTGACCCGAGCTCTGCCGGGGGAATCCGACCGTCTTGTACTCGCGGAGCCGCTTGTCGATCCGGTCGGTCTCCGGGTAGACCTCCCAGCCGGCACGATCGATCACGAGGGTGCCGTTCTCGCCCACGAAGGCGACGCCGTGCTCGCGCGCCTCGGGGCCGCGCCCGATCCCGAGGGCGTGCTCCCAGACCATGGAGAAGGTCGGATAGGCCCAGACCACCTGCTGGGTGTCCGGGGTCTCCATGGCGTCGTCCGGGTAGCCGTACTTGCCGCCGAAGGAGACCGCGGAGGAAGGCGCCTTGATGCCCATCGCCCAGTTCGCGATGTCGATCATGTGGGCGCCCC
>WNGL01015035.1_pt1 | contig 15432 bp, 13 predicted proteins | sample 5400591 | NCBI WGS metagenome assembly WNGL01 (sample SAMN13153377, study PRJNA577476) | soil metagenome | isolation source: 80 cm soil or saprolite under Garry oak tree replicate 1 | place: USA:California | collected 2016-06-15
CAACTCTCGGCGGAAACCGGGCGAGTAAAGGCTGACGGCGAGACAGTCAAAATACCCCTCCCGAGCAGACCAGGTTCCGGTGCCCGCCGAGCCACGTACCCAGACAACTCCCCAAAAGCAGCGAAGGCGGTGCATATGGCAGACGAAGGCTGATTATCCGAAAGCTTTTTGTGTGCAGATGAAGCCCAAGCACCGGAACAGTGCCCCGGACCGGAACCGCTCTATCTGGAACTCCACGCGTTAAGAAACCAATTGAAGTCCACGGTTAGCCCGGGAGGTCTCATTGGTGTTTCCTCGCGGATGGGAACGATGCACAATCTCATCGGCAAGGCAAGGGACCATACTTTTCCTGTAATCATTCTCGGCGAAACTGGCACCGGGAAGGAACTCGTGGCCCGGTGCATTCACAATTCGGGGTCACGGAAGCACTCTCCCTTTGTTGCCGTAGATTGCTCATCCCTCACGCCCACTCTGATCGAATCCGAATTGTTCGGGTATATGCGCGGTGCCTTCACGGGACCGGATACAAACAAGAAAGGGCTGGTTGAAGCCGCAGATACCGGAACTCTCTTCTTGGATGAAATTGGAGAACTGCCGAGGGAGTTGCAAGCTAAACTTCTTCGCGTAATTCAGGAGCGTGAGGTCCGGCCCGTGGGTTCCACGAACGCCAAGCCGGTCAACGCCAGATTCATCGCGGCTACACATCGTGATTTGAAACACGCTGTCGACGATGGGACATTTAGACGAGACCTGTATTACCGCCTTAATGTCTTTCCAATAGAGATGCCCCCACTGCGCGAGCGAAAAGTGGATATCCCACTCCTCGTAACGGCCTTCCTGACGAAACACGCCGATTCAATGCGCCCGATTGAGACCATATGCCAGGACTTCTGGCGATCGGTGATGTCACGCGATTGGCCAGGAAATGTGCGTGAATTGGAAAACTTCGTGGCGCGCTGTATCGCACTAGGGTCCGGGCCGACGCTTCGGGACGCAGATGGTTGTCTAATTCCCGAAGAGATTGGAAACAATACTCTCGCCGAGACGGACACACACCGGCTGGATTTAATAGAACGGTACACCATTGTGAAGGCGCTGAAAGAAACCAAGGGAGACAAGATCGCTGCTGCCCGCATATTGGGGATTGGCAAGACGACGATCTGCCGCAAGCTTAGACAATACGGTCAGAACCCTACTTAGCCACTGCGGTTCGTACGCCAAGGGCGGGGACAAGCCGACAAGTCCGAGCAGAGGCCGATGAAAGGTATAGCGAAATATTCGATTCTATCGTATATTATACATTATGTGGATAACACGAGATATAGAACCTAAACTCCAGCGATCTGCAAGGACCCGCCCAGTGGTCGTGCTTACGGGAGCCCGCCAAACCGGCAAAACCTCCACGTTTCTACGGCTCTTTCCGAGTCATGCGTTTGTCTCTCTTGACCTTCCTACCGAAGCGGAACAGGCCGAAAAGGAACCGGATAACTTTCTTCGTCGCCATCCGTCGCCGACGATCATCGATGAAGTGCAATACGCGCCGGGCTTATTCCGGCATCTCAAGGTAGCCGTGGACTCCAATCGCACGCGCAACGGGCAGTTCCTCCTCACCGGTTCACAGAAATTTACCTTAATGAAGAGCGTCTCGGAATCCTTAGCGGGGCGGGCGGATATTGCGGAACTAGAAACGCTTTCGTTAGCCGAGATCAGTGCAGCCTTGCCGCACACCGCGCTCGAGGCAGCTATCGTTCGGGGCGGGTTTCCGGAGTTGTATGGCAATCCTGACATCGACCATGTGGCCTTCTACAACTCCTATCTGGCCACCTACCTGGAACGCGACGTGCGATCACTGGCCAACGTTGGAAATCTGCGGGACTTCGAGCGCTTTTTGCGCGCCTGCGCCCTGCGTTCTGCAAACCTGCTAAACAAGGCTGACCTGGCGCGTGACGTGGGGATCGCTCCTTCCACAGCAAACCATTGGCTGTCCACGCTGGAGGCTTCGGGGCAGGTGGTGCTACTTGAGCCTTGGTTCTCGAACCGCACGAAGTCCATCGTCAAGAGCCCGAAACTCTACCTGGCAGACACCGGACTCCTTTGCGCATTATTGAACATCCGTTCTGAGGAGACACTCCGTCAGTCACCAGCGGCGGGCGCGATCTGGGAAACATTCGTTTTCGCTCAACTACGCGGTCGTGAACGTCGAGCCGGGCGAACAGGCAGTCTATTTTTCTGGCGTGATCGCACACGCGAGGTGGACTTCGTGGTTGATATTGGTGGACGGTTGGAACTCTTCGAAGCGAAGTGGACCGAATTGCCGGCCGAGAGTGACGCGGTGAATCTCAAATTCGTAAGGCAAGCCGTGGGAAAAGCAAGGGTCACGACCGGGGCGCTCGTCTCTCGCACGCGGAACAGCTTTCCACTCGCCAATGGAGTCCGGGCCCTGCCGGTGTCCGAACTGGGATAAGTCGGGCCTTGAGCCGGCGGGCGAGCGAATTCCGGATGTTCCTTTCACACAGGTCTGCCCTTTAAACTGACCCGATAGTCCTATCGGCCTTCTCCCTCAAACATTCGAACATCCAGTACACCCTCCTGGAAATCCGACACGACGGAGGCTGCAATGCGTCTTCCCGGACGAGAACGTCTAGGTTTCTACCCTCTTCCAATAGCAGAGGTGAAGCGGCTCCGGAGATTCTTGGTATTCCCGGACAAACCCTGTTGTGCACTGGATCCTTGCGTGGGGGAGGGCGCCGCGTTCGCTGAAATCGCTTCTGACAAAAACGTTCAGCGGTGCGGCGTTGAACTGGACGTTGGGCGGGCCGAACAGGCACGCACTAGTGGAATCGAGGTGATCCACGGAAACTGCTTTGACGTGCAGTGCCCCGTGGAATCGTTCTCCTTGATCTACTTGAACCCGCCGTACGACTTCGAGATCGGCGAAGAGAAATCGCAGCGCCTGGAGAAGCTCTTCTTGGAGCACGTGCACCGGTGGCTTATACGCGGCGGCATCCTGGTGTTCGTTGTTCCTGCCAAGCGAATTGCCGATTGCGCTGCGCTGCTTTCAAGGGACTTCCGAGACGGGCGCGTGTATCGGCTCACGGAGACTGAAAGTGCCCGCTATAAGCAAGTCGTCTTCCTGGGGGTCCGTCGTACTCGGCAGGAGAGGGATCGCTTGCCGGACAGCGAGATCATTCAGGCGCAGCTATGGCTAGGTTCCCTCGAGATAAAACTGGAAGAGCTGCCACCGCTACCTTCAGAACCTGACCACCTGTACGCCGCGCCGCCGGGCGGACCGGTGCGTTTGGTTCACCGCGGGCTTCCCTTGGACCTGATAGAAGACCTACTCCCGAAATCGTCGGCCTATCGCCAAGCCTCAGCCGTTCTTTTCGCGCAACAAGCAGACGTGACTGGCCGCCCACTAACACCCCTGCACGGAGGGCACGTGGGCCTGCTCTGCACGGCCGGAATGCTCAACGGGATCTTCGGCGATGGTGAAGCACGGCACATCGCCCACTGGCAGTCGGTCAAGCTCGTGGACAAGTCTGAAGAGGAAGAAGACGGGAAGACAATCATTCGAGAGAAAGAGCGATTCTCGAACGAACTGACCCTGGTCTTCTGTTCAGGGGAGATTGCCACCCTGAAATAACTCGTGCGCCAGCACGAATCGGCCCTTTTCCATCGACCGCTGAAATTCCGCTTCGCACCCCAACTCAAAGCCGGAGAATCCCAAATGGGCACTTGTGTCTCCGCAGTCCAGCACCTTCGCAGAATGCGAGGAGGATCGCAATCGCACCTTCTCCGAGCCTCGGATGGTGCCCACTATGTCACCAAGTTCATGAACAACCCTCAACACGTTAGGGTCCTGGCAAACGAAATGTTGGCAACAAATCTTGGACTTCGGCTTGGATTGCCGATGCCCCGCGTCGAAGTGATCGACGTGTCGGACCGGCTGATCGAAAATACCGACGATCTCCGCGTCGAGGTGGCAGGAACCAGTATTCCGTGCAGCAGCGGCCGGCAGCTTGCCTCTCTCTATGCGGGAGGGATGGTCGAAGCCAGCATTTGCGACTATCTTCCCGACGATGAGCTTGAGGACGTCGTCAACATCCAGGATTTCGCGCGCGTGCTGGTTCTTGACAAATGGACGTGTAATAGCGACGGACGCCAAGCTATTTTCAAGCACGAAGCGTCACGAAGCCGTAGATACACGGCGGTATTCATAGACCAGGGATTTTGCTTCAACGCTGGCGAGTGGAATTTCCCCGACGCTCCGCTGCGTGGCGCGTATGCGCGGCAGCGCGTGTATGAAAACGTGACGGCATGGGAGTCGTTCGAGCCGGCGCTCACGCGGGCCGAGCAAATGGACCTTGGCGAACTCTGGCGATACGCAGCCCAGGTACCGGAGGAGTGGTACGAATACGACGTAAATGGGATGAATCGTCTGATCGAGATGTTATATCGAAGACGCCTTAGGATCCGCGATCTGATCAGTGAGTTTCGCAAGTCAAAACGCAATCCATTTCCGAACTGGGCAGAGAGGTAGGAGGACCCATGGAAGACCATTTAACCTTCGAAGAACAGCTAAAACAACACCAAGCCGCAGCCAAAACCGCGATCCTCGCGCAATGTGACCGTCTGGCCACTGCAGGTATTACTTTCGTCGCTGCACACTTCGATGGATCGGGCGATGACGGAGTAACCGAAGAGGTCAAGTGCTACGACTCCGACGTCTATGCCTACGAAGAATGCGAGCCTGTCGCGCATGACGCTTCCTATCTGCAAGAGCATTTCGAAGCGCTGGTGCCGTACGGTTACGAAAACGACGCCGGTGGATTCGGAGATGTGGTCTTGGACGTGCGTAAACGCAAAATCACCGTCGAGCGCAATGATCGCTTTGAGGACTACTCAACGACGACCTACGAGGTCTAACTATGGCGCATCCACTCAAGCACGCGCAGAGCAGCGCCAAGAAGTTTGGGGGCCAAGCCGAGGACTATCTCGCCGTTCACAAGTGGTTTGATGAGTCGAAAGCATTCTTCGCCGACTTTCGCCACCGTGCCCTCCGCCACCACGCCGAGGGAATTTTCCTGAGTGAGAGGATTTTTGGTGTGACGATCACAAACAGCGAGGGAAACCAAGTTCCGGTCCGGTATATCGGAGAACAACACGTCAAGGAAGACCTGGGTCGAATTCCGACGGCCCAGGATTGGCTGTCACAAATCAAGCCACAACGCTGGATGTACGGCCAGCGTCTAGCTATCGAAAGAAGCCGCTTGCCAAGCGACGTAAAGTAAGGGACAACCAGAATGTAAGGAATTCCTAGACTACAAGGGACGATGCTATGCAGCATTCCAGAGTAACGAGTAAGGGACAGACAACCATTCCAGGGAAAATTCGCAAGGCATTGCGAATCAAGCCGGGCGACAAGCTTGAGTACCTGGTTGAAGGGGACCATGCCACCATTCGCGTGCACCCGGGTACGCGGTCACTGAAGGGTGCGCTCGCCAGCAAGAAGGGCAAGGGGATGTCCTTCGCACAAATCCGCGAGGCTGCGGCTGAAGCTGCCCGTGGTCGGGACGACGTCCGGTGAGCAAGCGAAGGCTGGTCGACACCAATCTGATTGTTCGCTATCTCGTACAGGATCACGAAAAGCATTCCAAGGCCGCCGGAAAACTGTTCGATGCTTGTGACCGCGGCGATGTCGTGATTGTCGTGTTGCCAGCTGTTTTGGCCGAGTGCGTGTTTGTACTGGAGTCTTTCTATGAGCATCCACGTGGAGATATCTCCTCGGCGCTCGGCAGGCTCATTTCCAGCCCTGGTGTTGAGATTCGCGGGGCGACGATTCACCTCGACGCATTGGAACGCTATCGAAAAACGAAAGTCCGTTTCGTGGACTGCGTGCTCGCCGCGACCGCAGCGGCCGAAGACACACCGGTGGCCATCTTCGATCAGGACTTTCGAAAGTTCGCCGACGTGCGTGTAGAAACCCAGTAATTTTTCCTTCGGGCAGTTGGCTCTCGATCTGTGTAGCTTCCGTAGTAAAACAATCGTCTGCAATCGTAATCCCAAATCGACACACACAGTTTGAAACTATTTGTGCGTGCTCGTACCTCGGGATATCCCTACTGCCAGACCTCAATACCAAGCAACCAGTCCTGGAGAGCGACGGAAATGCAAAATGCACATGAGCGCTTTGGATCGTTGGAGTTCATCAAGCGCACGAAGGACGCGACCACCCGTGTTCGTGTTCGGGTTCACATTGACCGAGCCGTTCTAGAGACTCCGAAGGATGAACGAGGACAAGCGAGAGCCCACCTGCTCTCGATGATTGGTGGCGATTCAGAGATCGGCGCCCTTTGGGCGGCAGTAACCGAAGGAGCTTTGTTCCAAATTCAATTGCCCGACCAGCCGAGCATTGCTGCTTCTCTTGGGCCCGAAGCGCAATGCTTTCGCGGGAGTGTGATGGTTCCGGGGAGGAAGCGTCCGGTGAGGCACTTGGTCGCTGTGTCGGCAGAGTTAGCCAAGACGAAGCCTGGTGCCGACCGTGAAGGCGCACGGACTATTCTGTGCGATGGCGATCCAGTGTTTGTGCTCTATCGCGTTGCCTCGCGATATGGCCTTCCAGTGGCTCCGGAGTGGGCTCCCTGGTTTATGCGCGAACTAAATCAACGAAAGTTGATTGCCCCATTGCTTGGGCTCGGATGTTCACCTGTTTTGGTGAAAGGGAACAAGCAAACGTTTCTCAAATGGATTGGCAGGGCCCTAGGAGAGCGGCTCATTCGAATACCGGCAGAGAACGGATCAATCTCATGGAAGTTGCCAAGGACTTCCTTGGAGGAGTCGAATTTGCAGCCGACGTCAGAGGAGAGACGTCAAGACGCGAGCGTAGTTGCCGATTAGCCGACCACCCAGAACGTGGCCAGACCAGTCAATACAAGCGCGTTTGTCGGTACTAATGTCAATCCCACTGGAGCCCGACAGATGCACTCGCCCTGGCCATCATAAACACGATAAAGCCTAGGCTTCGGCAATTCGAGACGAGCCCGCCCTCAATGGGTGCCCGGTGTCTCTACACAGCGGAATAGGCAGGAGAAGATGACATCAGCGCACCCTGAAACCAACACGATCCCCAATCGGCTCCGTGTTGAGAGACCATTTCTAGCAAAAAAGCTAACTTGTTGAACGAAAGGCAGAAACCCTGCAACCCTCTCAGGTTCAACCGGTTCAGTAGTTGTGGCAAGTTGGTTTGAGATGTGGGGAGATGCGCCAATATAAATGAGAGGTCCCCACAAAAGTCCCCACACTTCACGATTCCGAATTTTCGCTCTCCCATCCTCAGCGATAACCCCGACGCACTAGGACGTGTGCCGAAAAGCGTCTGCAGGGTTTTGAAATAGACTAGCGACTATCCTAGAAAACACTCGCGACAATCAGAAATAACTCTTCAAGCCATTACGAGCGGAATGGGAAAGCTTTCGGCGCATTTCTCAGGGTTCGAGTTTTGAAGCTCTTGAACCCGGGCCGAGACTGGGTCTAAACTTTGCCCTAGTCTCGGGGTGAGGACGGCACAGGTTTTCACCGTTTCCACTGTCCTGGGTTCGGCCGAAGGCGAACGGTGGCAGGCCGGACCACGTTTCTCACCCCCTCACCACCTTCTTCCCATTTAGGGTACGACGAAGCGCCGGTGGTCGAGGAGTTTGGGGGTTGTTCCACTGCGAACGTATCGGTTCGACAGGTTGCCGATTAAACCAGTTGAGACATTTTGGGCGCGTCAGGCGTAGCTGGGTGTCGGCAAAGCGGTTTCGCGCCGGAACTAATCAGCGCAGTGAATCAGCTGCTCTGAGGCAAGCAATTGATTCAATCTCGATCAGGTCAGAGGAATGCAGGGCGTTCAGGTGAGGTGTAATGAGAAGCCAAACGACTCTGGGGTGTATTTTAGTTGGTTGTTTGGTGTTCTTGCTTTGTGCGAACACTGCTTCGAGTCAGGCTGTGTACGGGAGCATCATCGGGACGGTGACGGACCCGCAAGGGAACGCTATTGCAGGGGCTAAAATCACTGTAATTTCCGTGACGAAGGCTACATCACACGAATCCACTTCGAACGAGAGCGGGAACTATTCGGTTACACACTTGATCCCCGACGCTTACAAGTTGAAGGTCGAAGCACCGGGATTCAAATCCTATGAGATTCCGAGCGTTCGCGTGGATGCCGACGTGGCCATTAAAGTTGATGCGCAGCTCCAAGTTGGCGCCATTACACAAACCGTGAAAGTCACCGGCGAAATTCCTCCGCTCAAGACCGACCGCTCCGATGTGGACATCGAATTCAATGACAAATACGTCTCCGAATTGCCCGTCTTGAATCGTAACTTCACCAATTTTGAACTGCTCTCGCCCGGCACCCAGAAGCTCGTCGGCTGGAGCCATGCTGCCACGGAAAATCCGCAGGGTGGGGGCCAGATCTTCGTCAATGGCCAACACTTCAGCGGCACCAACTTCGAACTCGACGGCACGGATAACCAAGATCCCATCCTTGGCATCATTGTTGTCAACCCCAACCTCGACGCCGTTACCGAAGCCAAGTTTGCCCTGCAGGACTTTGACGCCGAGTCCGGCAAGGCTACCGCCGGCTTCGTCAGAATCAACACCAAGTCTGGTTCCAACTCATTCCACGGCAGCGGCTTCTACTTCTACCGGAATAGCGATCAGGAAGCCCGCGATCCATTTACCAACAAGTCTGGCGTCTCGCTGGCCCCCGCGACATGGAAACAATTCGGTGGTTCCGTGGGCGGGCCCATCATTAAGAACAAGCTGTTCTTCTTCGGTGACTATCAAGGCACGAAGCAGGCCGCCGGTATCACAAATCTGTACACGGTTCCGACTTCCAAAGTTTTGAGCACCTGCCTCGCTGTCACTGGCTTCTGCGATCTGAGTCAATATCAGCCCCAGATAGGCAACGGCAAAGCTGGAGATCCTTCCAACTACATTTACGATCCGGCGAGCAGTCCAAATTCGGATGGCTCTGGACGGGGCGCATTCTGTGGCTCCTCAGGCATCGTATTTGGCCCTAATCCAACAAACTGTCCGACTCCGTTCCTCATCCCGGTAGGCAGGCTTTCGGCGAAGGCATTGAACGTATTGAAATTGTTCCCGACGACGCTGGCCAACAGTAATCCGACGAACAACTTAGTAACTACAGGTTCCGGACCCTTCGACCAGAAATCCTTCGACACTCGCATAGACTCTAATGCTCCACGTAACTTCCAGATCTTCGGTCGGTTTAGCCTGGATTACTTCTCGCTGTCGGGGAAGGGAGGCTTGGGAGCGCTGGGTGGATTGGGTTTCGGCCCGGGCGGGCTAAACGGCAGTTCGAACGTCCACAATTACAGCTTAGCGACCGGCGTTACCAAGCCGATCGGAGGGAAATTGCTGACCGACTTTCGCTTTGGGTGGTTCAAGTACAACCCGAAAACTGCCTATTCCGGTAGTAGCAGCAGCCCGATGGACGCCTTTGGCATCCCCGGGTTGAACAGCGGCCCGGGCATTGCCGGTCCGCCAGAGACGGGAGGCTTGTCCGCCTTTTTCTTGGAGGGTACTGGTGGGTTTTCGGCTTTCGGCGACGGCGGTGTTGGCCGCTGCAGTTGCCCCCTCACCGAGAGCGAACAGCAGGTTCAGTTTGTCAACAACTGGACGTGGACGCAGGGCAATCACATCATCAAGGTCGGCGCGGACATTCGTGATGCGTTCAACCTTCGCGTGCCCGGCGACCGCACCGGTCAATTGCACTTCGATTCCGGGGCTACTAGCAACGCTGGCTCGGGCGGGCTCAGTCTCGCCACCTTCCTCTTGGGCGACGTCACTCGGTTCGAACGCTTCGTCAGCACCAGCACCAGTGCAGCCGAACGTCAGAAACGCTGGTTCTTCTACGGCCAGGACTCCTGGCGCGTTTCCCCCAAGTTCACTTTGACTGGCGGCCTCCGCTGGGAACTCTATTTCCCAGAGAGCGTTAACGGTAAAGGGAACGGAGGATTTGCCAACCTAGAAGAGGGCGTTATTCGCGTTGCGGGCTTTGGCGGCATCGGCCTGGACGGCAATATCAAGAACACTCGCGCAGCTTTCGCTCCGCGCCTTAGTGTTGCCTATCAATTCGATTCAAAAACGGTTCTCCGTATGGGTTACGGGCGCAGCTACGACATCGGCGTGTTCGGTTCGAACTTCGGCCACGTGGTCACGCAAAACTTGCCGGTTCTCGCGATCCAGAACCTGACGGACGCAAACTGCACGCAACAGCCAACTTGTGGCGCCGGTACGACGAACAACCGAACTGCGGTCTTCACTCTCGACCAAGGACCAGCAAGTCCCGGTCCCCTTTTTGCTGGCATTCTTACGGATATTTCATCCGCAGGCACTCTCCCTTTGCTCGGTCCCAACGGGACAGTGTCTCCCGGAATCCGTCCCACGGTCCAGCGGCTGCCCACGATTGATCAGTGGAATGCCACAATTCAGCGGCAGCTTACCCCAACGATCAACATTACCGTTAGCTATGTCGGCAACAAGGGCACCCACGTCTTCGCCGGGAACGGTCCCGCGTATAATCCGAATCAACCTGCAATCATTGGCGGCACCAACATTGGCGGGAACAATTTCAAGCCCTTCACGCCGGAGGCCTTTCGTCGTCGCCTATTTCTTAACGGTGTTCCGGCCTTCACTTATGATGCACCCTTCAACTACGTCTGCTGCACGGTTGATTTGCGGTATTTCGGCAACGACGCCAGCAACAAATACAACGCGCTCCAAGTCAAGGCGGAAAAGCGCTTCAGCAACGGCCTCCAATTCATCGCTCATTACACCTACTCGCATGCCTACAATCACAATGACGATTACTTCTCTGTTGATCCTAGCGTCGCTTATGGTCCCGACGACTTCAACCGCAATCACGTATTCGTGACTGACACCGTGTACGAACTGCCCATCGGTCGCGGCAAGAAGTTCTTCAGCGGGGCCAGCCGCGCCGCGGATCTCCTGGTCGGCGGCTGGCAGGTGAGCAACACTTTGAACTACAGTGGCGGCCTCCCTTGGACACCGAGCATCGCCGAGTGCGGCCAGATCTCTGATACCGGACCCTGCCGCCCCAATAAGACTTCGGGCACGCTCAATACGGGAACGAGCAGAGACGTTAGTGGAAACCTCCTTTGGTTCACCCCGGTTCCAGCGCTCTCGTATACCGGGGTCACTGCGACCACCGATACGTGCACACTGGCTCGGCCAACGAGCGGCGCGTTTGCTCTGCCCGCTTGTGGCCAGATCGGTAACTTCGGCCGCAATTCCTTGCGCGGCCCGCGTGGCTTCTTCTCCGACATGGCTCTCGCGAAGAGTTTCTCGATTACCGAAAGGGTCAAGGCACAATTCCGCTTTGATGCGTACAACGTCTTCAACCATCCAGTGCTTGCAATCCCTGGCAACACTTGCGTGGATTGCGGCGGCGATGCCGGCCGGATTACGGACATCGAGAACGACACCTCACCAGGCTCGCCGAATGGCATGCGTCACCTGCAGTTTGGATTCAGAGTCACTTTCTAACAAGGACCAAGACGCCCCACCACCCCGACGGGGAGCCGGCAAAGCACCGGAGTGCGGCTGAGCTGGTTACAGGGGGACCACAATCTGCGGGCACTGTCGGGAAGATCACAAGTACTGCGCCCTCTCAACAACACGCCGCGGCGGCAGGTGCAGTTCGCATTCTCGGCTTCAGTTTTAGGATCAGTAGAAGTCCTCGACCAGCATGAGATCGCTGGTGAATTGGTCGAGTTGACCAAACAGCATGGCACTTCCGTTAGGACTGAGGCTCATGCCAAGAGATCCGATCCGGGCGGCATTCGACATCACCTTTACCACCGAATCACGACGCGTCCGGAAGTTGCGGAACCGAATCCGCGCTTTGGGCCCAGGCTCATCCACGTAGTAGATGCCATTCGCGCTTACGGCCCAGTAGCCCCAGAACCCCGGGGGAGGAGAGTCGAGGACCTTCTCTTCGCTGCCGCCACTGAGCGGCACGCGCCATAACCCGGCAGCGTCTATCGCCTTTGCGTAGTAGAGGTATTGGCCGTCGGGGGATTCAGACGCGAAAAACCCGCCGTTGCGAGTTACCTGGATCGCAGGCCCGCCCTCGGCCGGCATCTTCCAGATGTTCCAAGAATCGCCACGGTCGGAAGCAAAATAGATCCACCGCCCATCGCGGGAATAGTTCGGTGCAGTTTCATCGCTCGAATCGGTTGTGAGCTGCCGCGGCTGTCCGCCATCGGCAGAAATGACGAATAGGTCCCCGTTACCTTGCGGCTGCGCGCTGAAGATAATCTCTCGCCCGCTCACTGACCACCGCGGCGTGCCGCAATTGCTGGACAGAAACGTGAGCTGCATCGGGGTAGAACCATCGGAGTTCGCCTTCCAGATTTCGCCGGATCCGGTGCGATCCGACGAGAAGACGACATGACGGCTGTCGGGCGACAGTTGCGCATCTGCGTCTTGAAAGGTGGAAGCGACCAGTTTCGTCGGTTCGCCAGCCTCCGTGTCGCTTCTTAGAGGCAACAGATAGACATTAGCGTCCCAAGTCGGCGCGCCATATACTAGCCGGTTGTCTCGGATGTACGGGTTAAACGCAGTGAAGCCGAGCCCGCGAACAGGCTCGGCCCGCGTGGCCTTGCCGGTGGCGTGGATGCGCCACAGACCGTTGCCGCCGAGGATGATGTCGCGACCGTCACTCGTATACGTGAGTCCGACCAGCCAGACCCTGCGCCGTCCCGCTAAGTCGCGGTTGTCGAACGTAAGCCGACGCTCTGAGCCGCCCCCGGCGGGAATAACATAAACATCCATGCCATCCTTGGTGTCGCGGAGGAACGCCAGCGTTCGTGCGTCAGGAGAAAAAGCAACGTGAATGTCGCCATTTGACGATTCCGGCGGAAAGGTGATCTGGCGTGCGCTCAGCGTCGCCACATCAAGCGAGAACAGCGCGTAGTGGCCTCGTCCAACGGGCCGGTCGGAAAACGCGACGGTTTTTCCGTCGGACGCCCACACCACACGCGAATCGACAATCGGGCCCAGCGTCCAGTTTGTACTATGCACTCGACGTTCGGCACCGCCCATGGCGGGCACGATGTAAATGCCTTCTTCAACTGTGCCCGGTGCCGCGGTCGGCGCCGGAAACCGCCCAAACACGATATAGGCACCGTCAGGCGACCAGTCCGGGCCGAAGTCGATCGCCCCAGGAACCGAGGTCAGGCGCAGCGCGTGTTCCTCTCCTACCTGTTTAATGTAGATGCTGGCAGTGCGACCGATCGCCACGTCCGGCCCGGACCAGGCGAACGCGACACGGCTGCCATCGGGCGCAAGCGCAGGTTCGTACTCGCGGCCCGCATAGGTCGTCAATGGGACCAACCGCGGCTGTGCCTTCGGTGCAGGCACCACCTTGCGCGAGAGGAACAGCAATATCGCGGCGGACACAATCACCAAGCTAGCCATGGCGAACATCCACAGGCGTACACGGTGCCGTGGATGCGATTTGCTTGGCTCTGAAGCGGGCGCTATTCCAACTGCGTTTGGAGTGAAGCTACCGTCGACCGGAGCTATAAAGCGATAGCCGCGCCGGGCAAGCGTCTCGATGAACACCGGGGTGTCCGCCGAGTCGCCCAACGCATCGCGCAGCCTTTTAATTGCGGCATTGAGGCCGTGATCGAAATCCACGAAGGTGTCCGCCGGCCACAACCGATTGCGAAGTTCTTCGCGCGAAACCAACTCGCCGGGATGCTCCAAAAGGAGACATAGAACCTGGAAGGGTTGCTCCTGGAGCTTCAGCTTCACTCCATTCTTGTGTAACTCGCCCTCCCGGATGTCTACCTGGAAGAGTCCGAAGCGAAGCACTTGCGGCAGTTTGGGCTGTAGGAGCATCAGGTCTTCGCAGAAATGAAGTCTACACTCATAAGGAATCCTCGTCACTTACCGCCGTAAGTAGCTGGCGTCAAGCAGTTTAGCTCGTCATCCACTGACGCCCTACTCGTTGCCCAGGGAGCATTGAGGTAGCTATTCGCGGAACGCAGTGTCGCCCCTGAGGTGACACTGTGAACAGTCATATCGGTGTCTATGCGGTTTTGACGCTTTGCTTTTTGACCCCCTCGTGTTTGGCTCAGGACGCACCAGAAACAAACGACCTACGGACGGAAGTCCATATCGCTGTCTACGACGACGCCAACGTTCCGGCAGAACTCTTGGCCGCGGCGGAGGTGCAAGTACGCCGGATTTTTCAACAGGCAGGAGTAGAGACACTTTGGAGAAACTGCTCCCAGGGAGCTGAGAGTACTCAACCTATAGGCTGCCACGTTGTTGGTTCCACTCACTTGGTGCTGAGGATCCTTCCTCGCGCGATGGGCTCGCAAGTGCGCGATCGCAACGATGTGCTCGGCACCGCTACTCTGGATGAGCAAGGCGTGGGTTTCTACGGGTATGCCTTTTATGACCGGATTCAGCAAATGGCAGAAGCGAGAGGACTCGCGCCCGCACTCTTGGGCCATGTACTCGCACATGAAATCGGCCACCTGCTTTTGCGATCGAATTCGCATTCGATCAGCGGGATCATGTCTGGACGATGGGTCGGTGAAGAATTGCGGAGACTTTCGGAAGGAGCGTTATTTTTCACGCCACCCGAATCCAAAATAATGCGGGATCGGCTTTCGAGTGTAGCACTTAAGCCTGCGGGGACCCCACGGACTTTGGTTGTGGAGAATCCTTCATCCCGCGGAATAGGAAATAGAGAGAAGCTTTGACCTCGACGTACTCATGATGTGAAATCTTTTTGAGGGCATGGCGTGTCAAGATAACTCCTGGTAAGTCGGCTTGTAGGAAGTGATCTCCGTGCTTGGCATCAGTCTCGCCGGATTACGGAGAACTTAGAAACAATTCGCTTGCCCGATTAAGCGGAACTCGACCTGCAACCGCCCCCTTTTGACAACCGCTGCTTCTTAAATTTGTTCGTCCCCTCTCGCTACCCTGCACCTCCTCGCTTCGACTGAACAAATCGTGAGGAAAAATGTATGCCACTACCGAAAGACATCAACGAATACTTGCGTGCGTGGGCCCCCCAGCTGGGCGAGAGGATTCTTCAGACCTATCCACCGCTGCAGGGCTTTGACGATGTAGCCTCACCGCTTACCGGACAACTCCTCCGAAAGCCGTTTCCTGCCCAGACGCTCGCGATGATGGGCGTGGTAAAGCGCTGGACTGAGGCACGGGGCGCGGCGGTGATCGCAGAGTGTGGGACTGGAAAGACTTTGATTTCGCTCGGCGCTGTCCACGTTCATAGTGACCGCAAGCCATTCACGGCCCTCGCCATGGTTCCGCCCCAGTTGGTAGAGAAATGGGCGCGAGAAGCATTTCAGACTCTGCCGC